>SL_3KL_010_SEDDRAFT_10002622_pt1 | contig 16406 bp, 6 predicted proteins | sample SodLakKL_010_SED_2_FD_10381 | JGI IMG/M metagenome (IMG submission 10381) | reverse complement strand
GAACCGACACGGATGTGACCCTGTTCAGGGCGTAAAATACCATTGATCTGTTGAAGTAAAGTTGATTTGCCTGAACCATTTCCACCTGCAATCGCATGAATTTCACCTTCATGCGTGTTAAGGCTAACATTATTTAACGCTTTTTTTGCCAGGGGTGTGCCTGAGTGATAGGTATAATGGACATTTTGCAGGTCAACCAGAAGGGATGATCAATGAACCAACACGGATGTAACCCTGTTCAGGGCGTAAAATTCCATTGATCTGTTGAAGTAAAGTTGATTTACCAGAACCATTTCCTCCGGCTATGGCATGAATTTCACCTTGATGCGTGTTGAGGCTAACATTATTTAACGCTTTTTTTGCCAGGGGTGTACCTGAGTGATAGGTATAATGGACATTTTGCAGGTCAACCAGAAGGGATGACTTTAGGTCACGGTGTGGTTGCGTTTGGTAAACACGTTGCTGATTGTGGCTCGGTAAAATAGGTAGTTGAGCAATGAGCTGTTCGGGGGTCAGGATGCTGTCCTGAAATGACATANCTAAGGAAGCGAAATGATCTGCAATCCGAACTGCCTCTGGAACTTCTAAGCCTATTTCGTATAGTAAAGATTTATGAGAGATAAATATTTCTTCTGGTGAACCGTTTAAGATAACTTGACCATCATGCATAACCAGGACATGATCAGCTTCTACGGCTTCCTCCATGTGATGGGTGATATAAAGAATCGTCATCCCCTGTTGGTGTAGCTGGTAAATCTGCCTCATCAACGATTGGCGAACCTGTGCATCCAGCATGGAGGTGGGTTCATCGAATAAAATCACCTGGGGTTCACGAGCTAAAACACCAGCCAGGGCTACTTTTTGAATCTGACCACCCGAAGCAAATGGGGCGGACGAGCAGCATCATTTGTTAAACCTGCCATGGCTAATTGTTCAGCAACTCTGATGCGGATTTCTGGGGTGGGTAAGTTAAGGTTTTCCAGTCCGAAAGCCACATCCTCTTCAACAGTTGAAGCAACGATTTGATCGGAAGGGTTTTGAAAAACCATCCCTACCAAGGCATGCAGATGTTGATGGTTTTCGACCTGGCGTGTATCCATACCACCAACCAGAATGCGACCACGAGTAGGGAGCAGCAACCCATTAATATGTTTAATCAGCGATGTTTTGCCAGACCCATTTTTCCCAATAATGGCAATAAACTCACCTTTTTCAATGTTGAGATCAATACCACGCAGGATATCCGGTCGATCCGGAGCAAGGCCGCCTGGTCGATAATGAAGGTTTTCGATTTGTATTAAAGCGGTCACGTGCTAATCTTATCAGGTAATTTAAATTTTTGGGAATAGGTAACAGGTCCTTACTGCTCACCCAGAATTACTTCAATATGGTGCTCAACTTGTTTACCATCTGAATCTGCTGAGCTCAGAGGAATCCATCCATTATCTAGCTGTTCACCATCCAGAATGACCTTGTTTACACCCCTTTGAACATGTTCTGGATTCTTCACCTCAATTTGATAAGATACATGATCTTTTTTGTAAAGCAGTTTATATCCATCCCAATCCGCCGGAATGCAAGGGTCGATCGTAAAACGATTTCCGTTGAGCCTAAAACCAAGTATGGCTTCAACGCCCAAACGATACAACCAAGCAGATGAACCTGTATACCAGGTCCAACCGCCGCGCCTGGCATGAGGTGATGTGCTGTAAATATCAGCTGCAACCACATAGGGCTCAACCCGGTATTGATTAGCCTCTTCCAGGTCAGAACTATGGGTGATGGGATTCAGATATGTGAATTGCTGAAATGCTTTATCTCCATAACCTAATTTCGTCAATGCCCACACAGCCCATATAGCAGCATGGGTGTATTGACCTCCATTCTCGCGAATGCCTGGGGGATATCCTTTGATATAACCTGGGTCTTGCGGGGTTTTATCAAAAGGTGGTGTAAAGAGCTGAATAATTTGGTGTTCCTTGCTGACCAGGTATTCTTCGACGGCTTTCATGGCTTGTTTTTGTCGCGCTTCAGAAGCACCATCGGTTAATACCGACCAGGATTGAGGCAGGGAGTCAATTTTGCACTCTTTACTCTGTTCTGAACCAAGCGGTTCACCGTCATCGAAATATGCACGTAGAAACCAATCACCATCCCATCCAACGTCATTAATTGTTTCGGCCAGTTCTTCTGCACGCTGACGATGGTCTTCTGCCATTGATTTTTCTTCCAGTAGGTCGCACAAATCAGCAAAACGTTTGTGGTTTTCATACAGGAACCAGGCTAACCAAACACTTTCACCTTTACCTTCGATTCCCACCCGGTTCATGCCATCATTCCAGTCACCGCCACCTATCAGCGGCAAACCGTGCGGCCCCTGGGTATCACCTCGCTCAAGTGCTCTTCGGCAGTGCTCAAATATTGTGGATTTTTCCTCACTCGTTTCGTAATGACCATACCGTTCTTCTTCATCCTCATTGAGTGGATCGCCGAGCTTAAAAGGCACTTCTTCATCCAGAACGCTTTTATCGCCGGTAACCCGGACATATTCCGTCGTAATATATACCAGCCAAAGCAAGTCATCGGTGATGCGGGTCCGCACACCTCGCCCTGAAGGTGGATGCCACCAATGTAATACATCGCCATCATCAAATTGATGCTGAGCAGCTCGCAGAATATGTTCACGGCCATAATTTGGATTACTCGTGAAGGTTGCAGCCACATCCTGAAGCTGATCCCGATATCCATACGCACCGCTGGATTGGAAGAAGCCAGAACGACCCCAAATTCGGCTGCTGAGAGTTTGATAAAGCAGCCAGCGATTAAGCATCAAATTCATCTCTTGAGAAGGCGTGGAAACCTCTATCGCACCCAGGATCTGGTCCCATTTATCTGTCGATTTTGAAAAGCGCTCTTCCACAATCCCTGGTTGGCTGAAGAATTCGGCTAACTCATGTGCATGGGAATCATCTGACCCTTGACCTAAGAAAAAGGTTATTTTATGTTCTTCTTTGGCTTCAAAGTTCATATGAACCTGTAGGGCTGCACAAGGATCTACGCCAGCGTTCACCCTTCCTGATAGGCCGATTCGTTTCAGAGCAGCCGGTAATTGTCGATTTCCTGGTATGCCGAGGAATTCCTGGCGATCCGTCGTTAGCCCATGAACCGGTTGATCCGTCGTTAAAAAAGCAACCTGCTCAGAGAATTCAGCATGGTAGGTATTTCGTGCCATTAATGAACCAGAGTCATGATCAAAACTTGGTACGATATATTTCATCGAACTTTCCCGATTTGGACTCAACACCCATTCTACATAATAGGTTGCGGTTATCCGCCGATGTTTTTCAGTCAGGTTGGTTAAAGTGAGTTCAATGATCTTAACGGGGGATTCAGAGTCAGTAAACATTCTCATCTGCTGCTTGAATCCTTGATTGATCGATTCGAACACAGAATATCCCTGCCCATGCCTGATTAAGTAGTCAACGCCTTTCCCTGCAGGTGCGGGTGTAGGTGACCAAACTTTACCGTTTAATTCATCCCTGAGGTAAAGGCTTTCTCCAGGGGGATCAGAAACCGGGTCATTTGTCCAGGGAGTCAAACGGTTTTCACCACTATTGATCGACCATGTATATCCCCCGCCTGATTCGGTGACCAGGAAACCAAAATCCTCATTGGCAATCACATTGACCCAGGGGGCAGGAGTAATTTGACCAGGTTGCTCTAAGGGTTTTGGATAATCTTCTAAAAAGATTTGGTATTCACGTCCATCCTGGGTAAAACCTCCAATCTCATTCCTATTGATAAGCTCTTGATTTTGAGTTATCTTTTCGTCAACTGAAAAATCCTGGTGTGGATTTGTTGGGACAAATGTCGGAAGAAGCGGATTAACATCCCTTGCTTTCTTGAGACACTTTTCAAGATCACCGCATTTTAAATCAAGGAGGACATTTGATGCGGATTTAATTAAAAGCAGGGCTTTGGAATCAAGCTGACTTTCTGTCAGTGGAAAGATACCCCCACGTCTATTCAGCCAACCCTGTCCCTCCATGATATTAATCGCCTGTTGGATCCTATCATTCAAATCTTGTGTATATCCAGTATCTTTGGTATTTAGGATTACCAAATCTATCATCAATCCCATTGTCCGCCAATAGTGATGGGCTAATAAGATATCCTGTAATGTTTCAAGCTCATCCTGTTCATTGATCATCACCGAAAGGATTGGATAATCTCCTGAAATTCCATAAGGCCATAATCCAGACTGACCTAATTCGTTCTTTGCCAATAAAGCCGGCTCTGCACGTAACTGGGGCACTGGGTAAATAATATACGACAACAATCGTTGATAAAACGAGAGTTGATCACTTCCTAAGTCCAAAGCACGGAGCGATTTCTCCTTTTCTGAATCCGCGTACGAAAAGGCATTTTCAATCTTAATTTCACTCTGAAGGCTTTTAGCAACCGATTTGGCCTCATTTTTATTGTCCGCCAGAATCGTGATATATGTCAACGTAGTTGATTGGTTGGGTTTTAATGAAACTTGTTTACCAATCGAGAAAATTGGATCCAGGGTAGTACCAATTGAGCGGCTCAGACTTTCTTGGTTCACAATCACATTTGGATTTGATATGTTATGACCCCGCCCAATAAAGGTGCTGCGATCTGTTGTATACTCAATTTGCCCAGGATTTTCATCAAATAAAAGGTGAGACATCCCCCGCGGTTCTTCTTCTGAGGAGCGTAATCGTCTATTGAAGTAAAGCATCTGATTATCATCATCGTAGGTGGACTCGATGAACAACTTATTGAAAGCTTGATGCTGCCGGTCCATAGCTTGTGGTGCCAGCACAACCTCACCATAACTTAATAATCGATACTGACGTGCTTGGTTCGATTGGTTGGTTATTTTGATCTGTTGTAAACATACATTTTCATTCGGCATGATAGTGGTTTTAAGGCTCATCCAAGTTTCATAAATAGACTGTCTCACTTCTATCATATGGGCAGAATAAATCACCTGGTATTCGTTTGGTTGACGGTTAATTGGTTGCAGACCGATTGACCAGTGCTTATCTTGATCTAAATCTTGAACATAGAACCATATCCCATAAGGCTCCAAAGCACCGTCTTGTCGCCAGCGTGTCAAGGCATAATCCTTCGTTGCAAGGTACCCACTGCCGCTATCCGACATCAGCAATTTTAATTTGCCATTGGAAAGCGTATGAACGATCCTCCCAAGATGATCTTTGTGACGAGTCCAGGGATTAACTGTTATTCCAGAAGATTCCTGTCCTTCAACTGCAACCAATAGATCTTTGGTGGTTTTTTCTTTCTCTGCTTGCGGGATCTGCTCTTGAAGGAGGAGTTCGGTGGTTTTTATACGGGGATCAGTGTGAACACGATCAAGAACACGCCTTTCGTTTAAATAATTACCAAACGCAACCAGTGCCATCCCATGATGGTGAGCCATGTAAGATTTAATAATGGCTTTGTCCTGACCTACAGGCAGACGTGATTTTGTGTAATCGATTGATTCATAAAAGCCAAAATGACCTAGTGCACCCTCATCTATTAATGCCTGGATATTCTCAAGAACAGCTCGGGGATTGACACCCACAGCCATCAAAGATGCGTAGGGAGCTATGACGAGGTCATTAGCCAACCCTCGTTTCCGACCCAAACTGGGTACACCAAAGCCGCGGTATTGATAATTATCTGCCTGGTCAAATAAATAATAACTGGATTCAGAGATTCCCCATGGAACATTTTTCTTCTTTCCATAGTCGATCTGCGCGTCTACCACACCCCAGCTGGTTTGCTCTAACAAAGTTTCTGGATAGATTAATGTGAATAGGTTTGGCATGAGGTACTCAAACATGCTCCCGTTCCAAGAAATCAGGGTTGGTGTCCCATTTATCGCAGTAAATGGGCGTGCCATATGAAGCCAGTGTGAGCGGGGAACCTGGTTAAGACCAATCGCAAACAAGCTGGCTGTTCGCGCCTCTGAACCAAGTAAATCATAATGATTCTGATCCATTTGACCAGAATCAACTTGATATCCCAAGTAGAATACTTCTCTTTGCTGATCAAATAAGAAGTCGAATTCCATTCTTTCAAGATGAAAGTCGATTCTTTGCGAAATTGCTTCAATTTGGTCAAACAACTCTAAAACATTTGATTTTGCCTGTCTTAAGTCGTGAACAAACGTAATTAGCCAATCTTCCAGGTGTTTTATTTGCTCATCACCTAATGAAGTGACTTCATTGTTATCTAATTCATCCTGGAAACAACCCAAAGTGTCTATCGTGTTATCAATAAAGGCAGGCATATCTTCTAAGGTAAATTGAAGGCTGCATTCGTCAAACCAGGGTTTTAAGGCTTTTTGAAGTATTTCATCTTCAATTTCATCCAAAAAACCTGGCCGATCTTGCCATGTTTTGACCCATGGTGCCAAGACATCTATTTGTTTCCGCATGTTCTCCAGATGATTAAAAATACTTTCTGACCAATAGCGGATATCCTGGATTATTTCTGGTGGAATTGACTCACCTGATTCAGAAATTTGATCAGTCAAAGTTTCCATTTCAGATAAAAGATGTTCCCTCACCTCAGAAAGCAACTGGAGCTGATTTACGTCTTTCAAATCAGAATCTTGTAGATCCCTTTGGATATTTGAGCAATGATCTTGAAGCGATTGAATTTCACTGTCTAACGCCTTACTTTCAATGCGAAAAACAATATCTGATAAAACGCCAATACTATCAGCAGCCCCACTGAATAATGTGCTTGGGCAAATGTTATGGCTTGGAAGTTCTTTAAGTGTTTGGTTAAGTCCGACCAGACACATTGCGTAGTTCCCACTGTCAACAGTAGAGACATATCGCGGAGAAAGCGTCTCTAAACTTCTTGTGTCATACCAATTTAAAAGATGACCGCGATATTTTTCCATCTCATCAAGAGTCTCAAACGTATATGTCATTCGGTAAACGAAATCAAAAATGCCAATATAGCCAAAATCATAAGCAACTGCTGTAGACAAGAGCAAAAGGCCAATATTCGTAGGGGATGTTCGATGTGCCACGGATCCTTTGGGATCTTCCTGGTAATGATCAGGGGGTAACCAGTGATCTTCAGGTCCAACAAAACGCTCAAAAAAGAGCCAGGTTTGTCTTGCAATGTTCCTTAGCTTTTGGTTCTCTACCTTTGAGAGAGGTTCACCTCGTTCATAATCGCGCCTTAAACTGATCCAGTACGCCACTTGGGGTGAAATTATCCATAACCCAATCAAAGGTAAACCGACATACAGGGTGGTTGGGTTGACCAAATAAATCAATAAGCCAAATAGCATGCTTACCAATGGTGCACCAAGCATGCGCTGCCACATCGTTGTAATTTTTCGTTGGCGACCAAAAAGACGGATCGTATGGGCAGAAGTTGTCCATTGCAGCATGCGCTTACGGCTGATGTATATTCGAACTAAAGTGGTAAAAATTGCATCCACCATGATTAGCGATTCATAAGGCAAGAATATCAGGTAGAACGCCCAGCGTAGAAATGCTGTTTTTACATTGTCAAAAACATTCGCTGTTGCTCCTTTGAGAAATCGAGAAGATAATGACGAAACAATATTGTTCAAGAGAGGAAATGCAGAGACAATCAGGATTAATATCGTCCACAGCCAAGCCTTTTCTTGAAATAATAACCAACCCAACACAAGCGAAAGCAGTGTTGTCGTTGCAAGAAGACTGCGCCTAAGGTTATCAATAATCTTCCAAACGTCGATTGCTGAGAATGGGTTTCTAATTTTCTTGCCATCTACTGCAGGTACTTTTGGAAAGAGCCAGGGGAATAGCTGCCAATCACCTCGTACCCAGCGGTGCAGGCGATTAACATGACTGGAAAAATCAGGAGGGTAATCCTCATAAAAAACAATATCTGTCACTAAACCAGCCCTGCCCTGGATCCCTTCGAATAAGTCATGGCTGAGCAAACTATTTTGAGGAACTTTACCTGAGATACTGCGATGAAAAGCAGCCAGATCATAAATACCTTTACCAACAAAGATTCCCTCACCGAACAAATCCTGGTAAACATCCGAAACTGCCCTCGTATAGAGGTCCAATCCAAGATCACCAGCATATATCCGTGAGAACAAGGATTTTATGACACTGGTTGGTTTTACTTCAGTGCGCGGCTGTAGAATGGTATAACCCCGAACGACTTCAGAGGAATCTTCTTTAAATTCAGCCTGGTTTAAAGGATGCGCCATCGTCGCGATTAAAGCTTTTGCACTCTCTCTTGGCAGCACAGTATCCGAATCCAGTGTGATCACATAACGGACATCCTTCATAAATTCAAGGTCACCGATAATTGTGTCAAAACTATCAATGAAACCTTCCAAGAGAAAGCGGTTGAAATCAACAAGTTTACCGCGTTTTCGTTCCCATCCCATCCAAATATCTTCGTTTGAATTCCATTGGCGTTGTCGATGGAACAGGTAGAAAGGACGGCGACCATCATCACCTCGGTAGGTTTCGTTTAATTTGTTAATGCCACGGATTGCAGCTTGCACATAATCCTCATCTTCCGCCAAGGTTTCTTTGTGCGCGTCACCTAAGTCCGTAAGTAGGACAAAGCCTATATTTCGATCTTTATTTGCAAGATAATGTAATTCTATTTGCTGTAACAGCTGATCAATCTCATCAAAATTTGTTAATAATGAAGGAATGGTAACAATGGTTCGGAATTTTTTGGGTATCCGCTTGCGAAAATTCATTTTCGGCAAAGTATTAGGGGGTAATGTGGCGGTTAATACTGAGTTAATTATGTTTACAGCTACGCTAGAAGCTGGAATAAGAACAGCTACCCCTAATAAAATCAGTAGCCAGTTATTATCAATAAACAGACGGCTGAATAAGATCAACCCGGCTGTGACTAATAAAGTTATCGTTGTAATTGAACCCAGATAAAACAACGTATTATGACCCAGCAAAAAGTTACCTAGCCTTTTTGAAAATGCCTCTCGAAAACCAATTTCTTCTTTCAGGCGTTTTTGACCATCATCCATCAGGTAAAAGCCAACATGGGTGGCTCTTTCAGAATCATCATAGGAGTCATCAGCCATCTGGATGGCTTTCTGGGCAACCTGGACTTCATCCTGCTGTGACTGTTCCGCCAGATACTCAACCTTTTTTCGATATTGATCCCTTGTTTCAAAATCCATCAATTCATACACATTTGATGGATCCTTACGTAAAACCTTATCAACTTGTGAATGCGTCTCAAAGATCTTTTTCCAATCAATTCGATCAAATAATAATAATGTTCTTAATGATCTTGCAATGACCTCATCATCAGAAATATTTGGATAACTGACCCTTTGAATAGATGAACTGGAATCTTTATCTTCTAAAAGCTCAAAGACCGTCCCAGCAATCGTTTCAACGTAAACCAATCTCAACATGAGGGGTAATGCCCACAACTCACTCATTCTCAACTGAATTCTGTTTTGATAGGCCTTTAAAAAATCATGGAGATCAGTAGCAACAAGCTCAATATCAAAGTACGCAACCATACACTTGGCAAGATGGTAAACTCTTGGCAGTGAGTTTTCACCTTTAATGGCAGGTAATTTATTAAAATAAACTTTAGGTAGATCATCGCGAATTAAATCAATCGCTTTTTCGACAACAAAGTAATTGTCCAAATACCATTCAACCCCGCTAGAAACTATTTTTTTCTTCACAGCATACTGTGATAAATTTTCGTACGCTTTTTCAAGGTCCTCTAAATATTGTTGTGTTTCTTGAACAATACCGTAATCCTCAGATTTTGGCATTGTCTCACTTGTAAATTCAGTAACATTATCAATAAATTCATCAAATGTCATTTCTGCAATGTCTTGTAGGTCAGAAACATCCAACATAAATTAATGTCCCTTCGATTGTTCAGCGTATAATTCTGCTAATGATTTTTCAATTTCATCCCTTGAGAGATCTTGAAGAATTATTAATGGTGTTGTCCCGAAGGCGATAAAATGTAAAGCAACTTTCCCATAAGGCCAGCGATTATCCCCTGAGAAACCATGCGCACATAACAAAACGAGGTCAATTTCTTCACTTTCAATTATTTCATGCAATGCAATGGTTGGTTTTTGAGAACTACGAATTATCATCTCCACATTTTCTTCATCAAGCTGTTCCTTGATTTGCGCAAGGTATTCTTTTGCCTCTTTATAGTTGATCTCATTTAGCTTTTCTATCACCGCTTGCTCATCATCACTGAGGGGGGTTTGGCAAGGAACACAGGGTTCTTCAACAACATGGGTCAGAATCATTTTTGAATTCTGTACATCACTAATGGCTTCAGCCATGGGTAAAATACACTCTGCTCTTTTTGATCCATCCAATGGCACAAGCAATTTCTTGTANGACAAACCTGTTAATTCATCTATAGGCTCTTGATAAGCACGAATGATCATAACAGGAGCCATGGCCCGCAATAAGACTTTTTGAACAGTGCTGTTAATGTTCCATTCAGAAACACCGCTGCTGCCATGACTGGACAAAAGGATCAAATTCACATCATTTTGTCTCGCAAACTCAATAATCTGATGGGCTGGTTTTCCTTCTATGATTTTAATTTCACTTTCAATATCAATTTCTCCCAGGCGCTCTTTAACCGCTTTTAAATACGACTCGGCTTCAGTTTTACGCATTTGCCAATCAATCGGGTTGATCATGCTGTGACAGTCTTCATCATCCTCTTGGAAAACGACTCGCAATAAGGTTAACTGTGAGTCAAAAGCCTTGGTTAATGCAACTGCGTGGGGTAAAACCCTTTCAGCTAACGCCGATCCATCCAAAGGTAAAAGTATATGTTCTAACATGGCGAAAGTCTCCTCGAATTCCATTTGATTCTATCAATGTAAGTTAAACCCAACTTTTCCTCACCACTCGAAGAGTGCTACGCGAGCAGTCCTGGCTGAGCAGTAACGAACTATGATTTATAGCTAAAGCTATGAACCATCTAATTTGATGATTAATTAACATACTATATAATTTTCCTTGTTAATGCATTGACTAAAAGTCGAGCAAAATACAATTCCATTCCGCATCAGGTTGGTATGGTTGGATATGCGTTGGAAAATTAGTGATATAGTATCATTTTGATATCTCTCGAAAGAGATCAAATGATAAAATGTCGATCGTAAACAGAAAAACGAATTTTGCTGGAGAGTCATTCTATGAAGTTTTTATTAGCCAAGATTAATAAATTGTCACAGAAAATATCAGGATTAGAAGTTCATTCTGATGAAATAGAAACAGCCGTCACCTCTACCTACAGCTATTTAATTGATGCGTCATTTACCGACATTGATGATCTGCTTGAAAAACTGGATACTTCACGAGATGGTTTATCTTCTTTAGAAGCTGAGCAACGGTTGGCGAAATACGGGAAAAATATGGTCTCGCATGAAAGACCTCTACCCTGGTACCGTCAACTTATTCAATCGTTTATGGATCCATTCATCGGTGTGCTGGTGATCCTGGCGATCGCTTCATTCTTTACAGAATTTATCTTAGCGCCATCCCAAGAACAAGATTTGACTGCTGTCATAATCATCAGTGTTTTGATCTTAATTGCCGCAACACTGTCTTTCATTCAGGAATACCAGGCCAGCCAAGCCGCCGATCAATTGCTTGGTTTGGTAAAAAATACCACACTCATCTATCGAAAAGATACAGGGCGACAGGAAAAGCTAACCGAAGATATTGTGCGAGGGGACATCATTCATTTATCAGCAGGAGATATCATTCCAGCAGATGTGAGATTATTTGATATCAACAACCTTTCAATCAACGAAGCCGCATTAACGGGCGAGTCACTTCCCGTAGAAAAATTCGATCATATTTCCAGCATTGATTCATCAAGTAATGCTAACCTCGACGGGCAGACGGGGATCAATCCTCTAGATTTGGATAACATTGGTTATCAGGGAACAAATGTTGTCAGCGGTTCTGCCAGGGCAGTTGTTCTGGCTACCGGAAACGAGTCTATTCTTGGATCAATGTCTGAGGAGCTGGTCGGTCATCATCCACCAACCAGCTTTGACAAAGGTGTAAAAAGTGTCAGCATGCTGCTGATTCGGTTTATGTTGATCATGGTGCCCATTATCTTTCTCGTGAATGGGCTAGCAAGAGGAGATTGGTTCCAAGCCCTTCTATTTGGATTAGCCGTAGCCGTCGGTCTAACGCCAGAAATGCTGCCAACCATCGTCACAGCAAACCTTGCCAAAGGCAGCATTGAAATGGCACAGCAAAAAACCGTGGTTAAACGTCTGAATGCCATTCAAAACCTGGGTGCTATGGATGTATTATGTACCGATAAAACCGGTACCTTAACTTATGACAGTGTGGCATTGGAAAATTATATTAATCTTCAGGGGCAGGCTGATGATTTTGTCTACAAGCTAACCTATCTGAACAGTTTTTTCCAATCCGGCTTACAGAACCCATTAGATGATGCCGTTATAAACCATCCAATTTCACAAGACTTTTCAAACATCGAAAATGATTATCAAAAAATCGGTGAAATTCCATTTGAAACAGCACGCCGGCGCATGTCTGTGATCGTAAAAGACCACTCAGATGAAACATTGTTGATCTGTAAAGGCGCCATTGATGAAATGCTATCGATCTCATCCCATATCAAGACAGGTGAGACGATTCAAAAGATGACACCGGAATTAATGGAAAACATTAGGCAAGATTCCGAAAAATTACTCAAAGATGGTTTGAGAATTCTCCTGGTTGCTTATAAGAATGTGTCTTCAGAAAAGACCAGATTTTCAGTTAATGATGAAGAGACATTAATCCTTGTAGGCTCAATCGGATTCTTAGATCCACCCAAAGACACATCTGGAGAAGCAATTCGGGCATTAAATAAAAAAAATATCCAGGTTGTTGTTATCACAGGTGATAATGAAATTGCGACAAGGAGAGTGTGTCAAGAAATCGGTTTTGCAATCACAGGTTTAGTGGATGGAAACGCAGTTGATTTGCTTTCCGAGCAAGCCTTACAAGAACTTGTTGCGAAGACCAACGTCTTCGTTAGAACAACACCACTTCAAAAGTCAAAAATCGTTAATGCTTTCAAACAAAATGACCATACTGTTGGTTTTCTTGGAGATGGGATCAACGATGCCATCGCATTACGTGATGCGGATGTCGGTATATCCGTCGATAATGCAGTTGATATTGCCAAAGAATCAGCAGATATCTTGTTATTGGAAAAGAGCCTGATGGTATTAGAAGAAGGGGTTACCCGGGGGCGGTTGGTTTTCGGGAATATCATGAAATACATCAAAATGACGATCAGCTCTAATTTCGGTAATGTGTTCAGTGTGTTGGTAGCCAGTATGGTGCTGCCATTTCCGCCGATGCTGCCGCTTCACTTGCTCATCCAAAACTTGTTATATGATATTTCACAATTGTCCATTCCTTGGGATCATATGGACGAAGAATACCTGGCTGAACCACGCCGTTGGAACCCAAAGAGCATCACACGATTTACGATATTTATTGGTCCTGTCAGTTCAATTTTTGATTTCTCTACTTTTGCGTTACTCTGGTTCATCATCGGGGCTAATTCTGTTGCAAACCAATCTTTATTCCATAGTGGGTGGTTTGTGTTGGGATTATTGTCCCAAACATTGATTGTTCATCTAATCAGAACAAAAAAGACACCTTTTGTCGAATCAACAGCCAGCCGTCCTGTCCTGATCATGACAGGCTTGATTATGGTAATTGGCTTGATCATCCCATTTACCCAATTTGGGTTAAACGTCGGATTGCAGCCTCTACCATTGAGCTACTTTCCATGGTTGATCATTACACTGGTTGCCTATTGTGTCTTTGTTGAGATTGTAAAACGATGGTACGTCAAACGCTTTGATACCTGGCTGTAAGAAAAATTTGGCTGTCTGACGACACCAATCTGGCGTATGGGACAATAATATTAATGTTTTCTTGTAACTACTCAGCCTGCAAGGGATACAGAGGGGGTTGTGTGGCGGCGGAGCCGCCACACAACCCCCTCACTCCTACTTACCACTCGAAGAGTGCTACGCGAGCAGGGCTGCCTGAGCAGTAACGTTTACTTTTAAATTTATTTGAGGTATCCATTAATAATAGCTATCTACTGAATTCGGTTGAAAACCTGTTATATTAATAATAAATCGCAAACAATGAAAACTCAATACTTTTCTGACAATAATTATGACATTTTGCCTCTGGCGTATGCATCATTGACTGAAGATCATCAAATCAAATACATTAATCCCTATTTGTTTGAACTTCTAAAGTTATCTGAAAATAACACATTTATCGGAAAATCCTTTTTTGATCTTTTTTCAGATGAAGATCAAACAACATTAAATAGTTTAATTGAAAATGCTGATAATTCGAGTGAAGACCAAGCGTGGAAATTATTAACAATTTTCGGTGAGTATTCAATAGAAAGACATCTTCTTATATCTGTTTATCAGAATAAAGGAAATTTCGGATTCGAAGATGGCTATTTCGTCATTGGAGTACCGTTTGATCACTGTGAAGTTGAATCTGAAGGTGACAAACAGGTTAACCAAAAACGTACCGACACCACAACTGAAGATCGGTTTGAGTTCCTCTTCAATAAAGCTTCGATAGGCATTGCTGTCCTTGATGAGGGCGGATTGATTGAGGAAACCAATCTCGCCTTCATTGATCATTTCGACTTGGAAAAATCAGAGATATTAGACCAAGATTACAGGCAGTTGTTTGATACAAACGCATTAAAACAATTACAAAGGTTGGTAAATATCCTGAGAAGGTCACACCAAACCTACGTCAAAGATGTGATCTCCATCGAAAAGGCTGATGGAAAACTGAAATTATTGGAGATCTCATTATCTGAAGTATGTAATGAATATGAAGACACGAAAAAGCTGATGCTGTTTACTGAGGACATTACCCATCAAAAAGACACCCATGCCGCAATGCTGCAATCCGAAAAATTAGCATTGACAGGTAAGCTGGCAGCATCGCTTGCACATGAGATAAACAATCCCCTGCAGACATCCCTGGGATGCCTGGGCCTGGTTGAAGAAATGCTTGACGAGTCGGATGATCGCAACCTGGCTGTCTATATTAATTTGGCTATCGAAGAATTACAGCGCAGCGCACGGATCGTCAAACAATTAAGAGATCTCAATCGCACAACAAATTTAACAGAACGTAATCTGATAGACATACAAGAAATAATTGAAGATGTGCTTATTCTTACAAAGAATCATTTAAACGACAAGAATATTGTCCCTGTTTTTGACTTCCAGGGAAATTCGCCTCTAATTTTGGCATCAGAAGATCAAATTAAGCAAGTTGTGCTTAACCTGTTGATGAATGCCATCGACGCATTACCTAATGGGGGTACGATCTATTTTAATATCCAACAATCAGATCAGCCCAAAGGGGTAAAAATCACCATACGAGACACTGGTGATGGCATTAAAGAAGATATTCAAAAAAACCTTTTTGATCCCTTTCTAACAACTAAAGAGGAAGGGCTGGGTTTAGGCTTATATATCAGTAAAAAAATAATTGAAGACCACGATGGATCTCTTGATTTTTCAAGTAAACCAGGACTGGGAACGACATTCACCATTTTGTTGCCAGAAAATCGTTAATCAGATAGGAAAGAATTGATATTATGGAAAAAATTCATACATTGGTAGTTGATGATGAACCCGGAATTCGTTTTTTTGTCGAAGAAACATTGCATCGGGTTGGGCATGATATCACAACGGCAAAATCGGGTGAAGAAGCTCTGAACAAATTGCGCGATACCCCATTCGATCTGGTCGTTTTAGACTTAAAATTGGGCGGTAAAATTGACGGCATTAAAATTCTCGAAGCCATTCGTTGGCGATGGCCCACTACAAGTGTGATCATTTTAACCGCTCACGGCAGCTTAGACACAGCCATCCAGGCTATTGATCAAGGAATCGAGAAATATGTGCAAAAGCCTCTAACCCCTAAAGAGCTGCGCGAGGTTGTTGATGAGGTGTTACAACAACGTGAAAGCATCGCAAGTAGTCACCCGGATACAGAGAACCAGGTTTTACAAAAAGGGCCCTTTCTTATCGATGAGGCACGCCATCATGTCAGCATAAATGGGCAAAAACTCGAGCTAACACCAAGCGAATTCACCTTGATTGCGCATTTCTTGCGTAATGATGATCGTGTTATTTCTCCACAAGAATTGGTTGAGGTCGTGCGCGGCTATGAGCCGCAGGACGCGATAGAAGCCAGGCAAATTATCAAATGGTACATTCACCGGTTAAGGCAAAAGGTTGAGCAAGATTCAGC
>SL_3KL_010_SEDDRAFT_10002621_pt1 | contig 16410 bp, 16 predicted proteins | sample SodLakKL_010_SED_2_FD_10381 | JGI IMG/M metagenome (IMG submission 10381) | reverse complement strand
CTCGCTTTTCATACTGGATTAGATATAATAGGATTTCGGTCTGACAGAAGAATTTCAGAAAAATTGTCGATGTGCTCAACGCGACTACTGATGTGCAGCCTGGTCACCGTATTTCTTCCTGAGAGTATTGGCCATCCATGGAGTTGCTATTAAGGCGGATATTATGAATCTGATTACCACGGCGGCGGCGATTATCTTGGACTCGATGGCGTCCAAGACCTAATCCTATTCAACAGGCAGGTAGTAATACAGCGCAGTTAATCGAATTTCTTTGCTTAATGAAATATCATTTATCCCCTGACGAATTTGACATAGTCCGCGACCGATTTGGACTGTATCTCTAACAGCATCTCCTTGAGTTCATCAGCGTCGCCACCGACAATGAGCACCTCCAGACACTGATGGTCCTTCAGATGGGAATGCATATGGGTCTTGATTATGTCCTCGTTCTTATGGATTATATTGGTGAGCCAGAGGTCTGCATGGCGGTTATGGACCACTATCAATACCCCCTCGACCTCACCGCTTAGATCCATCCTCTCCTTAATCTCGGCCTCTGCGGAACGTAGACATAGACGGATGGCCTCGCTTCGATTGCTAAGGCCCAATAACTCCTGTAGTGAATCGAGGTCCTGGATATTCTTTTCGTTGAGAGATATGCTGATAACAGGCATTTGACAAACCACCAACGTCTTCAATCGGTTATGACAATCCTGACCATGGTTAAATTGATTATTAAAATATTACCAAATTTACATTATTATTTAATAAACAATTGCTAAATTATTAATAAAATAATGAAGANTGATTGGATTATGCAGCAGATTCAGCTGATCGCCTTGATACTTGTCGGCGCCCTTGTGATGGGCGGGGCAATCGTCGTCTTTACCGCAGGGCAGGATGACGATGACTTCATGGAAATCACAGTCACATTAGCATGGCAAAAGGAGATGGTGGAGTGGATCGGGGGTGATAATGTCAAGGCCACACACATGGTCAGACCGGGTCAGGACCCTCATGTCCCGGAGGGCATGACCCCTGCTGAAGTTATCGCTGCGGCAAAATCCGATGCCTATATCTACATAGGTGCTGGAATGAGTTGGGAAAGGACTCATCTAAGCACCATCGAGGCTGAACTTCCCGACCTTAAGATGTTCAAGATGTCCGAGGGCGTGGACCTGATACCTCGGGGAGCGGGCAATGACTCCCATGTATGGACGCTTCCGGACAATCTGCTGATAATGGCGAACAACACTAAGAACGCCCTCATCGAGATCGACCCTGAGAACGAAGCGAGCTACACGAAAGGATATGAGAGCTATTTCGAGAGGGTCAATGAGATAAAGGTATTGGCCGATGAGAAGCTGGGAGGCGCCGCCGGGAACGAGTTCCTGGTGTTCCATTCCGCCTGGCAATATCTTGCTAACGAATATGACCTTGTAGAGGTAGCGGTTCAGAACGAGTTCGGAACTGATCTCACCCCGAGCAAGGTAGCCAGCTGGATTGACGACAACCATGCTGGCCTGGACAGGATGTACGTCAGGCCCCATGACCCAGTCAACGATGCTGCTTTCGCCGATCAGGAGATCGAGGTCGTAATAATGAACCCGCTCGCGCTCAACTGGTTGGATGAGTTGGAAAAGTTCATCTATGAATTAGAGGGTTTCTGGGAGACCGCTTAGGTCTGAGGTCCCATGATGGAGAATCCACCGATTGAGATACAAAACCTAACAGCCGGCTATGGCCATAGCGTTGTGCTCGAGGACGTCACCATGAACCTCGAGCACAACGATTTCCTGGCCATAATAGGCCCGAACGGGGGTGGGAAGACCACCCTCCTAAAGGCCATACTAGGCATAATCCCTCCTAAGAGTGGATCCATTAAGATTTTCGGAAAGAGCGTCGAGGAAGGATTGAAACACATAGGTTATGTACCGCAGAAAGGTAACTTCGACAATCGTTTCCCGATAACCGTCTACGACGTCGTGCTTATGGGTACCAGGGGAGGTAAAGGATATCGCCCTCGTTACAGCGCCGAGCAAAGACAGAAGGCAGTGGAGGCGATGGAGAAAGTCGGCATCGCTGATTTCGCCAGTACCACGCTTTCAGAACTCTCCGGCGGACAGTTGCAAAGGGCGCTTCTCGCCCGTGCGATGGCCGGCGAACCTGATATCCTCCTTCTGGACGAACCTACTGCCAGCCTTGACCCCCAGATGAAAGACTGTATATATGATTCTCTGAAGAGGGTGAACGACCAGGTCTCGATACTGATTGTAACCCATGACATAGGAGTGGTATCGTCACAGGTGAAGAGGATCGCCTGCCTGAACAGGAAGGTGATAGTCCACGACGAGCCTCTGATAACTCCGGATATGATGCAGCTGGGATACCATTGCCCCGTGGAGCTATTGGCCCATGGGATACCACACCGCACACTGGGAGAACACGACCATGACTGATTGGGGCATGATTCTTTCCATCGGTCTCATACAGAACATGTTCTACGCCACCATACTGGCAAGTGTGCTCTGCGGCATAATAGGCACCTATGTTGTGGTCAAGAGGATCGTGTTCGTCAGCGGTGGTATCGCCCATGCTACGTTTGGAGGTGTCGGCTTCGCCTACTACGCCCAGTCCGTGCTTCTCGTCTCTTGGTTCGACCCGATGCTGGGCGCGATGGTTTTTGCTGTCGGTGCGGCCTTGATAATAGGATCCCCACGAATCAGTAAAAGACTGAGGGAGGATTCCACCATAGGTGTGCTCTGGGTGGTCGGTATGGCACTCGGTGTTCTGTTCATCAGCCTTACCGACCATAGTGCGGTCCTGGTTCGCTCATATGAGAGTATACTCTTTGGTAATGTTCTCCTCGTCAGCACCCAAGACCTGCAATTCATGATGGTGATGATCGTCGCAGTGTTGGCACTCGTTGCTTTCTTCTATCGTGACCTGCAGATAGTCACCTTCGATGAGATACATGCCCGGATCACGGGGATAAACGTGACGTTCATGAACACGCTACTCTACGTACTGGTGGCCTTGACATGCGTCTTTGTGATGAACGTCGTGGGGATTGTGCTGGTCATTGCCTTACTGACCATACCCGCGGCTATGGCCAGTATGTTCAGCAACGACCTTCGCCAGATAATGTTGTTGGCGATAGTCTCCTCGCTGGTCCTGTCCCTATTGGGGTTGGTTTTCGCGATAGAGTTCAACATCCCGCCGGGAGCCTCTATCGTTTTGACTATAGCGGCCTTCTTCCTGATCTCACTAGGCGTCAAGTCCCTGAATGACAGGGGATATCTCAGCTAGTTTCGGATGTGCCCGTTATCCCTGTACCATTCCACCGTCTCGCGCAGGCCGTCCTTCAGTTTATGCCGCGGGGAATAACCCAGATCCTCTTTGATCTTCTCCACGGAGTAACTGCGGTCACTTGTCACCGCATCCACGGTGCTGATGCGCCACATGAAGTTGTCCCTCCTCAGAAGGTCGTTGGCGGCCTGCACCGGAGCGATCATGACCTTCGCCAGCAACGGTGGGAGTTTGATCCTGGGCATCTTCTTGCCCATTATCTCCGCCAGCATGCGATAGACGTCCTCATAGGAGTACGACCTTTCCTCGCTGACGATATAGGTCTCCCCAGACGACACGTCGGGTTTCTTCAGGACCAGTAGATGCGCCTGAACGACGTCATCCACATGGACGAACTGGACGTGGCTGCTGCCGTTCCCGATCATGAACCGGGATGCTATCGAATTCGCGAACGATGTGATGAACCAGTACGATACATCGTTTACGTTGCGCGGACCGTATATACCAGAGGGCCTGAGTATGGTGGATGATATGCCATTCGCAGCGTATCTGCGCACAACCTCTTCCGCCAACATCTTTGAACGACCGTAGTCGAATGAGGGGTTCAGAGGACTGTACTCATCAGCAGGGATGGAATCGACAGGCCCCATCGCCTCTGTCGATGAGCAGTATATGAATTGTGGAACGCCTTCGGCCATAGAGGCTCTCAGAAGCGCCTCGGTGCCATCTATGTTGACCTTCTTGTACATCTCCCATTTCCCGGAGAAGGTGTAATAGGCGGCGAGATGGATGACGGCGTCCACACCGCGTACCGCCTCCAACAGGGATTCCGGCCTGTCGAGGTATCCCTCACGGAGCTCGACCCCGAGATCCTCCAACAGGCTGGTGTCACTGCTCTTCCTTATCATCGCCGCGACCTGGTACCCCTCATTCAGCAGGGCCTCGGTCATGTGGCCTCCGAGGAAACCCGTGGCGCCGGTCAACAATACCTTCAACGAAGCACCTCACGACCCATCGACCTGTCACGCATGTAGACGCCGTAGGTGAACAGTTTGGCCATGTCCATGCCGTCGTACGGTTCAAGCGCACTGCGCATGAACATGTCATCTATGGGCACGATGCGGTATGCGCCGGTGGAGGGCAGCAACGGCATTATGGCCTCCCGGTTCATTTTCCCCAGGGCCAGACCGACCGTCTGGACCTTGTCCGCACCTCTGTAGGCGTTGTTCATGGGAAGGTCGCTTATGAGGTCTATGACCCTCTCGACGTCATCCACCCTTATGATCTCCAGGAAACGGCGACGGTTGTGGAAGGCCAGAGGACCGTATGCCTGACTGGCCTCATCCAGGTCGCTCACCCGTTCCGACAGGCTTATGGTCCACATGTTCCCCATGTCATCGGAGGAGAATATCTTCGCTCCGGCGAACTGGGCGTATTTCCTGGCGCACTGCAGTATGAAAGCCCCGTCATCTGACATCCCCATGGCCATCTGGGAACCCATCTCCTCGAGATGCTTGGAAACCTTGACACAAAATTCCTTGGCGGCATCCATCGAACCCAAGAATGCCGCTTGCGTGGGAGAGGAGCACAGTTGCTGGTCGTAGAGCAGCATGTTGAGGGCCAAACCATGAGCGGCCTCGTCGTCTGCACTCTCCTCATCCACCACGCCGAAACCGGTCAGAGGCCCGTTGGAGAAGTACCGTGGCATGTGAGGGTTACGGGCTACCTTGGCGGAGACCTCCCCGCGGGCAGGGTCGCCCCCCCAGAAGTTGACCACGCCGATACGGGCATGGCTCAGTAGATAATCGAGCACCGGACTCCCATGTGCGAAATAACTCACCACAAGGAGATCGAGCATCACGGTGGCACCGGTCCTCTTGACCGCCTCCTCCAGTGTGCTTATCACCGCGACGACGGCCTCGTAGTTCGCCAAGGACGGTTTCAATATCGTCAGGTTACCGGTGACGAGGGAACTGATAGTTGGTATGAAGGGCGGCACCAGGGAATTGCCGGAGCTGATGATGAGCGCTGGACCGCTGGGGTGGTTGCGTATGTGCTCCTCGCCGGCGATCTCCACCATCCTCTCCAAGGATTCCGCGCCCCCGCGGAGTGTGGAGTCCAGGTTCTTGAGCATCTTGTTGGGATCCAGCACCTCGGCGACGAAGGCCATCTCCAGTTTGATGACCTCCGGCGAATAGCCAGTATTCTGTGACAGTCGCTGCGCGATCCCGTTGAGCTCCCCGGACTCCCATCTCGACCTCCATATCGACCCCATCTCCTCAATGGTCTTGAGACGTTTCTCCAATGGCATTGCGGCGGCGGCCCTCTGCAGAATGTCCGCCTTGGCCAATATGGCCTCCATGGATGGGCGGTCGATCTCCGGGATACGCTGTTCTTCGCTGATGCTGAAATGGTGGGCGGGACTGTAAGGTTGGTTCATCGTCATTCCTCCATCAACTCCTCGAGAGTGCCACCGCAGGCACGCTGGAGGTCCCAGCCCTCCTTGACGGTCAGTCTCCTCCCGAACTCGAACTCCTTTCCGTAATAACGGTCGGAGGCATGATACAACATTATATCGCCGGGGAAGAATGCCTCCAACCAGGTCGTCACGAACGGGTTGTATATGCATATCAGTCCCTCCTTGCCCGGCTCGTCTATGAGCTCGAAGGTCTTAGGGTCCACCAGGAAGATCTCGGAAAGAGGGTGCGGCACCTTGCCCATGAGGTCGTGGTTGTCGATCAAAGCGGTCAGGGTCTCGGTCATACCCAGGACGTCCATGAACGGCGCCTCAACGCCATCACCGCTGCGGGAGAGTGCCTTGAAGTAATTACGGGCGCCTTCCGCCATCTCGGCATAAGGAGGAAGGTCGACGAAACCTTTCGAACCGCCACCGGTGACTATCACGCCGCCCTTACCGAGGTTCACCGGCGGGGCACGGGTTATTATCTTGGAGACCTCACGCTTGAGATTGGACATCTCATTGAAACGTTTGGACATCAGATAGACACCCGCGGGAGCGGTGAAGAAGAACTTGGGCTCATCCTTGCTCTTGAGGAAACGAAGGATGTTCTTCTTATCCGGCTGTAGGCGCTGCCATACAGTCTCACCCTCCTCCGCCTCACGCATACTCATCCCGTACAATAGCTCGATACCTTTGGATTCCAGCGCCAGCTCCACGAAGGCCACGAAACTGAGCATGTTCCTCAGCTCAGGAGCGGCCATGAACAGGGCGAGTCCCTTGTTCTCCTCCAGTTCGTGACCGTAGACGTACTCGAACAGATCGGCATTGGCCTTGACCATTATCGCCAGGTCCAGTGGACTGCGGTAGATCTTGACCGGCGCCTTCCCGGTGGTACCGCTGGATTGGAAGTGCTCCCCGCCCTCGTCCACTTCATCGATTACGAAGCGCTCCTGTCCGCCGCCGCGTAGCATGTCGGCGGGCACCACCAGTTTGACCAGGTCCTTCCTCTCCGCCTTCTCGGGGACTATGTCCAGCCTCTCGAACAATGACGCGTAGTAATCGGAATTGTCGCGGAAAAAAGCCAGCGACTCTCGCATCAGTTGTATCCTTAGCTCCGCCAGCTCATCGGCTGACATGGTGAACAGTTTCGGATCGTGTATGAGGTCCCAGACCTTCTCCACGAATGGGTTCCCACGATGTTTGCTCTGTGAGGCTCTCTCCTTGATCTCATTGATTCCCAGAATGACCACCCCCGGCCGTTATTTCTGGAACGTCATGATTGCATATTTTATTATCGCCATCTGATTATGCGGAGATCATCCCTTGGGCTGGTTACTTTTCACATATACATCGACCGCGGCGGTTATGGCGGCGATCTCATGACCCTGCCGGAACGACTCCGCCAAGGTCTGCATGCGCGACTCCTCGTCCTCAATATATCCATGGAGCTTGTTGAGTATGTCCTGCTCCTGCAGGAAATGGGTGTGGGTGTCACCATTGATGAAGGCGCGGTTGTTCATGATGGCGTAGTGGAGTGGTAGCGTGGTCTTAACGCCGAGTATGACGTACTCGTAGATGGCACGGCGCATCCTCTGGATCGCCTCGTTGCGGTCCGAACCGTAAGCGCAGAGCTTGGATATCATCGAATCATACTGTGCCGGTATGGTGTAACCCATGTGCACACCGGAATCGACCCTTATCCCCGGGCCACCGGGCGAACGATAACGGAGTATCTTTCCGGGATCGGCGTTGAAGTCGTTCATCGGGTCCTCGGCGTTGACACGGCACTCGATGGCGTGACCACGGATGCTGATGTCCTTCTGTTTGAGAGTGAGTGGCTCACCAGCGGCGATGGCCAGTTGCTGTTTCACCAGGTCGATGCCGGTGATCATCTCGGTTATGGTGTGTTCCACCTGCAGACGGGTGTTCATCTCCATGAAGTAGTGCTTCCCATCGGCGTATAGGAACTCCACCGTCCCGGCGTTGGTGTAGCCGACGGTCTTGGCCACCGTCAGGGCGGACTGCGTTATTGATTCACGCAGCTCCTCGGTCATAACAGGGCAAGGGGCCTCTTCCACGAGTTTCTGGTAACGTCTTTGGATCGAGCATTCCCTTTCGAAAAGATGGATGGCATTACCATGCTCATCGGCCAGGACCTGGACCTCGATGTGACGGGGATTCTGCAGATACTTCTCGATGAACACCGTGGCATCACCGAAGGCGGAGCCAGCTATCCTTATGGCCTTCTCTATCGCCTCCTCTAGTTCATCCTCGGCATGGACTATCTGCATCCCTATGCCACCGCCTCCGGCGCTGGCCTTGGTGATAACCGGATAACCGATCTTGGCGGCTATGTCACGGGCCTCATCGACGCTCTTGACCCCTCCCTCGGTGCCTTCCAGTACCGGCACGCCGGCATCACGCATCATCTTCTTGCTGCCGATCTTGGACCCCATTATCTCGATGGCCTTCGAAGGAGGGCCGATGAATTTGACGCCCGCGTCCTCGCAGAGTTTCGCGAACTGACTGTTCTCGGCCAGGAATCCGTATCCGGGATGTATGGCCTCGGAACCGGACTGCTGGACGACCTCCATTATCCTCTCCATGTTCAGGTAGCTCTTCCTTGGATGGGCCTCACCTACGGAGAACGCCTCGTCGGCGTATTTCACATGAAGGGCGTTCTTGTCCGGTTCGGAGTATATGGCCACAGTCTCTATGCCCAACTCACGACAGGCACGCATGACACGAATGGCGATCTCGCCACGGTTGGCTATCAGGACCTTGTTGAAGAATGCCATATCAGCACCCCCTCACTCCACCACCAACAGCACATCGCCGCTGGATACCACGTCACCGCTGTCCACGAAGATGTCCTTGACGGTACCGTCGCGGGGACTGTGTATGGGATTCTCCATCTTCATCGCCTCCAGTATGACCAGGGTGTCGCCCTGCTTCACTGTTGCCCCGCGCTGGACCGGTACCTTGAGTACCATTCCGGTCATATTGCTCTTGACGCCCCCGGAAACATCTCCACGGGGGGCTTTGTCGCTGGCGGTGGGTGCGGCGGAGGCGCCGTCCACGGACAATATGCGCACGGAGAACACCTCTCCATCCACCTCCACCTCCATGGCAGCAGGTATGACCCCGGCGGGCTGTGCGGTGCCGGGCTTGGAGGGCAGGCACTCGCACTGCCTCTCACCCTTGAGGAAGGAAGGTGCGATGCTGGGGTATATGATGTAACTGAGGATGTCCTCGTCCTTCTTCACGATGCCCATGTCCATGGCCTCCTTCTTCATCCTCTCATACATCGGCTCGAGGAGGTCGGCTGGTCTTACGGTGACCACTTCGGCGTCACCGATGATCTTCTTGCGTATCTCCGCGGAAATGGGCTTGGGCGGTTTGCCGTACAGTCCCAGGACATAATCCTTGACCTCCTTGGTGACGCTGTCATACCTCTCAGCGCCGGAGAGTATGTTGAAAATGGCCTGGGTACCGACGATCTGACTGGTCGGCGTTACAAGCGGCGGATATCCGAGGTCCTCACGCACCTTCGGTATCTCCTCGAATACATCGTTCAATTTATCGAACGCATCCTGCTCCTTGAGCTGGGAGATCATGTTGGAGATCATGCCGCCGGGGAGCTGGTATACCAGAACATCGGCGTCCACCCTCTCGGACACCGGGTCCACCAGTCCGCCGTATTTTTCACGGAGTGTGAGACAGAGGTTACGGGTCTTCCGTAGATTGTTGATGTCCAGACCGCTGTCGCGGGCGGTACCTTGCACGGCTGCCACTATACTCTCGGTGGCCGGTTGTGATGTCCCGAACGCGAATGGTGACATGGCAGTATCGACGATATCCACTCCAGCATCGATGGCGGCCTGATAACTCATGGGAGCCAGACCGCTTGTGGAATGTGAGTGTAAGCAGACGAGTATATCCATCTCGTCCTTTATCCCGGTGACTATCTCCACCGCCTCCTGGGGCGTAATGAGTCCGGCCATGTCCTTGATGGCAATGGAGTCGCAGTCCAAGGAGTAAAGCTCCTTGGCCATCTCTATGAATGTGGCGCTGTCATGCACGGGGCTGGTGGTGTATGATATTGCTCCCTGGAGGTGTGCCCCGTTGTTCTTCACCTCGACCATCGACTTCTTCATGTTGCGGACGTCGTTCAAAGCATCGAACACCCGGAAGTTGCTCACACCGTTGTCAGCGGCCGCAGCTACGAATTTCTCCACCACGTCATCAGGGTAATGTCGGTATCCCACCAGGTTCTGTCCGCGGAGAAGCATCTGTATGGGAGTCTTGTGCAATACCTCCTTCAGCTTACGCAAACGCTCCCAGGGATCTTCCGCCAGGAACCTCATGCTGCAGTCGAAGGTCGCCCCACCCCATGCCTCCACCGACCAGAAACCCATCTCATCCATGGATTTGGCCAGTTCTATCATATCATCGGTACGCATGCGGGTGGCGATCAAAGATTGGTGGGCGTCACGTAGTGTGGTATCGGTGATCTTCAACTTTGTAGGGCTGGCGGGACACATAAGAGTTACCTCTGTTGGATTTGAAATCTCACAAAAACTGTTTCAGCAGAAATCTACAATACAAGTATAAAAAATTTCACTAAAACAGCCAAAAAGATGTGGAAAACGTAAGCAAAGCTATGAAAGTCAGAGAAACATCGGCCTTGGTGGTCACGAAATTCGGAGTTATCTCCCCGCCGGCGCTGTAACCTCGCACGGTCAAAAGCTTCGAGGCCTCTTCGGTCCGCCGTAACTGGTTGACCACCAGGTTCATCGAAAGAGGTATGATGCTGGCCACCGACACCGGCATCCCCTTGATGGTCATGGCCTGCTTTATCTTCTCCAGATCATGGCTGATGAGTTGAAGGCTCTGCAACCCCATCTCAGCTGTCAAGCCGATGTCGAAACCGATCCTCCTCCCCAACAACCATACCGAAACATCCAGGAGTTCACTCTCCTGGCGGTCGGAGTAGGCCCAGGCGGCGATGAGGATTATGGGTATCATCCTCACCAGATAGCTGATTCCCAGACCTCCTGTGTACTCGGACACCAATGCGGTGATTGAGATCATCAACAACACACCGAGGAGCATACGCGGATGGGGGATGGCTTTAAGACGAGGAGTGAAAAGTAACCACCATAGGAAAGCCAACACCGCTCCCTCGGTGCTCATGAACGCTGCGGTGGATAACAGTATCGTGGCGGCTATCCTCAATCGCGGATCGTGCATAGTGCCTCCATGGAGTCCTGCAGGGTGATGTTCCTCGGCCTCGCGCCATTTTCCAGAGCCTTACGCAGATAGGGAGGGGGCGACGACCATTCCGATACCGCGTCCGGAGTGGCCCCGTGACATACGAGCCTTCCCTCCGCTATGTGTGAGATGCTGTCCACCCTGGGGAGCACTGAGCGTTCGTGGGAGAACACCATCGTGATCTTGTTTCTGCGGGACTCGATGGCCTTGCATATCCGGGTCTTGACCATGCAATCCAGGGATGAGAAGGGCTCATCCAGGAGGAGTATGTCCGGGTCGAGGGCGAACACACAGGCCAGGTTCAATCTTTTCAATTGGCCGCGACTGAGTTTGAATGGGTCCAACTCTCCCCTCCCCTCCATTCCGGCGTGAGGGAGGACGTCTGCAGGGTCCAGACCCCAGGACCTCACCTCATCGTCCACTGATGAGGAGGTTATATGATACTCAGGGAACTGCATGGACAGTATGGTCCTCTGCACCCCTTTCGCCGAATAGCTGCCTTCACACTTCAACAGTGAGGCCATGACCAGGGCCATCGTGCTCTTGCCGCTGCCGATGATGCCGCTGACCAGATGGATCCCCTCGGCGTAGGATGCTTCACATCTCAAACTGAATTCTTCGCGTTCCACGATGAAGTCCAGATCGGCCCTCATTGCGACAACCTCCACAGGCTGGGATAGAAACAGCCGTCCCGGAGTGGTGCGAAGACCTCTGCAGGCGGTCCGACGGCCTCCACCTTCCCCCCCTTCATGAATATCACATTGTCCGCCGTGGCGGCACGGTCCATATCCTGGGTGCAGAAGAGTGTCGGTATCCCTGAGCGATGGATGGTGTCAGCGATCATCCTCACGGTGGCCTCGTCCAGATGACTGTCGACCTCATCCAATATCAATATGTCAGGCGAGTTCACGATGGCGGCAGCGAAGGCTACCAAAGCCTTCTCGCCACCGGAAAGGCTACTTGTGTACCTTGTCAGAAGGTCAGGCCTCCCCAGCATGGCCATGGTTTCCAGGACCATACGGTCCGCCTCCTTCATCTCGACCTTTGTGAATCTCAGAGATGACGCCACCTCGTCACAGACACGGGAGAACAACATGGTGCGGTCAGGGAACTCCCCCACCCATCCCACCTTGACGTCACCAGGATGTTTTTCCAGAATGCTTACGCTCCCCTCCCGTAACCTGTCCATCCCGGCCAGGACTTCCAAGAAAGTGGTCTTGCCGGCCCCGTTGGGGCCGATGAGGGCGACCCTCTGCCCCGAGACGTCAAGTCTCGGTATGTCTATCAGATGATGTATCATCCCGCGGACGCTTATCATTCCAACCTCTCACCTATCACGTAGGCGGCGTACAGCTTCACGGCGTCACCCAAAATAAAGGGCACCATACCTAGTATCGTGGCCTCCATGATGGGTATGGATGCAGAATAGGACAACCAGGAGACTCCGAACACATAAATCATCAGGCTGGCGATCGCCAGCCCGGTGATGCGCGCAGTTTTCGACGCCCTCTCATAGGCCAGTCCAGCAATCAGAGCGGCGGGTACGAAACCCAAAAGATAACCTCCTGTCGGTCCGAGCAGTATACCGATACCGGCGGTGCCGTTGTGGAACACGGGCAGATTCAAGGCCCCCAGGATCAGGTAGAGCGTAACTGGTATCACCGCATGGCGACGCATGACCACGCCGGCCAACAGAACGAAGAGAGTCTGGAGGGTCAGAGGCACGGGTATGAAGGGGATTGAAATCCAACTCCCAGCCGCAATCAGGGCGATGAATGTGGCGCTGTAGGAGAGCAATGACGCGCGGTTCTCTATCCTCATAGGGTCACCTTTCTAGGTCTGGCTAACTGACTAACTAGTATAGAAAAAGAATGGGGAGGATGTTTCAAAGCTGGAATAGATCGCCGGCGATCACCTTCTCGACCTTGCCGTTGTCCTTCCTTATGACCAGGGCCCCATGCTCATCGATGTCGATGGCCTCCCCTTTGAACGATTTGGTCATCGTCTTGACATGGACACGGCGGTTGATTGTCAAAGACAGGCTCCTCCACTCGCTGACGATGGTATCGTACTGTCCGCTCTCCAGCTGCAGAAGGCGGAGTTCGAACTCCTTGAGCACACGGGCGAGGAACTTGGTGCGGTCGATCGCAGCTCCGGTCTCCTCATGGAGGGTTGTCGCGATCTGACGGAGCTCATCGGGAAGCTCACTGAGGTCGACGTTGGCATTGATGCCCATCCCCAACAGCACATGGTTGACGGAATCCCCATCGGTGTCGACCTCCTGTAGCAGCCCAGCGACCTTCTTGCTACCGATGAATATGTCATTGGGCCACTTGATGAGGGCGAGGAGGTCGTACTCACGCCTTATGGCCCTGGCGATGGCCAAGGAACCGGCCATTGTTATCATGAAAAGACGGTCGACGGGTAAACCGGTCTTCATCATGACCGTGGCCCATATACCCCCCGGCGGTGAGACCCATGAACGCCCCAGTCTGCCCACTCCTCCGGTCTGTTGCTCCGAGACGACGACGGTTCCGTGCAGATTTTCGGCATCCAATTCCCGTGCCAGACGTTTGGCGGCCGCCAGTGTGGACGGTATAGAATCGAAATAGCGCAGGTCCTTGCCCAAGAACCGGGTGCGGAGCCTCTTGTTCAGCTCGTAAGGCAGTATGCGGTCAGTGCGGGCGACGAGAGAATACATCCCATCCTCGGTGGAGGATATGTCGTACCCTAGACCTGACAGCTCTCCTATGAGCGGCGCCACCTTGTCAGCGTCCATGGAGAGCCTCTCCGCCATCTCCCTGGCGGAGATGGCCTTTCCAGCGTCCTCGAGTATTTCCAACACCTCAAATGCCATTTCTCTCATTTCAATACCTTCTTTTACCCTTTGGCACGGGGGGTCCCGCCCTCCTCCGGGTTGATGGTTCTTGAGGCCCATGCAGGATATCAACCTTGTGGAACCGACCCGGACAAGACGCCGTTGATAACATTGTCATAATCGTTTATGTGTTTATTGTAACGATTGAATATGTTTGCTTGTCCAGTTCTGACCGGGTTCGTATTATCGTTTGATCAAAACCATATAGATTCACATCAACCTTTTGCATGATAACCGGTGTAATGGAAAAACAAGGGACAACATACAGAGTGTTTCATTGGATGATGCTCATTTTCGGTTTTCATGTCAACGCTGATGTGCGCCATACCGCCAACCCTATTGACCCCCGGCCTAAGAAATTCGGATTTCCACGTCTGCTATGATAGCATTCGTACCTGACTCGCAAAACATCTCTACGATACGTAGGCAGGGACCGGATGCGTTCCAAGCTACTATTGCGAGCACATCGTCATCGGCGTCTTGGATTACGACACATGACAGCTGCGGACGACGGGATGACGATTGATGACCATATCCGCACGTAATACCGCTAGAAGTTTCGAGGGGTGGCAATCCAAGATGGGTCTAATTTTAATAGTTCCAGCCATCTACTATCGTTAAGGTAATAGGAATGTCGTTCACAAAGAAGATCAAGGATTTTTTCGCAGGATTGTTTAGTGGTAAAGAAGAGGCTCAGGAAGAGATCGTCGAGGAGAGTCCTTCCGAATACGAGATGGAAGAGACTGTAACCGAGATGCCGAAGGAAGAAGAGGCTCCTGAGAAGCAGGCTGAGCCTGAAGTGCCTGAGGTTGTAGAAACTGTGGAAGAACCAGCCGAGCCTATGCCTGAACCGGAACCGGTCGCTGAGACGGCCGTGCCCGAACCGGAAGCAGTCACAGAGACGGTCGAAGCTGTCCCTGAACCAGAACCGGTTGCAGAGGATCCCGTGCCTGAAGAATCCGAGAAGGAGTCGGATACCAGCACGGATGGTTTGTTGAGGAATGCCCTCGATTTCGCTGAGATCAAACTCGAAGAGAAGAAGGGCGAACTCAGTGAGGCCGAGATTGAGATGTTCCGTTCTAGGATAGCATCTTTAGCCGACAAGGTGGGAGAGGATGAGGAACAGGCCTTGGTTTCTGCCAGTCAGCTTATAGGCGGCATCATCAGGGCAAAGAAGGCTGCACCCGTGGAGGAGAAGCCGAAGAAGAAACCGGCAAAGAAGAAGGCCAAGACAACGGCCAAGAGCGGCGGAACCGCGAAGAAGAAGCCGGCAAAGAAGAAGGAGTGATACAGACACCTCGGAAAAGGTGTCGGACAGGGATCGATATCAGCTACAGTAATGGGAACTGCCGACGCGATGATGAATCGACGGCTTTCCGTCGCGATTCCTCTTCAACGGATATTGGGTGGATTCACTCCGGCATAATACCGCTGTGCTGACACAGGGACGGTCAAAGACTGAGTCCCTTACCAAACTACTTACCTCGGCTCATCGGGTCTTTTTAAATCGATGACCGGGCAACATCATCGGAACTACGCCATCTCCTCTTTCGTCCGGGCCACCACTTTGGCCAAGAGGTCCACCGCCTCACCGATGTCACGCTGGTGCAACGCACCAGTCTTGACGGCCACGCCGTCAGCTCCCGCCTTGAGCGTTTCAGCCACGTTGAATAGCTTGATGCCTCCGATCGCCACCACGGGGATGGTAACTGATTCCTTCAACATCTTGAGATCGTCCAACTCCTGAAGCTCGCCGAGATCCTCGAGGTAACTGGGGAACAAAGGACCCCATATCACATAATCAGCACCATCCGCCTCGGCCTTCGATGCGGCATCGGCATCTTTGACTGAGACGCCTACGATGAAACCATCCGGGCCCTTGGCCTTGGCCTCCTTGACACTTACTCCCGATTCGTAGATGTGCAGTCCAGCAGCTCCGGAATCAATGGCAGCATCAAGATCGTCACAGACTATCAGACGCATGTCCGACCCCTTTGTCGCCTCAAGTATCTCCTTGGCGTTGTTTGTCAATTCCTCAGGACTGATCTTCTTGTCCCGCAGCTGCAGTACGTCAGCCCCATGTTTCGCACATTTCTGGGCGATATGGACGTGACTCCTGCCGGTGGCAGCTATCTCGTCCGTGATCACATACAGTCCATAATTCATCCGCATCACCCTTGTAATGCTTGTTCACTTTGAAGCGAGTCCGCGCCTTAAGCCATCAAGCATTATTAATTCGTCTTTTCGCCTTTTAAATGTATTCAATCGTCTGCGGATCGAGTGGATTGGCCATCCTCTGTTCAAAAACCGTTTCAGTTCAACTTCTTCTTCAATCCAGATGTTGCAATTATGCCACGGGATCCGATTGAGCTCGTAAAGCTGTAACGATGTGGCTTCACAACGCCTCTTGTGAACCATGATTGAGCGTCGGGAGTCTTGGCGACAATATGCCACTCTTATTCCTCAGGTAGCTGTCAAACCATCGTCC
>SL_3KL_010_SEDDRAFT_10002619_pt1 | contig 16416 bp, 12 predicted proteins | sample SodLakKL_010_SED_2_FD_10381 | JGI IMG/M metagenome (IMG submission 10381) | reverse complement strand
GCCGGCCTGCCCGATGGTGTCCCCGCCATGACCATCAACAAGGTGTGTGGCTCCGGCCTCAAGGCCCTTCACCTGGCCACCCAGGCGATCCGCTGCGGCGATGCCGAGCTGATCATCGCCGGTGGCCAGGAGAACATGTCTGCCTCCCCCCATGTGCTGCCCAACTCTCGTAACGGCCAGCGCATGGGCGACTGGAAGGCCGTGGACACCATGGTCCATGACGGCCTGTGGGACGCCTTCAACAACTACCACATGGGCATCACCGCCGAGAACCTGGCCGAGAAGTACGCCATCACTCGCCAGGAGATGGATGAATTCGCCGCCGCCTCCCAGCAGAAAGCCGCCGCCGCCATCCGCGAGGGCAAGTTCAAGGGGCAGATCGTCCCGGTGGAGATTCCCCAGCGCAAGGGCGACCCCATCGTCTTCGACACCGACGAGAACCCCCGCGAGGTGAGCGCCGAGAAGCTCGGCGGCATGCGCCCCGCCTTCAAGAAGGACGGCACCGTCACCGCGGGCAACGCCTCGTCTCTGAACGACGGCGCCGCCGCGGTCATGCTCTGCTCCGCCGAGAAGGCCAAGGCCCTGGGCCTCGAGCCCCTGGCGCGCATTGCCGCCTACAGCAACGCCGGCGTCGACCCGGCGATCATGGGCATCGGCCCGGCCCCGGCCACCCGTCTCTGCCTGGAGAAGGCCGGTTGGAGCCTGGATGACCTGGACCTGGTAGAGGCCAACGAAGCCTTCGCTGCCCAGGCACTCTCCGTCAACAAGGAGCTCGGTTGGGACGTCAGCAAGGTCAACGTCAACGGCGGCGCCATCGCACTCGGCCACCCCATCGGTGCCTCCGGTTGCCGCATCCTGGTGTCACTGCTGCACGAGATGATCGCCCGCGACGCCAAGAAGGGCCTGGCAACGCTGTGCATCGGCGGCGGCCAGGGCGTGGCGCTCGCCATCGAGCGCTGAGTCCGCGCTGCGCGCGAGCTGTAAGTTGTAAGTTGTAAGCACCATGAAGTAGCCCTTGTGGACGAGTTCCACAGGGGCTTATTTTTTGTTTGCCGTCCTCAACTGAAAAACCCTCCACAGTTAGACCATGGAGGGTTTTCTTACGGTTTAAAGCTTAAGGCTCGCCGAAGGCGACTTAAAGCTCGGGTTCAGCGGCCTGCTCGGCCTCGAACGCCGCCTTCTCTTCCGGGGTGATCTCCTTGATGGTGAGCTTCACCCGGTTGCGGTTGTCGATGTCGAGCACCTTGACCACGACTTCGTCACCCTCGTTGAGGAAGTCACGCACGTCGTTGACCCGCTCCGGCACGATCTGGGAGATGTGCACCAGGCCGTCGGTACCCGGCATGATGTTGACGAAGGCGCCGAAGTCGGCGATGCGCACCACCTTGCCCAGGTAGAGCTTGCCGATCTCCGCCTCGGCGGTGATCGCCAGTACGGTATCGATCGCCCGCTTGGCCGCCGCCTTGTCCTCGGCGTAGATGCGTACGGTGCCATCGTCGTCCAGATCGATGGAGGCACCGGTATCCTCGCAGATCTTGCGGATGGTGGCGCCGCCCTTCCCGATGACGTCGCGGATCTTGTCCGAGGCGATCTTGATAGTCGCCATGGAGGGGGCATTCTCGGATACCTCGGTGCGGCTCTGACCGATCACCGTGTTCATCTGCTCCAGGATGCTGAGGCGCGCCTCCAGGGCCTGCTGCAGCGCCTGCTCCATGATCTCCTCGTTGATGCCCTCGATCTTGATGTCCATCTGCAGGGCGGTGACACCCTCGGAGGAACCGGCCACCTTGAAGTCCATGTCGCCGAGATGATCCTCGTCGCCCAGGATATCGGTCAACACGGCGAAGCCGTTATCGTCCTTGACCAGGCCCATGGCGATACCCGCCACCGGCGCCTTCATGGGCACGCCGGCATCCATCAACGCCAGCGACGTGCCGCACACCGAGGCCATGGAGCTGGAGCCGTTGGACTCGGTGATCTCGGCGACCACGCGGATGGTATAGGGGAACTCCGCCTCGTCGGGCAGCATGGCCTGCACGCCACGGCGCGCCAGGCGGCCATGGCCAATCTCGCGACGCTTGGGACCGCCCATGAAGCCGGCCTCGCCCACACAGTAGGGGGGGAAGTTATAGTGCAGCAGGAAACGGTCCTTACGCTCGCCCTCCAGCGACTCGATCAGCTGGGAGTCGCGCAGGGTACCCAGGGTAGCGACCACGATCGCCTGGGTCTCGCCGCGGGTGAAGATGGCCGAGCCATGGGTCTTGGGCAGACCACCCACCTCGATGGCCAGCGGACGCACGGTCTTGTGGTCTCGGCCGTCGATCCGCGGCTCGCCCTGGACGACCCGGGCGCGCACCACGCGCTTCTCCAGGGCGGCGAAGGCACCCTTCACCTCATCGGTGCCGAACTTGCCGTCCTCTTCACCGGCCAACTGCTCCACGGCCTCGGCCTTGAGGGCGGAGAGTGCCTCCTGACGGACCATCTTGTCGGTGATGCGGTAGGCCTCGCCGACCTTCGTCTCGAAGGCGCTGCCCACGGCGGCCTTGAGTTCGGTGTTCTCGACCGTCGGCTGCCAGTCCCACTTCGGCTTTCCAGCCTCGGCGACCAGCTCGTTGATGGCCTTGATGGCTACCTGCATCTCCATGTGACCATAGAGCACGGCGCCAAGCATCTCATCCTCGAGCAGCTCCTTGGCCTCGGACTCCACCATCAGCACCGCCTTGTCGGTGCCGGCCACCACCATGTCCAGCTCTGATTTGGCTAGCTCCTCGACAGTGGGGTTGAGGAAGTAGCCATTTTCCTCGTCGAAACCGACCCGGGCCGCACCGATCGGGCCATTGAACGGCACGCCGGATATCGCCAGAGCCGCGGAGGTACCGAGCAGCGCCGCGATATCCGGATCATGATTGCGGTCGGTGGAGAGCACCGTGCAGACGACCTGCACCTCGTTCATGAAGCCCTTGGGGAAGAGCGGGCGGATCGGGCGGTCTATCAGACGCGAGGTGAGGGTCTCCTTCTCGGTGGGACGCCCCTCGCGCTTGAAGAAGCCGCCGGGAATCTTGCCGACCGCATAGGTCTTCTCCTGATAGAACACACCCAGCGGGAAGAAGGGCTGAGCAGGATTGGCCTCTTTCTTGGCCACCACGGTGCACAGCACCACGGTGTCGTCCATGGTGACCATCACGGCACCGGTGGCCTGGCGGGCGATGCGCCCGGTTTCCATGGTGACGGTGCTGCGACCATACTGAAATGTCTTCTTGACCGGATTCACGGCGACTTCCTTCAACGTTACTTTTCTGTGTTTGGTTCGTTTCGACTCGGCGACCATTTTAGGGGTTGACGCCCGTCGGGGCCACCGGGTAGCGACATTTCCCCACTGCTTTCGATTACCCAGCCGTCGCTCGGAGCTGATCCGACGACCGGTCCTCGTTCTTCAGCCGAAAACAAAACGGGCAGCCCGAAGGCTGCCCGTTTCTCTACCGCGTGGGGTGCGTCGCTTAGCGGCGCAGGCCCAGACGCTGAATCAGCGCCTGATAGCGCTCGAAATCCTTGCGCTTCAGGTAATCCAGCAGCTTGCGGCGCTGGTTGACCATACGGATCAGGCCACGACGGGAGTGGTGATCCTGCTTGTTGGTCTTGAAGTGGTCCTGCAGGCCATCGATGTTGGCGCTCAGCAGGGCAACCTGCACTTCGGGGGAGCCGGTATCGTTGTCGCCACGACCGAAATCGTTGACGATGGTGGCCTTCTGTTCGGCTGTGAGTGCCATCTGTCTCTCCAGTAAGCAATATGCCTGAATGATATATGTGTGAGACCACGCATATTTGCAGTCTCGGGCGTTTCTCCCTTAATCGGCTGCGGTGCTCAGCAGCCGTTTCGGCGCCACCTCCTGTGGCGCCGTAACCACGCCGAGACCCAGGAAGGCCCCGTCGCAGTAGAGTCTGGCCGTCTCGCCGGCGCCGATACCCAAGGCATCGACCCGAGCCGCCCGGCCTTGGTTCAGGTGAGCCGCGGCCGCGGCGTCCACCTCGAGCCTCGGCAGGTGCGCGACCAGCACGTCGACGGGGAGCAGCATCGCCTCCCGGGCGGCCTGATCGGGCAGCGCCTCCAGCGCCTCGAGGCTCAACATGCCCTCCTCAGTGAAGGGGCCTGTCTCCAGGCGGCGCAGCGCACTGATGTGCGCCCCGCTGCCCAGAGCCCGACCGATATCTTCGGCTAGGGTGCGCACATAAGTGCCCTTGCTGACCTTCACGTGGAGTTCGAAGGCCTCGCCCTCGAAGTCGAGAAGCCGCGCATCATACACCGTCACACGCCGTGCTGCACGCTCGATCGACTTGCCCTCTCGGGCTAGTTCGTAGAGCTTACGCCCCTGGTGCTTGAGCGCCGAGTACATGGGCGGCACCTGCTCGATCTCGCCACGAAAACTCTCCAGGACGGCTTCCACGTCGGCAGCGGCGAGGACCGGCACCGCCGGCCGCTCGACCACCTCGCCCTCTGCATCGCCGGTATCGGTCACCGCGCCCAGTTCGACCCGGGTGCGGTAGACCTTGTCGGCGGCCAGCAGGTGAGCGGAGAACTTGGTCGCCTCACCGAAGCAGACCGGCAGCAGCCCGGTGGCCATCGGGTCCAGGGTGCCGGTATGACCGGCCTTCTGGGCCTGGAACAGTCGCCGAGCGCGCTGCAGGGCGTGGTTACTGGAAAGCCCCTTGGGCTTGTCCAGTAGCAGCACCCCGTTAACCGGTAAGCCGCGACGCCGACGCGCCATCAGTCGCGCCCGCTGTTGCTGCCGGGTTCGTCTTCGCCAGCCTGTTCACCGTCCTGGTCGACACTCTCATCACGCTTCTCGTCGCCGCTCTCGTCGAAAGAGCGGGAGCGGTCGCTGGCGACCGCATCCTGAATCAGCGAGGAGAGGCGCTGTCCTCGCACCACGCTCTCGTCGTAGTGAAAGCGCAGCTCGGGCACATGACGCAGCTTGATACGCTTGGCGATCTGGCTGCGAAGAAAACCGGCGGCCTGCTTGAGAACCTTGAGGTTCTCCTTGATCTGTTCCGGCGTGTCCTCACCCAGCAGGGTCACGTGGACGTCGGCATAGCCGAGGTCACGACTGACCTCGACTCCGCTAACCGTCACCATACCCAGCCGCGGATCCTTGACCTCGCGCTGGATGAGTACCGCCAGCTCCTTCTGGAGCTGGTCGGCTACCCGGTCTGTTCGCTTGAACTCGCGCATGAACGACTCCTCGAGCCTTTAGAGGGTACGCTCGACCTTGATCTGGTCGAAGACCTCGATCTTGTCGCCGACCTGAACATCGTTGTAGTTCTTCACGCCGATGCCACACTCCATGCCGTTGCGCACTTCCTGGACATCGTCCTTGAAGCGGCGCAGCGACTCGAGCTCACCCTCGTAGATCACCACGTTGTCGCGCAGCACACGGATCTTCTTGTTACGGAAGACGCTACCCTCGACCACCATGCAGCCGGCCACAGCGCCGATCTTGGGCGCGCGGAAGACGTCACGGACCTCGGCAATGCCGACGATCTCTTCCTTCCACTCCGGTGCCAACATACCCGTCATCGCCTGCTTGACCTCATCGATCAACTGGTAGATGACGCTGTAGTAGCGCAGATCCAAGCCTTCACGCTCGATGATCTCACGGGCGGCGGCGTCGGCACGCACGTTGAAGCCCATCACGATGGCCTCGGAGGCCAGCGCCAGGTTAGCGTCGGTGCCGGTGATGCCGCCCACACCGGAGGAGACCACGGCCACCTGAACTTCGTCGGTGGAGAGCTCTTCCAGTGCGCCCTTGATGGCCTCGAGTGAGCCCTGGACGTCGGCCTTGAGCACGACGTTGACCTTGGCCACCTCGTCCTGACCCATCTGGCTGAACATGTTCTCCAGCTTGGCCTTCTGCTGGCGCGCCAGGCGCACCTCGCGGTACTTACCCTGACGGAAGTTGGCGACTTCGCGGGCCTTCTTCTCGTCGGCCACGACCATGAAGTCGTCACCGGCATCCGGGGTGCCATCGAGGCCTTGGATCTCCACCGGCATGGCCGGCCCGACTTCGTCGACCTGCTTGCCCAGCTCGTTGGTCAGAGCACGCACACGGCCGTAGTGCAGGCCGGCGAGCACGATATCGCCCTTCTTCAGGGTGCCATTCTGGACCAGCACGGTGGCAACGGGGCCACGCCCTTTGTCCAGGCGCGACTCGACCACCACGCCCTTGCCGGGCGCTGCAGGCACCGCCTTCAGCTCGAGAACCTCGGAGACCAACTGGATGGCTTCGAGCAGATCCTCGATGCCTTCGCCAGTATGTGCGGAGACGTGCACGAACTGGGTGTCGCCGCCCCACTCCTCGGAAATCACGCCGTGCTGCGAGAGCTCGTTCTTGATCCGATCCAGATCAATGCCCTGCTTGTCGATCTTGTTGATCGCCACCACCATGGGCACTTCGGCCGCCCGGGAGTGCTCGATCGCCTCGATGGTCTGAGGCATCACGCCGTCGTCTGCGGCCACCACCAGGATGACCACATCCGTCGCCTTGGCCCCGCGGGCACGCATGGCGGTGAACGCCGCGTGGCCCGGGGTATCCAGGAAGGTCACACCGCCATGATTGTCCTCGACGTGGTAGGCGCCGATGTGCTGGGTGATACCGCCGGCCTCACCGGTGGCGACCTTGGCCTTGCGGATATAGTCGAGCAGCGAAGTCTTGCCGTGGTCGACGTGACCCATGACGGTGACCACCGGTGACCGGGTGATCTCCTCACCCTCGTAGGAGATGCCTTCGAGCATCGCGGTCTCGAGGGCATCATCCTTGATCAGCTTGGCCTTGTGTCCCATCTCCTCGACCACGATGGACGCAGTGTCCTGATCGATGGTCTGGTTGATGGTCACTGCCGCGCCCATGTTGAACATGGCCTTGATGACTTCGTTGGCCTTGATCGACATCTTGTCGGCCAGGTCGGCGACGCTGATCGACTCAGGGATGGAGACTTCGCGGACGATCGGCTGAGTCGGCTTCTGGAAGCCGTGCTTGCCGCCGCCCGGGGAGCCGCCACGACGACCGCCGCGACGCTCGGCACGCTTGACCTTCTTGCCGCCGCCACGACGACGCTCATCGCGATCATCGTCGTCGCGCTCGTGACGCCCCTTCTTGGCGGCTGTCTTCTTCGGCGGTGCGGTACGGCGGTCGGTGCGACCTTCCTTGGGCGGCGCAGGCTGTTCATCGCCGGCCGGCTGCTCCACCAGTTCCGGTACCAGAACCTGCGGTTGGGTGACGACCTTCTCGGCTTCGAGCTTGGCCGCTGCCTCGCGGGCGGACTCCTCAGCGGCGCGAGTCTTGGAAGCCTCAGCATCGCGAGCTTCCTGTTCGGCCTGGGCCTGCTGGGAATCAGCCATGTCACCGACCAGCTGGCGCGGCCCGGCATCTTCTACCGGCTCCGGCGCAACATCATCTTCGGCGCGCTTGACGTAGGTGCGCTTCTTGCGCACCTGCACCTCGATGGTCTTGCCCCGCTCGCCGGTATTGATGCGACTGCGCGTCTTCCGCGTCAGGGTGATGCGGTTCTTGGGCGCCGTAGCACTAGTGTCCCCACCGTGACTCTTGGTAAGGAAATCCAGCAGCTGACGCTTGTCCTCCTCGGACACCGCATCGCCTTCGGTCTTGTGGCCGAGACCGGCCTCTTTCATCTGTTCCAGCAGACGGGGCACGTCGCGCCCCACCTTCGCTGCGAAATCTTTAACGGTCATCTCTGACATTACGACCCTCCTGAGCCCGTGACCCCAATTCTGTTCGCTTTCGAATACTGTTACCCGGCCAGTTGGTGCCGGGCTTGGCGCATTGCGCGCTATTCTCCTTCGAACCAGGGCGCACGGGCAGTCATGATCAGTGCCGCGGCGCGCTCCTCGTCCATCCCTTCGATGTCCAGCAGGTCATCGACGGACTGCTCGGCAAGATCCTCCATGGTGACGATTTCCCGGCTGGCCAGGATGAAGGCCAGGTGGCGCTCCATGCCGTCCATTTCCAGCAGGTCGTCGGCCGGCTGCACCCCATCGAGCTCCTCCTCGGAGGCGATGGCCAGGTTGAGCAGCTCGTCCTTGGCGCGGGCACGCAGCTCTTCGATAGCTTCCTCGTCGAACTCCTCGATCTCGAGCATCTCCTCCACCGGCACGTAGGCAATCTCTTCCAGAGAGGTGAAGCCCTCTTCCACCAGCAGGCGCGCGACATCGTCATCGATATCCAGGTGCTGGATGAAGTGCTCGACCAGGCTGTCGACCTCCTGGTCGCGCTTGGCCTCGGCATCGCCCTCGGTCATGACGTTGATCCGCCACCCGGTGAGCTCGGAGGCCAAGCGCACGTTCTGACCGCTGCGACCGATGGCCTGGGCCAGATTGTCCTCGGCGACCGCCACATCCATGGCGTGGGCGTCCTCGTCGACGAGAATAGAAGCGACATCCGCCGGCGCCATGGCGTTGATCACCAGCTGGGCGGGGTTGTCGTCCCAGAGCACGATGTCAACGCGCTCGTTCTGCAGCTCGGAAGAGACCGCCTGCACACGCGAACCACGCATGCCCACGCAGGCGCCCACCGGATCGATGCGCCGATCGTTGGTCTTGACCGCGATCTTAGCTCGCGAACCGGGATCACGGGCGGCGCCCTTGATCTCGATAAGCTGCTCGGCGATCTCCGGGACCTCGATACTGAACAGCTCGATGATCAGCTCCGGACAGGTACGCGAGAGAATCAGCTGGGCGCCACGCGCCTCGGGATCCACCTTGACCAGCAGTGCGCGGACCCGCTCGTTCATGCGGTAGCGCTCGCCGGGAATCATCTCGCCGCGGGGTAGAAAGGCCTCGGCATTTTCGCCCAGGTCGATGATCAACCCGTCGCGGGTGGTCTTCTTGACGATGCCGGCAACCAGCTCGCCCTCGCGATCGGCGTAGAGGCGCACCACTTCGGCACGCTCGGCCTCGCGCACCTTCTGCACGATGACCTGCTTGGCGGTCTGGGCGGCGATCCGGCCGAAGTCGGCGTTATCGATCTTCTCCTCGACCACGTCACCCAGCGCCAGAGGCGGGTCGCGACGCTCGGCGTAGGTGAGCTTGATCTCGTGATCGGGGCCGTCGAAGTCGTCGTCTTCTACCACCGTCCAGCGGCGGAAGGTCTCGTAATCACCGGTGCGACGATCGATATGCACCCGAACGCTGGCTTCCTCGTCCTCGAAACGCTTGCGGGACGCGCCGGCCAGGGCCGCCTCGACGGCCTCGAAGATCACCTCGCGGGGAACTCCCTTTTCGTTGGAGATCGTTTCAACGACCGCCAGAATCTCTTTGCTCATGCCATTGCCTCGCCAGAAAACCTGTCCTCGAGCCTCATGCTCACCCAGCCGTTCCGACCGGTGGCCTGGTCATCAACCGTGATCACAAAACCTGACCATCAGACCTGTTGTTTATCAAACCCAGTCATCGCACCTGGTCATCGAACCGAGGCACCACCTGTGCCTGGTCGATGCTGTCGATCGGAAAGCAGTACTCCTCACCTTCGACCTGGAGCAGCACCTCATCACCCTCGACACCGGCCAGCAGGCCCTGAAACTTGCGGCGCCCGTCGAAGGGCGCCCGCAACTTCAACGCCACATCGTGGCCGCGATAGCGGTCAAACTGATCGAGAGTGTAGAGCGGACGATCCATCCCCGGAGAGGAGACCTCGAGGCGATACTCGCCGCGGACCGGATCCTCGACGTCGAATATGGCACTCACCTGGCGGCTAATGTCGGCACAATCGTCGACGCTGACGCCATTCTCGTGATCGATATAGATCACCAGACGGGAGTGCTTGCCGTGGGATAGAAAGTCGATGCCCCACAGCTCGAAGCCCATGGCGGTGACCACGGGTTCGATCATTGCGTGCAGTGCAGCATCCTTGATTGCCACGAAGATATAGCTCCTACAGCCGTTGCATCAGGCACCTGGCCGGGAGTAAACAGGGAAGTCAGGTGGCTGATTGGCGTTGCCTGAAACAGCGTCGGGCGTTTGACGCCCTGCATGCTGCTAACAAAAAGCCCCTTCACAGGAAGGGGCTTTTACATGAAACCTTTAGACCACTCCGGCAATTTGGCTGCCCCTTCTCTTCGAACCCTAGCGCAACGGCTGCAATTCGAAAGGCGCCTGCCCGGAAGATGGTAGCGGGGACCGGATTTGAACCGATGACCTTCGGGTTATGAGCCCGACGAGCTACCAGACTGCTCCACCCCGCATCAATCTAGGTCGATGATCTTACACTTCGCCAGGACTTTCGTCAAGGCATATCATCGTTAATGCCAATCCTGCTTTCTGAGGGACCGCCTGCGCACCAAAGGCGCTGCGGTAAATCAGATGGTGCCGAAGGCGGGACTTGAACCCGCACGGCCATAAGGCCACTACCCCCTCAAGATAGCGTGTCTACCAATTCCACCACTTCGGCATCAGGGGATGCTGGAAACTACCAAGCCGACTAGTCGTCGCTTCCCTCCAGCACTGGCGCTGCATTATCCACACCTCGAGCACTGTCGTCAAGGGTTGGAACACTGCGCTGCTGCTCGATAAGCCGCGAATCGGGAACCCCGGCTTCCGGCCCTTGTCCCGCCTGACTGGCGAAGTAGGCCAGGGTCAGGGAAGTCGCGAAGAAGGCGGCCGCCAGTACCGCGGTCAGCTTGGCAAGAAAGCCCCCGCTACCGCGGGCACCGAATACGGTCTGAGAGGCACCGCCACCGAAGGCGGCACCGGCCTCGGCACCCTTGCCCTGCTGCAGCAGGACGAGGACAACCAGGGCGATAGCGAGCGTCACATGGATCAAAAGAATGGGAACTTGCATGAATTCAACCTGCTGACTGACAGATGGCTAGGAAGTCGTCGACCTTGAGTGAGGCACCGCCCACCAGGCCGCCGTCGATATCGGGCTGGGCGAGCAGTTCGGCGGCATTGCCGGCGTTCATGCTCCCCCCGTAGAGAAGTCGCAGCTCTTCGGCCAGTTCCCGGTTGTAACTGGCCTGGTAGTGGCGAATGCCGGCCATCACCTCCTGGGCCTGCTCCGGCGTGGCGGTGCGACCGGTGCCGATGGCCCACACCGGCTCATAGGCAATGACAACGCGCGAGCGCTGTGCAGGCTCCAGGCGCGACATGGCGAACCCCACCTGACGCAGCACCACCTCCATGGTCCGGCCAGCGTCGCGCTCCTCGAGGCTCTCGCCCACGCAGAGTACCGGCGTCAGGCCGACGCTGAGGGCGGCAAGCAGGCGATCGAAAACCTCCTCGTCGCCCTCACGATAGAGCTGGCGACGCTCGGAGTGACCCACCAGGGCATAGCGCACACCGAATTCGCACAGCATACCGCCGCTGACCTCGCCGGTATGGGCCCCGGAGTGCAGCGGGTTCAGCGACTGAGCGCCAAGCCGCAGCGGGGTGTCGGCGAAGGCACGCCGCGCCGCATCCAGGTAGGGAAACGGAGGAAAGATCACGACCTCGCCCCCCTCCGGCAGCTCGGCCTCGGCAAAGGCACGACCGAACGCCTCGACCAGATCGGCCGAGCCATTCATCTTCCAGTTGCCGGCAAGCAGCGGGGTACGCATCGTCTGTCCTCTTTCAAGGTGGTGCGAAATGGTATAGGAGAGGCCCTGTCAAGACAACCGGCCCGCTCAGGCCAGCAGCGCCTCGACCTCAGCGGCGATACGCCGCGCCAGACCGTCCACATCCAGATGGGGACGCCCCTCGACCATCACTCGGATCAACGGCTCGGTGCCGGAAGGGCGTAGCAGCACGCGGCCCTCGTCACCCAGCTCGGCCTCTACCTCGGCCACCGACGCCTGGAGTTCCGGCCGCTCCATGAGCGCCCTGGCGTCGCTACCCGGAGTGAGCCGGACATTGACCAGCGCCTGGGGCGCCTTCTCCAGGCCGGCCAGCAGGCGCTGCAGCGGCTTCCCGTCGCGCACCATGATCGCCAGCACCTGCAGCGCCGAGACGATACCGTCACCGGTGGTCTGCACATGACCACAGAGGATATGCCCCGAGGATTCGCCACCCAGCTGCCAGCCCTTGCTGGCCAGGCGCTCCATCACGTAGCGGTCGCCCACCTTGGCGCGCTCGAAGGGCACCCCCATCTCTTCGAAGGCGGCGGCCAGGCCGAAGTTGGACATCAGAGTGCCCACTACGCCGCCGCCCAGATCGCCGCGAGCGTGGCGGTCGCGGGCGATCAGATAGAGGATGTCGTCACCATCGATCTCGCGGCCGTCGGCATCCACCAGCAGCACCCGGTCGCCGTCGCCGTCGAAGGCCACCCCGAGATCGGCGCCCTGCTGAATCACCGCGGCACGCAGCGCCGCCGGATGGGTGGAACCGACCGCCTTGTTGATATTGAGGCCGTCGGGGCTCGCCCCGATCAGGCTCACCTCGGCGCCCAGCTCGCGGAACACGCTGGGCGCAATGTGGTAAGTGGCGCCATGGGCACAGTCCAGCACCACCTTCAGGCCCGTGAGGCTGATCCGGTCCGGCACCGTGGACTTGCAGAACTCGATATAGCGGCCTGCGGCGTCATCGATCCGCGCTACCTTGCCCAGCTTGTCTGCCGCCACCGTGGTCAGCGGCTCATCGAGCATCGCCTCGATCTCCGATTCGAGGCAGTCGTCCAGCTTGACCCCTGCGGTGGAGAAGAACTTGATGCCGTTGTCGGCGAAGGGGTTGTGTGACGCCGAGATAACGATGCCGGCATCGGCACGAAAGGTGCGGGTCAGGTAGGCAATGCCCGGCGTCGGCATGGGGCCCAGCAAGGCCACGTCCACGCCGGCGGCGGAGAGCCCCGCCTCCAGGGCCGACTCGAACATGTAGCCGGAGATCCGGGTATCCTTGCCGATCAGCACCAGGTGGCGACGCGCACCATTGCGCGCGGCCAGCACGCGACCGGTGGCCCAGCCCAGCTTGAGCATGAAATCGGCCGTGATGGGGGGCTCCCCGACGGTACCGCGGATTCCGTCGGTGCCAAAATAGCGTCGTGTCATCAGCATCCTTCCTTGAGTACTGCCCAGGTCATGTTCACCGCATCCACGTTGGGGGCCACATCGTGGACGCGCAGGATACGAGCGCCGCGCTCGACTGCCAGGGCCGCCAGCGCCAGCCCGCCGGGCAGGCGCTCCTCCACCGGACGCTCCAGCACNTTGCCGATCATGCTCTTGCGCGACATGCCCACCAGCAGGGGCAGCTCGAGTGCCGCCAGCCGCTCCAGCCGATTGAGCAAGCGCAGATTGTGCTCTACGGTCTTGCCGAAGCCGAAGCCGGGGTCGACCAGCAACCGCTCGCGGCGCAGGCCGCCGGCCTCGCAGGCGGCGACTCGTTCAGCGAGGTAGTCGGCCACCGCCTCCTCGATGGGCACATCATAGCGGGGCGCCTGCTGCATGTCGCGGGGCTCCCCCTGGCGGTGCATCAGGCACATCGGCAGTCCGGTGCCGATGGCCGCGGCCAGGGCCCCCTCCCGCTCCAGTGAGCGCACGTCATTGATCATGCCGGCGCCCAGGGCCGCGCTCTCGCGCATTACCTGGGGGCAGCTGGTGTCCACCGAGACCAGGGCATCCAGCTCGCGCACCAGCGCCTCCACTACCGGCGCCACCCGATCGAGCTCCTGCTGAGGGGAAACCTCATCGGCGCCCGGCCGGGTCGACTCACCGCCCACGTCGATGATCGCCGCCCCCTCGGCCAGCATGCGCTCGGCATGGCGCAGCGCATCCTCCAGAGCCACATGACGGCCGCCGTCGGAGAAGGAGTCGGGGGTAACGTTAAGGATCCCCATAACACGGGGATAGGAGAGGTCGAGCCGGTGGCGTCCGCAGATCAGGGGGGCAGGAGTCGGGTTCATCATCGCTCGGTTAGCTTGTCGAAAAGGGTGTGGCCAGAATGGCAAAAGCGCCCCCGGTGGGGGCGCCTGCCTGACGGGACGGCGCTGACTCAGGAGCCGGCCGGTCCTCCTAGCGGATCGGAGGGCCGGCGACGCGGCTCGTCGTCGCCCTCCTCGTCGCCGTCGACCTGCTCCGGCTCGTCGCGGGCGGACTCCGCTTCGGCGCGGGTGTCTCCGCCCGTAGCGGCGCCGCCACCCGGATCATCCCAGCCCTCGGGGGGGCGCGGGTCACGACCCTCCATGATATCCCTGAGCTGGGTAGAGTCGATAGTCTCATACTTCATCAACGCCTCGGCCATCGCATCGAGCTTGTCGCGATTCTGCTCGAGGATCTCACGAGCCTGCTCGTAGCAGCCGTCGATGACCTTGCGCACTTCCTTGTCGAGCCGAGAGATGGTCTCGCCGGACTTAAGCTTGCCGCCCTGGCCGGGGCCGCCCATGAACTGATGCGACTCGTCCTCATCGTACATGATCGGGCCCATTTCCTCGGAGAGCCCCCACTTGGCCACCATGTTGTGAGCCAGCTCGGTGGCACGCTTGATGTCGTTCGAGGCCCCGGTCGTGACACCGTTGGGGCCCAGGGTCATCTCCTCGGCGAGGCGGCCACCGAACAGCGAGCAGATCTGACTGATGATCTGCTGGCGCGACAGGCTGTAACGATCCTGCTCGGGCAGGAACATGGTCACCCCCAGGGCGCGACCGCGGGGAATGATGGTCACCTTGTAGACCGGGTCGTGCTCCGGCATCACCAGCCCGATGATGGCGTGGCCCGACTCGTGGTAGGCAGTATTGAGCTTCTCCTTCTCGGTCATGACCATGGAGCGGCGCTCGGCGCCCATCATGATCTTGTCCTTGGCCAGCTCGAGCTCATCCATGCCTACCAGGCGCTTGTTGCGACGCGCGGCGAACAGCGCCCCCTCGTTGACCAGGTTGGCCAGGTCGGCGCCGGAGAAGCCCGGGGTGCCGCGGGCGATCAGCGTCGGCTTGACGTCGTCGGCCAGCGGCACCTTGCGCAGGTGCACATTCAGGATGTGCTCGCGACCGCGGATATCGGGCAGCGGTACCACCACCTGGCGGTCGAAGCGGCCCGGGCGCATCAGCGCCGGGTCCAGCACGTCGGGGCGGTTGGTGGCGGCGATGACGATGACGCCCTCGTTGGCCTCGAAGCCGTCCATCTCTACCAGCAGCTGGTTGAGGGTCTGCTCGCGCTCGTCGTTGCCGCCGCCCATGCCGACCCCGCGCGAGCGGCCCACGGCGTCGATCTCATCGATGAAGATGATGCAGGGCGCCTGCTTCTTGGCCTGCTCGAACATGTCGCGAACGCGGGAGGCGCCCACACCGACAAACATCTCGACGAAGTCGGAGCCAGAGATCGAGAAGAATGGCACCTTGGCCTCACCGGCGATGGATTTCGCCAGCAGGGTCTTGCCGGTGCCCGGCGGGCCCACCATCAGCACACCGCGGGGGATGGTGCCGCCCAGACGCTGGAACTTGGTGGGGTCGCGCAGGAAGTCGACCAGCTCCTCGACCTCCTCCTTGGCCTCGTCACAGCCCGCCACGTCCGCAAAGGTAGTCTTGATCTGATCCTGAGAGAGCAGCTTGGCCTTGGACTTGCCGAAGCTCATCGGGCCACCCTTGCCGGCTCCGCCACCCTGCATCTGGCGCATGAAGAACATGAAGATCGCCAGGATCAACAGGATCGGGAAGCTAGCGATCAGCAGCCGGGTCCACAGACTCTGCTGCTCCGGCTCCTTGCCCACCACGGTGACGCTGTTGGAGAGCAGGTCATCGATCAGCTTGGGGTCTTCCGCCGCAGGACGGATGGTCTGGAACGATGAGCCATCGGTGCGCTCACCGCTGATCTTGTAACCGTCGATGGTGACACTGCGCACCTGCTGGTTCTGCACCTGCTGGACGAACTGGGAATAGTTCATCGACTGGGGTGAGCTGTCGACGCTGAAGTTGTTGAACACCGTCAGCAGCACTGCCGCGATGACCAACCACAGAATCAAGTTCTTCGCCATATCATTCAAGGGACTACCCTCAATATCAGTAATCTGTCGGCCACATATGCGTCTGGCACATTGGACACTACATGAGCAGGCCGCGTTCAACCACCGCCGTCACCTTGGCGCGGTCGGACCACTTCAAGCTCCACTTTGACACAGTTGCGCACCGCTGTCCGACAATCGCCCCGGTAGGCCCGGCCTATCGAGCCACACGACTACGGTCAGCCTCGAAAGCCCTGCGCCAGCAGGTAGACCTCCCTGGAACGGGCCCGAGAGGCGCCCGGCTTGCGGGTAACAACCCGGGCAAAGCGCTCGCGCAGGGTCTTCAGGTATTCGTCGAAGCTCTCGCCCTGGAACACCTTGGCCAGGAAAGTACCGCCGGGACGAAGCGTCTGACCCGCCAGGTCCAGCGCCAGTTCCACCAGGTACATCGCCTGGGGCTGGTCGATGGCGGCCATGCCGCTCATGTTGGGTGCCATGTCGGACATCACCAG
>SL_3KL_010_SEDDRAFT_10002618_pt1 | contig 16417 bp, 15 predicted proteins | sample SodLakKL_010_SED_2_FD_10381 | JGI IMG/M metagenome (IMG submission 10381) | reverse complement strand
CCCGAAGACCGGCAAACGCTGCTTTTTTCGGCAACCATGCCCAAACCCATTCAAGAACTGGCCCGGAAGTTTTTAAAAGACCCGGAGACCATTCGCGTGAAGTCTCGGGAAATGACGGTTCCCAGCACGGAACAGTATTACATGGAGATCCAAGAAAGACAAAAATTCGATATCCTCTGCCGGGTCCTGGATATGCATGCTCCAGAGCGGGCCATTGTGTTTGGCCGTACCAAGAGACGGGTTGATGAACTCCACGAAGCGCTGAATAACCGGGGCTATTCTGCGGAAGGGATCCACGGGGATCTGACCCAGGCCCGTCGAGACAGCGTGATGAATAGTTTCAAGCGGGGATTTACAGAGATCCTTGTTGCCACGGATGTGGCCGCCCGGGGCCTGGATATCGGAGACGTGACCCATATCTATAATTTTGATATTCCCCAGGATCCGGAAAGCTATGTTCACCGCATTGGACGCACGGGACGACTGGGGAAAGCGGGTGTCGCTTTGACCTTTGTCACTGCCCGGGAATTGGAACATTTAAAGTTAATTGAAACGATGACAAAAAGAAGGATCATCCGTCAAACTGCGCCGACAATGAGTCAGGCCCTGGAAGGGCAGCAGCGCTTGACTGCAGAGAAAATCATTCAAGTTGCCGAGTCGGAAGATTTAGGTGAATACAAAGCGTTTGCCCAGTCGCTTTTAGAGGAAAATGACTCGGTGACCTTGCTGTGTGCGGCTTTGAAGGTTCTGACCAGGGAACCCGATAGCACCCCGGTGCGCCTGACAGAGGAAGCCCCCCTGTCCAGGAAAAAAACAAGGGGATACCAGGCGAGCAGCACAGGGCCGAAGTTTCCTTCCTGGAAGCACAAGTCGCCTAAGGCCGGCCGTGAGGAGAGAAGAGGCAAGGATCATCATAAACACGGGAGAAAGGATACAAGAGAAAAGCGCGACAAGTGGAGTTAAGGGCTGAGAAGTTCAAGCCCAGATGATGGTCAAGAGGATGATGGCGCAGACCGCCGAACCCGTGATTAACAACAGGTGGATCAGACGTCCTTCCGGGTTTAGGGCAAACAAAAACAGGCTGATGGAAAAGAGGATAACCGTAAAATACCAGTACGCTGTAAACAAGAGCACGATGGCAAAAATAATATAGGCGATCTCAATCAGCAGGATCTTTCGTAAAAAGGGATCTGCCAGTAAGCTGGTGGTTTCATCGGGCGTGTGCGCTGTCTTGGCTTTTTTTATCACAGCGATGTACGCGCCAGCATGCAGCATTTTATAGCACTCGTAAACGGCAAAAACGGCGGCAAAGATTTTAATGAGCATGGTGGTTTCCTCGCTACTTTCGCTCAAATAGTTTGAGGTGGCTTTGCTGAAACCCCTGCGCGCCTTTTGATGCAGGAAAGTCCAATGTTTGCTAAGGGCAGGCAGGGAAACGGCTGCAAAACCTGATTATCTTTCATTGTCACATTATATTATACCTGGCTCGATCAGATTCCTGCACATAGCCGAAACTTTGGTCCAGTGCAGCTGGATTCATCATCCGGGTGATTCATCATCCGGGTGATTGAACCGCTGAAGACGGTGTTTGTTGCGAAGCCCGGCAGCGCCAGTTCGATCAAGCATGTTCGCAGCGGCGGGTGATCATTTAGGATATCAATATTTTCAAGAGGAGAGGAGTATTGCGATGCTGCTTTTGGAACCCATGCAAATTGGAAATCTGGACTTGAAAAACCGCATGGCCATGCCGGCCATGCATCACGCCTATACGCCGGATGGTTTCGTGAATGAACGGCTGATCGCGTACTACAGGACCCGGGCTGAGGGAGGCGCAGCCCTGATCACGGTGGGCGGTTGCACCATTGACGATTTCGGTGGGGGCGCCGGGTTCATTGGTTTAAACGATGACAAGTACCTGCCCGGCCTGCAGCAGCTTGCCGCGGCGGTAAAAGGGGGCAATGCCGCCGTGGCGGCGCAGCTCTACCATGCCGGCCGCTATGCCTTTTCCATCATGACAGGTAAACAGGCCATTGCCCCTTCGCCTATCGCTTCACGGCTGACCCGGGAAGAACCCCGGGAGATGACCCTGGAGGATATCGAGAAAGTGATGGAAAGTTTTGCTGCAGCGGCAGGGCGGGCCCGGATTGCAGGGTTCGATGCCGTGGAGATTATTGCCAGCGCCGGCTACCTCATCTGTCAGTTTTTATCACCCCTGACCAACCAGAGAACGGATGAATATGGAGGTACGTTTGAAAATCGCTGCCGCTTTGGGGTGGAGGTGGTCAAGCGGATACGCCGGGAAACGGGCGATGATTTTACGCTGCTGGTTCGCTTGTCGGGGCACGATTTCATGCCCGGGGGTAGTACGAACCAGGAGGCTGCCCTGTTTGCCCGGAAACTGGAGGAAGCAGGTGTGCACGGTATCAATGTCACCGGTGGGTGGCACGAAACACGGGTGCCCCAGACCACCGGGGACCTTCCCCGGGGAGGGTTTGCTTACCTGGCCCAGGGGATCAAGGAAGCGGTCGACGTTCCCGTGATCGCCAGCAACCGCATTAACGACCCGGAAGTCGCCGAAGCAATTCTCCGCAACGGCCAGGCCGATATGATCAACTTCGGGCGTCCCCTGTTGGCTGACCCCCAACTTCCCCACAAGGTGAAAGCCGGTTTGCCCGGATCCATCCGGAAATGTATCGCCTGCAACCAGGGATGCATGGATATGGTCTTTTCCGCGCGCGCCGTGCACTGCACGGTGAACCCCGTGGCCGGACGGGAATCTGAAGTTCAGGTGACCCCTGCCGCTACCCCTCGCCGGGTGCTGGTTGTGGGGGGAGGCCCGGCGGGCATGGAAGCCGCCTGCACCGCTGCCGCCAGGGGTCACCACGTGACGCTCTGGGAGAAAGATGCAAAGCTGGGAGGCCAGCTCCACTATGCAGCCAGCGCGCCCGGGAAACAAGAGTTTCTCTCCCTGCTGGATTACTACCAGGAGGAATTAAAGGCACGCGGCGTGATGGTAGCGCTCCTCCAGGAAGCCACGGTGGAAAAGATCACCGAGTTTAACCCCGAAGCAGTGATCCTGGCGACGGGATCGCTTCCCCTGGAGCCGCCCTTTCCTGTTAACCGGGCCTGGGGTGTGATCTCAGCCCGGGAAGCCCTTGCTCAAAAAGTGCCCTTGGGGAAAAATGTGGTCGTTGTCGGAGGGGGGTCCGTGGGCTGCGAAGCGGCCCTGGCCGTCGCTCAGATCGGCACGATCAATGGCGAAAACCTTAAATTTCTCATGGAAAACGATGCTGAATCTCTTGAAACGTTGAAGGCGCTCCTCAACCGGGGCATCAAGAACGTGACCATCGTGGAACAGTTCAAAGGCCTGGGCAAAGACCTGGGGATCACCACCCGCTGGGTGGTTTTGAAGCATATTCGCAGGATGGGGATCAAGGCCAAGGACCAGTCCCGGGTCGTAGAGGTGAACGAAAAAGGGGTGGTCGTGGAAAAAGACGGGAACGCCGCGGTTATTCCCGCTGACGCGGTCATCCTGGCCGTGGGTGCCCGGTCGGTCAACCTCCTGGAAGTGCCTTTGCGGGATCAGGTAAAAGAACTGCATGTGATTGGTGACGCCGCCGAACCGCGGAAGATCACCGAAGCCATCCAGGAAGGTTTCGAGATCGCCCGTCTGCTTTAATGGAAGTTCCGCCTAGGCCTCGTGTCCGCCGATCTTGGAGGCCCTGTCAAAAAGCATCCCGCCGCTTTCCAGGGAAGACAGCCTGAAAAGGCTTGTCGCCCCGTAGCGGGCACGAATGATATCCATCGCCCGGTTCAGGGCGATTTTCTTTTCCCGGTTTTCCGTTAAAGAGAGCTGGTAGTCGGCAAAATCTATCAATCCCGAGAGGGTTACCCCCAGGGTGCGGACCGGCCGGTAATCCCAGTGGGTGTAAAATATTTTCAGCACCCGGGGGTAAACATCCATGGCTGCCGCCGTGGGCTCGGGCATGCGCATCTGCCGGGAAAAACCCGTGGGAGCATCAAAATCCGCTCCCCGGCAGTACACGTTGGCAACCCATCCCACTTTACCCATACGCCGCGCACGGCGGCAAACTTCTTCGGTTATTTCCAAGAGAACAACTTCAATTTCATGTTTTTTGCGGTAATCCCGGGGGAGTGTAACCATGTTCCCCACGCCCTTGCGATCTTCGTAACCCGCGGGCGCTTCAATCCTGGAGGCGTCGAACCCGTGGGCGTTTTGCCACAAGACTTCTCCGTTGATCCCCCAGCGGCGCGCCAGGTCTTCCCTCGTTAATCCGGCCAGGTGACCGATTTTCGTCACCCCGATGTTGAAAAAGTTTCGTTCCATGCGCACGCCTACGCCGAAAAGGCAGCGGATGGGAAGAGGCCAGGTCAGTCGGGCGTAGTTACCGCCGGACAGCCGAAAAATACCCGTTTTGTTTTTCTTGGCGAAGTTATCGCAGGCCATCTTGGCCTGCAGGGGGTTTTCCCCGATCCCGACGCGTCCCCTGACCCTCGTTTGGCGCCAAATTTCTTCGATGATCCTTTGCGCCATCTCTTCCGGGGAGCCAAAGAGCTTCTCGCATCCTGTCACGTCCAGGAACTGTTCATCGATGGAATAGGGGGCAATGCGATCGCTGAACCCGTGCAGGATGCCGGTAATCTTCAAGGAGACATCCAGGTAGTCCTGCATGTGGGGACGAATGAAAACAGCGTGCGGGCAGAGCCTGCTGCCCTGGCCGGCCACCATCCCTGTTTTAACTCCAAAGGCCTTGGCCTCCCTGGATGCGGCCAGCACGATGCCGTGCCGGCGCTGGGGATCGCCGCAGACGACCACGGGCCTGCCCTGCAAAGAGGGATTTTTGGCAACCTCTACACTGGCGAAGAAGGATTCCATGTCGGTGAGCATGATGACTTTGGACAATGCGACCACCCGGACCTAGAATGTGTGTTCTAGATTATACCGCCGGTGCTAAAAAAATGCAAACACATGTTTCATGAATTAAGAGTTCTGGGGGGCCATATTGTAAACCACCCGTGCCAGGGTAAAGATAAAAAAAGTGTTGGCATGCGTTGTTATGAAGGAGATTCCTGCAACTGAAAGAACTTATAGAAAATGCAGGCCAAATACGGCTCGGGGGTGAGGTGGAATGGATTTCAAGCAGCGCAGCACGCTGATCAAGGGGCGTATCCTGGCCAGCGTGATCACCTTTCTCCTCTTGCTGATTTTTCTCTTCATCGCCGCAAAGTATGGATTAATTGGCGGAAGGAATCACCGTGAAGATCCGACAAACGGGGAAAGCCAGTCAAGAGGCGAAACCGCAAGAATGATCGAGAGTGAACCAGGGAGAGCCTTGTCATAATCAAATTAAATACCGGGATGTCCTTTCAGGCTTGACAGGGAAATGGTATAAATTTATAATTTAAATACTTAAATATGTAGATTTGAAGCGGTTTAGCTTAATCATTTTCTTCTTATTACAGTTAAGGAGGGTGTTTATGACGGATAACAAGGAATATCAACTCAGTTTTTTTCATAAGTACTTGTCTCTCTGGGTGGCCCTTTGCATCCTGGTCGGTATCGGACTGGGCCGCGTTATACCCGGTGTTGCCCAGGCCTTGAGCGAAATCCAGGTTTACCAGGTCAATATTCCTATCGCTATTTTGCTTTTTGCCATGATGTATCCCATCATGCTGCAGATCGATTTCAGCGAGGTGGTAAACGCGGTAAAAGCCCCCCGGGCTGTAGTATTAACCCTGATCATCAACTGGGGGATCAAACCCTTTACCATGTTTTTCTTTGCCTGGCTGTTTTTCCGGGTGATCTGGGCCCCTTACTTGGACCCACAGCTGGCCGGGGAATACATGGCCGGGATGATCTTGCTGGGTATTGCCCCATGCACGGCCATGGTGCTGGTCTTCAGCTACCTGGCGAAAGGTTTTATGGGGTTAACCCTGGTGCTGGTTGCGATTAACTCGTTAACCATGCTGGTCCTTTACGCTCCTTTGGGCAACTATCTCTTGGGCGTGGCGGAGATGCCCATCCCCTTCTGGACAATATTTTTCAGTATCATGCTGTATGTTGGTGTCTCCCTGGTGGCCGGCTATATTACCCGCAAGCGGCTGATCAGCAGCCGCGGGATCCAGTGGTATGAAACCGTGTTTTTAAAGAACATGGGAACGATTTCCATCGTGGCCCTGCTGGCCACGTTAATTTACCTCTTCATGCTGCAGGGAGACGTCATCTTGGAAGCGCCGCTCTCCGTCCTCATGATTGCCATTCCTCTCACGCTGCAGGTTCTCATCATTTTTACGATCGGCTACCTGGTTTCCAGGCTGATTAACCTTACGTACGAAGAGGCGGCTCCAGCTTCCATGATTGGCGCCAGCAACCACTTCGAAGTAGCTATCGCCACGGCTGTAACGATCTTCGGCCTGGGTTCCGGGGCTGCTCTCTCCACGGTCGTGGGCGTGCTGATCGAAGTTCCGGTGATGCTGCTCCTGGTTTCCATCTGTCTGCGGACCACCCGCTGGTTCCGCTCCATGCGCGAAGAGAAGAGTATGAGCGGTTGGTAGAGCAGGGAGGTTGCAGGTAAGCAAGAGACATATTCATCCCTGTACTCTTCGCTTCTTAATCAAATCCGCAGTTTACCTGCTTTAGAACAGAAAGTTGGTGGGCATATGAATGAATTATCTCCTTTTTTTAAAGCGCTTTGCGAAGATGTGCGCCTGAAGATCATTGCTTTACTAATGCCCCGGGAATTGTGTGTTTGCGAGATCATCGAACAGCTCAACCTTTCTCAGCCGGCGGTGTCCCATCATATGAAAATCTTGAAACAGGCCGGGTTAGTAAACGATCGCCGGGACGGCCGCTGGATCTTCTATTCACTGGACAAGGAACGTTTTATGCAGCTGGAACATCTGCTGGATGAGCAGCTCTTCGAGCCGGTCCGCAATTGCCCCAGCGAAAGCGGCAGCATACCTAACGCAAAGTGCCGCTTGTAAAGATCGAAAACAGTTAATCTTGTGAAAACTGCATCCCAGCAGCTCAGACCTCAATATTCCAGCCTGGATAGAGATAAAGAACCACACAGCCAGGTGTCTTATCCTTTGCGCGGATCCATCTAGCTTAACTAAAATAAAAGTAGAAGATAGATGATCGCTAAGAAAGGGGATTCCCGTTATGTTTGAAAAAGTAGTATTAGCCACCGACTTTTCCCCGGGAGCACAGAAATTATTGAGCTGCCTGGGTGAACTCAAGCTGGTTGGCACAGAAGAAGTTATCCTTACCTGGGTGATGGAGATCAACTTTGCCGGGGGCCCTACCAGCTCTGTGCAGGATGCTCACAGGAAAGCGCTCGAAGAAAAAGGAAGGCAAATTGAAGAAATGGGGTTTAAAGTTAGTTATGAAGCTCCCATTGGGATGCCCGCCCGGGAGATCCATGCCGTAGCGGAAAAAACCGACGCTTCGTTGATCGTCATCGGTTCCCGCGGGAAAAACAAGATCCGGGACTTTTTCCTGGGAAGCACGGCATCTGCGCTAATCAGGCACGCAACCATTCCTGTACTGCTTGAGCGTATTGAGTTGGTCGAGAGCAAGGGAGAAAAGGACCTGCAGTTGGTTTGTGAAAGAAAATTAGAATCAATCTTGATGCCTACGGATTTCTCGCCGGTTGCTGCAGAAGCTGAAAAGGTTGTCAGCGAACTGGCTGCGCATGCCGGGAAAATAGTTCTGGCCTCGGTCGTTGACGAGGGTGAAACGGAAGAAGAGATCTCCGCGCTGAAGGATAAGGCGTCCAAACAGCTTGCACAACTGGGTGATAGCTGCAAGCTGGTTTGCCCGGAAGTGGAAGTGAGAATAGAAACGGGTATCCCGTCGAAAGAGATCAAGAAGATTGCGGATGAAAAGAATACAACCCTCATTGTCCTGGGGATGCGCGGCAAAGGAGACGTGGAAGGCCTGGTGCTGGGCAGTACGGCTGAAACGGTGGCCCGCACATCAAGAAGGCCCGTGCTGCTTGTCCCCCTTGCAAAGGGGTAAGTCTCACATGCTTCACCTTCAGCGCTTTTTAATCTAACAATGGTCCCGGGTCTTGCTCTGGGGGAGGTGATGGATTATGCAATGTGAGAACTGCGGATTGCTGGAAAGCGCGGGAGAAGAACAGGCATACTGTGTGCGTTTTGAAAAAGATCTGGCTTCCCTTCAATCGGCTAATGCGAGTGATTGGCGCTGTCCGTATTTTATGAAGATCCTTCTAGAAGACGGGGAACGCCTGCCACCCCGCCAGCATCTTTTTATCCAGAATGCCGATTTTCGGGGCAAGAAAATGAGGGGGCCGATTTAAGCGGCTTTTACTGCGCAGACCCTCATGGGCAGGCCTCTATCACTTGCGTTCAAGGTCATGATCATGGATAATAACAGGGGAAAAAGGGTCTTCAAGAACACATTTTTTTATTGCAGCACTTTTATTGCCCCCGGCAACAAAGGGATCAAATTTGAGAAAGGGTGAAGATGCATGGATGTTAAAATTTTGGGACCGGGCTGCCGGAACTGCCAGAAGCTGGAGCAGGAGGTCATTAACGCCCTGGCCGAGCTGGATGTGGCGGCTGAGGTGGAAAAGATTGATGACATGAATAAAATCATGGAGTACGATGTGATGATGACACCGGGCCTGGTGATCAACGACAAGGTAAAGGTGTTCGGGCGTGTGCCCAAACGGGAAGAAATTAAAAAATGGATCCAGGAAGAGCAGTAAACGTGATCATGGCAATATGCTTTGAGAGATTCTAGCAAACCCAGTGAGCCGAGGGCAAACAGGAAATTGATTGTGTAGATTAAAAATTTGTTACCAGCAAGCTTGATTGCCAGGTAAAACACTAAAGGCAACCAGGAGAAGTGAAAAGGAATGAGCACACCTTGAAGGAATGGCAAAAACTGCTTCTACTCATCGGCGTATTTCTGGCAGCATATTTCATTCCCTTTGGCCATCCTACAGTCGAAAAATCTGTGTTGGAAGCATTTCACATGCTGCAGGAGTATGCCCGGGAGCATGTGCTTTTCTGCCTGGTACCGGCTTTTTTTATCGCCGGCGCCATTGCCAATTTTATTTCCCAGGGAGCCATCTTGAAGTACTTTGGCGGCGGGGCAAACAAGGTGCTGGCCTACTCCGTGGCCTCGGTCTCCGGGACCGTCCTGGCCGTCTGCTCCTGCACCGTGCTGCCGCTGTTTTCTGGGATATATAAGAAAGGTGCCGGTATCGGGCCGGCAACGGCCTTCCTCTACTCCGGCCCGGCCATCAATATTCTGGCCATTATCCTCACAGCCCGGGTGCTGGGCTGGCAGTTGGGGCTTGGCAGGGCCATTGGTGCGGTGCTGTTTGCCGTCGTGATCGGGCTTTTAATGTCCCTGATCTGCCGGTCGGAAGAACAGCAGCGCACACAGGCTTCCCTGGACGCCATGGCCGGTCAGCCCGAGGAACGGCGTAGCCCCGGACAGAACTTGCTCTACTTTGTCGTGCTGGTGCTTATACTGGTCTTCGCCGCCTGGGCCCGGCCCGAAACGGCTTCAGGGTTTTGGCACACGGTCTATGCCTTGAAGTGGTACCTGGTGATTATTTTGTTAGCTGCCCTGGCTTACATGGTCTGGCGCTGGTTCGACAAAGAAGAAAGGCAGGACTGGGTGGCATCCACCTGGGATTTTTCCAAGCAGATCCTGCCTCTGCTTTTCGGTGGCGTGTTGGTTGCCGGCTTACTGATGGGTCGTCCAGGGGTGGACGCTGGCCTGATCCCGGCCCACTACATTGAGTCCCTGGTGGGAGGTAATTCCCTGCAGGCCAACCTGGTGGCATCGCTGATTGGTTCGGTCATGTATTTTGCCACACTAACCGAAGTGCCGATCTTGCAGGGATTGATCGGCTCGGGGATGGGCAATGGGCCCGCACTGGCGTTGCTGCTGGCCGGCCCGGCTTTGAGCCTGCCCAATATGATCGTCATTCGCAGCGTGCTGGGAACGAGAAAAACCCTCATTTTTATTGTACTGGTGGTCGTGATGGCGACAATCTCGGGCTTGATTTTTGGCGCGCTTGTTCCCTGAGACGCAATCTATGATGATGATTCATCATTGCTTTGAGTGCCAATCCTTTCGCGGGAGGTGTTATTCCAGGCCGGTGTTAAAAGCTAGAATGGATGCAGGCCTGGATAAATAGATGTATTTACTCGTACTGGTATTAAACAAACACGAGCACGTAAATGCCATCCTGGAACGGTTCCTGGAGATCGGCATTACGGGAGCAACCCTGGTGGATTCAAGAGGTATGGGAAGGGAAATTCTGGAGTGTGAAAGTCCCGTTGTGGGAGGTTTACGCAAGCTTATCTACGAACAGTGTCATCCAAACAACATCACAATTTTCTCGCTCGTTCATGACGAAGAAACTATTGACCGGGCCACGGATGAAATTGAAAAGATCGCTGGTGATCTCGACCGGCCCGGGGCCGGTGTATTATTTGTGCTACCCGTAATTCGCGTGAAAGGGCTGCAGCGCCATAAGAATGAGTAAAAAGTAATTTACCAGCAACCTTGCTATCCCTGCTTCGATTTAGACTCGCCAGGCCTTTTAATTCCCAATCTTGATAAATACGCGCATGAACGCCTCTTATTTTTAGAATTTCATTCTGTTTGGTTGTTATTTTTAGGAGGTATATCTAACTTTTGACTGTTTACAACCAGGCACTCGCCCTTGCTTTTGTTCTTTTGCTGGGATTGCTGGGAGGCCGCATCGTTGAAAAATTTAAGGTTCCCATGGTGGTAGGCTTTCTCCTGACCGGAATCGTTCTAAGTCCCTCCTTGACCAACTTGATCCCGGCCAGCATGATCGAGGAACTGGAGATCTTACGTGTTTTGGGCCTGGGTATGATTGCCATGATTATTGGTGGAGAGCTTGAGATCGCCAAGTTGAAAGGTTTGCTGCCTTCCATTCTGGATATTACGCTCCTGCAGGTTTTCGGGACCTTTGCTGCTGTCTTTTCCGCCATGCACTTCATCATGGGCCTGCCCTTGCCCGAGTCCCTGCTGTTGGGGGCTATTTCAACAGCTTCCGCCCCGGCTTCCCCCGTAGCGGTCGTCCGTGAGTACCGTGCCCAGGGGGTTTTTACCCGGACACTTTTGGGCGTCGTCGGATTTCTGGATGCAGTGGCCATCATGTTTTTTGCCATAGTCTCCGCTTTTGCAGGAGCTTCTCTGCGCGGGATTGCGCTTGTACCTGCTTTTTTCCTTGAACCCCTGTGGAAAATCTTCGGCTCGATCATGCTGGGTGCCGGTGCGGGTTTAGTCCTACTCATGGCGTTACGTTATATCAAGAGAAAAAACCAGGTCCTGGTGCTCCTGCTCGGCATGGTTTTTCTCATCAGTGCTTCTTCCCACCAGGTCGGTCTTTCTCCCCTGCTGGCAAATATGATTGCCGGTGTGACCGTGGCCAACCTGTATCCCAGACCCGAAATATTCCAACGTTTTGAAGACATTGAACTGCCCGTCTTCCTGGCCTTTTTTCTATTGGCCGGGGCGAGTTTGCGGCTGGATATCCTGGCTGCTAATTGGCTGGTCGTGACGGTGTATGTGCTGGTGCGCGGTTTTGGCAAGGTAGGAGGCACGTTTCTCGGTGCCCGCCTGGCCGGCGCCCAGGAATCGGTACAAAAATACCTGGGTTTTGCCATGTTTTCTAAAGCCGGGGTGACCATAGGTCTGATCATGGTCGTGCAGGATCAGTTTCCGGAAATTGCATCTACCATCGTGGCCGTGGAGCTTGCTGCCGTCGCTGTTTGTTCCGTGATCGGCCCCCTGGGAGAGAGATTCGCCGTGCTTTCCTCGGGAGAGGCCTGGTCGCGCTAAAAAAGTGCTTTCCGCTTTTTCGTTCTTTTATAATTGCCTCTGCGGGTCGAACGACTTTCCAGCAATCCGGGCCACTTTTTTACTGGTGGCTCTACTTTTCTTTGCGTCAGGGCGATAAATAAGGTATAATGACTGCAAAATCATGAAGCGGGGGAACAAGATGGCGGGTATAATTCCGAATCCTTCTAATTTTATTGAAAACATCATCAACAGCGACCTGGAAAACAACAAGTACGGGGGAAGGGTGCATACCCGGTTTCCACCGGAACCCAACGGGTATTTACATATAGGACATGCCAAGTCCATCTGTTTGAACTTTGGGATTGCCCGGAAATACAACGGGCTTTGCAACCTGCGTTTTGACGACACCAATCCCAGTAAAGAGGATATTGAATACGTCGAATCCATTATCGAAGATGTCAAGTGGCTGGGCTTCGACTGGGAAGACCGGCTCTATTTTGCCTCGGACTACTTTGAGCAGCTTTATGATTACGCGGTCCAGTTAATTCAAAAGGGTAAAGCCTTTGTGTGTGACCTGAGTAACGAGGAAATGAGGGAGTACCGGGGTACGCTTACGGAACCGGGGCGAGAAAGCCCATACCGGGATCGCTCCGTGGAGGAAAACCTGGACCTGTTTGCGCGGATGCGGGCGGGCGAGTTTCCCGATGGTTTTCGGGTTCTGCGGGCCAAGATCGATATGGGCTCCCCAAATATGAACATGCGGGACCCGGCCCTTTACCGCATCTTGAGAGCTACCCACCACAGGACCGGGGACGCCTGGTGCATCTACCCCATGTATGATTACGCCCATCCCCTTTCCGATTACCTGGAAAACATTACTCACTCCATCTGTACCCTGGAATTTGAGGATCATCGTCCCTTGTATGATTGGGTGCTGGAAACCCTGGAGCTGGAAGAAAGACCCCTGCAGATCGAATTCGCCCGCTTGAACCTCAGCCAGACCCTGATGAGCAAGCGCAAGCTCAGGGAACTGGTGGAACAGGGTTTTGTCGACGGCTGGGACGATCCCCGCATGCCAACCCTCTCGGGTTTGCGGCGCCGGGGCTATACACCCGAGTCTATCCGGGATTTCTGCGATCGGATCGGCGTGGCCAAGAGCAACAGCGTCGTGGATATGGCCCAACTGGAGCATGCTGTGCGGGAAGATTTAAATCGGCGGGCCCAGCGGTTCATGGCCGTACTGCGACCCCTCAAGGTGGTTATTGAAAGCTACCCGCAGGGCCAGGTCGAAGAATTGGATGCGGAAAACAACCCGGAAAATCCCCAGGCTGGCTGGCGCAAAATTCCTTTTTCCCGGGAACTCTACATCGAGCAGGATGATTTTATGGAGAGCCCTCCCAAAAAATTTTTCCGCCTCTCTCCAGGCCGGGAAGTGCGCTTGAAGCATGCCTATATCATTAAGTGTGAAGAGGTGATCAAGGACGACGCCACGGGGGAGGTCCTGGAGCTTCGCTGCAGCTACGATCCCCAGACGCGCAGCGGTGCCGATACCAGCGGACGAAAGGTCAAGGGCACCCTGCACTGGGTTTCAGCTGCCCACGCGCTCCCGGCGGAAGTGCGTCTCTATGATCACTTACTGAAAGAAAGTGCCCCGCAGGAAATCGAAGAAGACGAAGATCTGCCGGGGCGCGGGGAATTGAAGCAGATGCTTAATCCCCGGTCCCTGGAAAAACTTACCGGCTGCCAGGTAGAAGCGGGCCTGAAGGAGGCCGTGCCAGGACAGGGTTACCAATTTTTGAGGCAGGGCTACTTCTGCCTGGATGCGGCAGCAGGGGATCAATTGGTTTTTAACCGCACCGTGCCTTTGCGGGATACCTGGGCGAAAATCCACAAACCCGGAAGGCCCGGGTAAAGAATCGTTTGTCACAACGAATCCGGTCCGGTTCTGTGGGTGTTGGGTCTAAAACAGTTCCGGACCTCTATTTTTAAAGGGCTGGAGCCGTGAAGCAGATGCGAAACCAACGGGTGATTGAATCGTTAAAGTGGTTTGTGTTGGGCGCGGTTGCTGTTTATGCCTTTGGGCCCTTCTATTCCTTGCAACCGTTGCAAGGCCTGGACCGTGCGGGGCACTGGGCGATCAGCTGCATCATCTTGGCCCTGGCGGCCTGGATGATTTATCCTAACCGGCTTCCCCGCGGTGTTACCGGTGTGCTGATGATGGGGCTCATGCTCATTGGCGCACTGCCTTATGAAGATGTTTTTTCGGGATTTACCTCTTCTGCCGTCTGGATTATCATTCCGGCCTTCCTCTTCGGACACGTGATCCAGGAAACCGGGCTGGGAATGCGCCTGACGGCCATCATTTTAAATCGTTTCCAGGGAGATATTCTCCACACCGCTCTTGGTTTAACGCTGATCGGCATCGTTTTTTCCATGCTGACTCCTTCAATCACGGTTCGCATCGCCATCATGATGCCGATTGTACTGGGAATCATCAAAGCCCTGCAGCTGCCCGGACGTTCCAGGGAAGCGGCTTTCATTTCCCTGGTGGCGTATACGGCGATTTTGATTCCAGGAAACGGTTGGTTAACGGGCAGCCTGGTGGGGCCCATCAATATCGGCCTGTTATCCCCGGAATTGCGCCTGGGCCTGGACTGGTTTAACTATACTCGGGCCCTGATCCTTCCCTGGAGTGTCATCACCGTGTTGTTGCTCCTCTTTCTTTTCCTGGTGTTTCGTCCCAAACATACGAGCGCAGAAAATGCAAACGTTTATCACGGGATCACGCTTGAACCCATTTCACGGAAGGAAATTTCCGGTGGTGCTATCCTGGGTCTCTGTTTTCTGGGGTACTTGACCACTCCGTTGCATGGGTTGGACTCCGTGACGATCACCGCCGTAACCCTGTTCTTGCTTTTTTTTGCGGGGACCCTGTCAGTCCATGCCCTTTCGACCGGGGTCAACTGGGATGTGGTGCTTTTCATCGGTTCCATTATGTCTATCCCCATGATCCTGGAGAAGATCGGCCTGATCACCGTGCTAACAGAGGGGCTGGAACCCCTGGTAAGCCAGGCTGCAGCCCAGGTATATCTTTTTGTTTATGCCATGCTTCTCCTGATCTTTTTCATCCGCTTGCTGGACGTAGCCTGGGGATTGCCTTCCCTGACCTTGTTGATGGCTTTCGCGCCTTCCCTTTATGAACTGGGGATCCATCCTGTCGTGTTGTGTTTTTTAAGCGGGGTGATTCAATGCTTTACCATCTTGCATTACATGTCGCCCTTTGCTATTATTTCAAGTAACCTATTAGAAAACCAGGGTTGGTCAGAACGCCATTTAGTCCTCTATGGGTTAGGTTTTATCCTTGCTGTTTCCCTGGGGGCGATTCCTTCCATTTGGTACTGGAAACTGCTGGGTTTACTCTAGCGAATAATCGTAAGGTTTTTTCTCCATCCTGGCGCTTTATCTTCCCGGGTTTTCCTACAAAGGCAGGACCGGGAAACGATTTGTAGAATATTGAAATACGGCTTTAAAGTTTCGAAAGGCTTCGCTTGCGTGGAAAAGAGGCGAATTTATTTGGAAACCTGCAGGTGCCAGGGGTGTGGGCTCAACATAATTGAAACGCAAGTTACTTCTCACCTGGTGCACATGGGATATTCCCTGGCGAAATTTCCCCTGCTGAGCTTTGAGCGGCTGAATCTCTGCCCGGCATGCCTGGAAAAACAAAAAGTAAGAGATAAATGGGAGAAACGGGTTGCCCTGGTTCTCTTGGCCCTGGTTTGCTTTTTCCTGGGACTGGGTTACCTGATGTTATTCAATCTAGTTTAATTATTTTGAACAAATGAAACATAATGCTTTGCTTCTTTCTCGATAAAGGGGTATAATATGATTAATATGGATGAAGTTTCCTCAGTTTCGCGGCCGTTTTCCTGTTTGGCCTCAGCAAACATCGGATTTACCTGAATCAAAAGGCGTACAGGGGTTTCAGCAAAGCCGTCTCAAATGGAATTAAGTAAACCACAGGTTCATATGGACTGATTGTGACTGTTCAGCAGTTCATTTTTGTCTTGTTAAAGGTGCATTATTTCCCCGGGTCAGGTCGAGTTGATGCATGTTCTGATGACCGTTATCATCGAAGGAAACACCAGCATGAAGCGATATTGCGCTTGGAAAGGTTATTTCACATGAAAAAAATTGCATTAATCGAAATTAAAAGCAAGGCGGGGAATGTTTTTGAAGTCTCCAAGATGCCGCGCCTGGGCCTGCCAGCCCTGGGGGCGCACTTAAAAGAGGCAGGGTATGATGTCTCTCTTTATGCCGGTGCGGTTGAAAAACTCAAGTGGAAAGAAATCCTGGAAGCGGACCTGGTGGGTCTTTCCATCATCAGTGTTACCAGTACGGATTCTTACCGTGTAGCCGGATACCTTCGATCCCGGGGGATCCCTGTGGTCATTGGTGGCATCCACGCATCGCTGATGCAAGAGGAGGCTCTTCAGCATGCTGATTATGTGATCAGGGGGGAGGCGGACTTCACCTTTCCAGCTCTGCTGGAATGTCTGCAAAAGGGGGAGGAGC
>SL_3KL_010_SEDDRAFT_10002617_pt1 | contig 16427 bp, 11 predicted proteins | sample SodLakKL_010_SED_2_FD_10381 | JGI IMG/M metagenome (IMG submission 10381) | reverse complement strand
CATGGGCGTCACCGGATCCCGGGAAGCGTAGACGGAAACCTCAGTCCCCAACGCCCACCGAGCCGCCAGCGACTCGGCTGACGCCTGGGGCCTCACCACCCACCAGTCGGGCGTGACCTGTCCTGGCACTTCCACCACACCTGCCAGATGGACCGGCTCGGTGAGCAAGGTCATCTGGGCATCCAGCACCGCTGGGTCCTCTACGGCCCAGACCTGGAGGTTGTAGATGAGGGGGAAGGTCCAGGCCACGTCGTCATAGGGGCGTGGTGCATCCTCCGGGAAGTTCTGGATCTCCATGAGATTCCGGACGAAGTCACCGTAGGGCTGATCGGCCCGGATCACGAAATCCCCTGCTCGCAGCTCCAGGGTGTCGGGCGCGACGCCGACTCCGGCCGCAGCCACCTGAGTGGTCCGAAACGAGCCCAGGGGCCCTGAGGCCCGGTGGACCTCCACCCCATGGGTGTCCAGGAGGGAGAGCATGTGGGACACGTCGGCCCGGCGCACCTGGTTGGAGGGAATCACCCAGGCATAGGGGGCCTGGGTCTGTCCCCGCTCCACGGCGTTCAGGTTCTTCTGCCAGTAGTTCCGTAGGAGTTCCCTCCGGTTTCGGGCTACGAGATGGAGGGAGTGGAGAACGCCGGTCTGGGCGTAGTTGATGTTGTTCCGGAGGGACCAGGTCACCTCGGCATAGGGCGGGTTGGCCCGGAACCACTCCACCGATGTCCGGTTCGGCCCCACCGTCCGTTCCAACGTCTGGGGCACGGAGTTTCCGAAGGTCTCGTAGAAACGCCCGATGGCGTTCCGGTTGTTCAGTGCGAAGACCATGTACCCCGGATTCCAACCATCGAAGAAATCATGGGTCCAGACGCCAGGCATCCCGTGGGCCGTGGCCTGAGTGACCTCATGGTGAGCGATCCACTGCCACTCGTGACGGGTGATGGCGTCGATGTTGGGGTTGTAGGGGCCGGTACCGGTGGAAACGTAGAGGAAGGGGACGGATTCGTGGAGATCCAGCCCCACCGGATACTTCCATTCCTCGAAGAGGGAGACGACCTGCCGACTCAACGCCAGGGTGAGCTGGAGCCCATCCCGATTGTTGTCATGTCGGATGTACTTCCCCCAGAAGGGAGGCCCTGGCGGTCGATCCTCCCATTGTTCTACATCCTGGGCATGGAGGCCATACCACTCCACCACCCGGTCCCGGCCATCGGGATCGGTGACGGGCATGATGAAGAGGACGGCATTCTCCCGGATCTCCTGGATGAGGGGGTCCTCGGACACGGCTACCCGGTAGGCCAGCTCGGCCGTGACCTCGGGGTGGCCCGTTTCCGGGGAATGGAGTCCGGAAAACACCATGTAGATGGCAGGAAAATCTGCGATGAGGGCCTCGGCCTCTTCCCGGGAGGTCTCCCGGGGATCGGTCAGGACGTGGTAGGCCCTCCGGGTTTCCTCCAGCCGGGCCAGGTTCGCCTCGCTTCCGATCTGGGCAAGGGCGAAACGCCGTCCCTCTTCCGTCTCGTCCAGATACTGGAACAAGACCCGGGGCGAGGCCGTGGCCAGGGCTTCATACCATGCGTAGAGCTGGGCCGTGGTATGGAGGACGCCGGGCTTTCCCAGGGGGTACCCGAAGTGATCCACTGGCGAGGGCAGGCCCTCCACCACCGGAAGGTGGTCCACCAGGGGGCTGGTGAACTCGGCGTCGGTGGTCCAGGAGCGCATGAGACGGGTCGCCGCCGTATCCACCGCCTGGCCCCAGTGGGTCGTCTCCGGATTGGGCAGATCCAGGTGCCAATCGAAGCTCTGGGGAACAGCGGGCCCTCCATCCTGGGCCTCCCTGACATCCTGAGCCCATCCCATACCGGGGATGGCCAGCGCCAGGAGGAAAGCAATGAGGATGGAGCAGGGGGAGGGACGGGACACGGAACCAGGCATGGCGTTCTCCTGTGTCAGGGTGGACTTCCCTTCGGCAGGCCCCCTCCAGGAAGAAGGCCCGGACCCCGATTCTACGGGGCCCGGGCCTCCTGCGCACCCACTGGTCCAGGTGTTTCTCATCTCCACCAGGGAGCTGCAGGACCGGAAAGGGCGTCAGGTCAGCTCGCCTGCCATTCAACCCCTACCGCGCCGTCCCGACGGAGGGTCAAGATCATCAGGTCACCTCGCCTGCCTTCCGTCCCGAGAGGAGTCCGTCGATGGAGAACCCTCCCCCTCCCCGAACCACCAGGTAGAGGAAGATGAAGCAGTAGAGGGTAGCGGTGGTGCCTCCATTGACGTAGGGCCAGAAGTCCTGGGGGGCGTGGACTATGAAGTAGGCGAAGGCCATGAGGCCCGAAGCAAGGAAGGCCGTCGCCCGAGTCCCGAATCCCACCATGATGAGGAGTCCTCCGAAGAACTCGATGACCCCGGCGAAGAACCGGAGTTCAGGAAACTCCACGACGGAGCCGTCGAACCAGCCCCAGAGCTTCGCCGCCCCATGCTGGAAGAAGAGAAATCCGGAGACGATCCGGAGGATGTTCAGGAAGATGGGCTCCAGGCGTTCCTGCATGGGCTGCTTCTCCTCTCGAAAGGTGGGAGGGGGAAAGTGACAGGCCCGATACCTCCAAGGGGAGCTGGAGATCCATCCCCAGGTCTCACGACCCCAGCGTCCCCGTTCTTGCCAAGCTCGGGGGAGTCATGGAACGTAAGGCATGTACCGTCACCGCACCTTCTGCTCCAAAGACCTGGGAACCAACCAGGTTCTGGAGGCCTTCCCCGTCGGTCGCCGCCTGGCCTTCGATGCCCATCAGGGTCGTCTCTGGGTGGTCTGCCCCACCTGCGAACGATGGAACCTGACACCTCTGGAGGAGCGGTGGGAAGCGGTGGAGGGATGCGAGCGCCACTTCCGGGAGGTGGAGTATCACGCCCGGAAGCTGGGATGGGGATACGCGCCCCTCCAGAGCCTCCCAGCCCATATACGGCTGGCCCTGGAGATGGGAGCCCACGAGGACCAGGAGCGAGCGGCGGCTCAGGGGGAGCTGGCCCGCCTGGGAGCCCGATGGCGGGAGGGAGAAGAGGGCTGACCGTGAACCGACGCGTGCGCTGGGTGATTCGAATCATCATCCTCCTTGCCCTGGTGGCCCTGGGCCTGACCATGGTCCGGATGCCGGGAGACCGTGAACCGGTCCGGAATGGCCCACCCACCCCCATCTCAATGGGAGAGGAGACCATGACCGTGGACGAACTGGCCCGACGCCTGGAAGGAGACGTTCGGGTCCTGGCCGACAGCATCGGAGAGCGAAACGTCTACCGACCGGAGGCACTGGAGGCGACGGTAACCTTCCTGGAAAAAGAGCTGGAGGATGCCGGCTTCCGGGCGGTTCGCCAGAGTTTCCAGGTCCAGGGGGTGGAGTGCCACAATCTGGAGGTGGAAATCCAGGGAACCCATCGACCGGAAGAAATCATCGTCATCGGCGCCCACTACGACTCGGTGGTGGGCTCTCCTGGTGCCAACGACAATGGAACGGGGGTGGCGGCCGTCCTGGCTCTGGCCCGGATCTTCGCCGACGCCCAACCGCCTCGAACCCTCCGGTTCGTCTTCTTCGTGAACGAGGAGCCGCCCTTTTTCACCACACCCGAGATGGGGAGCGTGGTCTACGCCCGAAGGAGTGGAGAGCGAGGCGAGGACATCCGGGGAATGCTGAGCCTGGAAACGATCGGGTACTACGACGACACCCCCGGGAGCCAGAGCTATCCGGTGGGGATGCTGGGATGGGCCTATCCCGACCGGGGCGACTTCATCGGCTTCGTCTCCAACCTTCGCTCCCGGTCCCTCCTCCGGACGGCCCTGGGAACCTTCCGGGAACACGCCGCCATCCCCTCGGAGGGGGCTGCCCTCCCCTCCTTCCTCCCAGGGGTAGGGTGGTCCGATCACTGGTCCTTCTGGCAGGAGGGATACCCGGCCATCATGCTCACCGACACGGCCCCTTTCCGGGACCCGGGGTACCATACCCCCGACGACACACCGGACCGGCTGGACTTCCATCGAGTGGCCCAGATAGTGAACGGACTCGTGCCCGTGGTGGAGACCTTGACCCGATGAGTTCACTTCCTGAGTCAGAACCCCTCCGACGCAGTGGAAAGCCCCTTCGCTACGAGGTGGAGATGAAGGTGAAGGCCCCCCACTCGCCCATTCTGGCTCGCCTGGACGCCCTGGGTGCTCGGATGGAAGGGGTGGTCCACCAGGAGGACCTCTACTTCCAGGCCCCGGACCGGGACTTCGCTGCCACGGACGAAGCCCTTCGGATCCGGCACCAATCCCAGGACGATTCGGGCGCTCCCTTTCACCAGACCGATCCTCCGGACCAGGTCGCCCCCTCCCACCAGGTCATCCCCCCGGACCAGATTGCCTCCAGCCACCACCCCGATTCCCCGCGTCGGACCAGCTATCTGACTTACAAGGGGCCCCGGGTGGAAGCAGACTCCAAGACCCGTCTGGAACGGGAGGTCCTCCTCCCGGACCCGGACGCCATGGAGGCCATCCTCCAGGCTCTGGGCTTCCAGCCGACAGGGCGGGTCCGGAAGCTTCGCCGGCGCTATCGGGTCCAGGGCTACGAGGTGGCGCTGGATGGGGTGGAGGGCCTGGGAGAGTTCGTGGAGGTGGAAGGAGAGGCAGGAGAGGAGGATCGGGCTGCGGTCGCGGAAGGGTGTCGGAGCCTCCTCCAGGAGCTGGGGCTGGACCCTTCGGAGCAGATCCGGCGCTCCTACCTGGAGCTCCTCCGAGAAGCCGGGAGTTGAACGCTTCACACACCCCGACTTTCGGTTTATCTTCGGTGTCCCATGTCGGACGCCTCCTGCCCCTACGTCGAGCTCCACGCCCACTCGGGCTACTCCTTCCTGGATGGCGCCTCCCATCCTGAGGAGCTGGTCCTGCAGGCTCGGGAGATGGGCTATCCAGCCCTGGCCCTCACCGATCACGACGGGCTCTACGGGGCCATGGAGTTCGCCCGGATGGCCCGGGACGCCGGGCTCCAACCCATCACCGGAGCCGAGATCACCGTTCGGGAGTGTGGGATCCCTCAAGGGGAGGGGATGGACGTGTCGCTCCCGACCACCACCCGACCCAACGAGGCCCCCAATCGGTGGCACCTCACCCTCCTGGTGGAGACCCCGACAGGGTACGCCAACCTCTGTCGGCTCCTCACCACAGCCCACCGGACCAGTCCACGAGGCAGCCCCTCCCTTCCCATTGAACTCCTCCTGGACCCTGAAACGGGGCTGAGTCAGGGGCTCATCCTCCTTACCGGATGCCGCCGCAGCCCCCTCCTCCACGCCCTCACCGACGCCGTGGCCACAGGAGAGGCCTTCGCCCGGCGCCTGACCCGTGCCTTCGGATCGGATCGCCTCTTCGTGGAGCTCCAGGACAACCAGGTGCGGGGAGATCGAAGGCGGAACCAGGCCCTGGGCCGGCTGGCAGACCGGCTGGACCTACCGGTGGTGGCAACCGGGAATGTCCACTACCACCATCCCCGGCGGCACCGGCTCCAGGATGTCCTCACCGCCATCCGTCACCGAACCACCCTGGACGGCGCCCACCACCAGCGACGCCCCAACGCCGTCTTCCACCTGGCTCCACCGGACGAGGTGGCCAGGCGGTTCGCCCAACGGCCCGATGCCCTGGCCAACACCCTCCGGATTGCCCAGCGGTGCACAGCCTTCGACCTGACGGAGGACCTTGGCTATACCTTTCCCGACTTCGAAGGCAGTGATTCAGGAAGCGCCATCCAGGTACTGACTGCGGTCACGCAGAACGCCCTGAACCAGAAGTATCCAGAGGACCCCAGGCGCAAGGAGACCGAGCGCAGAGAGGAGGCCCAGTCCAGGCTTGCCGAGGAACTCCGCCTGGTGGAGCGCCACGGGCTGGCCGGGTTCTTCCTGGTCTACCGCGACATCATGGAGCTGGCCCGGGAGGTGGGCGCCCGGGTCCGGGGGCCCTCACCCCGGAGCGCAGCAGGACTTCCACCCGGTCGGGGACGGGGCTCCTCCGTCTCCTCCATCATCTGCTACCTCATCGGTCTCTCCCATGTGGATCCGGTAGACGCCGACCTATTCCTGGGCCGCTTCCTGAACGACGCCATGGGATCGGTGCCGGACATCGACCTGGATTTCCCCCGGGAGATCCGGGAAGAGCTCATCCTGGCCGTCTACCGGAAGTACGGCCACGACCACACAGGGTTGGTGGCCACCTTCCCGACCTACCGCCTTCGCTCCGCTGTCCGGGAGGTGGGAAAGGTCCTGGACCTGCCTCCAGGGGACCTGGAGAAGATCTCCAAGCTGGCCGAGCACCGTTCCGCCCAGGGACTTCGGGAAGACCTGGAGACGATCCCTGGATTCTCCAGGAAGCTGGAGAGTCGCCCCTGGCGCCTCTTCCTGGAGCAGGTGGAGGAGATCGCCGGGCTTCCTCGGCATATCTCCCAGCACGTGGGCGGGATGATCATCTCGAGTCGCCCCCTCCTGGAGCTGGTCCCCCTGGAGCCGGCGGCCATGGAGGGCCGCTTCCTCTGTCAGTGGGACAAGGACTCCTGCGATGACGCCGGCTTCATCAAGATCGACTTCCTGGCGCTGGGGATGCTCTCCCTTGTGGAGGAGGCGGTGGACCTCATTGCCGAACGGGGGACGGCCACCACACCAGAAGCCCGGGAGAAGGAGATCCCCGTGGTGGGTAACGCACCGGACCTCTCACGCATCGACCTGGAGGACCGGGAGGTCTTCCGGCGAATCCAGGAGGGGGACACGGTGGGCATCTTCCAGGTGGAGAGTCGAGCCCAGATCCAGATGCTCCGCCGGACCCTCCCTGGCAACCTGAAGGAACTGGCCGTCCAGGTGGCCATCGTCCGTCCCGGTCCCATCGTGGGCGGAGCCGTGAACCCCTACGTCCGCCGACGGGAGGCTCAGCGGACCAATCCGGACTACACCCCCGAATTCGACCACCCTCTCCTGGAGGAGGCCCTGGGAGAGACGCTGGGGGTCATCATCTACCAGGATCAGGTCCTGCAGGTCTGCCGAGCCCTGGCCGGGTTCACTGACGGGCAAGCCGAGTCCCTCCGACGAGCTATGAGCCGGAAGCGCTCCAGAGAAGCCATGAAGGAGCACTGGGAGTCCTTCCGGACCGGGGCCGCCGCCCGAGGCGTAGAGCCGGAAACGGCCCGGGAGGTCTTCCGTCAGGTGGTGGCTTTCTCCCAGTTCGGCTTCCCCAAGTCCCATGCCGCCGCCTTCGCTCTTCTGGCCTACCAGTCGGCCTGGCTTCGGCATCACTTCCCCACCGAGTACTACGTAGCCCTCTTCAACAACCAGCCCATGGGGTTCTACTCCCTGGACGTACTGGGACGGGACGCCCAGCGGAATGGAATCCGCATCCTCCCACCGGAGGTGAATCGGAGTGGCGTTCGCTGCACCGCCGAAGGGTCGGACCTCCGGGTCGGACTGGGTTTCATCCGGGGATGGGGAGAAGAGATCGCTCAGGTAGTGGTAGGTGAACGGGAGACGCACGGGCCCTTCCAGAGTCTGGTGGACTTCCTTCGCCGAACCCCTGCCGCCCTGAAGCGTCCGGCCATCGACAACCTCATCTGGGTTGGTGGGCTGGATGGCTTGGGACTGGGGCGCCGGGAACTCCTCTGGCAGGCCGGACTCTGGTTGGGCCCGGACCAGGGGAGACGGCGCGCTCAGGGCCGTTCCGATGACCCTCAGCTCATGTTGACTTCGGTCACCGGAAACGCAGATCCATCAACGGAGCAAGGAACGTGGCCTCCTGAAGAGACAGACACGGCCTTTCGCCCCGTCCAGGATCGGGACCGACTGGTGGCTGAATACCGCATGCTTCGCTTCTCCACCGAACTTCACCCCCTGGCCCTGGTCCGGAGCCGCCTTCCCTCGTCCACGCTCATCTCCTCCCATCTCCCTGAGACGGAAAATAGAACTGTCGTTCTGGTTTCAGGGATCGTCGTGGCTCGCCAGCGCCCCCAGACGGCCAAGGGGTACATCTTCCTCCTCATCGAGGACGAGGCCGGCCACATCAATGTGATCGTGAAGCCCCGGGTCTATGAGGCATGCCGGGCAGCGGTCCGGATGGAGCCCTTCGTCCTGGTCCGAGGACGTCTGCAGAAGGATGGGGCCAGCCTCAACGTCATCGCCCTGGAGGTGAGCGCCCTCCGGACGCTGCCCGCACCCGCGGAGGCCACGTCCCGGGAAGGAGACGGGAAGAACCCGACACTTCCAACTCCCCTGGAGTACTGGCCTGACCCGAAGAAGAAAAACGCGTCAGAGAAGGACCCCTTGAAACTACTTGAACCCCTTCGTGAGAGCCCGCCCCAGGTGAAGAGCTGGGGGTGAGCGCCTCGGGGGAGAAGCGGACAAGAATGACATAGAAATCACATTAATTGATCACCCTAAAGGGCTTAATGCCAAAAGGATAGACTAAGCAACATCTCGATTATTTTATATGTTTCACAGCCACAAAAGTGGGTCACAATGGCCCAATGACCGTGGTCATCTCCCCTCCACAGGAAGACCGGATACCCCAACCGGCCCCACCGACCCACCCCGGAGGGCCATGGACCGATTGCCCCTTTTCGCGCCCACCCCATTCGGCCCGACGCCCATCCAGGTCACCGCCTGGACGGGAGATCTCCTGAGGACCTACCTTGGTCGTAGCACCATGCTCCAGGCCCAGGAGGCAGCCCATGCGTTCGGCCAGCACGTCCCTGCTCGCTCCGGCCTCCTTCCCTGCCGTCCCAAGAGGAGTGCTCTTCTTCTGCCTGTCACTCCTGGGGTCGCTTTCGGCCTGCCAAGGAGGCCCGGAGGACCCACCTGGACTGGGCCACGGCCTCCCGGTCTGGACCGTGGAACCAGAGCTTGAGATTGGATCGGTGGACGGACCAGTGGTTCTGGGATCCGTCCTGACGGCCGCTGAAGGACCGGACGGAACTCTTCATCTTCTGGAGTTCGGTGAGGCCCGCATCCAACGGTTCACCCCTTCCGGCGATCCCCTGCCCCACCTGGGCCAGGAAGGTGAGGGGCCAGGTGAATTCATCCGCCCGAGCGCCCTGGGGTGGGACGACCAGGGGCTCTGGGTCCTGGACACGGGAGCCAACCGCCTCTCCTGGTTCGACGAGGAGGATGAGCTCCTGGAGACCCTCCAGTGGAGCTCCCAACGCCTGGACCCGGGCGAACTGGCGGTACGGCTGGGCGCCCCCCTGGGAGACGGAACCTTCATGGGGATCTCGGTCACCGGAGCCCGGCAGATCGCCCAGGGAATCATCACCCACACCCCCCTGCTCCGCACCGATGCAGACGAATCCATGGTGGACACCCTGGCAGTCACCCCCGTGGAGGGAGACCTGATTCAGATCACCGAAAATCCGGCACAGGGGGGGATGATCCACCGGCACCCCTTCCCTACCGCCCCCATCCGGCAGGTTCTGACCGGGCGCCCCCACCGTGACCCGGAGGTGGTCCTGGTGGAATGGGAGTGGGAGCCGGAGCCGGTCGTCCACGTCCTCCGGCGCTCCGTTGAGGGGGACACGCTGAGCCACACCGTCCTGGACGTCCAGCCCATCCCCATCCCGGCCCAACGTCTGGAGGAGGAGGTGGAGCGAATCGCCGAACTCTACGCCCAATCCAGCGGAGGCATGCCGGCCCAGGCCCGTTCCCTGGTGGAGGAGGTCCTGGACGCCCCGAGCTACCTCCGACCGGTTGAGGAGGTCCTGGCAGGACCTCAGAGGGCCATCTGGCTCCAGCTGGCCCACCTGCCGGAGGACGGAGCCGACGAGGAGACACCCGGCAAGGACGGGGAACGATGGATGGAGCTGGACGCCTCCGGGGAGGCCACCCGGCTCCTTCACCTCCCTCCCAGCTGGACCCTGAAGTGGGTTGGCTCAGATCACATCTGGGCCGTACAGATCGATGAACTGGGCGTGAACACAGTAGTTCGCGCCCGTCTTGTGACCTGAGTCACCAGAACGTCGAAGTCGGCAAGGCGTCAGGGACGGCCTCCCTCCGGATCGGGGCGCCTGAGGACCGTGGTCTCCACCCGACCAGACCCATCCACGTCATTCCAGGCCAGGAGGATCCCGCCGTCCAAAGCCGTCATCCGGGGAAAGCCTCCGGAGCGGGCATGGGTCGTCTGGGCCAGGGTGAAGGACGGACCCACGGTCCCACCGGGCGTGGCACCAGGCCCCTCCACCGCCCGGACCCTGATGTCAGCTCCCTCCTCTGTTCGCTCCAGCCAGCTCACGAAGGCCTGACCCTGGTCACCCTCCTCCCCAGTTCCTCGTTCGGACAGAACCACGGCTACCCGGCCCAAGGGGTCCCCGTCGTCAATCTGGATCGGCGGGCCGAAAGAGGCCCCGGCGTCGGTGGAGAAGGCCAGCTTGACTCTGGGGGTGTCCTGAGCCGCCGTGAACCAGGCCACCGCCACCAGTTGACCTCGGGCTGAAACCATGGGGCCGTTCACCGGACAGGCCGGGATGACCCATCCGTCTTCATGGATCGGCACTGGATCGGTCCAGGCCAGGCCCGACCCTTCCTCCGCCCCCGGGCCAGACTCCCCCGCTGCCGCACCCGGAGAATCCGCCACGGCTCGAACGATGGAGATGTCTCGGATCTCTTCCTCCGTCCGGTCCCGGTAGACCACCACCGGGCCCTGGGCCGTCACGGCTGCCGAGGTCTGGCAGCAGTCACAGATCCGCTCGTCCAGGAGGATCTCTTCACCCAGGCCTCCAGGCTGAAGCGTGGTGAAGCGGAGGCTCATTTCCGGATCTTCCGAGCCGCTGGCGAAGTCCCTCCCGTCCAGCCAGACGGCGCCCAGGGCAGGCTCCTCCTCGGAGCCGGGAGGTCCGACAGTCCAGGGGAAGAGGGAAACAAAACCGTGCTCACTCAACGTCCCGTCCCGGTGGGGCACGACGGAGTCACTCCAGGTGTCCCCGTCGTCCATGGACCAGGCCACGTGCACATCGTAGTCGAAGGTGTCGGGGCCACTTCGCACCAGCCAGTGAGCCGCCATCCGCCCATCGGGGAGGACGTGGATGGAGGGGAAATCGGCCCAGTTCACGAAGAAATCGTCCCCTGTGACGATGGTCCGAGGAGGACTCCACCCCTCTGGGTCCTCCCACCGCTCGGCCGGGAGAAGGGAGAAGCGGAGGGCGTGCCTCTCGCCCCCTTCCAGAGGCTCGAGCCAACTCAGGAAGGTTCGACCGTCGGGTGTGGCGAAGAGGTTGGGTTCACCCGAGCCCACAGGTGCAGGGCTGGTGTGATCCACCCGGTCCCACTGGGCCAGGTCACTTCCTGGAGGAGGAGCCTCGCCACACGCAGTCAGGGAAAGGGCCAACCCCAGGGCCAGGGCCGATCCCAACATTCGTCCTTCCCTTCCCCCCCTCATCGGGCCGGCCCTGCCACCAGGCGTCCCCCGCAGACCACCAGGAGGACGGGAGAACCGCCTACTGTGTGGGCAAGCTCTCGCTCATCTCGCCATCGGAGGAGGACCAGATCGGCCCGACGTCCCGGAGCTATACATCCCATATCATCTATCCCCAAAAGTGTGGATGCGTTGTGGGTGACCGCGGTCAATGCTTCGGCCGGCGTGAGTCCATTCTTCCGAACTGCCAACCCCATGGCCAGAGGAATGGATGGAGAGGGGGCTGACCCTGGATTCCAGTTCGTGGCCACCACCACGGCCCCCCCTGCGTCCAGGAGGGCCCGCCCGTCTGCGTACCGGTCGTCCAGGTGGAAACCTGATACCGGGAGAAGCACACCGGCAGCCGGGCTGGCTGCCAGGCGCTTCAGATCGGCCGGGGTCGAAGCCTCCAGGTGATCGATGGAGTGGGCCCCCAGGCGGAGAGCCTCCTCCACCATCCCCAGGGAATTGAACTGGTCGGCATGGATCCGGATGGGATGGCCAAGCTCCCGGGCCGCCTGGAAGAGTCGGACGCAATCCTCCACCGACCAGGCCCCCTTCTCGCAGTAGGCGTCGATGGCCACCCCTGGGAACTCCTCGTGGACTGCGGGCAGAGCCTCGCTGATGACCATGGTCACCGGGTCAGGATGGTCTGGATCCAGTGCGTGGCCCAGGCAGGCGGTGGGCACCACCTGTCCTGGCCAGTCCCGACCGGCTCGGCGGATGGCCCGAAGCATCTTCAGCTCGTTCTCGGCGTCCAGACCGTACCCGCTCTTCACCTCCACGGCGGTAGTGCCCTCCTGGAGAAGCCATCCCAACCGAACCCGAAGGGAGGCGGCCAGCGCCACCTCTGAACACTCTCGGACGGATCGAACGGTGGAGAGGATTCCGCCCCCGGACGCCAGGATTTCCGAGTAGCCGGCTCCTGCCCTACGCAGGTCCCACTCATCCAGCCGGCTTCCGGCCCAGCAGGCATGGGTATGGGCATCCACGAAGGCAGGGATGACCACCCGCCCTTCAGCTTCCACCACCCGGGCCCCTGGCGGCGGCGGGATCTCAGAATCCACCTGGGCGATGCGGCCCCTCCGGACCAGGATATCCCCACGCTCCCGAACTTCCAGGGTGGCCGCGTCCTTCCCCCGCAGGTACCCGGCCCTGGGACGCGGACTGACGACCCGGGCCCGGCGAATGAGGAGGCTGGTGTGGCCCACGTCGTCCACGACCTCTGGGGGGATCTCCGGCGATGGTCCGTTCATGGTGCGGCTCCCCCTCCCCTCTCCTTTCGGATTCGGGCCTCGTCGTTCTGGGGCCGTGCCTCCACACCCTGCAGGAAGGCGAGGAAGAGCCGTGCCGCCACTCGAGCCGTCCGCCCGCCTTCGTCCCAGGGGGGCGAGAGCTCCATGAGGTCGAAGCTTCCGACCCCAGGATGGGCACCGGCGGCCCGGGCCCAGGCCTCAGCCTCCTGGACCCTCCAGCCAGCCGGGTTCCCGGCGCTCACCCCAGGGGCCACACTCTGATCCAGGACGTCCAGATCCAGGCTCACGAAGAGGGGACCATCCGGCCATTCGTCGGCGGCGCCAAACCCGGAGGTACGTCCTCCATGGGACTGGAACCAGTTGAGGTGCTCCCTGGAGTTGGAAAAGGGATCCAGTCCGCGGACATGGAGGGCACGCACGCCGCATTCCTCCACCAGGCGGCGGAAGGGCATCCCGGACCCGTCTTCCTCGCGGACATCCAGATGGGCATCCAGGTAGATCCCGGTCAGGGGCTCCTGTTTCCGCTGAGCCAGCGCGCGAACCAAGGGGAAGGTCAGGTCATGTCCGCCCCCCACCCCTACCGGAAGAAGTCCCAGCTCAAGGAGCCGCTCTGCCGCCCGGGTCACCCGGGTGTGTGTCTCGGTGAGGGAGGAACCAGGGACCACGTCGCCGGCATCATAGATCTGGGGCCACTGGTTGGAGCCGGGTGCACCGGCACCGTACCGGGCCAGCGCCTCTCGAAAGGCTCGAGGGCCGCCGGCAGCGCCAGGTCGCCCTCCGTTGAGCCGGACTCCCAGGTCATCAGGGAGCCCCAGGAGGGCCACCTGACAACCCTCCGGATCGGTAACCCGGATCCGGTGCGCCAGACGGGAGGCCGGTGTGGCGGTGTCCCACTGCCAGCTGCGGACAAGATCGGAGGTGACCGGGGTCATGAATGCTCTCCTCCCTCTTGGGAAGCATTGTCTTTGTGCATGGGCATGGGGATCTGGACATTGTGGGCACTGGCGCAGTCCAGGGCGTCCTCGTAGCCGGCGTCGGCGTGCCGAAAGACGCCCATGAGGGGATCGTTGGTCAGAACCCGCTCAACCCGCTCTCCACCCTCTGCCGTGCCGTCAGCCACCACCACCTGACCGGCGTGCTGGGAGTACCCGATCCCTACGCCGCCTCCATGGTGAAAACTGACCCATGAGGCCCCGGAGGCCACATTCACCATGGCGTTCAGGAGGGGCCAGTCGCTGACGGCGTCGGAGCCATCCCGCATGGCTTCCGTCTCCCGGTTCGGGCTGGCCACCGAGCCGGCATCCAGGTGGTCCCTCCCGATGACGATGGGGGCGGACACCCGTCCCTCCGCCACCATCTGGTTGAAGAGCACACCGGCTCGGTGCCGCTCACCATATCCCAGCCAGCAGATCCGAGCCGGGAGCCCCTGGAACCCGAAGCGGGGTCGGCAAGCGTCCAACCGACCCTCCAGGAGGGCCTCTGGGTCGGCGTGGCAGGCCAGGATCCAGCGCCTCAGGCCGTCATCGTCCGGGAAGAGCTCCAGGAGGGCGCGGTCCGTGGCGAAGATGTCCTGGGGATCTCCGGAGAGGGCCACCCAGCGGAAGGGGCCTCGACCCACGCAGAACTGGGGACGAATGAAGGCAGGGACGAACCCGGGAAAGGCGAACGCATCCTGGAAGCCTCGCTCCAGGGCCTGCTGCCGGATGTTGTTCCCGTAGTCGAAGGTGATGGCCCCCCGCTCCTGGAGGGTGACCATGGCCCGGACATGCCGCTCCATGGAGGCCAAGGACCGATCCAGATATCGTTCCGGATCCTGGGTCCTCACCTCCGCTGCCTTCTCCAGGCTCCATTCCACCGGCACGTACCCCTCCAGAGGATCATGGGCCGAGGTCTGGTCCGTCAGGAGCTGGGGCGTCACGTCCCGCTCCACCAGTTCCTCCAGAAGGGTGACGGCGTTGACCGCCACCCCCACGCTCCGGGCTTCCCTGGCTCGGGTCAGTTCCAAGGCCCGCTGGATGCCAGCGTCCAGGTCCGACGCGATCTCGTCCAGGTAGGCCCCGGCTCGCCGGCGCTCCAATCGGGACGGATCCACATCGGCAATGAGGCAGGTCCCCCCGTTCAGCGTCACCGACAGGGGCTGAGCCCCTCCCATACCCCCGCAGCCCGCCGTGACGGTCAGGGTCCCGGACAAGCTTCCCTGAAAGTGCTGACGGGCCGCCTCGGCAAAGGTCTCATAAGTGCCCTGCAGGATCCCCTGGGTCCCGATATAGATCCAGGACCCGGCCGTCATCTGCCCGAACATCATGAGTCCCTTCTCCACCAGCTCATCGAAGTGCTTCCGGGTGGCCCAGTGGGGGACCAGGTTCGAGTTTGCGATCAGGACTCGGGGTGCCTGGCCATGGGTCCGGACCACCCCCACCGGCTTTCCAGACTGGATCAGGAGGGTCTCGTCCGGGGCCAGGGCCCTGAGCTGAGCCACGATGGCGTGGAAGGCCGGCCAGTTCCGAGCCGCCTGACCTCGTCCCCCATAGACGATCAAGTCAGCCGGCCGTTCGGCCACCTCCGGGTCCAGGTTGTTCATGAGCATGCGGAGAGCGGCTTCGGCTCCCCACGACCTGCAACTCAACTCCGAGCCCCGTGGGGCCCGGATCTCAGGAGCAGACCCGGCCGGAGACGGAGAGCTGGCACGCCCAGCCGGGGACCGAGGGGCGTCGGACGAAGGCTCTGGGGGCATGGGAAGGACGGGTTGAGGGTCTTGGTCACAACGGCTCACTGAGTCAACCTCGGATGCCACGCCGTCCCGGACAAGGCAAAGCCCCCTCCGCCTGGTAGGCGAAGGGGGCCTTGGGACCCCGAGCCATCTTCGACCCGGATCGCTTCTTCCTTTCCAGAGGGGCTGATCACCCGCCGAACATGACCCCCAGGGATAGATTCAGGTTTCCGGCGCCTGACGTGCTGTACTGAAGCTCAGTGAACGCAGGGACGGCCCCAAGGTCGAACTCGATCCCGCCCAGAACGTTCAGCCCAGAGGATGACCCACTGAAGGAGCCGAACTGGAATCCGTTTCCGCTGACGCTGCTGGAGAAGCGAGTGTGGTTGATCCCGGCCCCGGCGAAGGGGGTGACCGCCCCATCGATCTCGAAGGGGACGATGGCGTTGGCATTGATCAGGATTCCGCTCCAGCTGGCGTCAGTCCCGTTGAACTGCTGGGAGTCGCCAAAGAGATAACTGGCGTTCGTAGAGGCTCGCAGCGCCGAAAAAGCTCCCTCCTCGATCTCCAGCGCCCCACCCAACTCGAAATCGCCCCGTGCTCCGAGGCCGAATTCATCGAAGTCCCAGAGAACGACCTGGGGCCCGAAAGTGACCTGGGCTTGGGCCTCAGTGGGAGGAACGGCCAGAAAGAACGTAAATGCCACGACCGCGAACAGGACCTTCTTCATACACATACTCCGCTGTTTGGATGTCTGACTTCAATGTGTGTTTCAGGTGAGCGGGCCAAGGGTAATCAAAGACGGAAACGACTTCAACGATCGTTTACGTTTCAAGAATAATACTCACCGCCCCACACTGCATTCACACTTCTAAGGCGCAGTCACACCAGAAGATACGACATCCATCGCCCTGACAGAAACATACGGTTTTGTCAGAAAGTCCAGCGGTACACCAGATTCACGTTCCGGCCCGGCATGGGAAGCCCTCGCTCCTCCACCCTGGAGAGGTGATCCCGGTGCAATCGGTCGGTAGCATTG
>SL_3KL_010_SEDDRAFT_10002616_pt1 | contig 16428 bp, 15 predicted proteins | sample SodLakKL_010_SED_2_FD_10381 | JGI IMG/M metagenome (IMG submission 10381) | reverse complement strand
TTTTTCTGTCAAAATGATAAATGAACTATCGAAGAGGCAACCCCGAAGGGGTTGAATGTCAATAGCCCCGGGTGGAACCCGGGGATCGGTGAGGCCAACCATCAAACCCCGAGCCCGGATTTTGAACAACGCCCATATCCACATCGAGGGGTTGACGGGAAAGATCAACAAGAGAAAGACAGGTTCAGGACTCCCTGATCCAGGTACAAAAATCCGCAATGTTTCTTTTCTAAAACTGGCAACTTTTATGAGATTACCCGCTTTTTCAGAGAAAAAACATTGCGGATTTCTTTCCCGCTCTTCACGGAAAATACGTGCTAATGCGCCCCATACAATTTATCCGATACCATCATCAGCAACCTGTGCAACAGGCTGCATTGTTTAGTATATTGGCCAGCTTATTGCAAATAAGACAGAATTAAATCCCGGATACAACCTTTATGTTTTCTACGTCTTGCCACTATGGCCTCCAGGCTATGCTCTATATCGCCATGCACGCTTCCGATGAATCGAATGTGGAGTTAAAAGTAGTGGCCAAAGAGCAGGATATTCCCCGTCACTTTCTTAGTAAAATTCTGCAGCAGTTGGTTAAAAATGATCTGCTTATCTCCATGAAAGGCCCTACGGGAGGCTTCAGGCTCGCCAGGCCACCCGAAAAGATCACCCTGATTGAAATCATCGCGGCAATTGACGGACTTGGCGTATTCAATAAATGTGGCATCGGCTTTAAGCAATGCAACGATAAAAATCCTTGCCCGATACATGACGATTACAAGAAAGTAAGGGCGCAGGTCCAAGACCTGTTCAAATCAAAAAACCTGAAGGAAACGGTTGAGGATGTAAAAAGCGGCGCCAGTATAATATCCATTACCGGCGGGTAAAAGATTGATTCTAAATTGGGAAAACAGCTTGTAGCGGGGGGATTATTTTATTAATTTATTTTAGAGTTTTTTATCTAAATATCTTATATCGGGATTTAGATACCTCCGAACATCTAAACGTGCTGCAGCACAGGTAACATGTTTTCAGCTTCCTGCCATTACGGTATCCAGGCTATGATGTGTATAGCAAGGCATTATTCAGCCAATGACAACATTGAGCTGACCAAAATTGCAGCGGAGTACGATATACCCAAGCACTTTCTCAGTAAAATTTTACAGCAGCTTGTAAAGGGCAAACTGCTAAAATCTACGAAAGGACCTTCGGGGGGGTACAGGTTGATTCGCCATCCGGATAAAATTGCACTGATAGATATTGTTGAAGTAATAGATGGCACAGACGTTTTCTACGATTGCGGAATTGGATTTAAAAAGTGTGATGACAGTGATCCGTGTCCGTTTCACGATGACTACAAAGTGGTCCGGGAGAAAGTGAAAAATCTGTTTGAGACGAAAACTCTCGGAGAATTGAATAAAGACCCTGCCGTGTCGGGTTCGATTCTCCCCATTTTATGAACCGTGAGCCAATAACCTGTTCGTGCTCGCCCGATGTTTAATCACAAGAATACACTACCATGAAGGATTTAAAAAATAGTCAGGCGAAAGTAACCATTGATGCCAATGAAGCCGCTGCTTATGTCGCGCATAAACTGAGTGAGGTAATTGCCATTTATCCCATTACACCCGCCTCACCCATGGGGGAGTGGAGTGATGAATGGTCGATGGGCGGCAAAAAGAATATCTGGGGAACCGTACCCGATGTGATTGAACTTCAAAGCGAGGGCGGCGCGGCAGGTACTCTCCACGGTGCGCTTCAAACCGGTGCCATCAGTACCACATTTACCGCTTCGCAGGGACTACTGCTCAAAATGCCCAACCTCTACAAAATTGCCGGGGAGCTTACTCCCGCCGTTATCCACGTGGCAGCCCGCTCGGTGGCAACACATGCACTCTCTATTTTTGGTGACCACAGTGATGTGATGGCGATGCGCCCTACAGGTGTAGCCATGCTAAGTTCCAACAGCGTGCAGGAAGCGATGGACATGGCGATGATTGCCCATGCGGCCACGCTGGAATCGCGCATTCCATTCATACACTTTTTTGATGGATTCAGAACATCGCACGAAGTGCAAAAGGTTGTACAAATACCCGATTCTGTGATGCGTGAAATGATTGACGACGAATGGGTGATTGCCCACCGCAAACGCGCACTTACTCCCGATAAACCGATTCTTCGCGGTACCGCGCAAAATCCAGATGTGTTCTTCCAGGCAAGAGAAACCGCCAATACATACTACAATGAATGTGCAAGCATTGTGCAGCGTGCAATGGATAGATTTGCAAAGCTTACAGGCCGGCAGTACAACCTCTTCGACTATGTGGGGCCAAAAGATGCAGAACGCGTAATCGTGCTGATGGGGTCAGGAGCCGAAACGGCGCACGAGACCATTGAAAAGCTGAATGCGAGAGGTGAAAAAACGGGCCTCATCAAGTGCAGGCTCTACAGGCCGTTTGCAATGCAGCAGTTTATCGAAGCGCTGCCTGATACCGTAAAGGCCATTACCGTGCTCGACAGAACCAAAGAGCCCGGCAGCACAGGCGAGCCTCTTTACAATGACGTGATTGCAGCACTTCATGAAAACAGGCTCGAAGAATGGAAATCTTTTGCCGCCGAACCAAAAGTTACCGGTGGCCGGTATGGACTTTCTTCCAAAGAATTTACGCCCCCAATGGTCAGCAGGATTTTTGACGAGCTTAAGGCCGACAAACCCAAGAACCACTTTACAATCGGCATCAATGACGATGTGACCCACACCAGCCTCGACGTTTCAACCAACGGCTGGGACGCGGATGAAGACGTTTTCGAAGGCCTCTTCTACGGACTGGGTGCGGATGGCACCGTAAGCGCGAATAAGAACTCAATCAAAATTATCGGGGATAACACCGACTACTTTGCCCAGGGTTATTTTGTATACGATTCGAAAAAATCGGGCGCCACTACCGTATCTCATCTCCGGTTCGGGCCAAAACCAATCCGTTCAGCCTACCTGATCAACAAGGCGAAATTTGTGGCCTGCCATCAGTTCCAGTTTCTTGACCGGCTCGATATGCTCGAAAAAGCCAGGCCTGGGGCTATATTTCTGCTGAATGCCCCTTACAGCCACGACAAGGTTTGGGATAACATTCCCCGGAAAGTTCAGGAGCAGATCATTGAGAAGAACCTGAAGTTTTATGCGATCGACGCCTACAAGGTTGCCCGCGAAAACGGCATGGGCAATCGTATCAACACGGTGATGCAGACCTGCTTCTTTGCAATTTCAGAAATCCTGCCCAAAGAGAAAGCGATTCTGCTAATCAAAGACGCAATCAAAAAAGCGTACGGCAACAAAGGGGAGAAAATTCTGCAGAGCAACTACGCCGCCGTCGATAACTCGGTCGACAACCTGCATGAAATAAACGTACCGAAAACCGCCGGATCACCGATCGAAATGCGTCCGCCGGTACCCGAAGAAGCACCCGAGTACGTGCAGAAAGTAATTGCCGAGATCATTGCAGGCAATGGCGATCATCTGCCTGTGAGTGCGTTTGAGCCAGACGGAACCTTCCCGACGGCAACAACCCAGTGGGAGAAGCGCAATATTGCGCAGGAGATCCCGGTACTTGAACCGGATATATGTATCCAGTGCGGCAAGTGTATGTTTGTTTGCCCGCATGCCGTGATACGCATGAAAGCGTTCGATGGAGAATTGCTCGAAGCAGCTCCCGAAACATTCAAGTATATGGATGCACGCGGACGCGAGTGGCCCGACAACACGAAGGTGAGTATCCAGGTGTCGCCTGAAGACTGTACCGGCTGTGAGCTCTGCGTGGAAGTGTGTCCGGCCAAAGACAGAACCAACGTGGGCCGCAAGGCTCTGAATATGGCCCCGATTGACCCGCTTCTGGATCAGGAGATTGAAAACTGGGATTTCTTCCTCACACTGCCCGAGTACGATCGTTCAGAAATTAAACAGGAAACGGTGAAGGGATCGCAGTTCCTGCAGCCGCTCTTTGAGTTCTCGGGAGCCTGCGCGGGTTGTGGTGAAACACCCTATATCAAGCTCATTACGCAGCTTTATGGCGACCGTATGGTGATCGCCAATGCAACCGGCTGTTCAAGCATTTACGGTGGTAACCTGCCATCAACGCCTTACACCACCAACAGTGAGGGGCTTGGCCCGGCATGGTCGAACTCGCTGTTCGAGGATAACGCCGAATTCGGGCTTGGATTCAGGGTAACCATCGACAAGCACACCGAGCAGGCCCGTGAGCTGCTAAGCGGCATGAACGGATCATTGGGCAACGGCCTTGCTGATGAAATCCTGAAAGCGGATCAATCTACGGAGCCCGGCATCTATGAACAGCGACTGCGCGTTGCCAGGCTCAAAGAGATGCTTCAGGATTCGGATGCGCCGAATGCAAAAATGCTGCTAAGCCTGGCCGATTATCTTGTGCGCAAGAGCGTCTGGATCTTCGGCGGCGACGGATGGGCCTATGATATTGGCTATGGCGGACTCGATCACGTTCTGGCGAGCGGCCGCGATGTGAATATCCTGGTGATGGATACCGAGGTTTATTCAAACACCGGCGGACAGTGCTCGAAAGCAACTCCAATGGGAGCCGTTGCAAAATTTGCCGCCGGCGGCAAAAAGGTTGGCAAGAAAGACCTGGGGCTTATGTCGGTTCAGGGCGGCGGAGCTTACGTGGCACGCATTGCCATGGGTGCCAGCGATATGCAGACGATGAAAGCCATCATCGAAGCAGAGCGCTATCCCGGACCGTCAATCATCATAGCTTACAGCCACTGTATTGCACATGGCTACAACATGAAATATGGGCTTAACCAGCAGAAACTTGCCGTTGACTCGGGTTACTGGCCGCTGTTCAGGTTCGATCCCTCGAAGGTGGATAACAATGAAAATCCATTCCAGCTCGATTCCAAAGCGCCTAAGATTGGGCTTAAGGACTACGCCTATAACGAAATGCGCTACCTGATGCTGGCTAAATCAAACCCGAAAGCAGCCAAACAGCTTATGACCCAGGCTCAAAAAGAAGTGCATGAGAACTGGCGTGTGTATGAACAGCTGGAAAAGGTTTATGAACCGGAAGAATAGCTGACAGCGGGCGTTGCACACCTGATGTGCAATGCCGCTTTAAAACTTCAGGAGTAATCAATTACCATTTACCATCGATCAGAACATTATGAACTTAGAAACAACATATCTTGGCCTGAGGTTAAAAAATCCTTTGGTGCCAGCGGCTTCTCCGCTTTCGAGTGAAACTGATAACGTAAAAAAATTGGAAGATGCAGGGGCATCGGCAGTGGTGATGTATTCTCTGTTCCAGGAGCAGATAAATGCCGAAATGGAGGCTCTCGATCATTTCCTGAACACCCCTCAGGATAGTTATGCTGAAGCGCTTAGCTATTTTCCGGAGCCACAGCAGTATCATAACCTGCATGCCGAAGAGTATCTGGAGCAGATAGCTGATCTGAAGAATGCAGTCGATATACCGATCATCGCCAGTATCAATGGGGTTTCGGAAGGGGGATGGATGGACTATTCCAAAAAAATGGAAGAAGCCGGAGCCGATGCTATCGAGCTCAACATCTACTACATCGCAGGTGATCCCTCGCTTACTTCGCAAGAGGTTGAACAGATGTATATCAACGATGTTAAGGCGGTTAAAAAGGCCGTGAGCATTCCCGTTTCGGTGAAGGTGGGCCCGTATTTTAGTTCTTTTGGCAATATGGCCATGCGGTTTGAAGAAGCCGGTGCCGACGGACTCGTGCTGTTTAACCGGTTTTACCAGCCCGATATTGACCTTGAAAATCTTGAGGTAAATCCCAGTCTTGAACTGAGCAGTCCGTTTGAAAGGCGGCTGCCGCTGCGCTGGATCGCCATGCTTCGTCCGCATCTGAAAGGAAGCATTGCCGCCACAACGGGTATTCATACCGCCAGCGACGTGCTTAAAATGCTGCTGGTGGGCGCCGATGTAGCCATGATGGCTTCGGTGCTGCTGTATAGCGGCCCAGGCATCTTAAAGCACATCGAAAAGGAGATGGTGCAGTGGATGGAGGAGAAGGAGTACAGCTCGGTGGAAGAAATGAAGGGAGCGATGAGCTCGGCATCGGTCGCAGACCCCAGCGCCTTCGAGCGGGCAAACTACATCAAGATCCTCCAGGGATTCAGGGCAGAAGATTTTCGATGATGTGAGTTTGTGCCGTATCAATGTAGATTCACGTGTGAAAAAATGTAATGCAAGCTCCGAAACTCTCCTCCTTTTCAAGGAGGGGCCGGGGGTGGTTGACCCACTGAGCGTTGATTTGGCTCCGATATTCTTTATTTGGGCTTAAATACATTACTGATCATCCCCCACTCTCCCCTAAAAAGTGGGGACACAGGGGGGTCAAACCACCCTCACCACAATCTCTCGGTAATCTATACTCAGTCTAAATTTCGGGGGTTAAGAGGAAGATATTGTCAGGGGAAGCGCTTTTCATTACATTACAATTAAGAGTTTTTGGTCTAAAAATCTTTTATAAGTGCTAAGGTACTCTCACGAACCATTAAACATGAATTAACTAAATAACCATGGCTGTTTTAATAACCGATACCTGTATAAACTGTGCAGCTTGCGAACCGGAATGTCCAAACCAGGCGATCTATGAACCGGGTGCTGATTGGTCGATGGCAGACGGAACGAATCTGTCGGGCACCGTGACAATGCTCAACGGCAGCGAAGTGGATGCAGAGGAAAGACAAGAACCTCTATCGGATGAATTTTTCTTCATTGTCGCGGATAAATGCACGGAATGCAATGGATTTCATGATGAGGAGCAATGTATAGCCTTCTGTCCCGTGCCTGATTGCATTATTCCCGACCCGGATCATCCTGATACAGAGGAAGAGCTTATAGCACGGCATGAATTTTTACACGGTTAATGCACAGCATACAGAATCTCTTTAAGGGTTCATGGTATGCGGGTGCGGATCACAATCACCCCACATTACCGATGGGGTGGTGAGTAGATGTATAGTCTGGCAAGTGCATTCCCATGGCTTGAAATCTATGCTTACAGGAAAGCCGTAGTAAATCACACAAGTTAGATTTATGCATTCATAGAATGTGTGGCGACAATCGCGCACATATCAGTATTGGAACTGTCTCTATATACCTTAACTGTCTGACTAAATACCTCAATGGCTGAACTTGCATTAGAAAAAGAGATGCGGAAAGTGGTTGTGCGCTTTTCCGGCGATTCCGGTGATGGCATGCAGCTTACCGGCGACATGTTTTCACAGTCATCGGGCCAGGAAGGGCTCGACCTTACAACCACGCCCGATTTCCCGGCTGAAATCAGGGCGCCACAGGGAAGCATAGGCGGCGTTTCGAGTTTCCAGATCCAGATAGGAGGCACGGAAATCTACACCCCGGGCGACCAGGTGGATGTGCTGGTTGTGATGAATCCGGCAGCCCTGAAGGCCAATCTCGATAAACTGAAACCGGGCGGTACCATCATCGCCGACATGGACAGTTTTGACAGACGCAATCTCAAGAAAGCCGAGTACGCGTCGGACCCTCTCGTGGATAATACGCTGGATGAATACCACGTGATAAAGGCTCCCGCAACGTCTCTGACTAAATCGGCACTGAAAGACCTTGGCCTTTCCAACCAGGCTATTACGCGGTCGAAGAATATGTTTGCCCTGGGTATTGTGGCCTACATCTTCAGCCGTCCGCTTGCGAAGGTAAAAAAGCTGATTGACAATAAGTTCGCAAAGAGGCCGGAGCTGGCCGAAGCCAATAAGCTTGCCCTCGAAGCAGGTTTTAACTTTTCGGAAAGCACCGAGCTGTTCGGCGCATCCATTGTAATTCCCCCCGCCAAACTGCCGAAGGGCACCTATCGCAATATTGACGGCAACACGGCCGTGGCATGGGGGTTCCTGGCAGCTTCTGAAAATAGCGGACGAAAGCTATCGCTTTGTTCCTACCCGATTACCCCCGCATCCGAGATCTTGCACGAGCTCACGGCAAGAAAAGATATGGGCGCCATTGTATTCCAGGCCGAAGATGAAATTGCAGCTATTTGTGCCGCCATTGGTGCGTCATTCAGCGGCAACTTATCGGTCACCACCACCTCCGGGCCCGGAGCATCCCTCAAATCGGAAGCGATGGGACTGGCCCTGATTTCGGAAATACCGCTGGTGATTGTAAACGTTCAGAGAGCCGGCCCATCCACCGGCCTGCCGACAAAAACCGAGCAAAGTGACCTGTACCAGGCACTCTACGGACGCCACGGTGACGCACCCATGGTCGTGATGGCCGCAAGCTCGCCCGACGACTGTTTCAGGTTCAGTTACGAAGCGGCAAAAATTGCGATGGAGCATTCAACCCCGGTCATATTACTGTCCGACACCTACCTGGCCAGCGGAACCAGTCCATGGCGAATACCTGATATGGCCGAACTGCCGGAGATAAAGATTCCCGTATTTGATAGAAGCCCGGAAGAGTGGGAGCCTTATCAGCGCGACCCGGAATATTTGAGCCGCTATTGGAAGAGTCCCGGCGATGCGGGTTTTGAACACCGGATCGGCGGACTCGAAAAGAAAGAGAACACCGGTAATCTAACCTACGAGCCTGCCAATCATCAAAAGATGACCAAGATCCGGGCCGAAAAGATTGAGCGGATTGCGAAAAAACTTCCGGAGCTTGAAACGATTGGCGCTCAGCAGGGCAAACTCATGGTTGTGGGATGGGGCAGCACTCATGGTGCCATCAACACGGCCGTAACGGAACTGCTGGAAGATGGTGAGAAAAGTGTAGGGTTCGCCCACTTCAACTACATCCAACCGCTGCCGGCAAATACGGAAGAGATCTTTGGAAGGTATGATCAGATTTTGGTATGTGAGATAAACAACGGGCAGTTCGTGAACTACCTCAGATCAATTTATCCGCAGTTCAGCTACAAGCAGCTCAACAAAATTCAGGGACAGCCATTCTTCACGTCCGAAATTAAAGCAGAAATTATTAACCGGTTAACAGATCTATGATGGAAGGCGTAGCAGATAAACAAGCAGAGCTGACCCGGCAGGATTTTGTCAGCGATCAGGCGGTTCGATGGTGCCCGGGATGCGGCGATTACATGATTCTGGCAAACATGCAAAAGGCCATGACCCAGATGGGTACAAATAAGGAAGACTTTCTTTGTGTTTCGGGGATCGGGTGCTCTTCCAGGATTACCTACTACCTGGATACATACGGCATTCATTCCATTCACGGACGTGCACTTGCGGTGGCCACGGGGGCGAAGCTTGCCAATCCCGACCTGAACGTGTGGGTGTTTACCGGCGACGGCGACTGCCTGGCTATCGGGGGGAATCATTTCATCCACTCCTGCCGCAGGAATATCAACCTGAACGTGGTCATTTTCAACAACAAGGTGTATGGAATGACCAAGGGGCAGTCATCACCCACAACGCCGGCGGGTATCAAAACCAAGACGGCGCCCGAGGGAAGCATCGAAAATACGTTCAACATCGGTGAGCTGGCCATTGGCTCCGGCGCTACCTTTTTTGCCAGGGTTCCCGACAACAATCACAAGCTGCTGGAAGAGGTGATGCTTGAAGCCAACAAGCATACCGGCATCTCCGTGATCGAAGTGCTGCAGAACTGCGTGATTTTTACGGACGGTATACACGAGCTGATTACGGGTAAAGAGACCAAAGATGACAACCAGGTGGTGTGCAAGCACGGTGAACCGCTGCTGTTCGGAAAGGACAGGCTGTACGGATTGAAGTTGGACGGCATGAAGCTGAAGAAAGTACCGTACGATGAGAATGACACCGGGTTTATCAGTCACGATATGTATGATGAGGATTCAGCCATGCACCTTGCGCTGGCCAAAATGGAGATCCCCGACCTGCCCGTGGCGATGGGAATAATTCGCCAGGCTGAAAAGTCGAATTATGCCAACGTGCTCCACCAGAACATTAAGCGGGCCCGGGAGTTATCCGAGTTCAAAACCGTACATGACCTGTTTTATTCCGGGAATACGTGGGAGGTTTAGGTGCGGGGAGCAGGGCGCAGGGTGCAGGGCGCAGGGCGCAGGGTGCAGGGCGCAGGGTGCAGGGTGCAGGGCGCAGGGTGTTGGTGCCGTGAGCGGCACCCGCCACGGCGGGCGGGAAAGCATTCGTTTAACCCATATACTTCTGCCCGCCGCTTGCTAAAAGCCCCCTTGTCATGTCGACCGCAGCACCGGTGTTTTTCCGGTGCGGAGTGGAGACACCTCCACAAATCAAAGAGATGTCTCGACTACACTCGCTAACGCTCGGTCCCCGAATAGGGTCGGGGCAGGCGGGATGACAGGACTCGAGGTTAAAAGCTGCGGCGCATTTGTTTCCGGACTATAATCATAGAATGTACCGCGCCGCCTTGATCTAAGTACCACGCTATCCGACAAATCAACAATCAACAATCACCAATCCCCAATTAATAGAGATCCCTCCACTCGCTATCGCTCGGTCGGGATGACAGGACTCAAGGTTAAAAGCTGCGGCGCATAACAATCCAGGCTACTATCAAAATTTCTCCCGCGCCGCCCTGATCCACACGTCATGCTATCCGACAGATTCCCAATCAACAATCCCCAATAATAAATCATAAATCAAACCCTCTCCGCAACCTCTTTCTCATGCCCCAACGGATTGACTCCCCATCACCTGTGATACCCCATCTTCTTCAATTCACCCGAAAAACCCCCGCCCAGATCGTAGCACTGGCGGTTGTGGAGCAGGTACCCCGTATCCGCCACTTCCGAAATGTACCTGTGCATGTGATCGGTGAGCAGGATTCCCTTTCCGCTGCGGGCTTCTTTTCGAATTTTTTGGATAAGGAGGTCGATGATGGACGGTTCCACACCGGTGAACGGCTCATCCAGCAGGATATACTTTCTGTTCAGATGAAACAGGATGGCCGTTTCCAGGTACCGTTTTTCGCCGCCGGAGAGCTGGATCGTTTTTTGGTGACGGATCTTTTGAATCAGCGGATCATCCATAAGCTTCTCCGGGTCCGGCAGGCTTTTTATCAACCGCTTCACTTTGATGTCGGGCGGCAGCATTGAATCCTGTGGCAGGTACCCGATGTTCCTGAATCGTTTCTGCAGCGACCTGCCGTGCAGCCGTTCTCCATCGATGATGGTAATACCGGCCATGGCTTTGATTTGTCCGGCCGCAACTTTCATCAGGGTGGACTTCCCCGATCCGTTTCTGCCGATAATCGCCGTTACCCGGCCCGCTTCGGCCTTCAGCCAGGCGCCGTCGAGGATGCTGAGCTGAGGCACGCTGAAGAAAATACTATCGAGGATGAGGGCGGCTGAAGGATTCAAATGAATGGTTTGATGACGAGGTAGAGTGACTGAAAGCCGGCAAAGAACAGGCAGAGCAGGAGGTACTTCGGAACCCTGAGGTTGTCGTAGAGCGGCCACAGGTTTCGTTTTCTGAAATCGTAAAAGGTGTACCCGGCGCCAAGCAGTCCGCCAAAGAAGAAGCCCCTCACCAGTACGTATCCAGTATTATCCGAAAAGCCGAGGGGGAAGATCACCAGCGCTGCGAAAAAAACAGCGGAGTGGATCACATATTTCTGAAGCAGGTAAAGGATCATGATGTACGGGTGTTGGTACTCTGGCTCTATTCCGGTTTATAAGAGTAGAATAAAAAATCGAGTCAACAAAATTCTCCCAATGAGAGGTAAAAATTTAGATCGAGAAAGATAATGAGCCCGATTTGGAAGGCCACGAAGGCACGAAAACACGAAGTTCACGAAGATTATTAAAGCATTACTGATGAGTTCTATCGGCCTTGAATTCCCGGTTCTCAAGGCGGAGGGGAGCCTTACGAATCCTTAGCCACGCTGGGAATAAGCTAACCATGATTTATGAGTTATTAAGGCGGGGCCTTGGATTCGTACCCCACAGCCGTAGTGAACGTTTCGGGAATTCACCGCCTTGATTTTTTCGTTCTTTTGTATCAAGACAAAAGGACAATACAAAATGCAGTTGAGGGGATGATTTTTTAAATGGAAGGTGTTTTTTGGGTAACAGGATCCTGAGAAAGATTTGTGTAATCAAATTTTAGAATCCACATAATTTCTCAAACCAGCGATGTTTCCTGCGTATGAATAAACCTGGTGGAATACCACAACATGAACGGGAAGGCCAGTACAAACAGCACGGCTGCAGCCGGCAGCGATATCCAGCCGGTGGCAAATGCAAATCCGATGGATGCGCCCAGTATAATTTCCGGGTCTTTCTTGTAAAAGGGTTTTCCGTTTTGAGTGTCTATGAGCTGACTCTCCCTGATGAGCGCGCCATTCTTGGTGAGGGTGCAGGTACAGGAATATTTAAAATGGCTTTTTGCATTGAATTCAATCACATAGTTGTTCCCCATATACTGAAAGCTGTGCGTGGAGCTTTTCCAAAACGTTCTCTTTTCTGAGACAACCTCGTCGCCAATCAGTACCTTCTCCTTTCCTGTAAGAATGGATAGCCAAAATGAAATCACGGTGTCTCCATCCCGGAAATCGAATTTCAATCCCCGGCTTAATGAAAACCGGATATTCTTGTTCTCTTTCAGCGGCTGAACCAGTTTGCCGTTAGATAATTCCTGTTTCATGAGTCTTGACAGTTTATTCAATGATGAACTCCGGGAAGCATGAACAGCTTGTTGCACTCCTTTCTGATATTTACTCCCGGCCAACCCACAATATTTCAAACCGGTTAAAAAGGCAAGAGATGGTTGTTAATTATAATGATGCTGGGCGTCTTTTTTATCTGAATACGTCACAATCTTTAAGAAGAAGAACTGGTGTTAAGATAAATCCGCCAGACATGCGGCCAGGTATTATTGTGAGAATGGCGGGCTATTTTTCTCCCCCGAAAGAGAGAATAAATCATAAAACAATATCAGCCCGATTTGGAAGGCCACGAAGACGCGAGGACGCGAAGGTTCACGAAGTACTAATGCACGTTTGTTTGATTCCATGGTACCTGCTCCGACCCTTCTTTTCGGGACATCCTTGAAAGGGGGGGAGTTCCGCGCTCCATGGAAGAAAAAAATTAACCGGCCTCAACCCTCAAAATCTTCTCCATCTTTCGTCCTTTGGCCAGTTCATCCACCAGTTTGTCGAGGTACCGTACTTTTTGGGTGAGGGCGTTGTCGATCTCCTCCACACGATAGCCGCAGATTACGCCCGTGATGAGGCGGGCATTGGGGTTGATTGTCGCGGACTCAAAGAATTGTTCGAAGGTTGACTTCTTGTCTATCTGCTGTTGAATCTGACCGTCATCAAACCCGGTGAGCCATTCAATGACCCGGTGCAGCTCCTCCCGGGTTCTGCCCTTGCCCTCCACCTTGGTTACGTAGTGCGGATAAACTGACGCAAAGGTCAGCTTCGCCATTCGTTCGTTGTGCTCGGGTGTTGTTTTCATGGTGTGATCGGTTTCTGCCGGGTTAACGGTAATTTTCTATGGTAGCAGAGTTCAGGCAGATCTGCAATGATGTTGGGGAATCTTCTCTGTTGGAGGATGCTGTGCTCACAAAGTACTTCAGGTGAAGGGGAGGGTGAGAAGTCTCCCATTGGCCCGAAGTGGCCCACCGAGATGCCTATGGCAGAGACTACCTTCTCAATAAAAAGAGATCCCTCGACTCCATTCGTGCGCTCCGCTTTCTCATTACGCTCGGGAAGACAATGGCGCGAGGTTATAAGCGGCGGCGCATTTGTATCCGGACTATAATCATAGAATGTACCGCGCCGCCATGGTCCACACCTCATGCATAAGACCAATCACCAATCAACAATCAACAATCCCCAATCCCAAATAATCAATCATCAATAATAAATAATAAATCATAAATCAAACCCTCTCAGCAACCTCCTTAGCCACCACCGTTTTGCCGATGGGGAAGAGCGATATGCCCGCCAGCTTCAGGTGCTGGATGCCGAAGGGGATGCCGATAATGGTGATAAAGCAGAGCAGGGCGGACAATACATGGCCGATGGCCAGCCAGATGCCCGCAAATATGAACCAGATCACGTTCCCGATGGCCCCCAGGACCCCGGTGCCGATGTCGCTCCTTTGGTTCAGCTCCTTCCGGCTGATGGCCACTTTGCCAAACGGAAAGAACGTGAACCTGCCGATCACAAAGCAGGCCTTCCCCCAGGGAATCCCCACAATGGTGATAAATGCAAGCAGGCCGTACAGCCACCAGGTCAGGCCCATTATGACGCCCCCGAATACAAACCAGATCAGGTTTCCGATTGCTCTCATGGTTTTTGGTTGATTCGTTGGTTGGTTTGGTGTGGGTTAGTGGTTTTCGTCAAAGGTTCTGTCGGACATGGCAACATCCCTGACCCTGTTCAGGTTAATCGCCATCTTGCCGCTTGCAATGTCAACATCAGAACCAAAGGGAAGAATCGCAAGATAATCCCGGGAGGAGGGAGGGTTTTCTTTTAGCCATTCATGAATAATCATCAATAGAGTCACCACCTTCCCATTTTAAACCACGGCCCAGAGTAAATTGCTTAAGGGCACCTTCCAGGGAAAAAAAGCTCCCAATACTTTCGTGAACGAAATGCTCACCATTAATTGAAATTCTTGTTAAAAACCATTCCTTCACTCCCCCGGGATTGTTGCTTATTACAAGCAGAGATTTTGAATTTTCAGAATATCCGGCTGAATGGACTGTAGATTCTCCAAAATCATTGCGAGAAAATACTTCTCCTTGTTTCAGATTATTCAGATACTGATCAAAAAGTTGCTGGCTTACCTCAGTTGGACAAAGGGGTAACTCACTTGGGGTCTTCCAGTTCTTTTGTAAAGCGCCCGGTGTTTTAGACTCAATAGTTTCATTCTGTTTTGTCTCGTGCTCTATATTCTTGTTATTAATGAATGGTCTTTGAGTATCCTTGAAAATCCATTCTCCCAATTCTCCTTTTTTGGATGAAGTTGGACTTGTATCGCTCATAGCCCATTTAGTAAAGCGTTCCAAAGAATTTCGAGCTTCTTCCGGTGAAACCTTCCTCATCCATTCGAAATTAGGATCTTTACTAACGTGGTTTCTTAATATCGATGGGTTTTTAAGGTAACTTTCTACACTTCCGCAAAGGTATTCAATTTTCTTACGTGTTATTGGGTTATTTAACGTATTCTCAAGTTTTGTAAGCCAACGTAGATTTTCAGGCCGATTGTTTTGACGGTTTGTATCTATGTGGTCTACAATATGCTGCTCGGTTGGTGGGTCTCCATGAAATGCTGTTGCTACTATTCTGTGCACAACTTCTGAGACGATGAGCATGTATCCATTATGATTCGCTTTCCCAAAAGTCCATTTGTTATCATATTTACGCAATCGTTTACCTTTACGAGCGTGGCGTAATACAGAACCGTTATCCCGTACAGAGTAACGTTCACCTTTATAATCACACTCAGTTTCTCTCTTATAATCTTTCAGATGTACCGTCATCTATCCTCTTGAATTAAATCTACTTTTGCGCCAAGGGCATAAGCAATTCTTGAGAGCACATCGAGACCGACTGAGTATCGGCCACGTTCTATCCGACTGAGGTTAGCGGCATCAATTTTTGCCAATTCGGCTAATCCCTTAGCTTCCATCCCTTTCTTTTCGCGAAGCTGTCGAATTCGCGATCCAATGTACTCGCGTTCTTCACTTCGATCGCTTCCAGCATAGTAGAATGAAAATCCTGCTGTAGACATCATTTTCATTAAAACCCAATAGATCATGCTTGTTTTGTCATCAGAAAAGTTCTTTTCAAAACAAGTGATCAGCAGTTGGGATATTTGATGTTGTTCATTCTTTGGAACGGGCAAATACGTTTTCAAAGTGAATGTTTCGCCGTCACGAGCAACTACATTTATGGTACTGTCGTCTAAAAAAGTAACTTTTGTCATCGTTGGCTCGACGATTTATAATTGGTGTTTTCTCTAAAATATAAATATTAATCTAATTGGCAAATATGCCAATTGCAACTTTTGTCAAAGATGAGTCATTTAATGCTTCTACTTTTGCAAAATGCAATTTTATTTTTTCATAAAATGCTAATGGAATAAAAAAGCACTGTGTTTAGTGAAGCGATTATTCTCTTAATTTGGATATAAGCAAGCCCTAACGGCCTGCCGTTTATATGCTTGGCCTTATTGGTTGGTAATGTAATTAAAACTCGGAATTCCTTTTAGTTCCTGAATTTTGGAAGGGCAAACAGCGGCCAAGTCTGCGTTGAAGCTGTTGTTATACCAACAGCTTTGCGATTATACCAAATAATAATTTTGTGGTCTATAATTATTTATATCATCATCTATTCGAAAATGTCGATCTATTCCAAAAATTATTTCTCTTGTCTTATTGTAATAGTTATCAACAACTTCTCTGCTAGG
>SL_3KL_010_SEDDRAFT_10002615_pt1 | contig 16428 bp, 12 predicted proteins | sample SodLakKL_010_SED_2_FD_10381 | JGI IMG/M metagenome (IMG submission 10381) | reverse complement strand
AGAAAAAAAGTTGGGATATTTAGGGCTTCCTGCACAAGCCCTTAAATATGCCCTCGCCCGCTTCGAGCTAAGCGATCATGAATACCAGGAAGCCTGGGACTGGGTTTACAGGACCTGGTTACCCGAAAGTGGCTACCAGCCTGACGACCGTCCCTGCTTTGAAATGTTTTATAACGATCCGAAAACCCACCCGGAAGGAAAATCGATTGTCGATATCTGCATTGGTGTAAAACCGCTGTAAAAAAACAGTAGTGTCAGCCAAAGCGGGGGGCTCACTCCTCCCGCTTTACCTGCTTTATATCTTGACAAATTCATGCTTATAGCTATATTTCGCTTTCAGGCCTGCTTAAGTCAATTGATATAAAGTATTGTCTTGCCCTATACTTACCTGGAAATAGGAAAACGTTTTTTATAAGTAATAGTCCTCCAAACCCATTCCATTGGGCCAAACCTGAATCTTTTCATCCATATACTACTCCAAAAAACCTGCAGCAGGAAAATAGCGACAGTCAGCATTATTCCGTGATATATAGTTAATTGACCGTAGAATCCGAATCCAAAACCATAAAAGATTATTACACAGATTAAAGTTTGAGAAAGGTAATTGGTCAGGGCCATTTTACCGGCTGATGCTATAGGGCTGAGGATTTTATTCCAGGTAGCATTTTGAGCCGCCAGTATTATAGAAGTAACATAGGCAGGGAAAAGGAAAAGTGATGCCAGGTAATTAATACCGCTGAGCATAGATAGGTTTATTAATTCATTGGTTGTAATTGTGCCGCTATCAAATAGAACCAATAGTATTAATAATAAGCCGCCAATCAGAAAACCCCAAAAGCGTATTTTCTTTAAAAGTGGAATATGAGCAGGTATATCTTTAAAGATGCCTATTTTCCCTACATATAATCCGCAGAGAAAAAATGCCAAAACCTGTGGAATCCAGAAGATTACCCCAATCAGCATGTATGGAGCTTCATTAACCAGCCTGTATAAAAGAAGCTCCACAAAACCTGCTTCAGTGTACTTTAAAATGGCCTCGGCCAGCATTTGGTCGACAACTGCATGATATTTTTCATCGCCAATGATTTCTCCAATTCCTTTAAAAACGATCAGAACCATATTCAGTATAAAGGAAACCATGAATAGGCTAATAATCCATTTTTTTATTGCCTGCAGAGGCTTATTGCGAAATGACAAAAGGATAAAACCTACTATGGCATAGTTAAAAAGAATATCACCTGACCAGAATAAGATTATATGCAAAAGACCGAAAACCATGAGGGCAAAAAGGCGACGACGATATAAAGGCTTCAACTCCAGGCCTTTCTGCATTGTTCTGTCCATGAAAATATAGAAACCGAGGCCAAAGAGAAAAGAGAAGATAGCATAAAAATTGCCAGTAAAAAAAAGCTGGATAAAATAAGCGCTTATCCTTTCAATTCCTTCAGGATAATTTGAGGGCAGTCTTAAATCGAAAAACGGGGACTTAAAAAAAGCCATGTTTACTATCAAAATTCCGAACAGGGCTACTCCCCGAATCATATCAATTTCATTTATTCTTTCTCCGGACTGTACAGGGGCAATAGCTTTTTCTTGCATTTAACATTACTCCAGTTGATATTAATTTTGCACTAAACTATAAAACAAAGATTTAACCATATATTTAATTAAGGGATCCTTCTCTGTTTGCATTTAGGCTCGTTACCTGTTTGCCTCTATGCAGGTTAGGGTATAATCATTCCGCTGCACTGTTCAGGGCGTTTTCAATGGCTTTAAGTATTATCTTGGAACTGTAGGTTACACTGCTGATCGTATCAACATGCAGAGACTGCGCTTCAACTACATGGTCCGGAATTACTTCCGCAGCTTCGCCCCGGTCGTGCCGGTGATCCAGTTTAATCTCAGTGATCCGGTGGTCCTTGACAGAAACTTCAACCGTTGCGCCGATCCATACAGTTTCGTGCGAACCGCTATAGATGCCATCAGGTACTGTGGAAAGGTCTACTTCGCCTATAGTCATCTCTTCCACAGCCTGCCGGTAACTTCTGATTTCGGAAATATATCTGGCGGCAAAAGCTCCTCCAACAACCAGAATAACGGCGAGAATTATAAATATTACCTTTTTGTTTTTTCTCACTTACCTAACTCCCTTCTACATTATTTTTATCAATGTATTAACCTGTCAGGATAATATAACATATTAAACTCCCTTTCACAATTCCTTTAAGACAGGGGGACGTTTCTCCTGTCCACCGGACATACCGGGCAAAAGGACAGGAGAAACGTCCCCCTGTCCTTTTGCCCGGATAAAGTCAGGTTTTACCGGCTAAGGCCTATATCGTCAAGAAAAATGGATCCCGATGGGCCGGCAAATCTAAAACGGATTTTGGCAACAGTCTGGGGATTAAAAGCGCTGTTTGCTTCCAAAAAATCAGAGAGCATAAAGGTATAGGTGCTAAAGATTGGCTCTGATAAAAATTCAACTCCCAGCGGCATCTTAAACATGCGGTACTGCGGCGGGGGTGGCAGGGCAGCAACATGGCTTAGCGGCAGCGCAGCTTCTTCGCCGGCGAGGTCTTTTAGTGTTACTATGAAATCGACAGGGTCTCGGCTTTCAGATACATTAGCAGCAGAAAAGGTAAGAGTGGTTGCACTTACTTCCGCTGCCAGGTTTTCCGGCAGCATCATAGTATAGATGGCTTCTTCATCTTCTTCATCGTTCCAACTGAGGTATAAGCTCGTTCTATCTCGCAATTGGCCGTAACCCAGTTCAAGTGGCTCTTCACGCCAGGATAGAAAATTTTCACCAAAAGCTTTGCCCTGATTGACAGTAAGGGTGGTGAGATCCATGTCTTCGTGGAAATCTGCAATGATCTTTGTAGCACCATCCAGGTGCTGAATATGGCATGAGGTGTCCGGCAGCCAGCTTTGTCTCACAAGCGGGTCAGTAAATAACTGCCGGTAGTCGGAACGGCCACGTAAAGTATCCTCTAAAAAGCTGCTAATAAAGACTTCTGCGGTTAATTTTTGTAAATCTTCCGGCATGATATTGTTTCGATCCAGGAAAAGCCGGGAAAAAGTCTGGTCTATTCGACCCCAGCGAGTGTTGAATTGACCGTGGTTGGCACCGTGGATATAAACTGATGTTTTGAAGTGATCACTGTTTTCCTTAAAAGATAATCGGTCATACTGCATGGCTCCCTGGAATGAACGCACATCGCTGTCGGATGATCCCTGCAGGACCAGGTAATTAATATCGCTCAGTTCTGTTTTCTGCCTGCGCGGTTGAAACTGTCCGTCTGAAGGAGCAATTGCGATCACCGACTGAAGGTTATAGCCAAAGTCGAAAGAGATATCGCTGTTCCCTGGATGGAAAGGCAAGTGATTAAAAGCAGCAGCAATGGCAGCGGCCTCGCCTCCCCTTGAATGACCGATTAGTCCGATATTGTCAGTGTCGACCATGCCTGCAAAAAGGTGGCCTCCTGTTTCGTTCCAGGCGTGCCACTGTGAAAGATGACGGAGCAGGAGGTAGGCACGGGCATCGTTTTCGTTTTTAAGACCTCCAAGTATAGCCTCGATAAAACCGCCTGCATTTAAAAAGTTTTGATCAATAGAAACTACAATATATCCGCGGCTGGCCAAAAGTTCTCCCAGGTAATCATAGCCGGGGTCAGAAAAGTCGTCCATCATGTGGTTTCCATGCACTACAAGCACAAGTGGATACTGCCCGCTTCCCGCGGGATACCAGACCCGGGCATTGAGTGGAACTGCATCCAAGCCAAAGCCCCAATACGCATCACGCAGCCAGAGAACAGGAGTAATAGGCTTGTCGATCATGGGAGACACATTTACACTGCTTGTTTTGATGTCAACGTCCTGTCCAAATTCACTGCGGCGATTATCTGTGCCGCTGCCGTATGTTAGTTCCAACACTTCATAAGGGCCTTTGTCTGCCGGGTGTTCGAGTTCAGTTGCAAGTTCTGATACCTGGCGGTTGACAGGATCGGGGGTGGTGTAAGGCTGGCCGGGCCAGATGAACCAGATTAACAGGAGGCATAACCCTGAGCCTCCGGCAATGCCATATACTACCGGGATTTTTCGCGGACGGTTTTCTTTTTTTGCAGCGGCCCAGGTCTTAATGCCTGCTCCCAGCAGGGAGGTCACTACTACAAAGTATATGACCAGGGCGATAGCATTTCCTATTAACTGCACAGAAGCGATCATCAGGTTTAATAATAAAACCAGCGATCCTAATAAAACCCATCGGTAAGGTTGTTGAAATTTTTGAACTAAATCTAATACTTTTACCAGCAAAGAGCCTAGCAAATAGGATAAAGCTCCAAGCAGAAGGGCAAAAATGAAATTAGGAACTCCGTTAAAAAAGCTGTGTATCCCTCCGCCAATAAACATACCTAGAAATAGAATAGCAGAACATATCAATAATGAGAGTGCAGCTCCCTGCCAGGCATTAGGCCCGTGCGTCAAGTGTTTTTTTAACGAGGCTAGTTTTTTTGTTTTATCCATGCTGACCTCCTGAATTTAGTTTGACCCTGACAAAAGTCAGGTTTTTTATCGACCTTGAAAACCCTACCTCCGGCGGGTCCGTTACTTGAGCCAATTAGATATATTTAGTTTAAAGGAAACCGGGGAGGTGCGCAATGTGGAACTAATCATGATGGTCGTTTTTTTTACTGCCCTGTTATCACTTTCAGCAGTACTGATCATGGCGCTTTATTTCCTGTTCTGGCTGCAGCGGGCGGGCAACTAACTTTTGTTGTTACTGTAAAGCAGAGACGCTACAATGTCAGGTGAAGTAGCAGTAGTCTTTAGTGAGACAATGACCAGCAGTATCAATGAAATCGGTAGTCTGATGTATACCGGATGCAGCCCATAAGGGTACCCCAGAAGCTGCCAGTAAGGACAGGGGGAAGGACAGGGGGACGTTTCTCCTGTCCCCCGGGCATACCGGGCAAAAGGACAGGAGAAACGTCCCCCTGTCCTTTTAACTATCGTAAGCTGGTCGGCAGTTATCTGAGCAAGTGGACGTTGCCAAGGTTAACATTTTTAAGTCCGGCTTTGCGCGCCGCATCGTAGCAGGCTTCAGCTTCTTTTCTGCTTGTTACCGGCAAATCTTTCATCTGGAATTGAGGATGGAACCCCAGCAAAGAATATGGAGTTGCCGGGTTATGAGAAGCGATAAACGAGGCCAACTCAAAAACTTCTTTTTCTGTAATGTAACCTGGTACCAGCAGGGTGCTGGCTACAGCCAGGTTAATATTGTTGCGGTGGCTAAATTCTGCGCAGCGGGCGAAATTTTTTAACATCTGTTTATTGTCCCCGCCGGTGAGGGCAAAATACAGGTTTTCGTTGTAAGCCTTGAGGTCAAACTTTACCGTTCCGCCGCTTCGGTATGAAAGATCCATAACCCGGGGAAAGAATAGATCCGAAAAAGCGCCGGAACTTTCCCAGCAGATCTTTAACTCAGGGTTTTTGGACAGGGCTTTACGAGCGGTACTCAGGGCATGGGGCACTTGCGGAGCCGGGTCACCACCGAAAAAACAAATACAGGCTGTTTGTGCATCAACCTTATCTGCTAATTCCCCGGCACTCAAAGAAGGCGAAAGCTGCTTGGTTAAAGTGCGGTATTGCCAGTTTTGGCAAAAGAGGCAGTTCAATATGCATGCTCCGTAAAAAACGGCCATGTTTTTCTTGCCAGCATAGGATTCTCTTTTAGCAGGGCAGACCCAATCGGCAACACAGTTGGTGGGAAGGGGGTCAAAATAGTATTCCACTATGCCGAGGCCTGGCAACCCTGCATGGTGAAAGATTTTACCGTCTTTATTTTCCCTTAAACCACAGAAGCCTTTTTCGCCAGGTGCAGGCTGGCAGCTCCTGGAGCAAATTACGCAGGTAGGTTCACCATCGTTCGCAGGTGTTTCAGCCGGCAGCCCGCTTTCTCTCCTTACTTCGGTATGAACCTGCTGTAAGGAATTCATAACGGCTTTGCTGCCTTCCCGGATACAGTCAGAACAGTATGATAGGGAAGCAGCAATTACCTGTTTTTCCATTTTGCAATACTTGCATGAAATCATCTTTAATATCACTCGCCATAAATAGTGTCACTTAGGGAATTCATAATAATTTTACAACACATGCCCTGATCGGTCGATAGAGTTCAGGAATTTTTGAAGTGATAAATAATTTAAACACCACTCAAAAAGGAATTTGAAGGTTAGGAGAAATGGTTCCTCGATTTTACACAATTATAAAGCCTTAACTCCAGTTTTCCATATATAAAACTGGTATGCCATTTAACGGCAAAATACTCATGTGGAGCGGTCCCGTTTGAGATTACCACACCATGCTAATTAACTGGTGAATATATTGTAATGGTATTAATGCTGTTTGTCAGTTATTAGCTTTAAACATGTGGTAAGCTTCAATACCTTTAGCAATTCTTTTCTCCACTACCTTATAGCCAAAGCGTTCATAGATTTTTACGTTTTTATCTTCTCCGGTAACCAGGTATATCCCGGAAATATTATTTTCTAAATGATTTTGGTGAACGTGTTCAAGCAGGCGGCGACCGGTGCCATTACCCTGCTGCTCGGGGTCTACAGCCAAAACTTCCAGTGTGCAATAGTTTTCTGGCAAGCTGGTTGGAGGCTTTGTTGCTTCAAAAAGGGCACGGGCTGCTTTAAAGATTGCTGGAAGCAGCCTCAGCAGCTGGGGCAGATTCTTAAAGAGCAAAAATACTGCTTTAAATATGTTTTTCTTTGCCCCGGGAGTTTTTAGCCCGGCAACACCCACAATTTTATCTTCTTGTGTTGCGATGTAAATAGGATCACCTGAATCAAGGTGAATAATATAAATTATTTTTACCGCAACTGAGTATGTTTTTTTCAACTTCGGTTCGTTCAAATCCAGCCAGGATGAAGTAAGGGCTTCATCTTTGAAAGCATTAAGCATAACCTCAACTGCTTCGTCAGCTCTATCTGGTATAAGTTTCTTGATCTCTATCTTTGTGTACCTCCTGTTATACAAAAAGACCGTTTGATGAAATTGACAATAGGTATTTACAGGATAAAACTTAGGATGGGTACGACTCTATTATCATTCGACCTGGTCGGAGCTTTTCCTTCCGAAGGCAACAGAATTCTTTGTGCCTCTAAACTCAAGCAGCAGCACGGTTGTTATGTTCACGCATCGTCTCTGGTCCCGATCGGCCATTACAAGCTATCTTTCATATGAACCTAAATCTTATTTATATCCGCGGGATTCTTTGCTGAATAGCTCGGCGATAAGGGTGTTTATATCTGATGGATTGTCACTAGCCAGAGAAAACGTGATAATTCAAGACCCGACCCCATTTCTTTTGAGTGCTGCCGGTTTGTTTTGCTTTACCCAACCTTTAGCAGGTTATTTGTAAGTGGCCTTGCTGTAAGATTGATAGCTCTTCTGTTAGTTGGTTTAGTGCTTGTATGTCATTTTCAATTGCAGTTTTAACGACTAAGTATTTATTTTTGTCAATTAGCATAAATATACCCCTTCCCTGCTGATAACATCTTCAATCCAGGGCACATTGTTTTCTTCAAATACTATATTGATCCTTTGATCTTTGCATAAATGCTCAGCAATTCTATAAATCTCATCTGTATCGCCCTTATGCCCGATTACGTATAGATCGAGATCTGATCTCTCATTATAATCGTTCCGGGCAAAGCAACCAAAAAGATATACTTTTTCTGCAAGGTCGTTCTTTATCAACTCTTGCGCAATATCTTTAGCTGTATTAAAGGCACTTTCCTTCAACAGCTTTTTTTGTTTCCTGGTTTCTTTTACCTGTTCTTTAAACTTTTCCAGAAATTCAGGGCTAAGCCCGGCACGATAACATTTTTTTTCCCAGTCTTGCAGCTTCATAGCTATAGCCACGCCTTCCGGGTAAAATTAATATTATTATGTCATACCATTTATGGGATCAGGACCGGCCAGCAGGACACTTAAGACCCTCTATATGAAACTGCAGCGAAAAGTAAGAGTTTCTTCTAAGTAGAAAAACCCTTACTTTATTAAGTTCTATAACACCTTCCATTTCAATATGATTTACTTAAGGTTTCAAATGGAGGGTGTTATTTTTGTTTTATGAAATTGCGTTTTCAGCACTTGATGGGCCGGGTATGTTTTTGTTTGGCATGCAGATGATGGCTTCAGGTCTGCAAAAGGCAGCAGGAGACAGGTTGGGCTTAAGAACCTAACTCTAAACCGAACTTAAGTCAGGTCTCAGATAAGAAGGGCTCTAATAAAATAAAATTGCAAGTTCAAGATTTGAGCTGAATTCAGGGAAGGAGGATCATATATGAGTAAGGGCACCAAAGAGATAGTATCAAAGAACTACAGGTGGCAGGTAAGAGTTAATGCCAGTGGGCATCTTGATTTCCTGGTTAAGGATTGCTTTGAAGGTATGGAAATAAAAGATAATGATGATGGCACAACTGAAATCGAAGGATTGCTGACCGACCTGCCGGAGGTTTACGGTTTTATTATCAGGCTAAGAGATGCTGTTGTTTTTCTTCATTCCCTGGAGGTAACCAGGATGGAAATTGTAAGTATTATCAAGTAAAAGAAAGATAAATTTATCAAGCGAGGAGGAGATGTAATGACAAGTAAGGATGGTAGAAGTTTGGTGACCCGGGAAGCTTTAAAGGACAAAGAAGGAGAAATTATAGCTAAAGGAGGTTACCTGGTGGGTGAAGCTAGATTTACCGAAATGATTAAAAATGTAACTAAAAATGACTTTATGGATGTTGGAGGCAAAGGAGCAAACCTTGGTGAGATGATCGCAGCAGGTCTGCCAGTGCCGGGAGGATTTATACTGCTTACCGATTCTTACCGTCGCTTTGTAAATGCTGCCGGTTTGCAAGAAAAAATTGAAGAACTTCTAAGTGTTGTGGCTGATGATGATTTGCAGTCTCTAGAATCAGTATCAGAAAAAATTGGCGGACTATTTGCCAATGCCGAGATTCCTGTAGATATCATAGAGGCGATAGAGAAGGCATATAGTGATATTAATGAGCCTGAAGTAGCTGTTCGTTCATCTGCAACTGCAGAAGATTTGCCGGGTACTTCGTTTGCCGGACAGTATACTACATTTCTTAATGTGCAGGGAATAGATGAACTGCTTAAGGCTATAAAAGACTGCTGGGCTTCTCTCTGGAACTACAGGGCCCTTTCATACAGGGTAAAACAAGGGATATCCAATGTCGGCCTGGCTCATGGTGTTGTCGTCCAGGAGATGATCAATGCTGAAAAGTCGGGTATTCTTTTCACGGCTAACCCGGTAAATGGCAGGCGCGACCAGATGCTCTTAAATTCATCATGGGGCCTTGGCGAAGCAATCGTCGGCGGGGAGGTTACCCCGGACCAGTGGATCCTTGATAAAAATGAAGGAACAGTTTTGGAGGAAACTGTTAACAAAAAGGAAGTAATGACAGTCAGGAAAAATAAGGGGATTGAGTTTGTGGCAGTGCCGGAAGATAAAAGGAAAGAGATTACCCTGAACAGAAAAGAAGTCGGTAGCTTACTTGACCTCGGAAACAAGGTTGAAGAATACTTTGGTTCTCCCCAGGATATAGAGTGGGCCTACCGTGACGGTAAGTTCTTCCTGGTCCAGACTCGCCCGATCACTTCTCTCTACCCTCTTCCTGAAAAGGTTGATGGAAAAGGTGACCTAAGAATTCATACTAACATGAGCCTGTTATCCCAGGGTATGCAGGAGCCTTTAACCACGCTGGGCGCTCATTTCTTTATAAAGAGTATTGTAGCTCCTGCGAAGGCATTCAAAAAGGAAGTAAATGAAGAAAAGGATATATGGTGGTGTCAGACAGTTGGCGGACGGGTCTTCATGGACTATACAGAGCTGCTCAGGAAAGAAAAGTGGTGGGAAAAAATGATCATCAATGACTATTTTTCCGACCAGGATCCTCTAAGCGCAAAGGCTCTCCTGCAGTGGCTTGCTAAAAACAGGGAAGAGATTACTGCCAAAAAAAGTCCTATTGTGCCATTTATATTAAAAAACATACCTGCCTTTATCAAGCTGTTCGGTCCAATGGTTAAAGCCATGGCCCATGGATCCAGGTCCCCTCTTAAGGCGAGAGAAAAAGCAATCAGGGAGTGGGACAGGCTTGCTCGGGAAGCTTACGAAGGGGCTGAAAAGCTTGATACAGTCCATGAAAAACTTGATTATATCGAAGCGCAAGTAACTAACTTTGTTAGTTCAAGCTGGGTTTCGCTTTCCCTGATCGCTCCATCATTTGAAAATGTAGTGAAAGCGGAGAAGATGGCTGCACCCTATCTTGATAGCGTTGATGATTTCAGGTTGGTTGAAAAGTCACTTCCATATAACTCGACCACCGAAATGGGTATGCATATGATGAAAGCAGCGAAAAGCCTGGCTGCGCGGGGTGAAGAACCAACAATGGAACAGGAGGAAGTACGCAGGTTCTTTGAAAAGTATGGTCACCGATCTAATGTAGAGGTTGACATCGGAATTCCCAGATGGGATGAAGAACCCGAGTACGTGCTTAACCTGATCAAATCCTATATTGACAACAATAGCTTTGAGCAGGGACTGGAGAATTTTTACCAGGGTGCCGAATTAGCGGAAAAAGCCATAAGAAGGATTAGCAAGAATCTTGAAAATGCCGGCAAGAAAAGGCTGGCAGTTAAAGTGGAAAAGCTGCTTAGGAACTACCGGGAAATCTTTGGCTTAAGGGAAGAATCGAAGTTCTGCATGACCAGGATTTACCATATGGCGCGCAGATTGTTAATTGATGTTGGAGAAGAATTGAAAGCCATGGGTATGATTGATGATCCGATGGATGTTTTCTTCCTCGAATACAGGGATCTTTATGGAAATGAAAAACTGCAGGATAAAGTTAGCGCTAATAAAGAAGCTTACAACTTGAATATGAATTTGAATGCGCCGCGCCTGCTGAGCAGTACAGGAGAGAGCATTTATGCGATTGCAGAAGAAGTAGATGGCGCCCTTTCGGGCACCCCGGTATCTGCAGGAGTCTATGAAGGAATAGCCAGGGTGCTCTCCTCGCCGGATGAGAGTAAAAAAATTGAAAAAGGCGATGTATTGATAACCAGGGGAACAAACCCGGCCTGGACCCCGCTATTCCTCAATCTGGGAGCGATAGTTATGGAAACCGGAGGACCCATATCGCACGGAGCGGTTGTAGCCAGGGAATATGGAGTGCCAGCCGTTGTCGGTGTAGGAGAAGCAACCAGCCTTATCAGAGATGGCCAAAAAGTACGGGTTAACGGTGAGACCGGTCAGGTAGAACTGCTGGACTGAAATTTAAGGGTGTTTGAGCCATAAATAGTTAGTTAAAAAACTGATGCCCGCACCCTTTCCTGGAGAATAGGGTGCGGGCAGATAATAAAGGAAATTCACTTTTAGGGGTGCTGAAAATGAAGAATAAAAATATGGTAATTTTAATCATCAGCTTGATAGTGGTAATGATGGGTTACGGGATTGCCATGCCGGTGCTGCCATTCTATCTAGAGAATATGGGCGGCAGAGGGATTCATTTCGGGCTGTTAATTGCCTGCTACGGGGTCATGCAGTTAATTTTTGCCCCGGTCTGGGGGAGTTTATCGGACAAAGTTGGCCGTAAACCACTTTTGCTTTTGGGTATGGTAGGGCTTAGCACAGCAATGGCGCTTTTTGCCGTATCAACTCAGCTCTGGATGTTATATGCTGCCCAGCTGGTCTCAGGGGTGATGTCCTCGGCAGCCCTTCCTTCAGCCCAGGCTTATGCCGCTGACATCACTTCGAAAGAAGACAGGGGTGGAGCAATGGGGAAGATTGGCGGTGCTATCGGTATTGGTGTAGTCCTGGGTCCGGGAATAGGTGGTCTGTTAGCTTCAATGTCTCTTAACACCCCGTTTTTTGTAGCTTCCGCTTTTTGCCTGTTAACCTTCCTGATAATTCTTGTTGGATTGCCAGAGTCATTATCCAGTGATAAAAGGGTAGCTAAACCAGAGATCAAGTTTATGCAGTTTAAGGGAATGTGGCAGATGCTTTTTACCCCGATAGGTTTTGGCCTGGTTGCTGTATTTATTGCCATATTCGGTCAGACAATATTTTCAAGCGTATTTGGATTATATGCTATAGCCAGGTTTAATTATGGGCCAGAACAGGTGGGCACATTCTTAATGATTATGGCTCTCATGTACGCCCTGGCCCAGGGCCTTGTTGTTGGACCCTTAACTAAGAAGCTGGGAGAAGAAAGAGTAATAACCCTTGCTTTTATCGGCTGCTCTATTGGTTTTGCCCTTATTTTACTGTCGGCTACATATGTAACCCTGATGCTTTCCATGAGCTTCTTCATTTTATTAAATTCGCTCTTAAAACCTTCTGCCCTGGCTTTTATATCAAGACATGCTGAAGGCAGCCAGGGTCAGGCAATGGGTATTGCAGAATCTTACATGAGCCTTGGCAGGATAGCAGGACCACTCTGGGCCGGCACTATTTTTGATTTTAATATCCTTTTTCCGTTTGCCAGTGGGGTTTTAGTTTTCCTGGTTACATATATTGTTACTCTTGGCTATAAGAAAACAAAAATAAGCCAGGATGAAGCTGCTTCTTTATTACCACCGCATATTTCCAGACTTAATTGAACATTTTATAGCTGATTGCAGCATTAATTATGAAAAAGATAAAAAACAAAGTAACGGGGGACAGTTTTGTGAATTTCCCTTATTTGTAAGGCTCGCATATAATAAAAACTGTGTTTTATGGTTAAAGATGATTATGATATTATCGATGATCATGTGTTTTATAAAAGGTGATGAAATATGACTTGTCAACTGAAAGTTTCCAGGTTGTAAACTTATCATTTAATGTGTTTTTAAATTGATGCATAATACCAGTTTTGAGAGGAGTTTTTCTCAGTTGTTTAAAATGAATGTAAAGACTTTTACTATCATTTATTTTGCCGCTGCGTTACCTGTTTTTGGCTGCTCTTCTGCGGATACTTTGCCCGGGGAAAATGAAACAGAAAAACCGGAAATAGTCGAAGCTGTTCCTGATGAGCTGTTTCACTGGCTAAGCCATGAACTTGCTTTGGACCGGGGAGCGAGAGTTTTTAGCAAATCACATGAAGGTTACACTTATTATGTCGCTTCGGCAGGCAATCAGTCTGTAGTAAACGGTGAAATCGAACTGGTTGAAAAAGTGAAAGAGGCGGGGCACTGGTTTGTAAAGATGGAATACCATTATCCCGGAGTTACCGAAAGATCTTCGGAGCGTCATTTTATGATTATTAAAGTACCCGAGGACACCTCGATTGGCGTTTCTCTTGCTGCCGTTACGGGTGTGGAGCAGTAGAGTAGCTTTACCTAAGTGAATAACAGTTATTACATAAGCATAGGAGGTAATTCTTTTGTGCAGTAAGATAACAAACAGGATATTTTGAAAATTAATAACATAAGGGGCAGACATAATTATTATGTCTGGAAATGAGGTAAACAAACTATGTCATATAGTAAAGATTTGATGCTTGAAAAAAGCAATAAGTACATTAAAAAGCTCTGCAATGAAATTAGCGAGCGCTGTGTGGGCTCGGAAGGGAACAAAAAAGCCACTCGTTTTTTTGCAGAAAAACTTGAATCATTTGGCTTCGAAGTGGAGATGCCCGGTTTTCCCTGTTTTGACTGGCATGATCATGGTTCCAGGATGAGTGTAAAGGAGCAATCATTCGAAGTATTAACCAGCCCTTATTCCATGGGCGGGAAACTTGAGGGAGAGCTGTGCACGATATCAAACCTGGAGCAGTTAAAGCAGGTGGATGCAGCAGGAAAAATAGCCCTATTAAAAGGTGAACTGGCCAGGGAACAGTTAATGCCAAAAAATTTCCCCTTTTACAATCCTGAAGAGCATCAGGAAATCATCAGCCTTCTTGAAACTAAAGGCTTTATTGGGATTATTACGGCAACTGGAATGAGTCTTGAGGTGGCCGGAGGAGTATATCCATTTCCATTAATTGAAGATGGAGATTTTAATCTGCCGACAGTTTATATGAAGGATATTGAAGGGGAAAAGCTTTCTCTTTATGATGGTCAAAAAGTTGCCATGGAAGTAAGGGCAGAAAGGATACCCTCAGAAGGGTGCAATGTTGTGGCTCGCAAAGGGGACTATAAAAGTCCCAGGGTAGTTTTCTTAGCCCACATAGATAGCAAACAGGGCACCCCGGGCGCTATTGATAATGCTTCAGGCATTGTTACCCTCCTGTTTCTCGGTGAATTGCTTGCCGGTTATAAGGGACCACTGCAGGTTGAAATTACTGCTATAAATGGAGAAGATTATTATTCCAATCCTGGTGAACAACTTTATTTAAAAACCATGAATGATCATCTGCCAGAGATTATTCTGGGTGTCAATATTGATGGAGCTGGCTTCAAAAATAGCTATAGTGCATTTTCCCTGTATAACCTGCCGCCAGGGTTACAGGAAACGGTAAAGGCGGTTTTTGCAGATTATGATGAGATAGCTGAAGGTGATTCCTGGTACCAGGGTGATCATAGTCTTTTTTTGCAGAAGGAAATACCGGCGCTGGCCCTTACTTCAGAGCAGATGGGGGAAATTTTAAAAGTAGCCCATACTAAGGCGGACAAACCGGAGATAGTGGATTGCAACATGCTGGTAGAACTGGCTGAGGCTTTATTTAAACTTGTGACAGCGCTATCAAGCAAATAACTTGCGTCAAGTTACACTGTGGATCAAGATATCAATTAAATGGCCAGTTGCTTCATAAGGTTTATGATTCAGTAAGATCGAATTTATTCGCCAGCGAAATGGCCGCCTGTTCAAGGTGGTCATTTTTTATAATAAAGAGAATTGTTGTTCCTGATGATGCTATCATTTTTCTAATTCCGGGATGCTCTTCTTTAACGTATGTCAAACAAAACAGGGTATAGCGGTTGCATCTTGAATAATAAATTAGCATCACTGTAGAAAGGAGTTCTTGTCATGAACCAAATTGTTAATTTGCTTAAAGAACATCGATCAGTACGCAAATTCGAAAAAAGAGATGTTGAAGATGACAAGGTTAACACAATAATTGAAGCCGCCCAATGGTCGGCTACCTCAAGCCATTACCAGGCTTATACGATTATCCGGGTAAGCGATCCTGAAATGCGATCGTCAATCGCCAGGTTGGCGGGGGGTCAAAAATGGATCGAAGAGTGCCCGCTCTTTTTAGTTTTTTGTGCAAACTTAAAGCGGAGTAAAAAATACTGGGAAGAGATCGACCCTTTAATCCTCTCCAACGCTGAAATGTTTATCACCGCTACCGTGGATACTGCTTTGGCTGCCCAGAAGGCATTTATAGCAGCCCAGTCATTGGGTTTAGGCGGGGTCTATATCGGCGGTATCCGCAATGACCTGTCGACCCTGAGTGAAATGCTTGATATTCCGGAGCTGATATACCCCGTTTTCGGTATGTGCCTGGGTTACCCGGCTGAATTTCCGGATCAGAAACCGCGCCTGCCCAAAGAAGTTATATTTAAGGAAGAGCATTATAGTGAGCAATGTGATGATGACCTGATAGAAGCATATAACCGCTCAATAAGTGCCTATTACTGTGAAAGAACGGCAGGCAAAAAAGATGATACCTGGAGCAAGCACTGCGGCAGCTCAATGATGGCCAAGACACGAGAATACCTTGGTAATTATCTTAAAGCAAGAGGGCTCGGGTTAAGGTAAAGAAATATCTTACCCCTCTCCGGATGCTCCATGTTGCTATGAGTAAACCTTCCTCGCCGCTTCGCTGGCCGCGAGGACTGCTTTGCGCAAGAAGTCCTGGGCTATATGCAGCCGGGACTGTTTAAGTGCGTAGCGCTTGGCTTTATCCGATTCCATCGGTTCGTACATATAAGTGTCCATGGTTACCTCAATCTGGATAACGTGGACGTCGTTTTTCGGGTCGTTATGGATCCTGGTGATAAAACCGCCTGAGTACGGCTCATTTTTAGCCAGGGTAAGCCCCAGGTTATATGGTTTAATGCCCTGTTTTAGCGCTTTTACAAAGGCGGATATTATCTCGGGATGGGCCGAGGTATCATCGAGTGTGCCAACAACTATATTATCTCGTTCTTCTCCTTCATCATGAACCCGCCCCAGGCCTACTGAAGTCATCGAATGACAGTCAATAACCAGGGCATAGCCCTGTTCCCGTTTAAGGTTTTCGATCAATGAACCGATAACATTATGATACAGGTCGTAATACTTAAGAATTTTTTCTTCTTGTTTTGGTTCGTACTCCTTTTGCAGGACCAGTTCGTCTTCGATGTTGTAATATTCCGTTGGCGTATTGGACAGATGCCTGGGCAGGTGTCTGCTTTCCGAGCCGTTTCTGCTGC
>SL_3KL_010_SEDDRAFT_10002614_pt1 | contig 16429 bp, 13 predicted proteins | sample SodLakKL_010_SED_2_FD_10381 | JGI IMG/M metagenome (IMG submission 10381) | reverse complement strand
CCGCCCCGCCCCTTCACCGCAATGTATATTTCATCGGCCGAAGCCATATAGCGTCCGCTCCGTACCCCCACCTTGCCGGCCGGCAGGCCGGGATACACATGTTGTCCAAACATGGCACCGGGGCGGGGGTTTTCAAGCACACCCTCCTGCATCATCAAACTGGCACCACCCGGGCATTTTTCCTCCGATGGCTGGAAAATAAGCCGCACCGTTCCCTCCCACCGGCCACGCAATTGCTGCAAAATCCTGGCAGTACCCAATAGACTGGCCATATGCACGTCGTGGCCACAGGCATGCATCACCCCCGGCGTGGCCGATTTATACTCCACCTTGTTTTGTTCCAAAATAGGCAGGGCATCCATATCGGCCCGCAAAGCAACGGTTCCGGAAGAGGGGTTTTTCCCCTCAATGCTGGCCACCACACCTGTTCCGGCCACACCTTCTTCACAAACAATGCCCATTTCCCCCAGGCGGGAGGCAATATAAGCCGCTGTCCGGTGTTCCTGCTTCGACAACTCAGGCGCAGCATGAAAGTGACGCCTGAAAAACACCACCTCCTCAAAAAAATCTTCTGCCAGACCCTTTATTTCATCAACCAGTTCCATATATCCACGTTTTGAAATACCATGCTAATTTACGGTTTTTTATTATCTTTGAACACCAGGCCCCACAGGCCGCCAAACAGCATTAATCATTCTAAAAAACACCAGGCCCCACAGGCCGCCAAACACCATTAATCATTCTAAAAATGCATATCCGGCAATTCTCTTTTAATCCATTTCAGGTAAATACCTACATCCTTTATGACGATACCGGCGAATGCGCCATTATTGATGCTTCATGCTACGAGAAGCACGAAAAAAAACAACTCGCCGACTTCATTGAAGAAAAACAGCTCAAGCCGGTACTTCAGTTGTTCACCCATTGTCACATCGACCACATGCTGGGCAGCCGTTTTGTTTCAAAAACCTATAAACTCAAGCCGCTCACCCATAAAGACAGCCTGCCTTTTCTGGAAAACAGCAAAGAATACGGCAAAGCTTTCGGATTTGATGTGGAAAAACCGGTGTTGCCTGAAGTTTTTATCGACGACGGCGACATCCTGATGTTTGGAAAGCAGGAACTGAAAGTGTTGCACACCCCTGGCCACGCCGCCGGCAGTCTCTGCTATTACCATGAGTCCGGCAACCTTGTCGTCGTGGGGGATGTTTTGTTTCAGGGCAGCATTGGCCGGACCGACCTGCCTACGGGCGATCATGACCTGCTGATTAAATCGATCCTGCAGAAACTGATGGTCCTGCCCGGCAACACCACAGTATATCCGGGACACGGCCCGTCTACCCTAATCGCCGACGAACGCACGGCCAATCCATACCTTACAGGAATATATTAGGGAGTGGCAAGAATTCGGTGTGCACTGTCCACGATCTTGTCCTCGTTGATCTTCATCATGCAGTCAAAATGTTGTTTGGGGCATTTGTCATAACCGATCTTGGTACATGGCCTGCACGCCAAGCCCTCCACTTCAACAATGATTGATCTTTCAGGGTATTTGGGCATGTACGGCACCATGCCAAAGGCAGGCACTGTATTCCCCCACACAGAAATCAGGTATTTGTTGAAAGCGGCCGCGATATGCATCATCCCGGTGTCGTGGCTGATGACAAGTTTCGACTGCTTCACCAGGTATGCCGATTGATGCAGGGTAAAGCGGCCGCATCCATTCACCACATGCCCGCCACATGCCCCGGCGATCATCCGGCCATTGTCTGCATCCTCCTCACCCCCGATCAATAAAACCTGCCCTGACAGCTTATTGCAAATGGAGATGATCTTTTCATTTGGCAGGCGTTTGGTGGCATGTTTTCCTCCGATCACAAAAGCCACATAGCCTGCATCGAAAGACGGGGGCAGTTCAGATCCGGGCACCTTTGCATCATCAGGCAGGAAAAACTCCAGGCCCAGGCCGTCGTCAGAGGCCCCAGCCAGGGTTGCAGCCTTAAAGTAGCGGGCCACAATATGTTTTGATGGCAAACGATTGATCTTAAAACGGGTCAGCAGCCATTTTTCTATATTGAGCTTGAGAAAGCTTCCTGACGGTTTTCGAAGCCTGTACTTGATTATGGCACTCCGGATATTGTGGTGCAGATCTACGATGTAATCAAAACCTTCGTCACGCAATTCCCCGATCAGATCTTTTAAGCGGCCGTCGAGCAAATGTAGGTAGTCGACGTTGGGATTGTTTTCAAGCAAATTCCTGTAGGCTTCCTTGGTCACAAAATGCACCTCCACATTTTTTCCCGGGATCTTTTTCAAACACCTCAACACCGGGGTGCACAGCACAATATCACCAATTGAACTGAACCGGATCACCAAAACCTTTATATGTTCTGCTTCTGTCATGAGGCATATTGCCGTCCCGGTCTTCTGCCGGAGACCATGGCGGCTTAGAGTGCATCAAAGTCTACCGAAATCGGTTTGTTATTTACAAAATCATATAATGTAAGGCGCCGCATCTGGTAAAAACCCCGCCAATAGTTTCTCAGGGCCGCCAAATAACGCTGCTTTGCCCGGTCTTTTTCCTCCAGGGCAATATTCAACTCAATGATGTCGATGCGACCGATTAAAAAACGCTGACGTGTTACCTCATATCGTTTTTCGGCAATCACATCGGCTTTTTGGGCGATTTCCAGCTGGCTGTCGAGCATATTAAACTCCATCACACGAAGAAAAATCTCCTGTTCAAAATCTACCAGAGCCTGGTTTACCATGGTATTGACCAGTTCCCGGTTCGATTCGGCCATACGCACCCGGCCGCGTGACACTCCCCAGTCAAGAATGGGGATCTGCACACCAATGGACAACTGCTGCTGATCCAGGGGGTGACGGTATGCATCACCAAACTCTTCGGCACTTTGGGTGAGCCCGAATACGGCAAAAAGATTGGCATTGAAGCGGTTTTCTGCCCTGGCCTGGTCTACCAGACTTTCGGCTTCAAGCATCTGTCTTTCCTGGGTCAGGACATTGGCCCTGTTTTCCCTGGCCTGGGCAAGCGCCACCGCCACATCGATGCTCAGGTCATGGGGTTCCTCAGGGGGCACCAGTTCCAGGGCCTGAATGTCGTCAAAAGCCAAAAAAGAACGGAAACGGAAGATGGCCCCTTCATAATCGATGATGGATTGTTCCAGTTGCGCCTCCGAATTAAGCACGTTGAGTTCCATCTGCAACAATTCATTCTCGGCAATACGGCCCAGTTCATAGCGACCTTTTGCGATCCGATAGAGCGTGTCGTTGCTCGCCAGGTTGATCTCATTGATCTCCCTGTTGATCTGGGCCAGCAACAAGTCGAAAAATAAATTGGTCGCCCGCATGGCGATTTCCTCCATGCTTTCGAGATATTCACGTTTGGCTTCCTCAAAACGGATGGGTTCAATGCGCCTTTCCCATTTATGGGGGTTGTATGACAGGATGGGTTGCCTGTAGCCGATGTTGATAGGCGTGGCCAGGTACGACACCTCCGTTTTATCGTCCCGGATCAGGTCAATGCGTTCCAGGCCCGAACGGATAAAAAGTTGCCCCCCGGTCAACCCGATGGTCTGGTTGAGCGACAGCGAACCGGAAGAGGTGGCCAGGCTCCGGCGGATAAAAATATCGCTGCCATCGGGCAGGGTGATGGGTGCAATGGTGCGGTTGAGGTTCGGGATGGTGGCATCCAGGCGGAGGTGTGGCAAATAACCCGCACGAAAGGTATGGTGCTGCCAGTAACTGCCACGGTAACGGTGACGGGCCATCATGGCATCGGGCGATTGTTTCCTGGCGATGTCCACAACCTCTTCGAGGGTCAGGAAGCGGGGGTTGCTGGCTGAGACAGGCGGACAAATTCCGGCTGCCATTAAAACAATCAGGGAAAAAACAATTGACTTCATACAATCAATCACTCAGAAATGATATCGCAAAGTTATAGCATTTTTCGACTATTCAGAGCCCCGGCATTTTGCAAAAAAAATATTTACCTTCGTTACTGCAAAAAAACATTTCCAATGATCACCCCCGACACCATAGACAAAATCATGGATGCCATCCGCATCGAAGAGGTGGTGGGAGAATTTGTGACCCTAAAAAAAAGGGGGGTGAACCTCATTGGCCTGTGTCCCTTTCATAATGAAAAGACCCCCTCGTTCAGTGTTTCTGCCCCCAAAGGGATCTATAAATGTTTTGGTTGCGGCAAAGGTGGCAATGCGGTGAGTTTTCTGATGGAACATGAACACTATACCTATCCGGAAGCGCTGCGTTACCTGGCAAAGAAATACAATATCGAGATCGAAGAAGAAAAACCCACCCCCGAACAACAAGAAGCCCAGAACGAAAAGGAAAGCCTGTTCAATTTGTCGGCTTTTGCCCAAAAATACTTTGAGCAGCAATTGCATGAGAGCGAAGAAGGCAAGTCGGTGGGGCTTCCCTATCTGAAAGAACGCGGGTTTTCAATGGAAGTGATCAGGAAATTTGGCGTGGGATATTGTTTGAATAAATGGGATGATTTTTCTCAAACCGCCCTGAAGCAGGGATACAAAAAGGATTACCTGCTTAAGACCAGCCTCAGCAAGTCCAAAGACCATATGTTGTACGACACCTTCAGGGGGCGTATCATTTTTCCCATCCACAACCTGTCGGGCCGCGTGCTGGGTTTTGGGGGCCGCATCATGGTCAGCGACAAAAACAAACCAAAATACATAAACTCTGCCGAGAGTGATATTTACCATAAAAGCAAAGCCCTGTACGGCATCTATTTTGCCAAAAGCCCCATGGCTTCCGAAGACAATTGTTACCTGGTGGAGGGGTATACCGATGTGATCGCCATGCACCAGGCAGGGATTCAGAATGTGATTGCCACATCGGGTACGGCTTTGTCGTTTGAACAGATCAAATTGATCCGTCGCTACACAACCAATGTCACCCTGTTGTTCGACGGCGATCCGGCAGGACTTAAGGCAGCCTTTCGTGGCATTGACCTTATCCTGGAAGAAGGCCTGAATGTGCGCATCGTGCTGTTTCCCGATGGCGAAGACCCCGATTCTTACGCACAAAAACACCGGCCTGCTGAAGTAAAAGCTTTTATTGAAAAGCAGTCTGTTGATTTTATTTCATTAAAAACCAATCTGCTGCTTGACGAAACAAAAGACGATCCCATCCGGAAGGCATGGCTGATCAAAGAGATCGCACAAACCATCGCCCTGATCCCCGAAGCGATTGCACGCACCATTTATGTGCAAAAATGCAGCGAGATGATGAAGATCGAAGAACAACTCCTGGTGGCAGAGGTAAACAAATTGCGCAGGCAGAAACATGCACAAAAGGCCCAAAGCATAAGCAGGGAACAGGACATGCCAGAGCCAGGCCCCGGTCACTCACCCGCCAGACAGGGTGAGCCGGCAAACAATGACTCCCAGGAAAAAGAACTGATTCGTCTTCTGTTGCATTATGCCGGCAAGGAATTGCTGTTCGAAGTGGAAAATGAAGACAAGCGCATGGAAGAGATCCGGGTCAAAGTGGTTGAATTCATCCTGCAGGACATTCAATCCGACAACCTGTTGTTCGACAACGCCGTATGTCAAACCATTTTTGATGCCTTTGCCGAACAGTGGGAGCAAAAATCACTGCCCGGCAGCAATTATTTTACCGAACACCCCGATCCGGGTGTCAGGCAAATGTCCATTGACCTGCTGGCCACCAGGTACACCCTGTCTAAAAACTGGGAACACCGCCACCGCATTTATATTACAGAAGAAGAAGAGGAGTTAAAGCCCCGGGTTTTGCAAGCCGTGTACGCCTTAAAGCTGAAAAAACTCGAACAGATGATCGACGACAACCAGCGGCAGATCCGTGAGGCGACCACCGGATCACCTCCCAACGAAAAGTTGCTGCTGGAATTGATGGAAACCGGCCGCGATCTCCTGTCAAAACGGAGCAAGTTTGCCTTTGCCTTAAACAGGGTGGTGACAAAATAATTTTTTTGTTTTTTTTGTTCTTTTCTTGCAGAACTATAAAAATTAATTTATCTTTGTCACGAAAAAAAAATAAACAGCCATGTCACAAATAAATGAACGTGCACATTTCATTGAGGAAACCGGCCTGCTTTTTGAGAGCCTGGGCACCACACGCATGGCCGGACGAATCCTTGGCTATTTGATGGTCAGCGACAAGGAGGTGGTGCCCTTTGATGAGCTTTGCCAGGTATTGCAGGCATCCAAAAGCTCCATCAGTACCAATGTCAAGGCCCTGATAAACCTTCATGTCGTAAAACCAAACACCCTGCCAGGCGACCGCAGAACCTATTATATGTTATCGCCGGAAATGGACTGGGTCGAATATATGATGAAACGGGTCGAAATGCTGAACATCTTAAAAAAACTCTTTGTCAAAGGCCTTGAACTCAGGGTCAACAAACAGGATAAAGCCGCACAATGGCTGAAGATGTCAGCCGAATTTTACGACTGGGTAGTACGGGAATATCCAAAATTTCTAAAACAATGGGAAGAAAACCATGCAGACAAATAATGCATTTCCCTTAGTTTTTCAAATACAGAACAAATTAAATAAATAGAAACAACTGAACAACGAAACTATCATGAAAGCAATCCGAAAAAAACTGTTTGGCTTTTTTATTATCCCTGCAAGCATGCTGATCGCCGCAGATTCCCCGGCACAAGACCCGCGTGAGATTATCCGGCGCATGGATGAAAACATGCGGGGCAATGCATCCTACTCAGAAATGAGCATGGAGGTGGTGCGGCCGCGTTATACCCGGGAAGTAAGCATGCGCTCGTGGACCCTTGGCGAAGACTATGCCCTGATTTATGTCACGGCACCGGCCCGCGACCAGGGCACTGCCTTTTTGAAGCGCGGCAACGAGATCTGGAACTACCAACCCAACATCGACCGGACGGTGAAAATGCCCCCCTCTATGATGTCGCAGTCGTGGATGGGATCAGACTTTACCAACGACGACCTGGTCAATGCCAGCTCGCTGGTGCACGATTATTCGCACAAGTTTATTGGTGAAGAAGAAGCAGACGGCCACATGAGTTACGTCATAGAAATGATCCCCACCCCGGAGAACCCTGTGGTATATGAAAAAATCATCCAATATGTCAGCAAGGAACATTACCTGCCGGTGCGAACCGAAAATTACGACGAACGCGATCAGCTTGTCAACACCATTCACTGGCGCGAATTCAAGGTGCTGGGCGGAAGGATGTCACCCACCATTATGGAGATCATCCCGGAAGACCAGGCCAACCGTAAAACAGTGATCACCACGCACACAGCGGAATATGATATTGATATCGCAGAACGGTTTTTCTCCATCGAAAACCTGACCGAAATACAATAAAAACAAAATACAGAACAGACAATATGCATGGCTGACCGGAAGCCCAGACATTGGCAAACCCCATATCAACAAACGATCTGTTATGAAAACCTTATTGACCCTGGCATGGCGCAACCTTTGGCGTAAAAAGCGAAGAACCTTTATCACCGTAAGTTCCGTGATGTTTGCCGTGGTACTTGCCATTGTTCTTATGTCGATGGTAAACGGCATGAAACAACAAATGATCGATTCAATCATCAGCAACATCTCCGGACATTTGCAGATACAAGACGTGTTGTACCACGATGAACCCACCATGGACCATGCCATGGAATATGGGAAAGAGGTACAAGATGCCGTAGCCGCCCACGATGAATTCATCGAATACACCGTACCCCGCATCGAGGGCTTTTGTTTGGCATCCAAAGAACTCAGCACCCGGGGAGTTTACCTGATGGGGGTGTTGCCTGAAAAAGAAGACCGGATGAATAATCTATTGTCACGCCTGAAGGAAGGCAGGATGTTTACCGCAGAAGATGACTTTGTTGTCATTGCCCGGGGCGTGGCCAATCAGCTGAATCTTTCCGTTGGCGATACCATTGTACTGCTGGGACAGGGTTTTCAGGGCATGACTGCGGCGGGCACGTACCAGGTGGGTGGAATACTGGAATTTCCCCTGCCGGAACAAAACAACACCCTGGTATATATGCCCCTGCAGGAAGCTCAACATTTCTTTGCCGCCCCGGGGCGATTAAACAGCCTGATTTTAATGCTCAGCGACGTATCGATGGCAGACCATCTGGCCGGCTCAATCCAGGAGGAACTGGATGACGAATGGTACACCCTGAAAACCTGGGAAGAGCTCATGCCTGATAAAGTTGCGGCTTTTGAAGCACGCGACGCGCAAGTGAGGGTATTCGCCTGGGTACTTTACATTGTAGCCGGATTTGGGATTTTCGGCACCATTATCACGATGATGCACGAACGTCTCCGGGAGTTTGGCATTTTGCTGTCCATCGGCTTGAAACGGTCTCAACTGGCCGGCATCTGTATGCTTGAAACCCTATTTATCAGCATCATCGGTGTAATTGCCGGGGTGTTTGTGGGCTTTCCCATCGTGTACTGGTTTTACGCAAACCCCATACAATTGGCCGATGACCTTGCCGAGGTCATGATCGACTTCGGCCTTGAACCATTCATGAGTTTTTCCATCGCATCCGACATTTTTGTGTACCAGGGCCTGACCATCTTTATCATCGCACTGGTCGTGGGACTTTACCCTGTGAGAAAATTATTCAGGCTTGATATGATCAGTGCAGCCCGCAAGTAAATAATCCGCTAAAAACATACAAACAATGATCACATTGATAAAAATTTCCTGGCGAAATATTTGGAGAAACCGGTCACGTACCCTTGTTATTGTGACAGCCCTGATACTGGGAATTATGGGCGGGATTTTTTCTGCGGCTTTGCGGTTGGCGGCCGAAGAACAACAATTCGAAGACACCATCGAAAACATGATCTCCCACATCCAGATCCACCACACCGAGTTCATTGCAAACCCTGAAGCACATTATCGAATTCCACAGGGTGCAAAGGTAGCTGCAGAGATCAGCCATAAGCCCGGTATTAAAGTGGTATCGCCACGCACAGTGTTCGACGGCATGGCGGCATCGGCCAACAAAAGCACCGGGGTCAGGATCAAGGGCGTGGATGCAGAAACAGAAGCCAGGACAACACGGCTGAAGGAGCTCATACAGGAAGGCAACTACTTTGCCGAAGAACGGAGGCTGCCACCGGCGATCGTCGGTCAGGCCCTGGCTGCTGAACTAATGTCGGATGTCGGATCAAGGATCGTTCTTACGTTCCAGGATATACACGGCAACATGGTAAGCGCCTCTTTCCGGATCGAAGGCCTATATTCGGTTACATCCAGAAGGTTTGAAGAAACTACGGTTTACGTACAGGCCGGCGACCTGAATGAACTGATCGGAGACCCGGAAGCCGTTCACGAAATTGCCATCTTGCTCGATGATGCAGACCGCTACCGGCAGGCTGCGGAGGAATTGCGGCAGGCCTACCCTGATCTGGAGGTGCGTCATTGGGCCGACATGGATCCCACCTTGCACTACTCCCTGGAAGTACTTGACCAGCTGTTGATCTGGCTGGTGGGTATCATCATCCTTGGCGTATCTTTCGGATTGCTCAACACCATATTGATGTCCATTCTTGAGCGGGTCAGGGAGCTCGGCGTGCTTTTGGCCATTGGGATGAAACGGTTCAAGGTGTTTTCGATGGTCCTGATGGAAACAACCCTGATATCGGTCATCGGCGGGATCATCGGGTTGGGTTTGTCATATATTATGATACGCATTCTGAATGTACGGGGGGTCACCATTCCCGGGGGGGAAGGCCTGGAAGATTTTGGTTTTGCATCTGTGCTATACCCCCGTGTGGACCTGGGCTTTTATTTTGAGATCGGGATGCTGGTGGTGGCCTTTGCCATCATTGCATCCATATATCCGGCCTGGAAAGCCATACGAATTGCCCCGGCAGAAGCTGTGCGCCAGGAATAACCAAACATGTAAACAATCACCTCAAATACCATATATACACATGAAAACAGTAATCAAGACAAGCGAATTGTCAAAGGTGTACACAAACACGGCAGTGCCCGTGCATGCACTCAAAAATGTCAACCTGGAGTTTAAGGAGGGCGAATTCACAGCCATTGTGGGACCGTCGGGAAGCGGAAAGACCACCTTCCTGAATGTGATCGGTGGGCTTGATAAGCCCACAGAAGGACACGTGGTGATCGATGATGTGGATATCGCCACCATGAAAGAAAGCCAGCTGTTTGATTTCCGGCTCAGGCATATTGGTTTTGTTTTCCAGGCCTACAACCTGATTCCCGTGCTTACGGCCATGGAAAATGTATCTTTCATTATGCTTTTGCAGAAAAAAGAGAAAAAGGAAATGCAGCGGCGCGCCAAAGAGATGCTTGAACAGGTTGGGCTTTCCGACAAACTGGATGTGCGTCCGTCGCAACTATCGGGCGGACAACAACAACGCGTGGCCGTAGCCCGGGCATTGGCTTCAAAGCCTGATTTTGTACTGGCCGACGAACCCACGGCAAACCTGGATACCGAATCGGCCTTCAACCTGCTGGACATCATGCTGCGACTTAACAGGGAAGAAAACATTACCCTGATCTTCTCCACCCACGACCAGCGGGTCATTGAAAAGGCACGCCGTGTGATCACCCTGGTGGATGGCGCCGTTGACAAGGACGAATATTTTGAAAGGAACTAAACCATGACCAGGGTCGCAATCATCCTATTGCTGTTTTTGTGGTTGGCCGGACAAAGTGTCCGGGCCGGGGATCCTCTCACAGACAACCTCAGCCTGCGGGGCTACATCAAAGCCATGCCCGGCCTGAACCTCGATAAGGATTTTTCCGATCCGGGGTTCCACAACGTGTTGCATAACCGCTTAAATTTCAGGTGGGACATATCTGAAAATGTCGATCTGAGGATAGAAGGGCGCAACAGGTTGATGTACAGCAAAATGTTTGCTGAAATTCCTGATGTGGAAGACATTCTCGGCCAGGACGATGGCCTGGCAGACATGTCGTGGGTTTGGTTTTCGGACGACCGCTTGATCGGCCTCTCTGAGATTGACCGGCTGTACCTGAGCTGGCGTGCCGACAACTGGCGGATCAGGATTGGCCGTCAACGGATCAACTGGGGGATCAACCTGGTTTCCAATCCAAACGACCTGTTCAACACCTATTCATTTTTTGATTTTGATTATGTGGAAAGACCCGGGTCCGATGCCCTCAGGATACAACATTACCTGGGTGGGTTGTCAAGCATCGAGCTGGCGGTCAACCCGGCCAGGAATACGCGCGACATGGTAGCCGCCGCCAAGTTCGCTCACAACCTGCATGGCTATGACATACAGGTCATTACAGGCTATTTCAGGGACCGATTTGCCGCGGGTGGCGGATGGGCCGGCCATATAGGCGCCGCCGGATTTAAGGGCGAAGCCACCTGGTTTTATGACCTCGAAGAACGGGCGGTCTCAAAACGAAGCAACCTCGTAGCCGCCACCGGCATTGACTATATGTTTGTCAACGGCACGTTTGTAGTGGCAGAATTTCTCTATAACGGCGGATACGGCCGCCAAGAAGAAGGTATTTTTATGATCACACAACCGTTGCAACCCGATAACATCATGTTTTCAGAATTTGCCGTCACCCTGAGTGCCGATCGTGCATTTTCTCCTATTTTCAGCAGCGGGCTGGCCCTGATGGCCCTTCCGGATATTGACGCCGCCTTTGTCATGCCCCGTTTCAATTACTCGGTCATGACCAATGTGGATTTTCAGTTTATCGCCCAGATTTTCCTGGGTGGAGAAAACACTTTGTTTGAACAAGCCGGTTCATCCTGGTTCGTTTCCCTGCAATATTCATTTTAACCTTCAAACCATTTGACATTTAGACATTTTCGACCTTTTTGACATTTTCGACATTTAGACATTTCTGACATTTCCGACATTTCCGACCTTCACACCCATGAACCTCATCATAAAATTAGCCTGGCGCAACCTCTGGAGAAGCCGACGACGATCGCTGATCACCATCAGTTCGATTTTATTTGCGGTATTTCTGGCCATATTATTTTACTCCCTCGAAAAAGGATCCTATGAAGGGATGATCGACAACATGGTCAGGTTCAGCACCGGATACATACAGATCCAGGATGTGCTCTTTGAAGAAGAGCCCTCGATGGATCACAGCATGTTGTTCGACGACCATATTTATGGCATCCTGGAGCGCTTTGATGAACAGATCGACTTTTACGTTCCGCGCATACAGCATTTTGCCCTGGCCGCCACCGACCACATGACCCGCGGTGCCATGGTCATGGGCATTGATCCAAGGCGCGAAGCACGGCTCAGCGACCTTTCCGGCAGAATGGTTGCCGGCAGCTTCATTGAGCCCGAAGACCACGACATTGTGCTGGCTGAGGGTTTGGCGGATGTGCTCGGGGTGCAAACCGGCGACTCTCTTGTGCTGTTAAGCCAGGGTTACCAGGGAACAACTGCGGCCGGGGTATTCTGCATCAAGGGGGTCATTCGCCTGAACATTCCGGAAATGAACAGCAATACCATGTATATGTCCTTGCCGGCCGCGCAATGGTTTTTCGCGGCGGAAGACCGGCTTACCGCCCTGATTGTCATGCCCGAAAATCCGGCACACACAAACCGCCTGGCAAAGGACTTGCGTTCTGAAATCGATACGGAATGGTACCGGGTGCTGACCTGGGAGGAGATGCTCCGGGATTTACTGGCCATGATGCAGTTCGACATTGCAGGGACCATGGTCATGCTTGGGATCCTGTACATTGTCATTGCCTTCGGTTTGTATGGCACCATGATGACCATGCTGCTGGAGCGCAAAAAAGAATTTGCCATGCTGATGTCCCTGGGCATGAAACGCCGGATCCTGGCTTTGGTATGCTTTATTGAAACAATCATCATTTCTTTCGCGGGGGCACTAGCCGGCATTGCCACGGCCATACCCATTGTCCTGTATTTTTTCTACAACCCCATCCATTTGAGGGGCAACCTGGCACAAACCATGATCGATTACGGCTTTGAACCCATCCTGCCCATGTCGGCAGACCCTTCTGTATTTATTTCACAGGCACAAATTGTGCTGGTAATCTCTTTTTTGATTGGTTTATATCCGGTATACAGCGTGTTTCGTTTGGATGTGATAAAAGAAAAACAAAAATAAGATGAAGATGCTGCTGCTTATTTCATGGAGAAACCTGTGGCGCAACCGCAAGAGAAGCCTGGTGATGGTTGCCGCCATCACGGCAGGCCTCTGGGGCGGGTTGTTTGCCGCATCCATCATGTTCGGGATGGTCAAGCAACAATTTGAGAGCGCCATTGAACAACAAATCTCCCATATGCAAATACATCATCCCGAATACATAAAAGACCGGCTTGTTGAATACGCCATCAAAGATTGGGAGGCCCTGGATCAGTCCCTGGCCGGCGACCCGGATATTGAGGCCTATTCTATGCGGGCATGTGTGCACGGGATGCTTGCTTCTGCCCATCTGACCAGGGGTATTGACATCATTGGGATAGATCCCGGGACCGAAGCCGCTACCACCGGGCTGCAACACAACCTCATCAAGGGGAGTTATTTTTCCGAAGGGATTCGCAATCCGGTACTCATTGGGCAAAGCCTGGCTGAAAAAACAAAACTCCAGGAAGGTTCCCGGCTGGTACTTACGTTCCAGGACATTGATAATGAGCTTGTATCTGCTGCATTCAGGGTGGCAGGGATCTTTCAGACCGCCAATTCAATGTTCGACGAAAACCACGTTTTTGTGCTAAGATCCGACCTGGATCAGTATGTCGCCGGTCAACCAATCATTCATGAGGTGGCCCTGATAAGCAGGGACATCAACCGGCTTGATGACATCCAGAAAAGATACAGTGAACATTTTCCGGATCTAAGCATCAGGACGTGGGCAGAAATTTCACCCGAGCTAAGTTATTTAAGAGAAATGGCCGGGGTGATGCTGACCATTATTCTGGGCATCATTCTTTTTGCCCTTGCTTTTGGCCTGGTCAACACCATGCTGATGTCGGTGTTCGAACGCATCCGCGAACTGGGGATGCTCATGGCCATTGGCATGAACAAAAAAAGGGTGTTTTCAATGATCCTGATTGAAACAAGTTTTTTGTCGATACTGGGTGCACTGGGAGGCATTGTCCTCGGGGTCACCACCATCGGCATATTTGGAAACAGAGGCATTGACCTGGCGGCAGTAGGCGGAGATACCATGAGGGAGTTCGGTTTTCCCTCGCTGGTGTATCCGACTATAGAACCAGGCTTTTTTCTGACACTCATTGTAATGGTTGTCATCACCGCGATGATCACCTCTTTGTACCCTGCATGGAAAGCCATCAGGCTGCTTCCGGCCGAAGCGGTCAGAAAGGAATAAACACATGAAGAACATTAAAACCAGTTTTATTGTTTTGTTGCTTGCAGTGATGGCTGCAGGGGCAGCACACGCCGAGAATACCGAAGAACGGAAGCTGGTAGCTGTTGTCCTGAGTGGCGGAGGAACCAAGGGCATGGCCCATATCGGAGTATTAAAAGCCCTTGAAGAACACAACATACCCATCGATTACATTGCCGGCACATCTATTGGTGCGATCATCGGCGGCATGTATGCAGCAGGTTATGCACCCGGCGAAATAGAGGAGCTGGTTTTGTCGGAAGAATTTGAACATGCTGCCGTGGGTCATATTGACGACATATACCGGCATTACTACCTGGAGCCACATCCAGACCCGTCATGGATCAACCTGTATTTTGGATGGGAAGACCGTTTCGAACCACAGAACATTGTGCGCCAGAATATCCCCAGCAATATTGTATCGCCTTATTTAATGGACTTTCTGTTCATGGAATACCTGGGGCCTGCAGCCGCAGCAGCAAATTACCATTTCGACAACCTGTTTGTTCCATTCCGTTGCATTGTAACCGATGTGGAAAGCCGCAGTGCCGTCACCATGCGCGATGGCAGCCTGCCTGATGCCGTCCGGGCCTCCATGACATTCCCCTTTTATTTTCAACCCATTGAAATTGACGGTAAACTGATGTTGGACGGCGGGATGTTCAATAATTTTCCGGCCGATGTCGTTCATGAAGAATTTCAGCCGGATGTGGTGATCGGAAGTGTGGTCAGTGGCAATCCGGCACCCCCGAAACGGGACGATATTGTATCGCAGCTGGAAAACCTGCTGCAACACCCGTCACAATACGACATCCTTACCGACCAGGGCGTATTGATCAAGCCAGACGTGCCGGACATTGCCGTAAACGACATGAGCCGCAATGCAGAAATCATTGAACAAGGATACCTGGCAACCATTGCAAAGATAGAATCCATCAATGGTTTCATCAACCAGCATGCCGATCCGGTAATGCGCGAGCGACGCAGAAGGGGTTTCCGGTTCAGTGTTCCCGACCAGATTGTCGGAGAAATACACGTAGGCGGATTAAGCAACGAACACCGGGATTTTGTACTGCAGGCATTGGGGCAAGAATCCCTTCCATTGACCTTTGATGAACTGAAATTCAAATACTTCAGCCTGCTGCTCAACAATCGTTTCGATTATGTGTATCCCTACCTGCGTTACGATAAAACAACCGGTTTTTTTATTTTCAGCCTGGAGATGGAAAAAAGAAGGGAATTTCTGCGTTCTTTTGGCGGCAACATCTCTTCCAGGCCCGTTAATCACATTTTTGGCAAATTCGAATATGCCAGGTGGGGGAAAACACCTGTCACCTTTACCAGCAAGTTGTACCTGGGAAATTTCTACAACAACATTTGCGCTTCCACGCGTCTGGATTTTCCGGGTGATGCCCATTTCTATCTGAAATCAAAGGTGCAATACAGCCAGTGGCAATATGCAAGCAGCAGCGTATTTTTACTCGAAGAAAAAAAGCCCCCCTTTCTTACGCAAAGGGAATTTGCCACACAGCTTACCTGGGGTTATCCCATCGACAATGATAAAAAATTCGAGGTGAAAGGAACCTTTGTTTCTCTCCGGGATGCATTCTTCAACACCAGGAATTTTTCAGCTTCCGATACAATGGATGTTTCCCGTTTGCAGCCTCGATATATGGAAGCCGCCTTTGAGAAAAACACCCTGAACCGTAAACAATATCCGACCAGGGGCAATTATATGCATGCCTCATTCCGCATTGTCCGTGGCACCGAAAAATACAACCCCGGAACCACCGCTTTTCAAACAGGCAAGAGCGAACAAACCCATGCCTGGGTAGAAGCACACTTTCAGTACAAGAACTTTTTCAGACCGCGGAGCCTGTTCAATCCGGGGTTTTCGGCCGAAGCATTTTTCAGCCAACGCCCTGTTTTGCATAACTACACATCTTCCATGGCGCTGGCCCGCCAGTATAACCCCTTTCCGGTTGCCACTACCATGTATATGCCTGAGTTCAGG
>SL_3KL_010_SEDDRAFT_10002613_pt1 | contig 16430 bp, 9 predicted proteins | sample SodLakKL_010_SED_2_FD_10381 | JGI IMG/M metagenome (IMG submission 10381) | reverse complement strand
GGCCGCGTAGCCGGCCGGCCCCCCGCCTATGACAACAAGGTCGTATGTTTCGTCTTTACTCATAATTGGATATGGGAGATGGATGGTCCCGGAAATACACGGAGCGCAAGAAAATACAAATGTTTTGTTTCCCGAGTCAACGAGACAACCGGCTTGGCGGATCGTGCCCCCGTGCATTCGCACATTTCGCTTGTGGATTCAAATGATATACTTGACGCAGACATGTGATTCAAGTTTAAGGTTTTCACCCTACAGAATTATAAAAATTCTCCATCCACTCCTCGCGCGATGAAATCAATATTTATGGTAGAAGACGACAGGGACAACGCAGACCTTGTCATGGACTATTTCGACTCGGATTACTCATTCTCGCTCTACCAATCCAGTTCTGAAGCTTGGGCGGCAATCCAGCACCCGAATACGACGATCCCGGATCTCTTCCTGCTCGATATCGGATTGCCCGGGATGGATGGAGTCCAACTCCTCCAGAACATCCGGAGGAAGAGCCGGATGTCGGACGTTCCGGCGATCGCCCTGACCGCGCATGCGATGGAGAGCGACAAAGACCGGTTTATCAGCGCCGGGTTCAACGCGTATATCAGCAAACCGATCACCGACTTTGAGAAGCTTCGGGAAACCATCGATGGTCTCGCATGATCCGCCGCGGACCGCTACAGAGTAGAATCTGATCCTCCATGTTTTCCGGAACACTATCAACTCGGTTGCTGCTGCTGGTCGTCCTTATCGCGACCCTGATCGTATTGGTGGTGTACCCGTGGTTCGATCTTCTTGCCGCCCAGGATCCCCGGCTCCTCATCATGCCCCTGATCCTGGTGGCGCTGGTGCTGCTGTTTATCCACATCCGGATGACCAACCGGCGGCTTTCCCGCCTCCAGGCTCTCTCGGACGCCATCGGATCCGGCAATTTCGAGAAGCGCTCACAGGACTCCGGCCGGGACTCCATCGGGCACCTTGCTCAGGCCGTCAACACCATGGCAGGGCGGATCGAGGGAACAATGAAGGATTTGAAGACCGCGCAATCGGCCCTCGAGGAATCCCAGCAAACCCTCGAACGCCAGAACCAGACACTCTCCCGGACCCTCGACCGTCAGAAGAGCTTTGGCCGGTTCCTGGCGCAGATCCACAGCATTGAAATACATGAGCTGGCGGACACGGCGCTTCATTCCCTGCAGGAGATCACACAGTGCGAGCTGGCGGTGTTCTACTTCTGGGAGCCTCAGCGCAACCAGTTGATGCCGGTCAGCCAGCGGAGCCGAACCGGAACACCGCTCACACGAGAGAATCAACCCGCAGCCGAGGAGAGTTTCCCTATGGAGGCTTTCCGCCAAAAGCAGTGGCTACAGCTGGAGGATCTCGACCCCGCGGCGATGCCCCGCGTGGATCTCGGGGTTGGGGAGGTGGCCCTTTCGAGCCTGCATGCGATTCCAATCGCGTTCCGCACCTCCTGTCTTGGCGTCATCCTCCTGGGAGGACTGCGCAAGATGGACGAGGCATCACGCGACTCCATTCACCCCTATATCGACGCCCTCGCCAACAGCCTATCGAACGCGGCAACCTATCGTGCGGTCCAGAAGCAATCCGCCCAACTCGAGGACGTAAACAGCGAGCTGATGCGCGCACACGAGGCCAAAAGCCAGTTCCTGGCGAACATGAGCCACGAACTGCGCACGCCGCTCAATTCGATCATCGGATTCTCCACCATTCTCGAGAAAAACCGCCACAAGAATCTCGCTGAGGCCGACCTGACCCGTATCGAGAAGATTAACCGCAACGGCCGCCACCTGCTCAATCTGATCAACGAAGTTCTGGATCTCGCGAAGGTCGAGGCGGGACGGATGGAGTTCAGTATCGAGGAATCCGACGCCGGCCACATCGCCGAGGACGTCGTGGATATGCTCGCCCCGCAGGCTGAGGCGAAGGGATTGCAGTTAACCCTCAAGACGCCGCGCGATCCGGTGATTTTCAACACGGATCCATCAAAGCTCAAACAGGTCTTGATCAACCTTGTCAGCAATGCCGTGAAGTTTACTCGGAAGGGACGGGTCGAGGTGCGCCTGGTGTACCACCGGGAACCCGCTCCGGTGGTGTGCCTGGAAGTTGAGGATACGGGAGTCGGCATACGCCCCGATCATATTAACCGCATCTTCGAACCATTCTCTCAAGCGGATTCCAGTACGAGCCGCGAATTCGGCGGCACCGGCCTCGGGCTAAGCATCTCGAAGACCTTTATCGAGAACCTCGGTGGCGAACTGCAGGTGGAGAGCACGTACGGGCGAGGAAGCACGTTTCGAGTTGTTTTTAATCTCTCCCGCGTCCCGGCGGATTTATCCGAGGCGAACACGACCATGCCGAATCCCGAAGGCGCGCCAACCGACCGTGACGGTGCGTCCCCGGCTCCGCAATCTATTACCCCTGACCAGAGCAACGCCTCCAGGATTCCTGACAAAAACGCAAACGAAACCGGACCCGGTACGCCGGATTCCGATTCGGCGTATTCCCCAACGACGGACGCGGGACCGGCTCAATCCAACGATCGGGCAAACAGTCAACCGGCCGGAACTTCTCAGCGGACCGGGCACACCTCGAATTCGCTGCGCGAACTCGATCCTGAGTCGAGCCCGCTTGCCCTGTTGCGCAACACCCTGGAAGGGCTTGCACCGGATGTTCAGGGGAAACGCATTTTGATCGTGGATGACGAGGCCGCTTCCCGGCAGATCATCATGGCATACCTCGATGAAGTGGGTGCGACCTACCAGGAGTGTACCAACCCCAATCACATCATCGAATTGGTGCACTCTTTCGAACCGGACCTGATCCTGCTCGATGTCCTGATGCCCGGACGCAACGGACTGGACGTGCTGAGTGAGCTCAAGGCCAACCCCGATACCGCCGACATTTCTGTGATCCTGTTGAGCATCGTGGCGGAGACCGGACGAACCCTGACACTGGGAGCCATGGACACCCTCAGCAAGCCGGTCACCAGGGAGGAGTTCACAGCCGCCCTCCACCGCAATCTCTCCGATGGGGCGATGCGAAACCGCAGAGTTCTACTCGTCGACGACTTCACTGAATTTCATGACATCATGCGGAGCTGGATCGGTGACGAGGAGAATGAAATACGCACGGCGGCGAACGGCCAGGAAGCACTCGATATCCTCGAATCGTTTACACCGGAAGTCATTTTTCTCGATCTGATGATGCCGGTCATGGACGGGTTCGCGTTTCTGAAAGAGCTGCGATCCCATTCCGAGTGGGCGCGAATCCCGGTGGTGGTCGTAACAGGCAAGACCCTGAATTCAAACGAAGTGGAAATCCTGCAACGGCAAGCCGAACATATCCTTCGCAAGCCCGATTGACCGTGATACGGCACCGAGTCGATCCTCATGTCTGCCACGATTACGAAACATTTCACGCAGCGCCCATTCCGGGATGAGGGGCAAAGAATCATGGTGGTGGACGACCTCCCTGACAACCGCGATCTGCTGATCGCTCTGATGGAGGATACGGAACTCGGCCAATGTATCGAAGCCTCCAGCGGCTCGGAGGCGATCAAGCTTCTCCGTGAAGGGAACCGGGTCGACGTCATCCTTCTCGACATCAACATGCCCGGCCTCAACGGTTACGAGGTTCTCCAGTACCTGCAGGGGCATTCTGAATTCTGCAACATCCCAGTGATTATGGTGACCGCCCAGAGCGATCAGGAGAGTGCGATCCATTGCATTCAGGCGGGAGCCAGCGACTACATTGCCAAGCCCGTCGAGGAAAGCCTGCTGCGTGCCCGAGTGCGGAACTGCTTGGAACGGAAAAAACTGCACGATCGCGAACGCGAGCTCTTGGTTGCTATACAGCGGGAGAAAGAAAACTCAGAGGAACTCCTCTTCAACATCCTGCCACGATCCGTCGCCGAACGCCTCAAACACGGAGAAACCCGTATTGCGGACAACCTCGAAATGGTGACGGTCTTGTTCATGGACCTGGTCGGGTTTACGCGCTTTTCAGGGAGCCAATCCGCCGGCGACCTCGTCACCTTTCTCAACACCCTCTATGGTGAGTTCGATGCGCTCAGCAACAGTCACGGTGTCGAGAAAATCAAGACGATCGGAGACGGTTACATGGCTGTCTCAGGTATCGCCCCGGACCAGGAGGATCATGCCGACCGCTGCGTCGCTTTCGGACGCGAGGCCATTCTCGCGACCGAGCGCGCGAGCATCAACCTTTCCACGCCCTTGTCCCTGCGGGTCGGATTGTGTTCGGGCCCGGTCGTTGCCGGCGTGCTTGGAACGCTTCGGTCCACCTACGACATCTGGGGGAACACGGTGAATGTCGCATCGCGCATGGAAGACCTCGGATACGCCGGATGCATTCAGATGGCCCCCGCGACCTATGAACGACTCACGTTCGAGGTCTCCTGCCTTCGCTCCCCGCCCATTGTCGTCAAGGGACTCGGCTCCATGCGCCCCTGGGTCCTCCCTTGCGTCGAGGGGGTCGAACCGCAGTGGCGGCAGGAAGAGGCGTAGCACCCGGGGTTCAGCCGCGCGGGATTTCGCAATCCGGTCCGGATCGGGGATCGGAATCCTTCTATCCCTTGCCGACGCCGAATGCTTCAAAGCCGATTTGCCGGACCCGATCGAGATCGACGACATTGCGTCCGTCAAAGAGGAAGGCGGGTTTGCGCATCATTTTGAATATGCGTTCGTAATCGAGTTGATCGACCCGGAAGGCATCCCACTCGGTGAGGATCACGATAGCATCGGCACCGGCGGCGGCCTCATAGGGGTCGGACGCGACCGCGACGGAGGGATCTTCCTCGGTTACGCCGAGATCGGTGCGGATACGAGCGGGAGCGACTCTGGGATCGTGGATGTGGAGCTTCGCATCCTCCGCCAGCAGATCGCGGCAGACGTAGATGGCGCTCGATTCGCGTGTGTCGTTGGTGTCCTTTTTGAATGCAAATCCGAGAATGGCAATACGCTTCCCTGATATTGTGTTAAAAAGCGTGCGGACGATCCGGTGCGAAAATCGCTGCTTCTGGTAGTCGTTCATGATGACCACCTGCTCCCAATACGCCGCCACTTCGTTCAATCCGAAAAACTCGCAAAGATAGACGAGATTTAGAATGTCCTTCTGGAAACAGGACCCCCCAAACCCAATCGATGCCTTCAGAAATCGTGGCCCGATGCGGCGGTCCGTCCCGATCGCGAACGCCACTTCATCGACATCGGCGCCAGTCGCTTCGCACAGTGCGGAAATTGCGTTGATCGATGAGATTCGCTGGGCCAGAAACGCGTTGGCGGCTAGCTTGGAAAGTTCCGAGGACCAGAGGTTCGTCGTGATGATGCGTTCGCGCGGAACCCAGCGGGCATAGATGTCTGCAACCGTTTGGAGTGCTGCCGCAGCTTCCGGCGTCCGCTCGCCCCCGATCAGGACCCGGTCCGGATTCTCCAGATCCTCCATGGCGCTCCCCTCGGCAAGAAACTCCGGATTGGAGAGCACCTGGAAGCGCGCCGCGCCCTGCGCGGCATCGAGAATGCGCTTAAGCGACTCGGCGGTGCGCACCGGAAGCGTTGATTTTTCGACAACAATCTTGTCGCTGTCGGCCACAGCGGCGATCTGCCGCGCACAGGACTCGAGATAGCGCAGATCGGCGGCGCGGTGGGCGCCGATGCCGTACGTCTTCGTTGGAGTATTAACACAAATGAATATGATATCGGCGGCGCCAATCGCGGACTCAATGTCGGTTGAGAAGAAGAGATTGCGGTCACGGCTCTCTCGCACCACGTCGAGCAGACCCGGCTCATACACCGGAAGATCATCCCCCTGCCACGCGGCGATTCGGTCTGCATTCGTGTCGACTACGGTCACGCTGATATCGGGGCACTTCTGCGAGATCTTGGCCATGGTCGGCCCTCCGACATATCCGGCGCCGATGCAGCAAATCGAAGTCATTCCGCACATCAAATAGAGGATACAGAGGGGTGACAAGCCCTCACAGCTTGAACGAATCGCCGCGCCGCCTCCTCCAGCCGTTCCGGATCCAGCGATCCGAAGGAGAGGCGCACGTGGTTCCATGGACGTCCTTCCGCGATGCACAGATCCCCGGGGACATACAATACCTCCTCGCGCAGGCACGTCGCACAGAATCGGCTATCCATTCGGGTGTCCCATCCATCGGGCGCCGACGCCCACAGGAGGAGTCCTCCCTCGGCCGGGCGCCACGTCCACCCCATCCCGGGCAGTCCGCCGGTCTCGAGCGCCCCTTCAAGAACCCGCGCCTTCTTCCGGTAATACGGTCGCACCCGTTCCAGGTGCCGATGATAGATTCCCTCGCGCAGCACGACTTCGAGGATTGCTTGATTGAAGTGGGCGCTGCCGAAGTCCTGGTGGCCTTTCACGCGCAGGAGCCCATCGCGCAGCAAACGATGCGGGGTTATCGCATACCCGATCTTCAAGCCGGTTGCAAAAGGCTTGGTCAAGGTTCCACAGTAGACGTGCGGAATCCGGGAAAACTCCGGAAGACTCAGGATCGATCGGGCAGGATGCGGCCGGTCGAAATAGAGCTCGCGATAGGCCGCATCCTCGATCACAACCGCCGGCGGGTCGCAGGACGACAACACGGCGGCCAGCGATCGCTTCTCCGCCTCACTCCACGAGCGAGTCGAGGCATTGGCGTACGTGCCGTTGAAATACACGGCGCGCACGCGATTCGGTTCTCCCGCGGCACGCCGCTGATCGAGATCCTCGGCCAACGCGACAAAATCGGGCGCGCCGTCGGGGCCGGCAGGCATGGATCGCGCCTGAATCCCCAGTCCCTTCAACATCTCGAGGAATACAAAGTAACTTGGCGCCTCGACGAGAACCTCGTCGCCCGGATCGCAGAGCAGCTGCATCAGCATGTAGAGTGCCTGCTGAGAGCCGTTGGTTACAATAACCTCGTCGGGATCCCGGGAGGCCAATTCCCCCTCCTCCGGGAACGAGGCGAGGTGCCGAACGATTTCGCTCCTGAGCTCGGGACGTCCCGCATTGCGACCGTATTGGAGAGCCTGCCGACCCGGGAAAAGCCCGGGCATTCTCGCGACCACGTCGGCGACCTCGACCTCGGGCAGGGCGGCGTTGTCCGTGAACCCGGCAGCGAGCGAGAGCAAACCTGGGCGGCTCAGGGCGTCGCTCATCAGCTTCGCGATCACCGGATCGCGTAACCGATTGCCAATGCTTGAAAACGAAAGATCGCTGGGGGTGTTTCGTGACATGACCGAGTCCTGTTGGCGGAGTGAAGAGAGAGCCTTTCCATAAGCGATGTACAGGCATTCGTCAAACCCGGGAATTTCGATTACGACGCCCATTTTTCTGAAAGTCGGATGAGAGATCGGGAAGCGGGGGTTTTGGCTTTACGGCGGGGCGCATCTTCGATGAAAACTAGACGAGCGGCGCCATCATGCGCAGGATCGCCCCCACCCGGATCGTACCAAAACGTGAATATTTCCCGCTTCATTTCCCGTGGAATACACGCCCTTCCCAGGGCCGAGCATCTCGAGTTCTTCCCGGTCCGTAGAACGCTTCGCAACTACAACGGTGAGGCGTTTCGGCGCGACAGTATTGCCAGCGTCAACCTTGCGCTCCTCGCCTTTCCCCAAGGGATGGCTTATGCGTTGATCGCCGGACTTCCGATCCAGTTCGGCATCATTTGCTTTGTGTCGGCGTCCCTGGTTGGTTCGGTGTTCAGCAGTTCCCGTTTCAACTCCTATGGCCCGTCGAACGCCACAGCGGTTCTTCTCCTGAGCACCGCCGTCTCCTTTAAAATGCCCCCGGAACAGATGCTGGTCGCCGTTCCGGTCGTGGTGATGATGGCGGGGCTCTTTCTGATTGTCGGCGCGCTGATGAAGGTCGCCAAGTTGATCCAATATATTTCGCGTACGGTGATCGTCGGCTACATCACCGCAGCGGGATGCCTGATCATTGCGAATCAAATCAAGAATGTGCTCGGGATTACAATCGAGTCGAGCGCTTCGTTTGTCAGCGTGCTCCATAACACCGGCACGGCAATCGTGGATACCCATCTCCCATCGCTCGCCATTGGGCTGGTCACGGCCGCCTTCTACCTCTCCCTCCGCCAAAGGCTGCCGAAACTGCCCAATGTTGCGTTGACCCTGCTTGTGATGACCGGGATCGCTTACGGCATGGATTATTTCGGGTATTCGGTCGCAACCCTTCAAGCGGTTTCTCTCGGTGAACTCCGTATCGCTGTAATACCGCTCGACTTCGACCTGATCAGCCAGCTGGCGACCGCGGCATTGGCGATTTCCTTTCTCATCACGCTCGAGGCCAACTCGATCGGGAAATCCCTCGCCGCCCGAGCTGGAGATCGGATCAATCCGAACCAGGAGATGTTCGCCCTTGGTATCTCCAATTGCACGAGTGCCATTTTCGGCGGAATGCCGGCATCCGCATCGCTGACGCGCTCCACGTTGAACTACAACAGCCGGTGCGCAACGTCGCTGACCAATGTGTTCGGCGCGATCCTGGTTGCGGTGCTCTTCATCGGGTTGGGGGGATTCATCGGAATGATCCCCGTACCGTCGCTGGCTGTCCTCGTGATCATGATCGGAATCACATTGATCAGCCGCCACCAGATTCGCATCGTCTCACGCGCCACGCGTTCGGATGCCATCGTTTTCTTCACCACCCTCGGAGCCGGATTGCTGTTCGCCCTCGATGCAGCGATCTATCTCGGCGTCGCCGTCTCAATCATCCTGTTCCTGCGCAAGGTCGCCGAACCGGAGATGGTAGAGTATGCATTCAACGACGAGGGCCAGCTGACCGAACTCTCCGACCCCGCCGCCCGACCAAATCCGGAGATCTCCATCGTTCACGTGGAGGGTGAATTGTTCTTCGGAGCCGCCGAACTCTTTTACGATCAGATCCGCAGGGTATGCGAGGATCCCAATCTCAAAATCGTCGTCCTGAAAATGCGCAACGCGCATCACCTGGATGCCACGGCCGTGATGGCCCTCGAGGAACTGGTCCGCTACATGCGCGATAACGACCGCTTCCTCCTGATCAGTGAAGTCCGCAAAGATGCCGTCCGCATCTTCCGAAACTCGGGACTCATAAACGTTATCGGACGCGACAACATCTTTCCCGACCGCCCGGAGAATCCGACGCTCTCAACGGCACGCACGCTCAAACGGGCGCGGGCGCTTCTCGGCGGCGAAAAAGCCGATGTCAAGATCTACGTCGGCGGCAAGGCAGAGAAGCCGGCCGATTAGCCCGCCGGGGAAGTCCGGTTCGACCCTAAGCCGGGACCGGCGAGGTCTCTGGTCCGAGCCCCTCGTCGGGATTCTTTTTCTTGGCGGCAGCTTCATCGGACTCCTTTTCGACCGGTTCCCCTGGATCCCTCGACGCGGGTTGGGGCCGGACGGGGGAACGGATTTCGCCGTGCTCGATGATCTCCCGCACGTGCACGCCGTCGAGCGTCTCATGCTCAAGCAACGCATGTGCAATCGTTTCAAGGGCCTGCCTGTGCTCAAGGATGATCTGCTTCGCCCGATCGTACTGCCGATCGATGATCTCCCGAATCGCAGCATCGATGTGCTGCGCGGTTTGTTCGCTGTAGTTCTGCTTGCGGGTAATTTCCCGCCCGAGGAATACATGGTCCTGGTTCTCGCCGTAGGCCACGCATCCGAGGTCGCTCATGCCCCAATCGCAAACCATGTGGCGCGCGATCTTCGTCGCCTGGCGAATGTCGCCGGTAGCTCCACTGGTCAGTTCGTCGAGCACAATCTCCTCGGCGACACGACCGCCCATCGCACAGCAGATCTGATTGAGTACACGCCGGCGGGCGTGATTGAAAACATCCTTCTTGGGCATGAACATGGTGCTCCCCAGACTCTGTCCCCGCGGTATGATGGTCACCTTGTGCACCGGGAGGTAACCGTCGTCAATAACCGCCTGAACCAATGCGTGGCCCCCTTCGTGGAAGGCGGTGACTCGCTTGTCCTCGTCGTCGAGCAAACGACGGCGCTCGCGCCCGTATGTGAGTTTTTCCCGCGCCTCGTCGAGGTCTTCGTTGTGAATTTCCGACTTACCGTAGCGGGCGGACAACAATGCCGCCTCATTTAAAAGATTTGCAAGGTCGGCTCCGGAGAACCCCGACGTGTTCCGCGCGACCACCGCGAGCTCGACATCGTCGGCGAGGCGAACCTTCTTGGCGTGAACATTGAGCACCTCCTCGCGCCCCTTGATGTCGGGCAAGTCGATGGTAATCTGTCGGTCGAAGCGGCCGGGACGCAATAGTGCGTTGTCGAGCACATCGGGACGATTGGTCGCGGCGATGATGATGACACCTTCGTGCGCGTCGAATCCATCCATTTCCACAAGGAGCGAGTTCAGCGTCTGCTCGCGCTCGTCATTGCCGCCTCCGAGACCGGCGCCGCGCTGCCGACCCACGGCGTCGATTTCATCGATGAAGATCAGGCAGGGAGCATTCTTGCGCCCCTGTTCGAACATATCGCGCACCCGCGCCGCCCCGACCCCGACGAACATCTCGACGAAATCCGATCCAGAAATTGAAAAGAATGGGACATCGGCCTCCCCGGCGATCGCGCGGGCGAGCAGTGTTTTCCCGGTTCCCGGCGGTCCGAGCAGCAGGCATCCTTTGGGAATTCTGCCCCCGATACGCTGAAATTTTTTCGGATCCTTGAGGAATTCGACAATCTCGGAGACTTCCTCCTTGGCTTCATCGCAGCCGGCGACTTCCGAGAAAGTCATCTTTTCGCGATCGCGTGACAGCATTTTGGCTTTCGACTTACCAAAACTCATGGCGCCCCGTCCCGCGTGGCGCAACTGCCGCACAAAGAGAAAATACAGGATTCCGATGATCAACAAGAACGGCAGCAGGGTAATAAGGATGTCGGTAAGCAGCGTGCTGGCCGGCAGTTCCCTGAAAACACCCGTCTGCTGCAGGCGTTCGAGGTTGTCGTCGGTCAGCCGTCCCGTCGCCTGAAACTCCTGTCTTTCGCCGTCGGGACCGGTTTCAGCCAACACGCCCTGGATTTCAGACCACCCCGGTCCTCCTTTCGGATTGGACTTGATCGTACCTTCAGCGATCCTCTGGTTCTCCGCCGCTTCCACGACCTCGCGAATCTTCCACTCCTCCGGCTGCTCGCGGTTGGGATCGGTGAACAGGTACAGACTGATCATCCCGAAGATGATCAGCATCCAGATCATCAGGACCTTGGGCTGAAAGCGTTCGGGCGGAGCATTGCGCAGCGGCTTGTTGCGCTGCTGTTTGTTTTCTTTCGACATACAGATGAATTGTTTTACCCGCTCGATGCGATCCGCTCGCGCCGGCGATTACCGTTCGTCCCCCGCACGCAAGGCTGGAGGCCAAACAAAACGGGTTCACGATGCTCAGACATTCTCATAAGTCAACCTCATAGCCAGCACCGTATCCCGTTCGACCTTGCACCGTTCCGGAGGGGGGAACCCGGGAATCCAGATGACTTCCCCGTCACTTCTCAAGACAATCGGCAGCCGCTTTCGTTCCACAGCCGGAATTTTCCGATCTGTGAACAAATCCTGCACTTTGGCCGTTCCAGGGTGTCCCAACGGTCGAAACCGATCTCCGGACCGCCATTGCCTGACCAGCAGATGCGTCGGCGGCGGTTCATCGGTGCGCAGGGCAACGAAGGCGGTCCGCGCAGGATCCGGTCCGCCGCCGAGGATGTCCGCGCGCAACGAATCCTCCACCCGCTCAAGGCGCCAGCTCAGAGCCCCGCCTGCGGTTAAAAAGAGCGTGTTTCCGGGTCCCAGGGCGACGGGCGGCCAGTCGCGTGACACAGCGGCTGACTCGATCGACAACCCGGCAGAGCCGCAGACAATAAACCTCGTTCCGGCACTACACCGCCAAGGCCGTCCTGCCTCCCACGCGCTCAAGAGCGTTTCCCGGGCCGCTCGGGAAAGAGTGCTCGCCAGGCCCTGCGCGTCCAGCCACCGCGTCAGGGCACGACGCCACAGGGCACGCGGCTGAGCTTGAAAGGGACCCCGGGGCAGACGATCCAGACGGTTCAATCCGGGACACAATCGTGCGAGCCAGGCCTCAAGAGCCTCGTCCTCTTCGTCGAGCCAGGCCCGCGAACAGGCCAATCCCGCCACAAGATCCTGCGGCAAGGCGGCTTCGAGCTCCGGCAGAACCCGTCGCCGCAGACGATTGCGCGTATAACGGGAATCTGCGTTCGAGCCGTCCTCCCGCCACGGCGTCCCCGCCTTGCGCAACGTGGTGATCAGCTCGCCCCTGCGAATTCCGAGCAGCGGTCGCAGGCGCGCAGGTTCTCCCGCGTGCAGCTGGACCGGCCTGGGAGCGGCAAGACCGCGCGAGCTGCTTCCCCTGGCCATCCGCATTAAAAGCGTCTCCGCGACGTCGTCCGCCTGTTGCCCGACAAAGTATCCGGCGATAGCACCCGAGGCCCGAAGGTTCAGGAGGAACTCCCACCGCTGCTCGCGCAGAACCGCCTCGGAGGGTTCCGCGCGGTCCTGTCGCGGAGCGGTCCGCTCGTGAAAGGGCAGCGCGAGGCCCCGCGCCATCTGTCGCACGAGTGCGGCATCGAGTCTTGCATCCGCGCCGCGCAGGTTGTGGTTGAAATGGGCGACCTGCATCCTGTCGCGCTCCTCCGGACAGTGGAACCACAGGAGGAGCGTCATGGCGATCGAGTCGGCTCCGCCCGACACGCACAGAACCCACGCCCCGGGAATCCCCCTCCCGATCCAATCCCGAACCGCCGGGTGCACCCGCGTTAAAGGAACGCTTCGGCCAACGCGTTCGGCGCAGACCGTCCAGTCGATCGCTTGAGTCATCCCCTGAGTGGGTGCCGAAGAACCTGGGCGCCGCCCCGAAGTCGTCTGGTTCCCGGATTATCCTGCTGCCAAAGGCCTAATTCGACGCACTCTCCGCCGGTTGGTCCTGGGTGAAGATGAGGTGATCATCCTCGACGTCCACGCCGATCGGTTCGTGCTTTTTCACATCCTCTCGCAAAATAGCTTCGGCGAGGGGATCCTCGAGGTAGTTCTCAACCGCCCGCCGCAATGGACGCGCGCCGTATTTCTCGTCGAACCCTTTGTCGATAAGGAAGTGCTTTGCTGCGTCGGTGAAGCGCAATTCGATATCGTGCTCGACCAGGCGTTTGGTCACCTTCTCGATTTCAAGGTCCACGATCTTCAAGAGGTGCTCGCGCTGCAGCGAGTGGAAAACGATGTGGCTGCTGATCCGGTTGAGGAACTCCGGTTTGAACGTTTTCTTCGCTTCGTCCATGATCTTCTCTTTGATCTTTTCGAAGTTCTCGTTGTCGTCCTGAAAACCGAACCCGAGGCTGCTGGAGCGCTGCAGAATCTGCGCCCCCACATTCGTAGTCATGATGATAATCGTGTTGCGGAAGTCCACTGTCCGGCCGAGCGAATCGGTCAGACGCCCGTCCTCCAGAACCTGAAGCAGCAATTGGACCACGTCTGGGTGGGCCTTCTCAACCTCGTCGAAAAGGACGACGCAATACGGTTTACGGCGAACCGTCTCGGTCAGCTGTCCACCCTCTTCGTACCCGACATAACCGGGCGGGGAACCGATCAGGCGGCTCACGGAGAACTTCTCCATGTACTCCGACATGTCGATCTGTACGATCGCGTCCTGTTCGCCGAACATCTTCTCCGCCAGTATCTTTGCGAGATGGGTCTTCCCGACACCCGTCGGCCCCATAAAGAGAAAAGAGCCGATCGGACGACGCGGATCCTTCAAGTCCGCCCGCGAGCGCCGGAGGGCTTTGGCGATTGCCAGGGTCGCTTCCTCCTGGCCGATCACCGATTGCTGCAGCTCCTTCTCAAGCTGCAACAGTTTGATCGACTCCTTCTGCTCCATGCGGTTGAGGGGAATGCCGGTCCAGTCGGATACCACCTGCAGCATATCGGGTTCGTCGACGGTGATGCGGGACTCCGAGCGCGTGCGTTTCCATTCCTCGACCATCGCATCGCGCTGGGAGCGCAACTGCTTCTCGCGGTCCCGGTATTCCGCAGCGTCCTCGAACTGCTGCTTGCTGATCGCATCCTCCTTCTTCCCGCAGACATCGTCGATCCGAGTGCCGATCTCCTCGATCTCCGGCGGGCGATTCAGCGAGTTGATGCGGGCGCGCGCGCCGGACTCGTCCAACACGTCGATCGCTTTGTCGGGGAGGAAACGCGCCGTAATGTAGCGATCGGAGAGCTTGACGGCTGCCGCGAGCGCCTCCTTGGTGAAATTCACATTGTGGTGTTCCTCGTACTTCGGCGCAATCCCCTGCAGAATGGCGAGCGAATCCTCCGCAGAGGGAGCGTCCACCATCACGCTTTGAAACCTGCGATCGAGTGCGCTGTCCTTCTCGATGTACTTGCGATACTCGCCAAGGGTGGTCGCGCCGATGCACTGTAGCTCGCCGCGGGAGAGCGCGGGCTTGAAAATGTTCGAGGCGTCCATTGCCCCTTCCGCCGCGCCGGCGCCAACGATCGTGTGCAGCTCGTCTATAAAAATGATGACGTTCTTCGCACGACGGATCTCGTCCATCACAGCCTTGATTCGCTCTTCGAACTGTCCCCGGTATTTCGTTCCGGCAACCATGAGTGCGAGATCGAGCGTGATCAATTTCTTATCCATCAGGATCTCTGGAACGATCCCGTCGGCGATCTCCTGAGCGAGCCCTTCGACAATCGCGGTCTTGCCCACACCAGCCTCCCCGATGAGCACGGGATTGTTTTTGGTCCTGCGGCACAGGATCTGAATCACCCGACGGATTTCCGGTTTGCGGCCGATGACGGGATCGAGTTCACCGCTTCGGGCCAGTTCAGTCAGGTCGCGGCCGAACGCCTTAAGCGCGGGGGTTTTGACCTCTTTTTTGTCTTCGCCCTGGCCGCCGGCACCCTGCGGCTGGAGCGACCCGCCCTCGCCCGGGCTCTCGCTCTCGCCGGAGAAATTCGGATCGAGCTCGCTCAGAATTTCGTTGCGGCACCGCTCGATGTCCACCTCCAGGCTCTTCAGCACCCGCGCCGCAACCCCCTCGCCTTCGCGCAGGAGTCCGAGGAGGATGTGCTCGGTGCCGACGTAACTGTGGTTGAGCGCCTTCGCTTCTTTCCCGGCCAAAGCGAGCACCTTCTTTACCCGTGGGGTATAGGGAATGTTGCCGGTCGGCTTGGCTTGGTGTGTGCCGACCTGCTTCTCAACCGCATTGCGCACGGTTTCAAGATCGAGCCCCATCTTCTGCAGAACGTTCACCGCTACGCCCTGGCCGAGATTGATCAACCCGAGCAAAAGGTGCTCGGTGCCGACATAATTGTGGTTGAAGCGATCCGCTTCCTTGCGCGCCAATGCCAAGACCTGCTGCGCCCGGGGCGTGAAGTTGTTCATCGGTTCCATGAGGCAGTTCCTTTCGAGGGTAGAGTAAGGCTTCTATTCAGATTTGTTGTAAGATCCATCAAAATTAAGTGGGGGCAAGTCGTCAAATTGTTCCCGCAACAATCGCGCGCGCCACGGATCGCGCTCGTTGGGCTCGATTGTCGAGCCGGCCGCGTACTGCAGGTGCCCCGGTTGCACTTCGATGAAGAGACGATCGACGCGGGCGCGCTCGCCCTCCGGCAGCATGCCAACGTCCACGGCGAACCGCATCAACGAAAGCAGGTTCAAGGCTTCCTCGGAACTGAGCAGGTGGGCGTTTTGCAGGATGCCGCACGCCCGTCCAATCTTGTCCCGAATCTTTGCGCCGGCCTCTTCCATCAGCTTCTTGCGTGCGTTGTCTTCCTGGGTGATTACCGCCTGCAGAATATTCTGCAGGCGACCGAGGATATCCTTCTCGGACTCCCCGAGTGTCTGTTGGTTCGAAATCTGGAAGACGCTTCCGGTCGCGTCGCTACCCTCGCCGAAGAGCCCCCGCACGGCCAGGCCGACCTGGTTGACCATCCGGATCACCTTCTCCATATGATTCGACAAGACCAGCCCGGGAAGGTGCAGCATCGCCGAAGCGCGCATCCCGGTCCCGACGTTCGTTGGACACGCCGTCAGGTACCCGTATTGGGGCGAGAAGGCATAGTCCAGGTTGAGCTCCAGCGAGTCGTCCAGCCCGTTAATTCCATTGAAAATCTGCTTCAGCTTCAATCCGCTGCGAAGCATCTGGATGCGCAGGTGGTCCTCCTCATTCACCATGATCGCACAACTCTGATCGCCGCTCACGTACACTCCGCAGCTCTGCCGGCTCGACATCAGTTCGCGGCTGATCAGGTGACGCTCGTGGAGAATCTGTTTCTCGAGGGGAGAAAGCTCGTCCATTGTGAGCCGCGAACCGCCTTCCATAATCGGCAACGCTTCGATCACCTCCAGAGACTTTGACAGAATGTCCCGCCTCTGC
>SL_3KL_010_SEDDRAFT_10002612_pt1 | contig 16432 bp, 11 predicted proteins | sample SodLakKL_010_SED_2_FD_10381 | JGI IMG/M metagenome (IMG submission 10381) | reverse complement strand
CCAAGGCGGTGGACGAGGGCGCCCTGGATCTTCCTCTTTCCGCCGAGGACAAGGAGCGGATGGTCCAGTACCTGGTCTTCGAGGGGTACCTGGACTCCGAGGACCGGGTATACCGAGCCAACGGGGTGGGCGGCAGCGAGCGTGACCCCCTGGATTTCTCAGCCCTCCTTCGGTCGGGGCTCGGCAACCGCTTCCGGTCGGTGGATCCCGGGACCTTTGGCTTCCGCGGTCCCTGGTTCCAGCCGGTGGGGGGGATGGACGAGATCCCCCGGGCCTTCGCCCGGGCCCTGGAGGGGCGGATCGCGCTGCAAGCCGAGGTGCGCTCGATCCGCCACAGTCCAGACGAAGTGCGGGTGGTGTTGTGGAACCGCGCCTCCGGGAGGGAGGAAGAGCTTACCGCCGATTACGCCCTTTCCTGCCTCCCTCTCTCCGTCCTCCGGAAGCTGGATGTGAGCCTCTCCCCGGAGTTGGCCCAGGTGGTGGCCGACGTGAACTACAGCAGCAGCGCCAAGATCGGCCTCCAGATGCACCGCCGCTTCTGGGAAGAGGACGATGGGATCTATGGGGGGCCGACCCTGACCAACCTCCCCCTGGGTCAGTTCTCCTACCCGTCCAACGGGTTCTGCACCCGGAAGGGGGTGCTCCTGGGGTTCTACGGGAACGGGGAGCTCTCGGGAGAGGACGACCGACCCCTCGTGGAGCTCACCCATACGGAGCGCGTGGAGCACGTCATCAGCCACGCCGGGCGGTTCCACCCCCAGATGCGAGAGGAGTTCGAGACGGCCGTCTCCGTGTTCTGGAAGAAGATCCCCTTCAGCAATGGAGCCTACGCCGGCGGCACCCGCCCCTTCCTGGACGCCCTGAACGAACCCGACGGTCGGTTGTACCTGGGATGCGCTGCGGTGAGTGAGTCCCCGGCGTGGCTGAACGGGGCCGTCTCCGGGGCCTGGAAGCAGGTGGAGAAGCTCCACCGGAGGGTCATGTCCGAAGAGGGTGACAGGGGGTGAGCGGCCGAATAGCGGGCAGGGTCAATCGGAGGACGGTACCTCGCGGCGCTTCTTGCAAACCTCCTGACCCCACCTCGGATAGCGGAGGGCCGATCCTGTCCCTACTGGTCCACGGCCAGACGTCCGTAGAGTTCCGGACGCCGATCCCGGAAGAATCCGAACGCCGCCCGCTTCTCCCTGGCCCGGGCCAGGTCCAGCTCCTCCAAAATGACTCCCTCCTCCCCCTCCCCCAACTCCGACCGGATCTCGCCGAAGTGGTCGCAGATGAAGGAGTGCCCGTAGAAGCTCTGCCCCTCCTCGACCCCGGTGCGATTGGCCGCGACCACCGGGACGATGTTGGAAACGGCATGCCCCAGCATCGCCCGCTGCCAGAGGCTCCGGGTGTCCAGCTCCGGCTCCTCTGGCTCCGCCCCGATGGCGGTGGGGTAAAGCAGGATGTCCGCACCCATCAGCATCATGGCTCGGGCGCACTCGGGGAACCACTGGTCCCAGCAGATCCCGACGCCGAGGACCCCGAAACGCGTCTCCCAGACCCGGAATCCGGTGTTTCCGGGGCGGAAGTAGAACTTCTCCTCGTAACCGGGGCCGTCGGGGATGTGGCTCTTCCGGTAGACCCCCTGGATCCGTCCCCCCTCGTCCACCAGCGCCAGGCTGTTGTAGTAGTGGGGGCCATCCCGTTCGAAGAAGGAGGTGGGGATGACCACTCCCAGGCGCCCCGCCAGCGCCTGCATGGCCCCCACCACCGGGTGCTCCCCCACCGGGCGGGCCCGGGCGAAGAACTCCTCCCGCTCGTGACGACAGAAGTAGTACCCTTCGAAGAGCTCGGGAGGCAGGATCACCTGAGCTCCGAGGGCGGCCGCCTCCTCCACCAGCTCCGAGACCCGACCGATGTTGGTGTCCACCTCGTCGGTGAGGGCGAGCTGAATCGCCGCCACCCGAATCTCCTTCACCTGGGAACCGCTCATTCTCCCCTCCGATCCGGGAGCTCCCGCACCCACGCAGGCTCCTGCTGGGTGATGCAGTGAAACGAACCTCCTCCGGTGAGGAGGTTCGGGGCCTCGATCCCCACCACCCGCCGCCCGGGAAAAAGGGGGGTGAGGAGGTCCAGCACCTCTCCATCGTACGGGGTCCCGTAGACGGGGACGACCACAGCCCGGTTCCCGATGTAGAAATTCATGTAGCTCGCCGGGACCACCCGCCCCTCGCCATCGGTGACCCGCCCAGGCGAGGGAAGTTGGACCACCTGAAGGCCGCTCCCCTTCAACAGCCGGGCGGCGTCTTCGTAGACCTCCCGGTTCGGGTCATCTCGTCCGGAGGGGGACATGGTCACCACTCGCCCAGGGGCCACGAAGCGGGCCAGGTTGTCCACGTGCCCGTCGGTATGGTCGTTGGCGAGCCCCTCCCGTAGCCAGACCACCCGGTTGATCCCGAGCGTCCTGGCCAGGAAGTCCTCCGCGTCGCTCTGGGTCCATCCCGGGTTTCGGTTGGGATTCAGGAGGCATTGTCGGGTCGTGAGGACGAGCCCCGTGCCATCCCCGTCGATGGCCCCTCCCTCGAGGATCCGATCATGGCGCACCAGTGGGACCTTGGCCATCCGAGACACCTGCTCCGCCACCTCCCGATCCCCCTCCAGCTCGTACTTCCCTCCCCATCCATTGAAGTCGAATCCCACCGCCTTGGGGGCCCGCTCCCGGTCCCTGGTGAAGATGGGGCCCGTATCCCGGAGCCAGATGTCCCCAAAGGAGGCCTCCAGGAGTTCGGCACCGGTCCCCGCCAGGAGCGCCTCCGCCGATCCCCTCGCCTCCCCTCCCCTCACGAGGACCCGCAACGGCTCCCCGCGAGGGGCCCCGGTTGTGGGATCGGGGTCGGCGATGGCTCGGGCAAAGGCAGCCACCTCCTCTCGGGCCCCCGCAAGGGACTCCTCCCAGAGCTCCGGATGGCTCGGCCACGCGAACCAGACGGCCTGGTGGGGGCCCCATTCGGGAGGGGGTGGAAGCGGGGGGAGGTTCATGGCCGGGGGGGAGGTGCTGGAGAGAGGGATGAAGCGGTCCAGGTGACGCACGCATGCTAGCCTCGGACCTTGCCGTCGCCGCCCCGGTCTCGGGCGAATCGAGAACTCAAATACCCAGTGGTGGGGAGAAGGCAAAGTTAGGAGGCGGTTCATGGCCAGGCAACCGAGGGCGTGGGGGGTTGCTTGAGGAGCTGCGCAACGGTGCCAAGACAAAGCCCGCGGAGGTTCGCCCAATCCTCAGGCCGAGCGCCCCGCCAGCTCCCGGAGCGCTGCCACAAGGTGGGCCGTGTGGTCGGGGGTGGTGTGGAGCGCGGGGGTCACCCGCACGCAGTCCCCCCGGGCCAGCCCGGAGCGAGCCACCGTGAAGATCCGGAACTCTTCCAGGAGGGTGCGGACCACCGCGGCGTTCCCCTCCGGTGAGCCATCCCCCCGAAGGCGGAAGCTGGTGATGGCCCCCACGAGGTCGGGGTCGTCGGGAGTGAGGATGTCCACCCCCTCGATCTCCCGGGCCGGGAGGACCCAGGTGTCCCGCAGGTAGCGGAGCCGGGCCGCCTTCCGCTCCACTCCGATGGCGTCCTGGAAGTCCAGCGCCACCGGGACCGTCATGAGGGTGGCGAAGTCCATGGTCCCCACCTGGATCCGGCTCTCGATGCGCTCTGCCGCACCCAGGCTCCCCGGGACCCGGTCGATCCCCCCCAGGGCGTCGCGGCGGATGTACATGGCCGCCACCCCCACCGGGGCGCCCACCCACTTGTGCAGGTTCACCCCCACATACGGTGCCCCGAGTTCCGGGATGGACAGGGGCACCTGGCCGAAGGAATGGGCGGCGTCCACCACCACCTCCACCCCCCGCTCCCGGGCCAGGGCGTGGATCTCCCGGACCGGGTGGAGGAGCCCCGTCTTGTTGTTGGCGTGGGTGAGGAGGAGGAAGCGGGTCCGGGGGTGGGCGTGCAGCGCCTCGCGGTACGCGTCGAGGATCCCCTCCCGGGAGGCAGGCTCTGGAAGGTCCAGGGTGGCCACCTCCGCGCCGTGCCGTAGCGCGAGCCCCCGCATGGCCTCCTGCATGGCCGGGTAGTCCAGGTCGGCGTACATCACCGTGTCGCCGGGTCCCACCCCGTTGTACTGCAGGATGAGGGTCTGGAGGGCCTCGGTGGCATTGCGGGCGAAGACGATCTCCCCCGGATCCACCCCCAGCGCCGCCGCCGTCTGCTCACTGGCCTCCTGGGCCATGGCGGGGAAGCGGGTCCGGGCAAACCATGCGTTCTCCCGGTTCACCCGGTCCACGTTCTCGTGGTAGGCCTCCAGGACCGGTTCGGACATGGTCCCAAAGAAGCCCCCCTCCAGATTCGTGACCTCGTCGGTCACCCGGTACTGTCGGGCGATCTCCCGCCAGTAGGCCTCGTCCCGGGCCGCATGGTCCAGGCAGGTGCCTGCGGGATGGGGGTGCGGGAGGAAGCGGGTGGAATCCAGGGCCAGGGGACGGGGGGCGCCCTGACCATGAAGGGGGTACGCCAGGGTCGCTGCCGAGAGCGCGGCGGCGCGGCGGAGGAAATCGCGGCGGGAGGGCATGGTAAGATCCTGCGTGGGAGGAGCCGGAACACCTGCGGTCGGAGCCCCGGCGGATCAGCGGCTTGGCACATGGGGTCCGTCATCCCATGCCGGGTGGTGCCCCTGCCGGGTGTTGCTTGTACCCGGGCCGCCAAGCGCTAGAAGGCTGTTGAAGAAGCAGAGCGAGCACCGAGAAGGGGCCTTGCGCGACCCAAGCGCGGTGCGCTTGGGTGCCCGGTCGAGGCGGGTCGCTGAAAGCGATGCGTTAGCATCGGTGAAGCGGCCCAACGAAGATCCAGGGCCGCCCCCCCCTTCTCCCTGCCGCTCCCAACGGCGGCGCCCGGTACTTCTTCAAGAGGCTTCTAGACTAGCGCGCGTCCCCGGATGGGGCCAGTACGAAAAGGGGTCCGTGCGGAAGGGGCCAGAAGGAATCGGTCCCCTGGGTCCAGAGGAGGGTGTACGCCGGGTTTACTCTCGGCCCCATTGGTCCCCTTCAACGGGTTGGACGCTGCCCTGACGGTGACCTCGCCCCTCGGGCCCGATCCACCCGCACCCCCAGCGTGAAGCGCGCCATGTCGGCTACCGGCGTGTCCAGGTTGGCCCGGGTGAACCCGGTCACAACCCAGCGGCCCCTGGGCGCTCCCACCTCGGCGTGGAGTCGATGGATCGTGCGGTCGGAAAAACTGCGGTAGTCCGAGCCCAGGGCGGCGATCCCCCGGAGCCCGACCCCCGCCCGGACCCCCGGTCCCCGGGTGCGGACCCCGGCCTCGTACTCGGCGACGAACTCCCGGTCCGACTGATCCCCTGAGAGGAGCCAGAGGGCAGACCCTCCGCGGACCCGGAGTTCGGCCGCATCCCCCAGGGGGGCACCGTGGATCACGCCCGGCGAGAAGGCGGTGAGGTCATGGGCCCATCGGTCGGGGCGCGTTGGATCCCCCAGCACCCCGACGAAGAGGGGATCCATGCTCCCTCCGGAAGACCAGGCGAGGGGAAGGCGGAGGGCCGCCTCCATGGCCGTGGCCCCAGAGTTCGCCCCGGAGTCGGGCCGCCTTCCCAAAGCACGCTGGAGGGAAAACCCGGGGTTCCCCATCCCCCGGAATTGGCTCTCCTGCCGGAATTGCGGCAGGTCGTAGCTCTGGGAGCCCCAGGCCAGGGGGAGTTCCGCGGCCAGGGTGCTCCGCCCCCCCACGCTCCGGGTCACGACCAGGATGGCTCCCCCGGTGTTCCGGCCCATGCGTACCCCGTCGCCGGTGCGGACGAGTGGACGGAAGAGTTCGGCGGACAGACCCAGGCCGGGAGGGCCGTCATCGGGCCCGGGGTGGGACTGCGCCAGGAGGGACATCTTGGTCAACGCCATGTTCGCCCGCGCCGGATCACCCCGCTCCGGCTCTTCCTCAGTTCACCGGCGGATGCGGCTCCGTGTCCTCATAGCCCCAGGTCGGGGGCGGGGGATCGATGGGCTCACTGATGTCGAAGTCGAAGCGGACGAGCCATTCGTCGCCATCGTGATTCCCATAGGAGAAGCGCTCACCCGGAACCATCTCCAGAACCCAGTATCCGCTCTGGCCTTCCCGGGTGAACTCCTGCCGGAGCGGAGTACCGGGATCGGAGGTGCTGGCCCCATACATGGTGTTCTCGGAGGAGGATCCGTCGGGCTCCCGGTGATCGTGCCGCAGGTCCAGCCCACCGTTCACAGGGGTCAGGATCCAGGTCCGGGAACGATCCTCCCCGATATGCCCCGGGATTCGGAGCTCGTCTTCGAAGCACTGGCGGAAGTGGGCCACCATCTCGTAACCGCCATAGAGGCCCTCTCGCCGGGTGTCCCCCTCACGGATGATGGCGGCGTAGCCGGGATAGGCGTTCCCGCAGTGCTCCTCCAGGTTCGCCCAGAATTCCTGCTGCTCCGGGGGAAGCTCGGCCCGGGCCGCAGGTCCCTCACCGGTGGCCGGGACTTCGGTATGGTCCACCGCCGCATCGGTTGCGGGGGCGGGGGCCTCCCCGTTGCCGCAGGCCGCCGCCAGCAAGGCGGTCAACATCAGACTCCCGATCTTTGATGGCTTCATATCCGTCTCGTCCTCCCCTCTCAGGAGGGGCATGTGGAAGGTTCGGCAAAGTGGGGACCGAACCGCTGAGGGTAGGTCCAGGCCAACGGGCTTGCAAGGGAGCCGCATCGTCTGCGGCGACCCGCAGGCATAGCCAGAGCTGTGCCAAAGGGAGCCAACCACCGAGGGGGCTACTTCGGGCCCAACCCTCTGGGATAAGGGGGGCGGCCCCGGATCTTTCCTGGAGCCCCTCACCGATGCTACCGCATCGCTGTCGGCGCTGCCCCTATGATGCCCACTCCTTCAGTGGGGGATGAACGTGGGCTGGGACCCGTTCGGGGTCGGTCCATCGCCCGGGGAACCACCGCTCCCCCCGAGATCGAAGACGAGAAAGGTAAGAATGCCTATCCCCGCCCCCGCAGCGAGGCCAGCGATCATGCTGCGATTCCGGTTCAGTTCGCGGCGCTGGAATTCCAGGATATCCGGCCTGGCCAGGACGTACACCCGCCTCGCCCCTTCGAAGGCTGTCCCCCGGTGCTCGGGCCCCGCCACCGGAACCGCAAACCGAACGGAATCCGCCGTGAGGTCGGTGATCCAGCCATCCAGATGCCGGGGCGCGCGATCCGGGCCATCGCCGAGTCGTCTCGCGGATTCGGGGTGAAGCACCGCCCTCACGTCCATTTCCGGAGATACCGTCAGGGGATCGGCGGGTACGTAGTTGAAGCAACCTGTCAGGAAGGGAAGCAACAGGACAAAGGCGACCCAGCCTCTTCCCCCGACAGATCCCGATGGCTTCCTGGCTCTCATTTCCCCCCCTGCCTTCCGGTAAACAAACTCAGTTCCTGGAGAAGGAGAAGTCCAGCGGCTGGTCCACGTCAAGCAACTGCCCTTCGGCCCGGAACCGCTCCGATCCGTTCGTGGAGACCACGAGATCCACCACTGCACTGTCAGAAAGCGGGGCTTGGACCCGCAGCGCGAATCGGCCGGTGGGTGCCAGAGGAAAGGTTCGGTCAACGGGAACGTTGACTTGCGCTGTATCGGCGATGACAAAATCCAGTGTGGCCACCCCCTGGGCCGTCTGCTGCACCTGGAAGGCATTGGAAGTGATGAGGGTGACCGTGGTGGTCACCGACCCCTGGAGTTGGACCCGCACCTCTCGGGCAGGCTCCGAGGCCGTGTTCAACCGACACCCGCAGGGGATGATGATAAGGAACAACAGGACGGGAAGGGTTCTCCATCGAGGACGTGGAGACCCCCTGGAACCCTTTCGATCTCGTCTCATCCGGATCGCCTCTGATGGGAATGCCGGGGGTCGCCCCCTTTCCCCGAAACGAGCGGTGGGGCCCCATTCCCTCGGGAACGGGACCCCACCGCCAGGGCTGAAGTCCTATGTTCGGGGTAGATCAGCCCCCGCTGCGATAGTGCGGATTCGTGTCCCGCTCCTGCTGGGATACCGGCCAACGTCGCCACCCCGCCGCCTGACTCTCCGGGATCCAACCCGCAGGGATGAGATTGTAATAACGCATGTCGGCCCAGCGGCGCCCTTCGAGCCAGAACTCAGTCTCGCGCTCATACATGAGCTGGCCCCTGATCTCGCCTGCGTCCGCGCTGCTGAACTCTCCCAGGCCCGCCGCTGCCCGCACCCGGTTGATCCGGGAAACGGCCTGGGAAAGGGCTCCTGTGAGCAGGTGGTATTCGGCCAGGATCAACTCGGCTTCCTGCCAGCGACTGGCGGGTACATCCGCGTTGCGGCCGTCGTATTTGAGGGGCTCATAGATGTCCAGCCCCTGGGGGTCGGTACCAAGTATCTCACTGTGAACGATCCGCGGGTCCCGTTCGCCGGTGACAGGATCGATGCGGTTGGCGAAGGATGGGTGCATTCCATCGTAAAGCTGGCCGGTTGCAGCCCGGGCGAACACGCTATTCTGGCTCCCGGGCTGCTGATAACGCACATCGACCTGGTAGCTCGGAAGGACCTCCAGGGCCTGGGTCGCAGCCTGGGCGGCCCGCTCGAAGTACGTCATCTGCTCGCCCCGCTCGAAGTACAGGGCTCGCAGAGTCCGAGCCCTGGAGCCCAGGATCGCGGCGCGGAGATTGGCATCACCGGCAGCCCCGGCGATCTCCGCCGCCTGGTCGAACCTGGAAAGGGCATCCTCCAGGATTGCCGGCGGCGACTGGGGTGGGTTCCCGTCCAGGGGAACCTCGAAGAAGTGCTTGGCCAGGAAGAGCCTCGACATCCCCCCCCAATAATGTGCGCGGGCCGTCCGGACATCGTTGTTCGGGCTATCCAGAAGCGTCTGCAGGCGCACCACCACGTCATCCGCCAGCCACCGGGCACGAGCCATCTCGTTGTAACGGGCGTCGTACTGCTCATTCCAGGAAAGGAACACCCCGGTCATGAGTTCCAGCCGGGATGCCCGCGTGGAGTGGTGAGTCCCCTCGTCGGTCGGGAGCGCCGCATCCAGGATGATGTTCGCATACCCCTCAGCGAAGGCGGCCTCCGGAGAATTGGCCAACGCCGTGATCATGAGAGGATCATTCAACTCCTCGTCGATGATGTTCGTGGGATTGGACACCTCGAACAGATCGCCACACCCCACAAGGGCGAAGGGAACAAGGGCAATGATCCCGCGACGGCTATTCCAGGTCCTCCTCATACGCCCTCCTCGTGCGGCATTGCTCCGGTTCCCAATCTCCGTCCCCCGTGCAGAAGACGGTCCCTCGGACCGGGCGCTCACCAGCCCCCCCGAACCTGGAAGACGAACCGCCGCGGATAGGGCTGTCCGTAGTAGTCGACGTTGGGAACCAGGGGGTCGGTCACCGTTGAACTGCTGGGATCATTCAGTCCGCTGTATTTGGTCCAGAGAGCGAGGTTTCGAGCTCCCAATGAGACCTGGAGGCTCGAGGCACCCATCCGGCTGGCGAAGGCCTCGGGCACCCGATACGAGACCATGAGCTCCTGGAACCGGAGGTAGTCGGCATCCTCCATCCAGGAGGAGATCATGGTTGGATGCTTCTGGCCCCAGGCATCCGCGACCTGCTGACGCTCCTGGGGGCTTGAGGCCGGGTTGGAGAGGATCCGCTGGTACTCGGCCACCTCCTCGGTGATCCCTACGGCAGCCCGGATCAGCTCGGTCTCGTTGGACATGACATATCCCCCCGCCCCGGACACGAGGGCCCGGATGTTCAGGTTCCAGCGGGGAATATCCACCGTGCTCTGCACGCTCCCGGAGAAGGTGGGACGGGACTCCCCGATGAAGGCCAGGGAGTCTCCACCTGCGGCGTTCCGGAGGAAGTTCGGAGTGATCTGCCCGAGGCTGGTGAGCTCTTCCACCGGAACCGATGTGCGGTAGGGCTGACTCGGGTCCGGCACGGGGGCAATCTTTGCACCCGGAGAGTACCCTTCAGACACCATGTTCCAGCGCCGTCCGCCGGTGACCCGGAAGGGTGCGACTCCACCCATGTCCGCGACCTCCTGGTTCACGGTGGCGAACTGTGGCCGGAGGGTCCAGGAAAGGGTGGGGTTCCGGATCGCCGCGATATCGAGGCCCACCTCGACGCCGGACGACTGGAGCTGTCCGATGTTCGTGAGCTGGGCGGACAGGAAGCCCTGGCTGGGGGCCGACGGAACCTGCAGGAGTGCATCGTCCGTCCTCTGGCTCCAATAGACCACGTCGGCTGCTAGCCGCCCCTCGAGGAACTCGGCCTCGAATCCGAACTCCAGTTCAGTGGAGCGCTCCGGCTTCAGGTCGGGGTTCCCCAGGTTGAGGGGGAATACCGCCGGATCGTTCCCCAGGCGCGACACCGGCTGCCAGGTGCGCTGGGCGTCGAAGGCTCCAGGCTGCAGGCCGGACGTTCCGTAGGCAAATCGGAGCCGCAGGTGGTCCCACCCCCGCAGATCCATGTTCCAGAAATCGTGGTCCGAGACCACCCAGGAGGCTCCCACCTTGGGATAGGCCTGAAGCCCAAAATCGTCACCAAAAGCCGAGTTTCCATCCATGCGGAGACCGGCTGTGAGGAAAAGGCGATTCGAAAAACCCAACTGCTCCTGGATGAAGAAACCTGCGTTCACCACCTCTTCGGTGAATTCGTCCACGGTGTAGACGGACGCACCGCCCCGAAGGGTGCCGAGCCCGGGGGACGCGAAGCCCCGAACGCCGGTCTGGTATTCACGACGATCCTCCCAGAAACTCTGCCCGCCCAACACGAAGGAGGACTGGATGGTAGGGGTCAGATCGTAGGTCCAGTTGGTGCTGGCGTCCACGGTCACCGCCGTCCGGTTCCGCTCTCCCACCAGACGACGTCCGGTGATCTCCCGGATGGCCACTCCCGGAGGGGTCTGCATCTCCACATCCTCGGACACCTGGTTGTACCCAATCCGGATCTCACTGCCCAGATTCGGGCTCCAGCGATATGCCGTGCGGGCCGAGATTGAAGTGTGATCGCTGGTGAAGGTGTGCCGCTCGGCGGTCGCGCCCTGGATCGTGTTGAAGAGTTCGCCGTAGGGACGGAGGGGCGAGACGTCCAGGGGGTTGGCCAGGACGAACTCCCCCATGAGGCCCCAGGCCGGGGCGGGGGCGACGTTGATATTGCGGATCACGCCGACACCGACTTCGGTCGTCAAGTTCTCGGTGTGCTGGAAGCTGAGGTTCGTCCGGATGGAGGCGTTCTCCTCGGAGTTCACCGGCATGACACCGCTCTCGTCTGCCCAGCGTGCCGCCGCATAGTACTGGATGGCTCGGCTCCCGCCGCTGGCGGAAAGGCTGTATTCCTGCCGATGTCCGGTGCTCAGGAAGTCCCGGGCGGGATGGTTGTAGGCGATGTTTCCGGTGCTGGGATCGAAGCGCCAGTTTCCGGGCACTCGATCGGCGGACAGATGAGATGCCTGCTGATTGATCTCGAAGCTGTAGGCCGTAGGCCCCTCACGACCCCGGCGAGTCGTGATCTGGATGACACCTGCAGAGGCCTCGGTCCCATAGAGGGTCGCGGCTGCCGCGCCCTTGATGACCTCCACCCGCTCCACGTCCGCCATGTTCAGGTCGTTGAGGGGGGATCGGTTCAGGTTTGTGGTGCCGATGGTGCTCTGCGTGTTGTCCATTCGAACGCCGTCCACGTAGATGACGGGATCGTTCCGCTGGGAAAGACTCACAAGCCCCCGGAGCACGATGGGAGCGGACTGACCGACCTCTCCCATGGGCACGGAGGTCATACCCGATACCCGTCCGGAAAGGAGCTCCATCACGTTGGTGGATACGGCGTCCTCGATGTCGGCGGCGCTGATGCTGGCGATGGTCTGACCCAACTGACGGCGTTCCTGCACCACCCCGGCCCCGGTGATCACCAACTCATCCAACGCGATGGCGCGACGCACGAGCTGCACGTCAAGTGTGACCGACTCCCCCGGGCTCACGGTCACCTCAAGCGTCCTGCCGTCGTAACCCAGGGACTGGACCATTACGGTATGGGTTCCCGCGGGAACGTTCTCGACGGTGTACCGTCCATTGGGAGTCGTCAGAGTTCCGATGCCAACTCCCTGGATGAGGATCTGGGCGGCTCCAAGCGGCCGGAGCGTAGCCTGCTCCACCACCTGACCGGTGATGGTGCCCACCTGGGCCGCGGCCTCCACGGCGGTATGGGGAAGGAGAAGAAGAAGGAAGCTCAAGGGTAGGATGGGGGCGAAGAGATGTCTGGCTCCCTTCGCCCGGGTCATCCGGGGTTCGCACTCGAACAAGGCCATGTGCGCTCCTGGGGTTGAGAGGAGAAACGTTGAACGCCGCGATTGTTCTGCCGCCCTCGGGGCCCGGAAGACATGACATTTCCGGAGCCAAACCAGTCGCCCCCCCTGATGGGGCGAGGAGAAGGGGGGAGACCATGCTTTGGGATGTGCGCCAATCATTCAACGGTCCCAAAGGCGCTGTCAAGGTCCTGTCGACACGTCCGCAAGAATTCTCAGCGACCGGGGAGACGGGGGAGTGCGGTCCCCCGCTCTCCTCAGGATGCCGCGCGCCCGAAACGGACCTGCCCCCGGAAGGGAGAACCGCCGCCATGCCCCATAAAGCTCACCTGTGGCCCGGGGGCAGGAAGGGCTGCTGGGTGATGAGAGGCTCCACGTCCCGCTTGGAATCGGCCACCATATTCGCCACTTCCCGCATGAGATTGGCGTTTTCCGTGACCACCCCATCGATGATGGTGTGGACGATGCCACGGCTGCGGTACATCGACCCGTCCTCGGCCATCCGAATGGCCCCGAACGAATAGAGATGGCGGAAGTTGTCTGCCGGGTTTCCGTCAACGATGATGAGATCCGCGAGATATCCCGGGCGGACCAGACCCAGATGGGGCTCCAGGAGTGCGCGGGCCGAATTGTACGTAGCAGTCCTGAGGACTTCCAGGGAGTGCATGCCGGACTGCCGAACCAACTGGAGCTCCCGGACGGTGGAGAACCCGGCGGTGGCCCAGATGTAGTTGTCATCCGTGCCGAAGGCCACTTCCCCCCCCCGCTTGTTGAACTGATAGATGAGCTGGCCCCAGAGGTCGAAGGCGTAGCGCCAACTCTCCTCGTCGTCACTGCTCCAGTCCCAGTGGAAAGCCCCGTGCCAGTGCGGGCTCGGAACGCTCCAATCCAGCAGGGCCTGATGCGTGTACCTCTCGTGCCATGGTAGACCCTGAGCACGAAGGATGTCCTTCGACGCCTCGTAGACCACCATCGTGGGCATCATCTTGGCCCCATAGTGTACCAGGGAATCCGCCACGTCGTTCAGTAGCCGGGCACGACTCTCGGGGTTCCAGCCCACCTCCTCCCAGACCTGGGCGGCAGCCCGGAATCGGTGGCTCTCGTCATTGTAGTTGTATCCCCGCTCAAAGGACTGGGACCGGCGGGGCAGCGCAGACTCCGCAAGGCCATAGTGGTGCTTGATGAAGGTGACACCCTCACGGGCGGCCTCTACCGCGTTCAGGATGGCCAGGTTGGAGGGTGGAAGGTGGACCGTGGTCACCCCCCCGGCAGCCGTAACGGCCCGCGCCGCGGCGCCGAAGACCTCGGGGTTCCAGGTGAGGCCATTGATCCCCACGGATCGGGCTCCCGCGGCCATCATCTCCCGAGCGATGCGAGGGGCCTCCGCTGGATCCTCCAACTGCTCCCGGGTGGCGTTCGCCTGAAAGCCCCAGTTCCAGAAAGGGTGCTGACGAGGGGCCAACTTGCTGAACTCCCGCCGGGCCATTTCATCGGCCCACACCTGGTCGAAGCGACCGTCCGTGACCGTTACGGTGGTGGTCGTGCCATGGGCCAGCTTCAGATAATAGCTGTATTCCAGCGGGATGGGCTCTGTCCGGACATGGTAGTGAAGGTCGATCATCCCGGGCATGACGTACATGCCTTCACCTTCGATGATCCGATCCCCGGTGAGGCGCTCGAGTGGCTGACCGGCCTGAGCGGCCCGCTCCGCTGCCACAGGATCAAAAGATCTCATCTCCGTGATGAGGTTCCCCTCGATGAGAATGTCGTGGGGCCCGGTGGGAGGACCTCCATGTCCAGGGATCACCATGACATTCCGGATCACCAGCCGGTTGTAGGGCCCCTCGGCCAAATCACCGAACTGTCGGGTCTCCACCGGGGTCGAGATGGGTTCGAAGACGCTGGGAGGTGTCTGTCCCTCTAGCGGGAGCGCAAGGGCCAGCAAGGCCAGGGCGGGAAGGAGCGCCAGGGGGCAACGGAGGATCCTACCGGATATGGATGGCATTACGGTCATTCCGGATGCGGGGGGCGATGGAATCAAGAGGGAACAGGCGCGGCTCGGGTTCGAATGGAGTTCTCTCGACGTGGAGGGTCGCGACCGCGAATGCGGAACGGGACGCCCCAGGGTATGACCCTCCACCCCACCAGACTGTTGGTAGAAAACGATTATCACATCGACCCAGGGCCTTGTCGGGCCCGGCGGCGGCCGCCGGGACCCCGCGTCAGTCGGGAGGAGGGAGAAAGGGCGTCTGGGTGATGAGGGGCTCAGCCCCCCGGCGGGATTCCGCCACCATCTGCTCCACCTCGCGCATGAGATTCGCATTGTTCATCACGACCCCGTCCTTGATGGTGTGGACGATTCCCCGGCTCCGGTACATGGATCCGTCGGGGGCCTGCCGGATCGCCCCAAAGGAATATAGGTGCCGGAAGTTCTCCGCCGGATTCCCATCCACGAGGACGAGATCGGCCAGGTAACCTGGCCGGATCAGCCCCAGACCCTCCAGGCGGGCCGCCTGCGCGCTCCCGTATGTGGCCGCGTGAAGGACTTCCAGGGCGTGCATTCCGGACTGGCGCAGCAATTGGAGTTCCCGAACGCTTGAAAACCCCGCCGTGGCCCAGATGTAGTTGTCATCCGTTCCCATGGCGATCTTCCCGCCACGCCTGTTGAACTGGTAGAGGAACTGCCCCCAAAGGTCGAAGGCATAGCGCCAACTCTCCTCGTCATCGCTCGTCCAGTCCCAGTGGAATGCGCCGTGCCAGTGGGGGCTTGGGACGTTCCATTCCAACAGGGATTGGTGCGTGTACCGCTCGTGCCAGGGGAGACCCTGCGCTCGGAGGATGTCCTTGGAGGCTTCGTACACGACCATCGTTGGAAGCATCTTCACGCCATAGTGAATCATGGAATCCACCACCACATCGATGAGCTGCCGACGGTGCTCCGGGTGCCAGCCCACCTCCTCCCAGACCTGCCCGGCGGCCCGGAATCGGTCGCTCTCGTCGTTGTAGTTGTAGCCCCGCTCGAAGGACTGGGAGCGGCGGGGAAGAGCCGACTCGGCGATGCCGTAGTGGTGTTTGATGAACGTCACCCCCAGCCGGGCGGCATCCAGGGCGTTTGTCACCGCAAGGGTGGATGGGGGGAGGTGCACGGTGGTGACCCCCCCGTGTCGGGTGACCGCTTGCGCTGCAGCTCCGAATGCCTCGGGCTTCCAAGAAAGGGAATTCACCCCAATGAGGTGAGCCCCCCGCTGGATGATTTCCTGGGCGAGACGGTCCGCCTGGGCCGGGTCTTCCACCTCTTCACGGGTCACCTCCATTCCGATCTCCCGCATGGGCCCCACGCCCCACTGGAAGGTGGGAAACATGCGGGGCGCGAGGATCTCGTTCTCGGCACTGAGCCGAGCCTGCTCCCGCGTGAAGACCTGACCGCGGTCTCCGCCCGTGGGCCCTGTGGTGGTGACACCATGGGCCAGCTTCAGGTAGTAGCTGTATTCCACAGGGATGGGCTCGGTACGGAGATGGTAATGGAGGTCGAACATCCCAGGCATGGCGTACATACCGTCCCCCTCGATGATCCGGTCTCCCGCGAGCCGCTCCAAGGGCTGTCCGGCCTGGGCAGCCCGCTCTGCAGCCACAGGATCGAAGGCGCGCATCTCGGTGATCATGTTCCCTTCGATGAGGATGTCGTGGGGACCGGTGGGAGGACCTCCGTGGCCGGGGATGACCATGACGTTCCGGATCACCAGCCGGTTGTAGGGCCCCTCCGCGAGATCCCCGTATTGTCGGGTCTCAACGGGAGTGGAGCGCGGACCGGGAAAGTGGGGGTGGGGATCAATGGCCTGCCCCAAGACTGCCGAAGGTCCCAGAAGGAGGAGGAGGGCGACCAAGAGGGTCGACGGAAGAGCGTTCGATGACATGGTAATGAGCAGTTGAGGGGAATCGTCAGGTGCGGGCTGAGGTCGGGTGGTCCAAACGAATACTCTTTCAACGGCCTTCTAGAAGGGTGATCGGAAAGGGGAGTGGGCCGCGTTGGGAGCGCCACGGCCCTGATTCCGAGGCGGGACGCCGAAGGCATAGCCGTGGCTACGTCAAG
>SL_3KL_010_SEDDRAFT_10002611_pt1 | contig 16440 bp, 11 predicted proteins | sample SodLakKL_010_SED_2_FD_10381 | JGI IMG/M metagenome (IMG submission 10381) | reverse complement strand
CCCGCCTCGACGTGGCGGGCCATTTCCTCGGCCAGCGCCGCCTTGCGGAAGGGCTTGGCGACATGGCCGGAAAAGCCCGCTTCCAGGTACTCCGCGACCTGGTGCTGCATCGCGTTCGCCGTCACCGCGATCGCCGGGACGGGCGGGACGCCGGCTTCATCCTCCAGTGCCCGGATGCGCGCCAGCGCCTCGATCCCGTCGAGTTCCGGCATCGCGATGTCGAGCAGCACGAGGTCGAAGGCGCCGGGACGAAACGCGTCGAGCGCGGCGCGGCCGTCCTCGGCCAGGGTCACGGTCAGACCGAGACCGCGCAGCATCCCGTCGAGGATCCGGCGGTTGGTCAGGTTGTCGTCGGCGACCAGCACCCGCAGCCCCGCGAGCTCGGCCGTCGCCGCCCGCCGTGGCGCATGCCGCACCGCAGCCGGCGGCGCGGGGATGCGCACGCTCACCGTCGTGCCACGCCCCGGGACGCTTTCGAGCGCGATGTCGCCGGCCATCAGCTGCACCAGCCGCCGGGTGATCGACAGCCCCAGCCCGGTGCCGCCGAAGCGCCGCGCGGTCGAGCCCTCGGCCTGTTCGAACTCGTCGAAGACGCGCGCCGTCTGTGCCGCGGTCATGCCGATGCCGGTGTCGCTGACGCCGATCTGCAGGATGTCGCCCGGCCGGATGGCGAAATCCACCGTCACCCCACCGACCTCGGTGAATTTCAGCGCGTTGCCGATCAGGTTGTTCAGGATCTGGAGGATCCGGTTGCGGTCGCCCATCCGCATCGTCCCGCTTTCCGCGCAGGTCGAGACCTCCAGCTCCAGCCCCCGCGCCTCGGCATGTGTGCCATAGAGCGCGCGAACGCGCCGCGCCAGATCGGCGGGTTCGAAAGGGTCGCTTTCCAGTTCCAGCTTGCCCGCCTCGATCTTGGCCAGGTCGAGGATGTCGTTGAGGATCGCGAGCAGCCCCTCGCCCGATTCTCGGATCGTGTCGATCATCCGCCGCTGCTCGGCATCGATACCGGTATCGCCGAGCAACTCGGCCATGCCCAGAACGCCGGTCAGCGGCGTGCGCAACTCGTGGCTCATGTTGGCAAGGAAGCGCGACTTGGCGCGGTTCGCCGCCTCGGCCCGTTCGGTCGCCGCGATCAGCGCCGTGACGTTCGAGCCGACGCCGCGATAGCCGAGAAAGGTACCATCGGGCGCGAAATAGGGCGCGCCGCTCACCCGGATCCAGATCGGCCTGCCCGCGCCGTCGTCGGCAACCCGGTAGACGAAGTCGGTATAGGCCTCGCGCGCGGCGATCCGGCGGGCAAGATCGTCCCAGTCCGCGCTCATCCGCGCCTCGGCACGCGCATTCACCTCGTGCCGTGTCCGGCCGAGAATCGACGACGGCCGGATCCCGGTCGCGCGTTCGAACCCGCTCGAGACATAGGTGAAGCGCAACTCGGCATCCTGCTCCCAGAACCAGTTGTCGCTGACCGCGGCGATATCAGCGAAGCGCTGCTCGGCCTCCTGCCGCGCGGCCAGCGCCTGTTCCAGCGCCTCCTTGGCCTGGGCGAGCGCGAATTCGCGCAACTTGTGCTCGGTGATGTCCAGCAGCACGCCGCTTTCCCGCGCCGGCCTGCCCGGCGCCGCCCAGTCGGTGACCTGCGCCTTGGACAGGACCCAGACCCAGTGCCCCTCGCGGTGGCGCATGCGGAACTCGTGCGAGACCGCCCGCTTGCCCGAACCGTAGTGCGCCGCGACATTTTCATGCAGCTTCGGCAGATCCTCGGGATGGACCATCGCCTCGAACCGGGCATGCGTCATTGGCTCCAGCTCGGCGCGCGTGCGGCCAAGGATCGCCGCGTACTGATCGTCGATGGCCACCTCGCCGCTGCGGTTGTCGAGTTCCCAAACGCCGACCGAGGTGGCGGTCAGGATGCGGTGCAGCCTTTCCTCCGCCGTGCGCTGTTCGGTCAGGTCGATCGTCACGCCGCTGATCCGCTGCGGCCGGCCCTCGGCATCGCACCGGCTGAGCCGGCCGCGTTCGAGGACATGCACCCAGTGGCCATCGCGATGGCGCAGGCGGAATTCGGCCTCGTAACTCTCGCTCTGCCCGCTCTCGACCCGGTGGACCGCGTTCATCACCCGGTCGCGGTCCTCGGGATGGACGAGGCTGTCCCAAAGCTCCTGGCTCAACTCGGTCAGCTCGCCGGGTGCGAATCCCAGCATCTCGGCCCAACCGCTGTTGACGGTCTCGATGTAGGTCTCGAGGTCGAGCTCGGTCGTGCCCAGCCGCGCGCCCTCGATGATCGCGCTCAGCCGGCGTTCGGCCTCGCGGATGGCGGTGACGTCGATGCGCAGTCCGACATGGCCGCCATCGGCAAGCCGCTTGGCATAGAGCCGGATGATCCGGCCGTTGCGATAGGCCAGTTCGAACTCGACCGAATCGAGCTTCAGCGTGTCGAGCATGCGCTGGCGCTGATCTTCCAGCTCCTCTTCCGGGCAGTCGTAGATCCCGCGCGCGTAGCCGGTCTTGATGATCTCGCTCAGCGTCACGCCCGGCTCGAGGATGTCGGCGATTCCGGCATTGAGTTCGCGGTACTTCGAGTTGCACAGGATCAGCCGGTCCTGGTCATCGAAGAGAACGAAACCGTCCTGCAGCGCCTCGATCGCCTGGTCGAGGCGCGCATGCGCCGCCGCCGCCGCATGCCCCAGGCGCGCAACCTCGGCATCCTTGCGCTTGCGTTCGGTGATGTCGATCGACAGCACCAGGTAACCCTCGAACTCGCCCTCGGCCGTGAACAGTGGCTGAAAATCGGCATCGACCCAGTAGGCGCCGTCGGCCGGATGCCGGCGCTCGATCTCGACGCGGATCGGCTCGCGGCGATCGAGGGCGTCGAGAATGCGTTGCCTCTCTGCCGGGTCGAAATCACCCGACAGCAGGAATTCCCGCAGCGTGGTCTCGCGCAGCTCCTCGAGGCTCATGCCGAGCCGGGCCTGAAGCGCCGGGTTGATCCAGCGCGGGCGCAGATCGACATCGCTGACGGCCGCTGCGCTCTGCATCCGGCGGACGACCTCGCCCAGCATCAGGTTTTCCTCGGCCCGCGCCGCTTCCTCGGTCACGTCGCGGATGCGGAAGACGAAGCCGGCACCGCTGCGCCCGGCGCGCTGCCGCCGCGCGACGGTCAGCTGGAAGGCCCGCAGAGCGCCGCCGGTGCGAAGCCGGTAGACCGGCGCCGTCGCGATCCCGTTCGCTCGCGCCTCCTCCATGGCGCGGCGCTGCAGCGCGGCCACGTCGGGCGGCAGGGTGTCCTCCAGCGTCTTGCCAAGCAGCGTCTCGGGCGATTCGGTGAGGAGATCGGGGCGCGAGACGTGGTAGTCGATGCAGCGCCCCTGCTCGTCGATCTCGAGCACGACCTCGGGCATCGCCGCAAGCGTGGCGCGCAGCCGGTCGAGCGTTTCGGCCTGCGCGTCGCGCGCCTCGGCAAGCGCCGCCTCGGCGCGCTGGCGGGCGATCGCCGACAGCAGCCCGTCGGACAGCGTGCGCAACACCCAGACATCGTCGGGGCTGAACGGTCGTTCGCAGTGCACCCGGTCGAACCCGACGATGCCCTTGAAGGCGCCGTCGCGCGAGAGCGGCACGACCAGCAGCGAGCGGATGCTCTGCCGCTCGAGCAGCCGGCGCAGCGGTCCGTCGGGCAGCGCCGCGACCGAGTCGATCTGCAGCACGCGGCCACTGCTCATGATCTCCGGGATCGGCGCGGACTCCTCCAGCGGAACATCCTGCATCATGTCCTTGACCGGCTCGACGCCGGGAGCGCACCATTCATGCGTGTTCGACCAGACGCGCCCGTCCTGGAGGAAGAGATAGGCCCGGCAGGCCCCGGCCAGGCTGCCGATCTGCGCCAGCACCTGCTCGATCGCGCCGTCGAGCGCCTGCGGCTCGGCCCGCAACAGCCGACCCAGCGCCTCGACCACGATCGGATAGACTCCGACCGCGTCGTTCGGTGGCAGCGGGCTCAGGTTCTGGATCGCCTGCATGCGTTCGCTTCGACAGGGATGGCCAAGACGCAACTCTCCACAGATACCCGCTACCGTTGAGAAACGGTTAAACCACTCGCGCCACGGTGTCACGCCCGGCTTGACAGCCGGGGCGCGCGGCCGTCTTCTGACCGCCTCCGAGAGCCAGCGACGAGGCGCCGATGACCCGCCCGCCCGAGGATGCCGAGGACCGTCGCGCCGTCGCGCCGGTGATCTGCTACCCGACCGACGCCCTGCCCCGGCCGGATCTTGCGCACTACGCCCGCGCACGCGCCGGGGCCCGGCCGGTCGCCGAGGTGACCGTGCCGCCGCGCGAGGCCGCCGCCTTCCGCGCCCCGGCGGGCCACTTCTTCCGCATCTCGTGCCCGGAAGGGGCCCAGGTGGGCGACCTGAACCTCTTCAATGCCGAGAATCCCGACGAACGGTTCTATTCCGGAAAGACGCGCGCGCTGCATGGCACGCATCTTTCGGTGGGCGCGCGGATGTGGTCGGGCTTTCCCTGGCTGCGCCCCATGGCGACGATCGTCGAGGACAGCCTCGACTGGTACGGGACCGATGCCTTCGGCGGGCGTGTCCACGACGTGATCGGCACGCGCTGCGATCCCTACACGCACCACCTGCTCTCGGGAGGGGCGAATTATCACCATTGCTGCCACTCGAACCTGACCCGCGCGCTGGTCGCCGAGGGGTTCGCCCGCGACCGGGCCGAGGCGCTGGTCCATGACGTGCTCAACGTCTTCATGTGCACGGGCTTCACCGCCGATACCGGTCAGTACTTCATGAAGGCGAGCCCGGCGCGAAAGGGCGACTTCATCGCGTTCTTCGCCGAGATTGACCTCCTGGGCGTGCTCTCGGCCTGCCCCGGCGGCGATTGCGGGGCCGAGCATTCCTCGGATGCGGCCCGGTGCCACCCGCTGCGGGTCGAGGTTCTCGCGCCCGCGCCCGGCGCGCTCGACGGCTGGGAAAGCCCGCCGCCCAACGGCTACGACCGCAGCCACGGACTGCCGGCCGGGGCCTGACCGGGCCCGGCGCGGTTGGTTCCGGCGCGCAACGACGGAGAGGAACGACGGCAATGAGCATCCATCACTTCATGGCCGCCTACAAGCGCGTCTGGGAGGGGCGGGACAAGGCCGGCTTCGCGGCCCTCTTCACGCCCGACGGGGAGTATCACAACACCCCCTTCCAGGTGCAGCGCGGGCACGCGGCGCTCGCCGACTACTGGGCGCGGATCGAGCTGCAGCGCGACATCGCGCTCGACTACGCGGTGCTGGCCGAAACGACGGATGGCGGGATCGCGCACTGGCACGTCACCTACCAGGTGGCGTCGGAGGAGCTGTTCCGGATCTGGGCGGCTTCGACCGGGACCGGACTGCCCGATCGCAAGCCGGGCGATCCGCTGCCGCGGCTGGTGCTGGACGGGGTGCTGACGGCGCAATTCGCCCCAGGCGGGCTCTGCCGCGCGGCGCGAATCTGGTGGCATTCGATGGCGCTTCCGGACTGAGTGCCCGCCGTCCCTTGCCGCGCCGCGGCATCGGTTCCGCGCGAACAGGCTGCCCGCGACATGCCGCCGCGTCCCCGCGCCGGTGCGAGCTTCGTCGCTAACAGCGCCCGCGGGCGGTGCTCACGCCGCCTTGATGGTTGCGGGGCTGTGATTGCTCTGCTAGGGAAGCGCCGATTTCGGGTGCCGCGCCGACGTCCGCACCCTGCTGCCCGGGCCAGGCGCGTGGCCGAAGGGCGACCAGACATCGGAAGGATGGACGTGTCCGAATCAGCTTCGATTTCGTCCGGTATCGCCCAGCGCTATGCCACCGCCGTGTTCGATCTCGCCCGCGAGGAAAACGCGCTCAAGGCGCTCGAGGCGGATGTCGATGCGCTGGATGCCGCCCTCGCCGAGAGCGACGATCTGCGCCGCATGATGACTTCGCCGCTCCTCCCGCGTGAGGAACAGGGCCGTGCCATCACCGCCCTTGCGCAGAAGATGAAGCTGTCGCAGACGATGACCGGTGCGCTCGGCCTGATGGCACAGAACCGCCGGCTTTTCGCCGTGCCGCAGCTTCTGTTGATCCTGCGCCGGATGATCGCCGAGGAGAAGGGCGAGGTTTCGGCCGAGGTGACTTCGGCCACGGTACTGACCAAGGCGCAGGCCGATGCGCTGGCCGCGACGCTGAAGGAGCGTTTCGGCAAGAAGGTGAAGCTGAATGTCGCCGTCGATGAGTCGCTCATCGGCGGCCTTGTCGTCAAAGTGGGCTCGAAGATGGTCGACACATCGATCCGCTCCAAGCTCGCGGCCCTCCAGAACAGCATGAAAGAGGTCGGATAAATGGGTATCCAAGCAGCTGAGATCTCTGCGATCCTAAAGGAGCAGATCAAGAACTTCGGCCAGGAGGTCGAGGTCGCCGAGGTTGGCCAGGTACTCTCGGTCGGCGACGGGATCGCCCGCGTCCACGGCCTCGACAATGTCCAGGCCGGCGAGATGGTGGAGTTTCCCGGCGGCATCCGCGGTATGGCTCTCAACCTCGAGACCGACAATGTCGGCATCGTGATCTTCGGCGACGACCGCTCGATCAAGGAAGGCGACACGGTCAAGCGCACCAAGTCGATCGTGGACGTGCCGGCGGGCGATGAGCTGCTGGGGCGCGTGGTCGATGGCCTCGGCAACGCGATCGACGGCAAGGGCGACATCAAGGCCAGCGAGCGCCGCATCGCCGATGTCAAGGCGCCGGGCATCATCCCGCGCAAGTCGGTGCATGAGCCGATGGCGACCGGGCTCAAGGCCGTCGACTCGATGATCCCGATCGGCCGCGGCCAGCGCGAGCTCATCATCGGCGACCGGCAGACCGGCAAGACCGCCGTCGCACTCGACACGATCCTCAATCAGAAGGCCTATAACGAGGCCGCCGGCGACGACGAATCGAAGAAGCTCTACTGCGTCTACTGCGCTGTCGGACAAAAGCGCTCGACCGTCGCGCAACTTGTCAAGAAGCTCGAGGAATCGGGCGCGATCGACTACACCGTGGTCGTCGCCGCCACCGCCTCGGACCCCGCGCCGATGCAATTCCTCGCCCCCTATGCCGCGACCGCGATGGCGGAGTATTTCCGCGACAACGGCCGGCACGCGCTGATCATCTATGATGACCTGTCGAAGCAAGCCGTGGCCTATCGCCAGATGTCGCTCTTGCTGCGCCGCCCGCCGGGCCGCGAGGCCTATCCGGGCGACGTCTTCTACCTGCACTCGCGGCTTCTGGAGCGCGCGGCCAAGCTGAACGAGGATTTCGGTGCGGGCTCGCTGACCGCGCTGCCGATCATCGAGACGCAGGCCGGCGACGTCTCGGCCTATATCCCGACCAACGTGATCTCGATCACCGACGGGCAGATCTTCCTCGAGACCGAACTCTTCTACCAGGGCATCCGTCCGGCGGTGAACACCGGCCTCTCGGTGAGCCGCGTCGGCTCCTCGGCGCAGACCAAGGCGATGAAGTCGGTCGCGGGTCCAGTCAAGCTGGAACTCGCCCAGTATCGCGAGATGGCGGCCTTCGCGCAGTTCGGCTCGGACCTCGACGCCGCCACCCAGCGACTGCTGAACCGCGGCGCGCGCCTGACCGAAGTGATGAAGCAGCCGCAGTATTCGCCGCTGACCAATGCCGAGATCGTCTGCGTCATCTTCGCCGGCACCCAGGGTTACCTGGACAAGCTGCCCGTCGGCGATGTCGGCCGGTTCGAGAAGGGGCTGCTCGCGCATCTGCGCGGCAAGCATCAGGCGCTTCTCGACGACATCACCCAGAACGACCGCGCCGTGAAGGGCGAGCTACAGGACAAGATCAAGGCCGCGCTCGACGAGTTCGCCAAGGACTTCACCTGAACCGGGACTTAAGGAGAAGGCGATGCCAAGCCTCAAGGACCTGAAGAACCGGATCGAGTCGGTCAAGTCGACCCGGAAGATCACCAAGGCGATGCAGATGGTCGCCGCGGCCAAGCTGCGCCGCGCGCAGGAGGCAGCCGAGAACGCGCGCCCCTATGCCAAGCGGATGGAGGCGGTGGTCAACGGCCTCGCCGCCTCGGTCAAGGGCTCGGACACGGCGCCGAAGCTTCTGTCGGGCACGGGCAAGGAAGAGGTGCATCTGCTGGTCGTGATGACCGCCGAGCGCGGTCTCTGCGGCGGCTTCAACTCGTCGATCGTCAAGCTCGCCCGCCAGCACGCGGCGACGCTGAAATCGAAGGGCAAGACCGTCAAGATCATCACCGTCGGCAAGAAGGGGCGCGAGCAGCTGCGCCGCGACCTGAACGACCACCTGATCGCGCATGTCGATCTCTCGGATGTACGCCGCGTCGGCTACGAGAACGCCCGCGCCATCGCGCAGGACGTGCTCAAGCGGTTCGAAGCCGAGGAATTCGACGTCGCGACGATCTTCTTCAACCGCTTCCAGTCGGTGATCGCGCAGATCCCGACGGCGCAGCAGATCGTCCCTGCCCCGGTCCCGGAAGAGGCCGAGGCAACGACACTCTACGAATACGAGCCCTCCGAGGAGGCGATCCTCGAGGACCTGCTGCCGCGTTCGGTGGCAACGCAGATCTTCGCCGCGCTGCTCGAGAACGGCGCCTCGGAACAGGGCGCGCGGATGAGCGCTATGGACAACGCCACGCGCAACGCCGGCGACATGATCGACCGGCTGACCATCGAGTACAACCGCTCGCGTCAGGCCGCGATCACCAAGGAACTGATCGAGATCATTTCGGGCGCCGAGGCGCTCTGAGAAACTGGAGAGAAAGAACATGGCCGACAGCAAAGCCACCGGCAAGGTCACCCAGGTGATCGGCGCCGTCGTCGACGTGCAGTTCGAGGGCGACCTGCCCGCGATCCTCAACGCGCTGGAGACCGACAACAACGGCAAGCGGCTCGTTCTCGAGGTGGCCCAGCACCTGGGCGAGAACACGGTGCGCTGCATCGCCATGGACGCGACCGAAGGCCTGGTGCGCGGCCAGCCGGTCGCCGACACCGGCACGCCGATCGAGGTGCCTGTCGGCGACGCGACGCTAGGGCGCATCCTCAACGTCGTCGGCGAACCCATCGACGAGAAGGGCCCGGTCGGCACCTCCGAACGGCGCGCCATCCACCAGCCCGCGCCCAGTTTCGACGCGCAGTCGACCGAAAGCTCGATCCTCGTCACCGGCATCAAGGTCATCGACCTGCTGGCGCCCTATTCCAAGGGCGGCAAGATCGGCCTCTTCGGCGGCGCCGGGGTGGGCAAGACGGTGCTCATCCAGGAATTGATCAACAACATCGCCAAGGTGCATTCGGGCTACTCGGTCTTCGCCGGGGTGGGCGAGCGGACGCGCGAGGGCAACGACCTCTACCACGAATTCATCGAATCCGGCGTTATCGACATCGAGGATCTCGAGAAGTCGAAGGTGGCGCTGGTCTTCGGCCAGATGAACGAACCGCCGGGAGCGCGCGCGCGCGTCGGCCTCACCGGCCTGACGCTGGCCGAGCAGTTCCGCGACCAGTCGGGGACCGACGTTCTCTTCTTCGTCGACAACATCTTCCGTTTCACCCAGGCCGGCTCGGAAGTGTCGGCGCTTCTCGGCCGCATCCCCTCGGCCGTGGGCTACCAGCCGACGCTGGCGACCGACATGGGCGCGCTGCAGGAGCGGATCACCTCGACCAAGGCGGGATCGATCACGAGCGTCCAGGCGATCTACGTGCCGGCCGACGACCTCACCGACCCCGCGCCCGCGACCTCGTTCGCACATCTTGACGCGACGACCGTTCTCAGCCGCGCGATCTCGGAGCTCGGCATCTACCCGGCCGTGGACCCGCTCGATTCGACCTCGCGGATCCTCGACCCGCAGGTCGTGGGTCAGGAACACTACGACGTCGCGCGCGCAGTGCAGGGGATCCTGCAGCGCTACAAGTCGCTGCAGGACATCATCGCCATTCTCGGCATGGATGAACTCAGCGAGGAGGACAAGCTGACCGTGGCCCGCGCACGCAAGATCCAGCGCTTCCTCAGTCAGCCCTTCGACGTCGCCAAGGTCTTCACCGGCACCGACGGCGTGCAGGTGCCGATCGAGAAGACGATCGCGTCGTTCAAGGCCGTGGTCGAGGGCGAATACGACCACCTGCCCGAGGCCGCCTTCTACATGGTCGGCGACATCGACGAGGTAATCGCGAAGGCGCAGCGGCTCGCCGCCGCCGCCTGAGGGAAGCGCCATGGCCGATACCTTGCAGTTCGACCTCGTCTCGCCGGAGAAGATGCTGGCCTCGGTCCCCGCGACCGAGGTCCAGATCCCCGGTGCCGAGGGTGATTTCACCGCAATGCCGGGGCATGTGCCCTTCATCTCGACGCTCAGGCCCGGCATCGTCATCGCCGCGACCGAGAAGGGCGAGATGCGCTATGTTGTCACCGGCGGCTTTGCCGAGGTGACCGGCGAGCGGGTCTCGCTTCTCGCCGAGCGCAGCCTGCTGGCCGAGGAGCTTAAACAGGACGCGTTCGACGCGCTGGTAACCGAGGCGCGGTCCGCGCGCGACGCCGCGACCGGACCCGAGCAGGACAGCGCGAACAAGCATTTCGCCGACCTGATGGAACTTGGCCGGCAACTGGGCCTGCAGGCCTCCGCTGCCTGAACTGGCTCCGGATTGGCTCAAATGAGAAACGCGCGCCTCGACGGGCGCGCGTTTTGCATCTTTCTTACGTCGCCGGGCCGAGGGCCCGGCGACGGTGGAGCGCCCGTTGCGACGGTCGCGTCCGAAAACCCTGCACCGGGTGCCAGTCGTCAGTCTGCGCCAGTGCGTCGAGAGGCAGGCGCAGACCCATTTCGGCGTCATAAATGCGGAAGGCATGGGTGCCGACGATAGTACCAACCATCTGCCGCTGGTCGCGGTCGCACAGGCGATGTTGAGCGACCCCGTCGCGCTCCGGCGCGAGGGCGGATCGCTGGATGCTTCGCGATGCCTACGGTTGTGTTCTCGGACGCATGCCACGGGCGTTCAGGTCGCCTGTGGGCATGCCGCTCCTGCACGGGACGTTCTCAATCCTGCTTTCTGCTTCTCTGTCGCGAGGGGGTCGTCTTCGGCGTTACGGTCCCGCCTCGCCTGTAATGGCGCATGCAGGAACCGCCCACGATAACTTTCGAACCCGGCCTGGATGTCCTGCCGGCTTGCCCGCGCTCCGACAAAGGCAAGCGTTGCGGCGAGCAACGCCGCGCCGTTGACGGCTGCAAAGAGGGCACGATTCTCGTTGCCCAGCCAAGCGTCGCAAGCGGCGCTGAGTAGCACAAGACAGGCACCGCCCCAGATGGCGAGAAGAATCCGGACGGGAGCGGCTGTCCGGTTCGGAACCTTGGGCGTCCGCGCAAACGGCACCTTGCGTCCGGTGACCGCCTGTCGAATCGAGGCCCATGCGCCGGCGAGGTTGACAGGTATCAGGAGCAGGTTGAGGCCGTAAACCTGCACGAGTTCGCCCACCGACCGGCGCGACAGGATGAGGTCCAGCCCGTAGGTGACGAAGTAGGGAACGGCGACGAGGGGAAGGAACACACCGGCAAGCGAGGCATCGAACGGCGCCAGGAGCACGATCAGCAAGGCCAGCGGAACCCATGTCAGCGAGCCCAGGTAGTGACTGCGGAGCAGGAGTTGGAGGGCGCCTGCCCACCGCGAGCCGGGGGCCGCCGCGGCCGCGCGAATGGCCTTGGGCAGCACGATCAGCCCGCCGCAGGCCCACCGCCGCCGCTGGATCACGAGCGCGCCGAAATCGGCCGGCGTCGCCGACCAGGCAATCTCGGCATCGTGGTTGTGCACCCGCCAGCCCTTCATCGCGAGATCGATCGTGCTCTCGGCGTCTTCGATCGGAGTCCGATCCCGTATGTAGCGGCGGATGGGGTGGCCATGCTCTTCGTCATCGACCGCGATCTCGCGCAGGGCCGCGACGCGCAGAACCGCATTCGCCCCGATCCAGAACGCCGCACCGAAATGGTGAAGGCCCAGATGGATGATCCGCTGGACATCGGTCGTCGCGCCGGCGGCGCGTTCGAGCTTCGTTTCGGGTTCGGATAGGGTCGCGTAGGGTGTCTGCACCACCGCGACATCGCCGGCATCCTCGGCCGTCGCGATAGCGAGAAGGGTCTCGGCGTAGGACGGCGCAACGAGGCTGTCGGCATCGAGCGTCATGACGAAATCGCAGGGCGGAAACAGGATGTCGCCCCACGCGTCCTCGAACAGCCGGCGTTCGCCATGGACATCCACCGCGGCAACATGCTTTCCGATCAAGTGGAGCCCGGTGTTCAGGTTCATCGCCTTGTTCGCCGCATGGCTCATGTTGGCGAAGGTCTTGCGCTCGAAGGCGCCGACATCGGAGCGGAAACGCGCACTCAACCCAACGAGTTCCGCCAGCGCCGTCTCGGCATCAGCGGGAACGTTCATCGCGTCGCCGGCGTGAAGAAAGGCAAGATCGGCAAGGACGCGGCAGCGGAAAAAGCGATCATCGGCGCTGGCGTCGGGCCAGTCACGCGCCAGGCGGGCGAAGCGGAAGGCAAGCCGCCGATGGGCTCGCGCAAGCGCCAATGGAGCTTGGGATCGGTCCCGCATCGCGCTGTTTTCCGCCTGCCGCACAATGCGTTCGAGCGGCGCAAGGAATTCGTCGACACGCCGGGGCAGGGCGCGGGCGGCATCGAGCAACCGGGCATTCTCATCCGTTTTCGGATCGGGCGGATCGTCGATCAACAGGCGCAGCCACTTGTGTTCCGTGCGCTGCAAGGCGACGCTGAGCATCGCGCGATAGACGAGTTCCGGCGCCTCGCGATAGGTCGGGATCAGCGCGCCGATGCGGATCCTGCGCGCGGTTGCTCGTTCGGCTGGAGTCGGATGGCCGTCGAGCGCTTCGAGCCGAGATACGTAACCGTAGTGAGACAGCACCTGCGCCAGCGCACCGCAGCAAAGCGCACCGCCCGCGGCGAGGTATGCGATCGCTTGAAACAGTGGTGCTTCCGAAAAAGACGTTTCGATCACGAACCCGATCGAGAACGCGATCAACAGGACAAGCATGATCACGGCAACGGTTTTGCTCTCGGCAAATCGTCTGAGATGTCGCTGCAAGGCTTTCCGGCTCCTTCCGGTCACGGGCGGCGAACCGCCGGTGCCGAGCAGTCAGCTCCGTGCATCTTTGCAGATCGAACCCGACCGTGTTAACGATTTGGTTGATCGCGCCAGAATGGTGCGATGAGCGAAAGCTATACATCCATGGTTGAGCACGCGCCAGAACGGGCCCTTCAATCTTGTGCTGAGGAACCGGCTGTCGACTGCCTGGCTCATGTGCGCCGCGTGGTGGAGCGGGCCAAGCGAGAGCTGGCCCTGCGGCAGCATCCGGAAGAATCGCGGCAGGTCGGCGAAGGCGAACCAGTCGTGCTGGCCGTCGCGCGCGCCCAACGCGATAAGGTCGCGCGGCAGCGGGCGGGCGAACGCAAACCCGTCGTGCCGGCCGCCGCGAAAGCCGGCACGCCGGACAAGGAGTATCCGGTCGCCCGAGCCCAAAGCGCCCCACGACCGGAAAAAACCCCGGAGACCGGGCAGAGCGAGGCCGCAGCCAGCGTATCGCAGATCGCCGATCCGCCGCGCGCACCGGCTGCCGGGGCGCATGTGGCACCGCCGCCCCGCCGCCTGCCGGACCGGTTGCGTCCGATGCTCATCGGGCTGGTCATCGGTGTCCTGGCGGGTGGCGCCCTTGTCGCCCTCACCGCAACGCTTCTCGGCGTCGTCGGTGCGCAGAATCGAGCCGCCCCGGCTGCCTCCGTGCCAGCTGGCGCCTCCATCGACGCCGCACCCGTCAATGCGAGAGCACGGTCGCCGTCGCAAGCCTTGAGCGATTCGCTCATGGCGCCTGGAACGGCCCCCTACGCCTTTCCGCAAGCGACCGCCCTTGCGCCGCTGGATGCATCGCCCATCCTGTCGGCACGGGGATCGGAACCGCCCGCATCGTTGGTCTCGGCGCTCCCCGTCAGCTTGCCCGCGCTCTCTGCACCCGCTCCAGCTTCCGAACTGCCCGCGTTGGAGGCCGGCCCCAGGATCGCGGCACCTGCGCCCGACCCCGCCTCCGGGAGCGCCGACCGGCCCCCTCCCGCTTCCCCCCGGGATCTGGCCACCCCCCGGACGCTGCCGCCGGCTTTCGCGCCGGAACAGGCGCCATCCCTCCCGGAAGCGAGGATCTCGCGCGTGGCCGTCTATGCCCCCGGAAACCTTTCGCCGGATCGCCGGGAATGGGCCATGACGCGGCTGTCGGAGACCGGATGGCCCTTTCGCGAGGCCACGACGCCCCTCACGATTCGCGAAACGCATGTTCGTTACTTCCACCGCCAGGACCGGGCCGCCGCCGAGAGGCTGGCAATCCTGCTGGACACCGAGGCGCGTGACTTCACGAACTTCTCCCCGTCTCCGGCGGACGGCTACCTCGAGGTGTGGTTGAGCGGTCAGGGCATGCCGCCGCCGGCAGGGCCGGTTGCGACCCGCGCGCCCGAGCCCGCTACCGGCCAGACCCGTCGACGCGGCGCAGGGCTTCCGGCAACCGGTAGCCGACAGGCGGTCATCGGACGGGAGTCAAACGCGCAGACACAACTCCTGGGTGCGGGCAGCGCCTCCGGTTCCGGCAACGGCAACTAGAACACCAGCTTGACCGAGAGAGGTGCGGGCGCATTCCCGTCGTGGCGCCGGCGAGCCCGCTACGGCCGTGGCGGCAACGAAAAGGGTGGTCGAATTGGTGGCCTGGGCTCGGAAAGCGTAGCGACCGCGACAGGGGGCGACCGGTTCCTTCCAGCTGGTTCTGGTGCCTGCTGCCGAAGCGGTCGGGGGGCGTCACTGAAAGCCGTTCGCGGCCCGTCCTGCAGCGCGCCTATCGGCGAGCAGCACCCGGACCAGGCCAACCTGACCGGTCACCTGCGCCTTCGAATAGATGTTGCGCAGGTGTGAACGGACGGTTGAGACGGAACTGCCGGTATGAGCGACAAGGTCCGAAGGGTCGATGCCGTCGCGGATGAGCGCGCAGATGCGCAACTCCGCCGCCGTCAACCCCCAGGGATTTTCCGCTGCCAGCGGATCCTTGACGGCCCCCGCGCCCGCGCGCTCCTCGATCGGGTTCACCGCCCTTAGGAGCGCCGAGATCCGCCCCTTTGGCCGGCGCTCCCAGGCTTCAGCGCTGAGCCCGGCCAGGAAAGCGCAATCGCCGCGCCGCCGGGCACCGATGCCGGCGACGGCGTAGAATTCCAGCAAGTCGAGTGTGCTGTCGCCACGGCCCAGCAGGATCAGTGCGGCGTCGCGAAACCCCCGATCCGCCATCCACAGCCGCGCCCGCGGTTCCAGCGCGTCGAGGCTGGACGGCTCCAGCTCGCTCAGCGCCCAGAGCGTGCCGGGACGCATCTGCCGGGGGTCGTCCGGCACCAGGGCCAGGCCCAGCGGACGGACGAGGGGGCGCCACGCCTGCGCGGCGTCGTGATCCAGCGTTGCGATCGTCCGGCGTCGCCCGCTCTCGAGGCAGAGGCGATAGACGTGAACCACGCGCGCCTCCGCCAGCCGGGAGAACGCCTCGAGCGCCGTGCGCAGACAACCGGAACCATGCAGCGCTTCGGTCCAGTGCATCACGAAACGGGCAATCCATCCCGGGTCCGGTTTCAAGGAGGATGCAGGTTGTGAAGACAGGAAACGAGCAGGACCTGGCATGGGCACCAACTTGGTACTCGATACTTGGACGCCAATCGAACTGTGGTAGCGCCTGGAACCGTACAAATTTAGTTAATTGTCCTGAAGAATATTTCCTATTCATTAATACAAGTCAATGGGTTGCATTAACCATAGCTGCAGTTTGCGCGAGATGGCATGGTGTGCGGGGCGGGTTTAAGGGACCGAATTTCCAGGAAATACGCCACGCTTCGCGAATCGTCCGGCAGTAATCCTGGTTAATACTCCATCGCCGGTTGCAGCTGCCGACGCGGAAACAGCCTGCATGCGTCTTTTCTCATCCATCGCGTCGATGTGGGGCGGTCGGGGCGAGCGTATCATGGTCGCGTTCGAAGGCCCCTGCGCCGCGAACCCCCGGCGACCCCCGGGGCCCTTCAACCGACCCCCTTTCCACACCCCGGGGGCAATCGAAACCGATACGGAGACGAAAGATGAAAACCCTTCTGAAGAAGTTTGCCCGCAGCGAAAGCGGCGCCGCGCTGGTGGAATACGGCATCGCGCTGCTGGTCGTGATCCTCGTCGGCACGGCCGGCTTGGTTGGCTTGGCGCAAGGAACGGGGGCCCAGTTCGGCGACGCCGCTGCGGCGATGGACGAAGTTCGCGACGCAGCTGAGGAATGAAACCCTGACGCGCCAACTCACTCACCCGGCGCGCGCGCCGGGTGACCCTCTCTCCAATCCTGCCGGAGCCTGATCCATGCGCCTTTCCTCG
>SL_3KL_010_SEDDRAFT_10002610_pt1 | contig 16441 bp, 11 predicted proteins | sample SodLakKL_010_SED_2_FD_10381 | JGI IMG/M metagenome (IMG submission 10381) | reverse complement strand
ACCTGGATGGAATGAAGCCCTGGAACCTCGGCCACGAAGCGACCGTCCCGGACCACACCTCCGGCCACTCCCGGGGCCGCAAGGGGGTCTCCGTGCTCGAAGGTGTGGGACCAGGAGAGGGGCAGGTCCTCCACTTCCTGGCCTGACGGGTCGTATGCGCGGGCCTGGAAGGTGAGGACGTCACCGGTGCGCGGGCCTGGAAGGTGAGGACGTCACCGGTGCGGGCATGCTCCCGGCCGCCATCGATCTCGAGGCGGGTCGCCGGGAAGGCCTCTACCTGGTAGGTGACGGAGCTGGAGACGCCTTCGGCCTCGGCGTTGATGGTCACCGTACCGATCTCCAGGGCAGTCACATGGCCGTAGCGGCTGACCTGGGCGATGGCCGGATCGGAGGTGCGCCACTGGATCTCCACCTCCGGGTCGGGCGTCCCGTCAGGAAGGAGGGCGTGGGCCCGGTGCCGGACGGTAGTCCCCTGGAAGAGGGTTTCTCGAGTGCCCTCGATCTGGATCTCGCTCAGGCCCGGCCGGAGGACGGTCACAGGGATCGTCACCGAGGGGATGGACTCCCCCAGCCACTCCACATCGGGGGCGGGGAAGAGCTGGACCCGGAGGGTGTACTCACCGGGCTCCAGTCCGGCGACCCGGTTCTCACTCATCCAGAGGGACTGCATGGGACCGGCCAACCGGAATTCGGCATCCACCGGCATCATCTCGTCGTCCAGGGCCTGGATCTGAAGCTCCACCGTGTCCCCGACCGACATCCGGAGTTCTGCCGGCTCGACCCGCAGGTCGGCCACGAGCGTCTGGGGCTCCTGGGCCTGGAGGTCCTGGACGAGACCGGGCGCAACAGCCAGAGCCAGAAGAAGGCCGGCCAGGAGGGAGAGAGGACGGGAGAGGGGAGATGGCTGGCTGCTGTTCATGAGTGGCTCCTGGGTTGGTCCAGGGTTGATGTTCGAGGCTTGCGTCCGGTGGCCCGAAGGCAGAGAGGCAAAGGCGTCACGGCGGTTATCCAATTCAGGAGATGGGTTCCACACCCAGAACGGCGATCCCGGCGGCCTGGAGCCCCACCTCCAGAGAATGGATCCGTTCCAGGGTGAAGAGATCGAAGACGTCCACACGGCCTGGTTCGGTCCCGATCCCTTCCACCGAGATGAAGGCCAGACGGCTGTCCGGGCTGATGGCCACCCCGTGGGGAACCCGGGAGGAGGTGGCCACCTGGGCAAGCATCCCGCCCGTTCCTACGTCGAAGAACTGGACTCCGTCGCCCTGCTTCAGCGTGACGACCAGGACGCTGTCGTCTGGGGTGACCTCCAGGTTGTAGGGCCCTCGTCCCGTTTCTATGGTCCGGAGGAGGGACCAATCCTCCGTATCGATCTCCAGGATCCGGTCGGCGGCGTTGCACGCCACGTAGATCCGGCCCCCATCCGGCGACGGCGTGGCCCAGGTGGGGGAGCATGCAGGATCGTGGCCGGCTTCATGGTGGCCGTGGGTACCCGTCACCTGGTGGGCCGGGAGGGGACGAGGGTCCTCCGGGTCCAGGTGGAATCGACGGTGGACGGTGAACCCCCGGGTCTCCAGCTCCACCAGTTGATCGTCCATCATGCAGACGGAATAGTGGCGCGTCCCGTCCGGACTCACCCGGCTTCCGTGAGGCATGGTGCAGGTCTCGGTCCGCGCCACCTCCACGAAGTCCGGGAGGTAGACGACGGAAATCGACGAAGGCACCATCTCGCCGTGAAGGTTGAAATTGGCCACGTACCCGAAGAGCCCCTGAGGGTCCACACCCACGGTGGCCGGGAACTGCCCCAGGGCCAGGGGCCCGGCAACCGCCGTATCCGGACCCACCTCCAGCTTCCAGAGGTTCCCGTTCCAGACGCCGTGGCCGGTGCTGACATAGGCGTAACGGCCCGACGGATCCACGGCCACCCCGTGGGGCCCGTCCGTGTCCACCAGGAGCTCCTCGATGGCCACGGTATTCACCACTCGGGCGCCCTGAGGGCCCACCTCAATCCGGTGGACCAGATCCTGGGACTCGGCCACCACGTAGGCCGAGTACCGGGCCTCCAGGGAGGGGATGGAGTCGGCGAAGGAGGCTGAGTCGGACGGAGCCGCTGGGATCGGACCTGACAGGGCCATGAGCCCGGCCAGGACCAGGGGGAGGAGGCTCATCGCCCTTCACCCCCCAGCTCATCCCAGTGGATGATGGCGTTCCAGACCAGGGCGAAGTTCCCGTGGGGCTGGTACCGATGCATGGGATTGAATCCGAAGAGGACCATGTGGCCCTCCTCCATGGGATGATCGATGACGGCCGGCCGGCTGGCCAGCTCGTGGCCACCCACCACCACCCCGCTCATGAAGAGGTCGTCTCCGTCCCCGGTGTAGCGCACTGGAGTGTTGGGGCTATGGGCACCCACCGCCTCAATATAGGGGCCGAATTTGTGCCAGAGGGGGATCTCGTCGTCATAGCCGAAGGTGATGGGGTTGGAGGGGTCCGCCACCTCTCCTCGGAGGATGGACCCAGGGACGATGAGTTCATCGGGCTCGAAGAGGGTGGCCCGTCGGGAAAGGGAGTACTCGATGGGGAGGCGGCTGGCCGATCCCAGGGCGATGAAGGTGCCCCCTTCCTCCACGAAGTCCCGCAGGGCCTGGAGGCCTTCATACCCCATCCCCCCGGTGATCCGTTCTGCACTGTTGGGGATCCCGTGAGCCGGAAACTCCTCGGTCTGCGTATAGGCCAGGTCACCGTGCCGTTCGTCGATCCCTTCGAAGATCTGTCGCCCCCTGCTGTTTCGACCCTGTTCTGGGAAGAGGATGACGTCGAACCGGTCCCGAAGGTCGCCCTGGGCCAGCTCGGTTTCGGCGATCATGGTGAAGGGCACATCCAGGTAGTCCAGGGACCACCGGACCGCCCCGGAGTCCCGGGTCTCTCGCCAGGTGTGGAGGAACCCGATCCGAGGCAGATTCATGGGGGCCCGATCCACCCCATCCACCTGGTCCTGGGAGAGCCCGTGGAGGTCGTAGCCGAAGCGATTCGCCCACGCCTCCGCTTCATTTCGGTCCATCTCCTGAGAGGGGATGAGCCAGGCTCCAGGGGGCAACTCGGTGCCTCCGGCCGAGACCGCTTCCCGGGCCACCTCCACCGGGGCTTCGCCCAACGCGTAGCGGGCCTGGAGCGATTTGGCCGATGCCCGGGGATGGACCACCAGCCACTCGGCGTCGGCCGGGGCCTGGATCTCCCCCTGGGGCTGGATCTCCGCCGTGATCTCCTCCATGGTCAGGGACTGGACCTGGAGATCATTCACGGGGTGGGTCACCACGTTGTGCATGAGGGGGAAGGTCCAGGCCATCCCCCCCCGGATGTAGGCGACTTCCTCTCCTTCGGAAGGGTAGCGCTGCACGTCCAGGAGCATGTGGGCAAAGTTCCGGTAGGGCTGATCCATCCGGACCACGTAGTCCCCGGTCTCGACCTGGACGCCCCCAAAGCTCCCGCTCCGGGCGGCCTGATGCACCTCGATCCCGTGCTTCCGGATCAGGTTCAACATGTAGGCCGCGTCCGCCCGGCGGTCCTGCGCCTGGGGGATCACGTAGGCGAAGGGGGCTTCGGTTCGGCCTCGCTCCAGGCTGTTCTTCGATTTCACCCAGAACTGCTCCAGGATCTCCTCCCGATTCGTGGCGGCCCAGTAGAAGGAATGGAGCATTCCCGACTGCTGGTAGTTGATGACGTTCCGGAAGGACCAGTGGGCGGTCTCGTAGGCCGGGTTGGGGCGGAACCACTCCCGGGTGCGCATCTCGGCCCGGGGGGAACGGACCCGGGTGTTGGGGAGGGAGCTGAAGATTCCCCAGGTCTCGGTGAACCGGCCGATGGCGTTCCGGTTGTTGGTGATCCAGAAGAGGTAGCCCGGGAACCATCCGTCGTAGAAGTCGTGGGTGAAGACGCCAGGCATCCCGTACCGCTCCAGAGCCGTGGATTCGTAATTGGCCATCCACTGCCACTCCTTGATGGTCACCGGCTCGATGTACTCGTTGTATGGTCCTGTGCCAGTGGAGAAGTAATGGTAGGAGGTAGCATCGCCGGCCTCGTGGACATCCAGGCTGATGGGGTGCTTCCACTCCAGGAAGAGGTCCAGCATCTCTTCAGAGAGGCGCAGGTAGAGCTGCAGGGCGTTCCGGTTGTTGTCGTGGCCGGCGTAGTGGCCCCAGTACGGGGCGGCGGGGATGTTGTCCCGGTCATCGTAGATGTCCTGGCCGTGGCGCTGGTACCACTGGACCATCCGGTCCCGGCCGTCGGGCTCGGCAATGGGGACCAGGAAGACCACCACGTCCTCCATGGCCTGGGCCACCATGGGGTGCTCGGCCAGGGCCAGCCGGTAGGCCATCTCCATGGCCATCTCGGGATGGGCCGTCTCCGGCGAGTGGAGGCCGGTGTAGACGGTGTAGATGATGGGCAGCTCCTGGATCCAGTCCCGGGCCTCCTCCTGGGACGTTTGGCGGGGGTCGGCCAGGGCGTTCATCCCCTCCTTGACCCGATCCAGGCGAGCCAGGTTCTCCGGCGTTCCGATCTGGAGGAGCCGGAACTCCCGCCCTTCCTCGGTGAGCCCCAGGGTCTGGAGCTCCACCCGGTCCGAGCTGGCAGCCAGGGCCTCGTAGTAGTCGTAGATCTCGTCCACCCGGTGGAGGTGCCCCGGCTTCCCGATGGCGTGGCCGAAGTGGTCGTAGGGTGAGACCACGCCGTCCCCCTCCGGCAGATAATCCACCAGGGGGCTGATGAACTCGGGCTTGGTGGTCCAGCTCCGGATCTCCTCGGAAGCCTCCCGCTGGATGGGCGTGCCCCAATCGGTGGTGGTGGGGAGCTCCACCTCCAGGTGCCAGTCGAAGGTCTGGGGCACCGGGGGGTCATCGGTGTCGGATCCAGGGCCGTGGACTGAAGTCGCTGCTGTATCCGGTGCCAGGGCCTGGGCGGCCGTGGGGGAGGGAGCAACGAGGAAGGCGCATCCCAGAAGGAGAAGACACCCCAGGAAGAGCGTGAAGGATTGAGGGGCGAGCGCAAACGGATGGAGGCGGTTGGAATCAGGCATGGTCCAGTCGGGCCAGGGGGAACGTAGCGCCTCGGGGAAAGAGAGGGGGCAGGAGAGTACGGAGCAAGTCGACCTTGCTCCCTGGCTGTGGCCAACCTACCCTGAAGCCTTGTGCCAAGACCGAACCAACCGAGACAACGAGCCCCCTGGGTGGGGGAAGGACGAGACGGGAATGAAGCAATTGAAGCTGGGAAGTCTGATCCTGGTGGCGGTGCTGGCTGCCGGCTGCGGGAATGGCGAAGCGCCCATGCCTGAGTCGGAAGTCGCACCTGATGTTGCCGAGGCGCCGGCCGACGTTCCTGCTGCCCGGGCGGATCTCCCGGTTGAGCAGCAGCAGTTCTGGGCAAACCTGGAGGAGCACTGCGGAAAGGCCTATCCGGGGTACGCCGCCATCATCCGGGAGGGGGACACGCGCCGGGAAGGTCTCTACGCCGGTTACGAGATGGTGGCCCACTTCCGGCAGTGCTTCGATGACGAGATCCGGATCCCGGGACACATCGGTGAGGATCGTTCCCGGACCTGGATCATGACGCCGATCAACGGGGGGCTGGACCTCCGCCACGACCACCGGGACCCCGACGGATCTTCTTCGGAGAACACCATGTACGGAGCCAGCACCTCGGAGGCCGGCACGCCCCTCCGGCAGGAGTTCACCCGGGACGGACCGGGCTACTGGGTTCTGGAGATGGTCCCTGGGGAACGGTTCTCATACGGAAACCATGACGGGGAGGAGTGGCTGGTCCGCTTCGACTTCGACCTGAGTCAGCCCATGGATCCGCCACCCCCGCCCTGGGGATACGAGGATACCGAACCCACCCACCCGTAGGGTCAGAGGAGGCGCACGCTGGTGACTCTGGATGAAGCGGCCCTGAGGAAGGTCCTGGAGATGATTTCGGACCAGGTCCTGGTGGTGGACCGGACCAAGACGGTCCGCTATCTGAACCGGGCTCGGTTCGGGTACGAGGTGGAATACTTCATCGGGAAGACGCCGGACCAGCTCCTGGCGCCTGGGTCCGTGACGGTCTTCAACGAGGCATTCAAGATCCTCCTCGAGACCGGCGAGCCCCAGGAGAACGAGCTGGAGGTGGCCCTTCCCGACGGCTTCCGGCGCTGGTTCCGGATGGAACTCCTCCCCTTCCAGGAGGATGGGGTCCTGGTGATCATCCATGACATCCAGGAGTTGAAGGAGGCCCAGGAGGAGGCAGCCGAGCTGCGGAAGCTCCTTCCGCTCTGCTCCTGGTGCGGGAGCATCCAGACTGAAGAAGGGGAGTGGGTGACCATGGAGGAGTACCTCTCGGGAGAGAAGGACACCTCCGTCTCCCACGGCCTCTGTCCCGACTGTTCAGATCGACTGGTCAGCGGGGCCGGTCCGGCCGGGGGCTCGAATCGTAACGCAGGATGACCTGAACGGGAGAAGCAGCCATGGCGGATCAACCAGAGAAGGAAGAGGATCGTTTGCGGCCCCCTCCCACTGAGCGGTTCGCCGGGGACAGCCACCACTTCGATCTGGGCCGGGCTCTCCGGAAGCTCCGGGCCGAGGAGCACGAAGCGAAACGGGGTCACCATCAGATCACCCTGTACCGGCGGGCTCCGGTCACACATATCCTCTTCTCGTTCGAGACCGGGGGCCGGCTGGAAGAACACACCACCAACGGGTTGGTCAATATCCAGGTCCTGGAAGGACGGCTCCGGGTGGGTGCTGAAGGGGAGGTGCACGAGATGGACGCAGGACAGGTCCTGATCCTGAACCCCGGGATCCCCCATGATGTGGAGGCGTCGGAGCCCAGCGCCATGCTCCTGACGGTCCACCTGGAGAAGGGGGGAAAGGGACCAGATAGTTGACTGAGTCAACTATTTCTGGGCGGTGAGAAAGCCGCCTCCCACTCAATCCTTCCCACCGTCGGATCGTCCTCGGGCCCTGTGCACCGGGAATCGCTTCTCGTTCCAAGTAGATGGCCCCGTTCCAAAGGCCGGGGTCTTGGCCCCGCCACCGCAAAGCCGGCTCCTCCGACCTAGCATCAGTGTCGGAGGGGCCGGTTAGCGTTCCTGGGTAGACCCTGTGCCTCATGGCCGAGAGCAGAGGGAAGGGATGAACGCAGGGGGTCGGGGGCGCTGTCGCGTTCCTGTCGGGGGGACGAATGGATCGACGATTTCGCAGATGGATTCTAACCGGGATGGTGCTTTCGGTGAGCCTGGGGTCGGCGGGCTGCAGCCTGCTCCTCGTGGATGGGCCGCCGCAGGGTTATGCGCAGATGGACCATTTCCACTGTACGGAGAGCAATGCACTCCCCATGCTGGATGCCCTTTGGGCCGGGTTGAACTTCCTGGGTGGGGTAGCTGTGGCGGTGGAGCCGGACGACTATCAGGACCCCGGTCACCTCATCGCTGGATCAGTGTTCTGGACAGTGCTGTCGGGGTGGTCGGCCATGACGGGGCATCAGGAGACCCGTTCCTGCCGAGCGGCGCGGTTTTCGGAGGCCCAGGAACGCCGGGCGGGGGCCAGGCCCCCGATGGTGGAGCGTTCCAGCCAGGTGGAAGCAGTGATGGTGAAGCCTACGGCCGAGACCTTGGCGGTGGGCGAGGCCGTCCAACTCCAGGCCACGGCCTACAGCTCAGCCGGGACGCCCCTGGATGGCGTGAGGGTGAATTGGAATTCCACCCACGACACCGTGGCCACCGTATCCACCTTCGGTCGGGTGGTGGCCCACACCCCGGGCACGACCGTGGTCACGGCCCAGAGCGGAGGTGCCATGGGGGTGGTGGAGATCAGGGTGGTGGCGCGGTGACCTGGGGGAGGAGACTGGAAATTGGGGCCGATGGGGGAAGACAATGGGAAACCCAGATAGTTGACTGAGTCAACTATTTCCGGGAGGTGGGAAAGCCGCCTCCCACTCAACCCTTCCCACCGTCGGATCGTCCTCGGGCCCTGTGCACCGGGAAACGCTTCTCGTTCTCCTCCATCTTGGCTCGGATCGCGCTGGCCACGTCGATCTCCAGGACGTCAGCCAGGCGCAGGAGGTAGATGGCGATGTCGGCCACCTCCGACTCCAATTCGGCCTTGGCTTCCGGGTTGTCCTTCAGCGCTCGGGCCTCGTCCGTGGTGAGCCACTGGAAGTGTTCGGTGAGTTCGGCTACCTCCACCGAGAGGGCCATGGCCAGGTTCTTGGGCGTATGGAACTGGCCCCAGTCCCGAGCCTGGGCGAAGGTCCGAATGCTGCTGGTGAGTGAAGGGATGTGGCCGTGGGTCATGGGCATCTCAGGGCGGAGGTGGACAGGGGTCTCCTGGGAGGTCCCCGTCATCATGGGATGGAGCTGGGACGAGGCTCTTGCCGGGCCTGACCGGGCTGGACTTGGCCAGCGGCCAGCCCTTGGAAGTACGCTTGGGTCTCCTCGTCCACGCAGTAGAGGTAGCAGCCCTTCAGGCCTCGTGTCATGAGGGTCCGGTAGGTGTTGAGGATGATCCGCCGGGCATGACTCCTGGCCTGGGCCGGGTCCTCCTTCAACCACTTCTTGTAACCCCGGATGGAAGAGTCGTAGCGGGCCCGTTCCTCCGGCTGGGTGATGACCTCTCCGTCCCGGATCACCAGGTCCTTTCCGATGATGACTCCTACGTAGTCCAGTTCAAGCCCCTGGGCCGTGTGGATGCAGCCGATCTCGTTGATGGAGTCAGGCTTGACCAGCCAGAGGCTCCCATCGGTGGTCAGGTTCCAACGCATCTGGAAGTCATGGTCCGGGANGTGGATGTCGTAGGCCGCCGGGTCCTTCTTGCTCACCCAGTCCCAGCAGTACCCGGCCACCAGTCGAGCTGGGCCCTCGGTCTCATTCCGACGTTCGATGAGGGCGCGGAGCTCATTGGGGCTTGGGACGACCCGAAAGTCGTAGTTGTAGTCCAGTTGATCCAACCGGGTATGGGCGGACTCCCGGATCTGGAGCACATGGTCCAGCCAGGCCAGGTAACCGTTGGAGCCGTTGCAGCGGAACTGGGACCTGAGCTCCATCTCGTCCACCGAGGCGCCCAGGGCATCGGCGTGTTCGAGGATCTCAGCTCGGGATCCGATGTCCTGGAGGGTCACCCGCTGGTCCTCGTCCAGGAAGAAGACGGTCACCCTGGCCGCATGGATGAGCTCCTTCACCTGGTTGTCCCCCAGGTTCTTGTAGAGGCCCGATTTCTCGTTCAGTCTGTGGGCTTCGTCCACGACCAGAAGGGGAAAGGTGTTGGCTTCGGCGGTGGTGAAGCTCCCGGATCCCGTGAAGAGGTTGGAATACTCCGATTTGGTCATGGTTCCGGTGAGCTTGGACTCGTAGACGGCCCGCGGGGCGGCATTCTTGGTGACGTACATGGTCATCTCTTCCTCCTGGAGCCACTGGACCAGGAGATTGATGGCCACCACCGATTTCCCTGTTCCCGGGCCGCCGTGGACGATGAGAACCCGTTTCTCATCGTCGGGCGTGGTTCGAGCCAGGTGTAGGGCCCTCTCCAGGACGACCTTCTGCTCATCGACCAGGGTGAACTCCTGGTTTCCTTCCATGAGACGGGCCAGGCTGTCGGCCAGCGACTTGGACGGGCGAATCCGACCCTGGTCGATGCGGACGATGATGCGGCTTCGATCCCCGTACCGTACCCACCGCTTGATGAAGCGACGCAGCTTCTCCACCTCCCCCTTCAGGAAGAGGGGCGCCTTCTCCAGCCAGTCGGCGTAGGCTGGGTCATCCAGGGTCCCAGGCTGGATGAAGTTGTGGAGATAGGCGCAAGGATGGAGTTGGATGTCTCCCTGGTAGACTGCTTCGTTGAAGTTCCGTAGGAGCTGGGCGTAGGACCAAGCCTGATAGGAGGGATGGCTGACCTCCCGGTTGCCCCCGCCCACGAAGGTCTGGACCACGCCGTCCAACGGGGTGGCCTGGGCTGATTCCCACTGTTTCAACTCGACAATGACGGCCCGGTCCGTATGAACGTGATCCTGGCCGGCCACGATGAAGTCGATCCGCTTGGCCGTCTGGGGGATCTGGAGTTCGATGCTGATCCCCGAGTCGGCCGGGATCTCCGGGTCCCGGAGGACGAGTCCCATCTGCGCGAGGGAATTTCGCCATGACCGGACCTCGTTGGTCGCTACACCGTGGCCAAAGGCCTCCCGGAATCCGTCCAGGAGGACCTGGTCCATGGAACCCGTCTCCAGGTCCCGGTGAAAGCCCGTCTTGTCGGAGTGGTAGACGATCATGAAGGGGGGCGGTAGGAGGGTGTGACGGAAGCACGGTAGGTTCTGAGCTCCGATCCATCAAGCGGCCCAGGGCTCCCCTTCCCGCCGGGAGATGGCGGGAAGGGGACTGCACGGGAAGAGAGCATTCCAGGAGAGCGGGTTCATTACTTCTTTACTCTCTGCGGGCGGCCTCCCGGGGCTCTGCATGGGATAGGGCGGGGAGCGCCCCCGTGGGATTTCCACCAGTCGGCCCCGCCTCTGCGCGGGCGTTCTGGACTGCCGAGAGCCCCAGAGGAGGCGCAGCAGAGTCACCACGAAGGGCGGTCACGCTCCGGGCCAGGGCGTCCTCCATGTGGTGGATGGTACCGGCGGTGCCGGGACACATATCCCGTAGAGGAGCCAGAAGAGGGTCCAGCCCGGTCACGCGGAAGATCATGGCGTGGCCCGACCCCCTGAACTCGCTGAATGCGAAACCGAAGGCTCGAGCGTTCGCCAGCCGGGTCGCGAAGCTCCAACTGTGGGCATTGGTGGGACCCGGGTGGCCAAGGGCGCTGAAGTCAGAAAACTCGATCCAGACATCGGACTCGGGTTCTTCATCGTCGAAGAAATAGGCCACGGTTCCGCTGGCCGTCACGAACCGCTGGGTGCTGACCCAGATCAGGAGATTCCCCGTGTCGGAGCTACAGGCCAGCACAAGCTGCGCGTATTCGGAGGCCCCGAACCGGTTCGTGATCTCCGTGTCCGCTTCAAGGCTGAGGAATCGAGCGCCCTCTCCCTCCAGGTAGACCCAGTCATATACCTCCACTTCCGTATACCAGGTCTCACCCTCGATCTCAACCTGAACAGTGACCGTCCCGGCTTCAGAAGGCGTAAGGACGCCATCGGGGGTCATGGTGCCCATCCCGGTCTCCAGAATGCTCCATCGCATCGGTCGATCCGCCTGGCTCCCATCGGCCAGAAAAGCTTCGGCCTCGTAGACATAGGAGTCACCCGCCTTGATCCGGAAGTGGCCGTAGATGGTCACCGATTCGATGGGGGGCCCCAGGACCGTGATCTGAGCGGACCCACTGGCCTGATCCGCCGTGGCCGTCAGGGTGGCGGTCCCGACGTCGTTCCCTGTGGCCAACCCCGTCAGCTCATCCACCAGGACCACAGCAGGATTGCTGCTGCTCCACGAGACCTCCACCTCCGGCATGGGCTCGCCGTCGCCATCCAGGACGGTGGCCGAGAGGCTCGTGCTATCCCCCACCCGAAGGGTGTCAGAGACGGGCTGAACCTGGATCGTGGTCGGTGTGGGAGCAGCAGGTGCGCTGGGGCTGTCGTCGCAACCCGCGAGGGGGACGAGGAGGACCAGGGCGGCCATGGCGACGACGTACTGGACGGGGCGAAAATGGGCGAAAGGGACCACGGGAACGACCTCCGCTGTGAGACGATGGCAGGGGCCGGACCGGGATGGATTGCTTTGGCCCCTCTTCAGCGTCCCACAGCCTAACCCACCCCTCGGACACTCCTGGTGTCGGCTGGTCCCCAGGTAGTTGACTCAGTCAACTACCTGGGGTTGGATTTGACTGTCTGAAAAATGGGAACGGTTCAGGAAAACACCCCGTTTCCGAATCCGCCTCCCTCAGGCACACCCCATCATTCACTCCACCCGCACCATCCAGAGTCGAACGTTGGAGGACAGATCAGGAGCTGCCACCGCGATCTCGTCGTGGGTGCCCTGGACCAGGAAGTAGGCCATGGAGCCGCCCCGGAGGTTGAACGCGACGGAGGAGTCGTAGGTGGTGGTCATGGGTGTGGGATGGGCGGTTGCGTGGAAGCCCGAGAATACGTCGTGGAAGTTCCAGCTTGCGAAGGTGGGGCTTCCACTCCCGAAATACTTCCCATCGGCCATGACGGCCATGGCCCACAGGGCCAGAACCCACTCGGTCTCCTCCCCGGCCAGCTCTGCCAGCAAAGGAAGGCCGTGGGTCGTGGCGGAGGCGATGGCCCGGGTCATCTGGTGCTCCGTCTGAGGGCTCCAGGCGAAGTCGGCGATCCACCGGAAGATGGAAGCCGGGACCCCGTAGGGGAGGCGGCCCGGATCCACGCAGGGACCATTCCCCGGGGGGCGAGCCAGCCAGCTGCACTCATGGGGGGCCTGAGCGAGCCGGGACGTGGGGCTCTCGAAGCCCGAGTAGATGGCCAGGTCGTAGAACATGCTCATGTACCACTGCCCATGTTCTTGCACTGCAGAGCGACCCAACTGTTGGCCTGAGCTGTTCCCGGTGGCCGTGTGGCCTACCAGCTCCTCCACGAAGGTGGCCAGCCCTTCCGTTTCCCAGACCTCCGGGAGACTCGTGGCGCCTGCTTCAAAGATCTGGGTCCCAAAGTGGATGACGTGGGTCAGCTCGTGGGCCAGGAGCCTCGGGTAGAGGTCCAGCGCCTGCGAGACCGAGAGCTCACGTGCCGTCGTCCCGTTGGGATCTGGGACCACCATGTAGAAATACTCACCCTGGTTGCTGGCGTCGCACGCGGACCGGGGGAAGAAGTCACCGGTGAAGACGAACCCATTGNTGGTCTCCAGNTCNTTGACCTCCGGCGTGAGCACGATGACCACCCGNCCGTTCTGGTCCAGGTCGGTGGGCGGACCCAGGAGGCGGGTGAGTTCCGGCCCGATGAGCTGATCATAGAGGCTGGCCANGGCGTTGTAGTCGCCTCCACTGAGTCCCCCGGACGGTCGGTCGTTGTCCTCCACCCAGATGGCGTGATTGCCTACGGCTCGTACCGTCCCGTTGATGGTGGTGTAGGCATCGCAGGATTCGGGCACCCGGACGGTGGTCTGGTCCCCTACATTCTGGAGGGCCGTGCTGGCCAGGGCCGGTCTCTCATCCAGGGTGCGGGCAGAGGGTCCCAGCTCCCGCAGGAGCTCCATGTTACGCTCCATCTGGCGGGCGTGGGCATGCGCCAAGGCCTGGTCCTCCTCCGACGGCATGGACAGCGCTGCCCCAGGTACCGGGGGTGCGGCCGCCAGGGGGGCTGCCACAGGCGTCACATCCAGCTCCCGGCGGGCCAGTCCCTGGGTTCCAGGATCCCCCACGCCTTCTCGGAGCGACTGCAGGGCCGCCACCCCGGCAGGCAGGGGCGAGGCGCTGGAGATCTGAAGGTTGGCGGGCGTGACTGAACTCACCACCTCCGAGATGGACTGGACACCGATGAGATAGGTAGCCGGCGTACTCCGGGAAGCCAGGGAGAGGCAATGGCCCTTGGCTCCGCTCCCAAAGCTCATCCAGGTAGTTCCGAACTGGAAGGGTTCGATGGTACTCCTCGGACTCACCGGAACGGACTGGACCACTGCATCCGCCCCCTGGCTCACCTGGACGGGGACGGGACGGGTAGGGAGGCACTCCCCTACGGGAACCTGGAAGGTCAGCGATCCGGCGCTGGATGAGAGGACCTGGGCAGCTTGATCATCCACCGTCACCGAGGCGTCGGCCAGGCCCGTCCCGGTGAGGGTGGCCGTTTCGCCCTCCACCAGGAGAGAGGGGGAGATGCCCTGGACTGTGAGGGAGCCGGGGGGCAGGGCCGCCGTGGCCGCTACCATGGTGGACGGGCCGCCTTCCACACTCACTTCCAACTCCTGGGCCCCACCGGAGGCCCCCAAGATCCAGCGGGTGGAGGCCTGGCCCTCTTCGTCTGAGGTTTGCTGGGTCTCCGAGAGCGATCCTCCACCCTGACGGATCGTCCATCCAACCGCAATTCCGGAGACACCGCTTCCATTGGCGTCCTCTACCCGAATCACCACCGGTTCATCCAGCTCGCTTCCTGCCGTGGCGCTCTGGCCGTGTCCGGACACGGCTACGATCTCGGCCGGACGCTGAACCACCCAGACTTGCACGGATTCAGAGATACCGCCTGAGGTAGCGGTGATCTGAGCTGAGCCATTGTCCACGGCCGTCACCACACCTCCGGAGACCGTGGCAACATCGTTCCGAGAGGATGTCCAGTTCGGCGATTTTTTTTGCACCTGGGCCTGGATGGCGAGGGTCGCCCCCAGGGCATCCAGGGTGTCTCCACTGGCGGCGAGGGTCAGACTGGTGGCCGCAGGTTCCGGCTCGGGAGGCTCGGTGGAGGATCCGTTTCCGTCCCCGCATCCTGCCAGGAGAAGGACGGCCATGAGTAGCAGAATGCGAGACTTGTGGATAAACCCCATGGCGGCACTCCGGGTGGTGGTGTGGATACGCAGGACCGCTCCGGGTCCCCACCCCCATTCGTGCAAGCCCGGTGCCTCCCTCCCAGAAATCACGACAGGCCCCCCGACCCGGAGGTCGAGGAGCCCGTCTCAGCCCGTCTCAGAAGGCGGGGCCGGAGTGACGCCTGATCAGGGCTGCTCCCCTGCCAGCTCCAGGAGTGCGCCGGCCATGGCCCGGATCCGGTCGGCGTCACCGGTAGCCTGCCGGGTGTCGATGGCCTTGGCCTCGCCCCAGAGCCCGGTGGCCAGCTCCTGGAGGGCGCTCCGCTTCGCGGTGCCCGGCGTCATTCCGTCGATTCGATCCAGCTCACCTGCAACCTCACCGGCCATGGCGGCCTGGAGACCGTCATCCCGGACGAGCTGATCGTAGTAGGCCCGAGCCACCACCAGGTCTGCCGGCCAGACCTTCTGGGGTTGGTGCTGGGGGTTGAACTCGTCGAACTGGACCAGGCGGGCGGCAGCCAGCTCGTTCTCCGAGAGGAACTCACTGGGAGTCAGCTCGAAGACATCCAGTCCCCGGGCGATCTCCGACCCGTAGATGTACCCGTTGTACCAGTAGGACGACCAGAAGCCGCCCAGGTAGAGCTCGTCATCGTCGATGGGGCCCCGGTCGAAGAAGGCAATCTCAAAGGGGTTGGATGGATCGGTGAAGTCCAGGACCGAGATCCCGCCCTGGTACCAGGCCTGGACCTTGATGTCCCGGCCCGGAACCGGAACCAGGGACCCGTTGTGGGCCACGCAGTTCTCGGTATCGGTCTGTGGCGCCGGCATCTTGTAGTAGCTGGCGTGGGTCATCTCACCGTTGTTCAGCCAGAAGATGGAGTTGGCGCCCCACTCGTAGCGATCCTCGGCCCGGCAGCGGGGAGAGCTCCCGCCACCCCACTCATCGGTGAAGAGGACGCTGGTCCCGTCGTTGTTGAAGGTGGCCGAGTGCCAGAAGACGAAGTTCTCGTCGGTGACCTCGCCGATCCGCTGAGGGGTGGCCGGGTTGGAGATGTCCAGGATGATACCGTTGCCTGAACAGGCACCCGCCGCCAGCCCGATCTCCGGGTAGGCAGTGATGTCGTGGCACCGGTCCGTGGCCCGGGGCTGCCGGGGATCCTGGTCGGCGTCCACACCGGGGAAGAGCCCGTCGATCCGGCCCGTCTCTTCGTCGGTGAAGATCCGGGGGGAATCGATGAGTCGGGCCTGGGCCGGGTTGGCCAGGGGCACCTCGATCACATCGATGCTCCAGTATGCCGTAGCCGGATCGTCAGGATCCCGCTCCTCTCCGCAGCCGGCCAACTCCTCGGCAGGGCGGGAGGGGCTGGTTCCCGAGTTGTAGACGTAGAGGGTGGAGGAATCGTTCAGGTCCTCCACCAGGGTATGGGTGTGGGAGCCCCGGCAGGTCTGGACGGCGGCCACCTGCTGGGGGTTGTCCAGGTCCGAGATGTCGAAGATCCGGACGCCCCGGAACCGCTCCGGATCCACGGTGCCATTCGTCCCCTGGTCTCCGCAATCGATCCGGCCCCGGACCTCCTGGGCCGACATGAAGACCAGGTCGCCGTATACCGACACGTCACCCTGCCCGCCTGGGCAGTAGATGGTGGTCCGCAATCGCGGATTGGAGGGATCGGAGACGTCGTAGATGTTGATCCCGCTGTAGTTCCCTACGAAGACCAGGTCTCCCCGGTAGGCCATGTCCGAGTTGGCAAAGCGGGAGTCGCCTGGATCATCCGGATTTTGGAAGCCCTCGGGCTTGGGGATGTTGGCCAGGATCTCCATGTTCCAGGAGGCTTCTTCGGCATCCATGAAGCCGGCAGCCAGTCCAACTCGGGGGTCGTCATCCCCGCCCAGGGTGAAGGTCTGAGCCGAGGCTTGGGCCGGGGCCCAGGCTGTGGCCATGAGGAGGAGCCCTCCCAGCATCCAAGCACCAATGCGTGCGCTTGATCGTCTCTTCAT
>SL_3KL_010_SEDDRAFT_10002609_pt1 | contig 16442 bp, 10 predicted proteins | sample SodLakKL_010_SED_2_FD_10381 | JGI IMG/M metagenome (IMG submission 10381) | reverse complement strand
ATGCGCGATTTCCGCGGTCAGAGCATCGACATATATCCGTTCCAGTACAATCCCATCACGCGTACCTTACGTGTCTACACTGATATTGTCATTGAAGTCAGCTCAACGGGCAAAGAGGGGTTAGATCCCCTTTTGCGCACCCGTGATTTAATCACGCTGGAACCTGAATTCAATGCCATTTATAATCGTTTCTTTCTGAACATGGGTGCAGCGGAGCGCACCTACCCGATGCTTGAAGGTGAAGAGGGAAGTATGCTGATAATTGCCTATGACGCTTTCATGGAGCCGATGGAAGAGTTTCCCAAAATCTGAAGCGGGTGCAACCGCAGCTGCAATCAAAACCTTTGTTCAGAACTACTACAACGACAATGAAGATTTTGCATATCTTTTGTTAATTGGTGATGGGCCACAAATTCCACCGATGACCACATCGTGGGGCCATTCCGATAATGCATATGGCTTTTTAGTGGGTGCCAACTCTTATAACGACATTTTCGTTGGACGTTTCTCTGCTGAAAACGTGGCGCATGTTGAGACCCATGTACAACGTATGATTGAGTATGAAAGGGATCTGGATGAAACTGACACCTGGATGAGTACAGCCATGGGCGTTGCCCGTAATGAAGGAACCGGAAGCGGGCATCATGGAGAGGGTGACCATACCCATATGGACTTTATCAAAGATACCCTGCTCAACTTCACCTATGATGTGGTTCATCGCAATTATGATGGAAACGTACCTGGCTTGCCTAACACTACTGCCGCCCAAATCAGTGCCAATATCAATGCAGGTGTTTCTGCCATTAACTTTTGCAACCACGGATCTGTTACGGGATGGAGTGTTGCGGGTTACAATATTACGCATGTAAACCAGTTGACGAATGTGGGGAAATTACCCTACATCACATCAGTTGCCTGCGTAAATGGAAATTTTGTCAACAATTTCTGTTTTGCTGAAGCCTGGATGCGCGCAACGCACAATGGAGAACCAACCGGAGCGGTTGGGATCATGGCCGGAACGATAAATCAGCCCTGGCAGCCACCGATGTGCGGTCAGGATGAGATGGTCAGCATCAAGACTGAAGCAAGTATACCACATGGTCCAACAATTAAAAGAACTTACGGAGGAATCTCTGCAAACGGCTCCATGTTTATGATACCACAATATGGTGCCCAAGGTATTAGAACCCACGAAACCTGGATCCTTTTTGGAGATCCAACGTTGATGGTCAGAACGGCAACACCGGAACCTTTCAGTCCCGCCTACAATCCGGTTGTATTTCTGGGCACCGATTTCTTCGACATTACCGTGCCTGATGCCGAAGGTGCAACCGTAGCCATCACCATGTACGATGAAATTGAAGAAGAGGTGATCATACTTGGCACTGCAATCGTTGAAGATGGTACAGCCAATATCACATTCACAGAACCTCCAGCTGAGCCTGGCATGCTTACACTGGCCATTTCCGGTTTCAATAAAGTTACCTATATAAATGAGGAGATTCAACTTATTCCACCGGAAGGACCTTTTGTGGTTTTTGATGCTTATGTTTTGGATGATTCTGATGGCAATAATAACAATCAGGCAGATTATGGTGAATTAATTTCATTAGACCTGAGTCTGAAGAATGTTGGCATTGAACCCGCTGAAGGGGTTGAGGCTACATTGACAACTGATAGTGAGCATGTGACGATCATTGACAATCATCAGGTTTTTGGCACCATTGATGAAGACAGTAACATGATGGTGGAAAACGCTTTCTCTTTCCAGGTGAATGAAGTAATTCCTGACAACCACAATGTGATGTTTACACTTCAAATTGAAGCAGAAGATCAAGAGGGGTGGTCCTCAAACTTTGCTTTACGGATCTATTCACCCGTTTTCGAAATCGGAGAATTTTTTGTGGATGACTCTGAACATGGTGATGACAATGGCAGACTTGATCCAGGCGAAACAGCCGAAATCGTAGTTAGATATACCAATAATGGAGGCGCCCCCGCAATGGCCCCGATCACTCATTTTTCGGGCTCCAGCCCTTATCTCACGATTCTTGAAACGGAAATGGAGCATGATATCATCCCTGCGGGAGAATATATTGACGTGGCCTACACTGTTGAGGCACACTCATCTACAGTTCCCGGAACCTTTGTTGATGTTTTATTTGCAATTGAAGACAATCATCTGGTAGAATCTGATCAAATTCTGGTAATCGGCCAGGTGCCGGAAACCACTATTGGAGAAGGCACCGACATACCTGCTCAGTATCCTTTCTATAACTATTACAAAGCCAACCGTTCCCAGATGCTTTATCATGCATCCGAACTGGGTGAAGGAGATAAAATCATCACAGAAATGGGTATGGAAGTGATTCATATTACAGGAACTTCACAACATCAGGTGTTTCCAAATTTTGTTGTCAGGGTAAAACATACCGAGATGAATGCATTGGGTTCCGCATTTGTCGATATGAGCGATGCAACTGTCGTGTTTCAGGAAGATAACCACCAAATGCCACTGGAAGTAGGTTGGCACATCTGGGACATTGAAAACTTTGAATACGACGGCACCAGCAACCTGATCATAGAAGTTGTATGGGGTCTGCTTGATACCTGGTGCAGCTTTGGCGATCACTACCGTGTTAACGGAACCACAAAGAATCAAACAAGGGCAGTATTTGGCAGAAGCGATACACAGGCCATTCCACCTTATTTTGGAAATTCTAACATCTTGCCCAACCTGTTCTTGGCATTTGCTGCAGAGGAAACAGAAGATGCTAAAGAGGTTGAGTTTATAATAAAAGATATAGAAGACAATCCGCTTGAAANTGCAACTGTTACCATNGGATCAATGACAATGTTTACTGACGACACAGGTACAACATCATTGACACTTCTGCCTGGTACTTATAATTTCAGCACTTACAAAGAAGAATATATACCTGCTGAAGGCCAGATAATAATAGAAGATGATGACTTGACTGTGATAATAATCTTAGAACTGGAACTGCAACTATTTGAGGTTGTTTTTAATGTGGATATCTCAAGAGCCATTGAATTTGACCTTCTGAATGGATTTGATCCACAAAATCATCATATCTTCATTACCGGTAGTATGCTAGAATGGGTAGAACCGGGATCCGAACCCAATCATCAACAAATGGATCAGGCCGGTACCGACCCAATGACCTTTACCATAACACATCAACTCGAAGCAGGTACCTATGAGTATAAATATTTCTCTGACCTGATTGGAGCAGGATGGGATGGCGGCGAATGGGAAGGTGGCGAAAACAGGATCCTGGAGGTGGAAGATCATATGATCGTTCAGGATGTATTTGGACCAGACGAATTATCACTGCCGGCTATTTCCGCTCCAAACGTAACCCTGTATCCAAATCCCGCAAATAATGCTGTGAATATTATTTCTAATGCAACTATTTCTTTTGTTAGGATTGTTGACATGAAGGGTCAGACCGTTTATTCCTCTTCTGCAGATCACAGTGAGGTCAGCATTGATATATCTTCCTTGATCAACGGCATTTATTTTGTTCAGATTATGACCTATGAAGGGGCAGTTACTCATAAATTACAAATTATGAAGTAGTTTTTTCAAGTTTTATACCAACACAAACGGGGTTGTATCTTTTTTTTGCAGCCCCGTTTTTTTTATCTTATTTTTTTTAATTCCAAGATGCAAATATTTGTATTTCAAGCTACTCTATAAACTAAAAAGTGTTTTGAAAACAATTTTCCTTGTTATTTAAGATGATTCTTGGTATCTTTAGCGCGTCAAAAAAACCAATTATTTACCCTGTTTTTAAAAACAGATCTATTATTCATTAAAAAATCCATTATGAAGCGAGTTACTTACGTTTTAACTTTTCTTTTCATAGGATTCATTTCCTATGCATCAGCCCAGGGAAACTGGGTAGGGATCAACGCAACTTCGCCTACTCCTGCCGAAGCCAGGTTGGTTAACAGCAACATCCAGGAGAGTGTCATACAGTTTTCCCTGGATGGTTACATTGAGGTTGCAACAAGAACCCCCAGAGGAGTTGCCAGCCTGATCAAGTTAGACAATGGCGTGCAGATCATGGAGACCGGTGCTCCCGATCTGGCCAAAAAGACGGTGAGCATCATCATCCCCGACATTGAGGAGATGGAACTGACTGTTGTCAGCTCAAAGTACCATGAATTTACCGATGTGGATATAGCTCCTTCCAAAGGGCATTTCACCAGGAATATCAATCCTGATGATGTACCATTTGTATATGGTGAGCCCTATGATGAGGATGCCTTCTGGCCCGGAGAAATTGCCAGTCTTCAGGATCCTTTCATCATGCGTGACTTCCGCGGACAGAGCATTGACATCTATCCATTCCAATACAACCCGCAAACACAAACGCTGCGAGTGTATACGGACATAGAAATCCGCGTTAGCTCTACCGGACGGGAAGGTTTGGATCAGTTCCACCGCACGCGCGACATCATTACGCTAGAGCCTGAATTTGGCAGGATTTACAACCGTTTCTTCCTGAATATGGAAGCTGCCGAAAGAGGTTATCCGATGCTTGAGGGAGAAGAAGGAAGCCTCCTCATCATTGCTTATGACGACTTCATGGAACCCATGGAGGAGTTTGTGAACTGGAAGCGCACCCTTGGCCGCAGAGCAGAGATGGTACCCAAATCTGATGCGGGAACCACACCAGCCGCCATTAAGAGTTTTGTCCAAAACTACTACGACAACAACGACGATTTTGCATATCTCTTACTCATTGGTGATGGTCCGCAAATTCCACCAATGACAACCAGCAGCGGGCATTCTGACAATGCCTATGGTTATCTTGTGGGTGCGAATTCATTCAACGACATCTTTGTAGGCCGTTTTTCTGCTGAGAACGTTGGTCATGTCGAAACCCACGTACAACGTGTAATTGAATATGAAAGGGATCTTGATGAAAGCGACACCTGGCTGAGCAATGGCCTGGGTATTGCCAGAAATGAAGGTGCCGGTGGTGGTCACTACGGAGAAGCTGACCACGTGCATATGAACTTTATCAGGGACACCCTGCTTAACTTTACCTATGATGTGGTGCATAGCCGTTACGACGGTCCTGGATTCAGTACCTCAGCAGCAGAGATCACCGGAGACATCCATGGCGGTGTTTCAATTATCAACTTCTGTAACCACGGCTCAGTAACCGGTTGGAGTGTTGCAGGTTATAATATCACACACGTAAACCAGCTGACCAATGTGGGTAAACTTCCATTTATCTGGTCGGTAGCCTGTGTGAATGGTAACTTTGTGAATAATTTCTGTTTTGCAGAAGCCTGGCTCAGGGCTACCCATAACGGTGAACCCACCGGAGCAGTTGGTATGCTTGCTGCAACCATTAACCAGTTGTGGCAGCCGCCTATGTGCGGACAAGATGAAATGGTTAGCATCCTCGCAGAAGAAAGCATCGAGCACGGACCCACCATCAAAAGGACCTTCGGAGGTGTATCCACCAATGGTTCAATGTTCATGATCCCACAATATGGAGCAACCGGTATTCAGACACACGACACCTGGATTATGTTTGGTGACCCCACCATGCAGGTAAGAACGGCAGCACCGGAACCTTTCATGGCAAACTATAACCCTGTCATGTTTATCGGAACCAGCGCATTCGACGTTACCATCCCTGATGCAGATGGTGCAACCGTGGCCATTACCATGTACGACGAAGTTGAAGAAGAAGTGATCATTTTGGGTACTGCAATCGTCGATGGCGGAACAGCTACCGTAAACTTTGACGACCCTCCCACTGTACCCGGAGAGCTTACCCTGGCTATTTCAGGATTCAACAAAGTTACCTATATCAACGATGAGATTCAGCTGATCCCTCCGGATGGTCCCTATGTGATCCTCGACAGTTATGAGATTGATGACTCAGCCGGTAACAACGACGGTGAAGCGGATTATGGTGAAGCAATCCTGCTTGATGTAACGCTCGAGAATGTCGGTATTGAAGAAGCTGTGAACGTTCATGCCACACTGCATACATCCAATGAATATGTAACAATTACCGATGATTTTGCAGAATTCGGAAACATTGACGAAGACTCAACAGCCAGTCTTGAAGGTGCTTTTGGTCTTGTATTTGCCGATGACATTCCTGATCAGCAAGCAGTATTGTTTACGATGGCCATTTCTGATGACAATGAAGAGATTTGGGAGTCAAACTTCATCATCCGTGTAAATGCTCCGGTACTTGAATTTACCGACATGTATGTTTATGATCCGGACGGAAGGGGTGCAACACCCATTCATCCAGGCCAGATCACCGACCTTGCGGTTGAAATCACAAATGACGGGAATGCCACAACGGAAGATATCAGCTTAACAGCTCTTTCCAGCAGCATGTGGATTACTGTTTTGACACAGGACCCCATTGAGTTGCCACCTTTGGCACCCGGTGAAACCGCAGAAGCTGTAATTACCGTTAGCACATTGATGACCACCCCTCCGGAGTCTTTCGAAGAGATTCACTTTACTGCCGTAACAGGAGCATACGAATTTGAAGGAACAAAAGAGGTCGTGATCGGAGAAGCACCGGTTTATTCGGATGGAGATATACCAACAACACATAACTCCAATCCAAATACCGGAAGTAGTGCTATTGATCCCGGTGTAATGTCTGTTTCAATTCCTGATGGTGCTACCATAACATCTGTAACTGTTGAGTATAGCATGACAGCACAAGCCGGTGGATGGACCGCGGATCAGCGTTCTTTCCTGCGCTGCGTATCAGACGGTGGTACAACAGAACCACAGGTTTATGCCGGAACCGGTAACAGCGCAGGCACACAAGACTATGTGCGTACAGGCCTTACCATTGCCAATAATGTTGTTGGCGGCGGTGAAATTGAATTTGAACTTCATGCCTTCAGGGTATGGGGTGGTTCAGGTTCCAGTACTCAATACAACTTTGTGGCAAATAACACCTGGAAACTGATTGTTTATTATGAACTTCCCGGACATGATGTCACCTTCTTTGTCAAAAACCAGTTTGATGAAACACTGGAAGGCGCAAGTGTTGAAGTATTTGGCATCGTTCACGAAACAGATGAAACCGGTCATACCTTCTTCGAACTCCCTGCAGGTACTTTTATGTACAATGCATGGGCAGATGACCACAGAGCGGTTTACAACCAGTTTTTTGATGTAGAGGAAGGCGAAAACCTCATTCAGGTTGAGTTGCTCAGGGTATTTGAAGCAGAATTTAACGTGGAGTGTGTTCATGGAAATCCGATTCAGGATGCAGTCATTACAATTGATGATGAAACCCATACTGCGGGCCATTACAATCTGGACGACCTTCTCCCTGGTACATATGATTTCCATGTTGCCGCTGAAGGTTATGCAGATTATGAAGGGACCTTTGAAATTGTTGATGACCATGTCGTTGTATCAGTTGCCATGCTTCCCTTCTACCAGGTAACATTTGTAATTACCGATAAGTACGGTTGGGATGTAGACCACGCCACCGTGATTATTGAAGGTGATGCAATGGAAGAAGGTCAATATGGTGCAGAACTAACACCAGACCATTATAATTTTACGGTTGTTGCGGATTTCTATTACGATTATACTGGTGAGTTTGTTGTCGCTGACGGTAATGTAGAGGTTGAAGTGGTTCTTGATCCTGATGGTACTGATATCGGTGATGTTGCTGCAAATCAACTTGAGGTATATCCCAACCCGGCGAGCAATCACATTTCAATTAACTCCAGTGAGATGATCACTAACATTATAATGATTGATATACTTGGGCAGGTTGTATATCGCAATTCTGCGCACCAAAATATCTTTAACATTGATGTAACCCAGCTCGAAAGTGGCATGTATTTCTTACAGGTTACTTCAGCAAGTGGTGTTCATACTCAAAAAGTTCAAATTTCCAGATAGGAAAGATTGATAACGAATTTAAAGGGTCACCATTTGTTTGGTGGCCCTTTTTTAATGTTTTTTTCCTAATTTTTATCTAATAATTATTTATTTGTATCTTTATTGATTCATTACCACCATCATTAATCTACAAAAAAATGGAAAACCAAAACCAAACCCAAACCCAAAACCAAAATCCAGTACAACAACCCGTTCAAAATCAAGTTCAACAACCGATTCACAAGAATGTAAGCACGGGCGACTGGTTCGCAACCCTATTCATTGCAGCACTTCCCCTGATCGGACTCATCCTTCTCTTTGTGTGGGCATTTGGCAATTCAACAAATCCATGCAAAGCCAACTGGGCAAAGGCAACCTTGCTCTGGTACCTGGTTTTCTTTGTTCTTGGGATGTTTTTGCTCATCCTCGGCGCGGCAATATTTGGAAACATCCTCGGAGAGTACTTCTGATCGGTCAATTACCTTTCATTGCTTGCCGGATTGCCTATCTTTTGTATCTTTAGCAACCTTTTTTGTTAAGGACACGATATTTTTATAAATAATTCAAATCTGAACAAAATCATTATTCATGAAGTATGTTGGTGCACACGTTAGTGCTTCGGGAGGTGTTGAAAATGCGCCCATAAACGCACATAATATTGGAGCAAAAGCTTTCGGACTGTTTACCAGAAACCAAAAGCGATGGTACTCCAAACCCCTCGAGAAAAAAAGCATTGAAGCTTTTAAGGAAAACTGCGCAAAATATGGCTATGAACCGTTTCAGATATTGCCACATGACAGCTACCTGATCAATCTCGGGCATCCCGATCCGTCATCATTAAAGAAATCGAGAACTGCTTTTCTCGATGAAATGCAGCGCTGTGAGCAACTCGGCATCGATAGGTTAAATTTTCATCCGGGAAGCCATCTGAACCTCACAGATGAAGAAAGTTGCATGAAAATCATCGCTGAATCGGTCAACATTGCACTAGACAAAACCAAAGGGGTTCTCGCAGTAATTGAGAATACCGCAGGGCAGGGAACTAACCTGGGATATACTTTTGAACAAATCCGTTTCATTATCGACCACATTGAAGACAAGGAACGTGTCGGTGTTTGCATAGATACTGCTCACACCTATTCAGCTGGCTATGAAATCAAATCTGCAGAAGGTTTTGAAAATACATTCAGGAAATTTGATGAGATCATCGGATTCAAGTATCTAAAGGGGATGCACCTCAATGACTCAAAGAAGGCCCACGCATCGCGCGTCGACCGCCACGACACGATCGGTCAGGGAACACTCGGCGCAGAAGTGTTTATCCGCATCATGAATGATCCCAGGTTTGACAATATCCCCATGATCCTCGAAACACCGGATGAGAGCAAATGGCAGGAGGAGATTGCGTTTCTTTACGCTTCCGTAGAATAGACGAGAGTTCAGGCCGGACTTGGCCGGCCTGCATATTTTACCCGGGAATGGCGGTACGGACAGCACTTGGGTTGTCCAGTGCCAGAAATGTTGGCCAGCAAGGCTCGGATTGCCGATCTACGGCAGATATAACATTAACTATCCGATAGCCCTGAATGGATGCAATGCAACCGGTATCTGTTTCCCAATGAACTTCTGAATGTCCTTCAGATATGTTTTTTCTTCAGGACTGCAGAATGAATAGGCAATGCCTTCGCGGCCTGCTCTACCCGTTCTTCCGATACGGTGGGTGTAGGTTTCCGTCTGTTCAGGGATGTCGTAATTAATCACGTGGGAGAGCTCGTGGATGTCGATGCCTCTGGAAGCAACATCGGTGGCTATCAGCATGCATAACTTATTCTCCTTAAAGCTTTTCAGTGCACGCAACCTTTGTGCCTGCGACTTGTTGCCGTGAATGGCCTGTGCCATGATGCCTTTGCGGGCAAGCATTTTCACCAGTTTATCAGCTCCGCGCTTTGTCCGTGTGAATACCAGCGAACGCTCTATGCTCTCTTCAGAAACAAGATGCTGCAGTAATTTGGCTTTTGCCGAGCGATCGATGTAATACACCTTCTCATGCGTCTGGACCGGATCGCTTTTTGCAGATTTAATACTGAAACTATCGAAATCTTTCAATATGCCTGAAGCAAGATGCTTAATTTCTTTGGAAAGGGTAGCCGAAAACATCAGCGTTTGTCTTTCGGCAGGCAAATGTTGCACGATTCTTTTAATATCATGAATAAACCCCATATCCAGCATTCTGTCTGCTTCATCCAGCACAAAATGCTCAATAGCGTGCAGGCTCAGATGCTTTTGATTCAGGAGGTCCAGTAAACGTCCGGGTGTAGCAATCAATATGTCGTTACCCCTTCTCAAAGAGTCAACTTGCGCCTGCTGTGAAACGCCACCATATATTATTGTTTGCTTTAAACGTGTATTTTGTCCATATAACCTGAAGCTCTCGCCGATTTGTTGAGTTAGCTCCCTGGTAGGTGCCAGTACAAGCACCCTTGCGTGTTTTGCAACACGTTGTTTTTCTGATAAGAGATGCAGCAAGGGCAATGCAAATGCTGCCGTTTTTCCTGTGCCGGTCTGTGCACTTCCAAAAACGTCCCTGCCACTTAGAATCAATGGGATTGCTTGTTGTTGAACAGGTGTTGGTACTTTGTATCCTTTGCTTTTTAGTGCCTGCAAAATCGGCATGGTCAAACCAAGACTTTCAAAAGTCGTTATCATAATAATAGATTTATACCTGCAATGATACAGGTGATTTCAAGGATAATCGAAAAAATGAGGTGGAGAGATTAATTGTGTTGAAAAGTATTCTTTTCTAAAACGGGGCAAAGAAAAACCCAACTCGTAATTATCGCCGCAAAGATAAACATTATATTTATCTCTTTTACATTGCATAAATAATATTCAGTAAGACCTATCCATAATTAAACAGGCTCTTATCATTCTAAACCGAAGCTACATCCGGTAAACGACTAAAAGCATCAAGTAATAATTAACGTTATTTGTGTTTAAAACTTACTGATAATCAGTTTTATTAAATACCTTTACATAACTACAATTAAGAAAAGGAACACGTTTATGAAATCATTTAAAATAGGAAATTTAAACATACAGATTCCAATAATACAGGGTGGCATGGGTGTCGGTATCTCGCTATCCGGGCTAGCTGTGGCTGTTGCCAATCAAGGCGGTGTTGGTGTTATATCTGCTGCCGGATTGGGTTTTGTGCACCGCAACCCCGCGTTGGATTATCTGCAGGCTAATATCGAAGGTTTAAAAAAAGAGCTGAGGCTTGCAAAGGAAAAAACCAAAGGGGTCATAGGAGTTAACATCATGGTTGCCATGTCAAATTTTGCTGAATTGGTAAAAACTGCCGTCGCTGAAAAAGCGGATGTTATTTTCTCCGGAGCCGGCCTGCCACTCGGCTTGCCGGGCTTTTTAACACCGGGTAGTGAAACAAAACTGGCACCTATTGTTTCTTCAGGAAGGGCTGCAAAACTAATTTGCAGCAAATGGAAAGAAACCTACAACTACCTTCCTGACGCGATAGTAGTTGAAGGACCAAAGGCAGGCGGGCACCTTGGGTTTAAAAATAACCAGATTGAGGACACACATTATTCGCTTGAGGAACTTGTTCCTGAGGTAGTAAGAGAGGTCAAAACATTTGAGGATGCCTATCATGTAAAGATCCCGGTTATTGCCGGTGGCGGCCTTCACAATGGAGCAGATATTTTCAACATCATGCAAAAAGGGGCAGCTGGAGTCCAGCTTGGTACCCGTTTTGTAACAACCGAAGAGTGTGATGCCTCAGCAGACTTTAAACAATCTTATATCAATGCTTCCGAGCTGGATATAGAGATTATTCAAAGCCCGGTGGGAATGCCCGGGAGGGCTGTTCACAACAGCTTTATTGAGGAAGCTAACCAGGGTCGAAGACGACCCATTAAGTGTCCCCACCACTGCATCCGGACATGCGACGTGTCAAAGACTCCATATTGCATTATCAATGCACTCTACAATGCCTACAAAGGTAATATGAAAAAGGGTTTTGCTTTTGCCGGAGCCAATGCATATCTGGCCACAAAGATCACAACAGTAAAAGAACTGTTTCAAGAGCTTGTGGATGGCTTTCAAACTGCCATGAATACCGCTTCGAGATAATATCCATGTTATCGCTGGAAAATCTGTTAACAATGCACGTTATCGTGTATTGTTTTTTATTTCTTTGTGTATACCTTTTTCCTGCAATAAGAAACTCAATACAATTTCTAACATTTGACCACGTTTTTCTGATCTGAATAGACACGGTTTCTTGTGAAATGGCAACAAATCTGCGCTGATTTTCACCGAAGCAATATGAGGTTGACAAAATGTTTGATTTGATGAATGTTGGTGAAGGTGTCACCCGCTTCAACCTTAAAACCGGTTTTTTATGAGAAACGTGGATCATCAAATAAATAGCCCGGTTCGGTAATTGTAAAAATGGAGCCTTTCGGTGCTTTCTGTTCCGATACATCATTCAGTATGTAAAGGTATCCTGCAAAGACTCCAATCAAAAATGTTACTTGCCAGTTTTGTCCTAAACATCAGCAATCTTTCAAAAGCTTACAGCTCACCTCATTTTCTGACTCCCGCTTGTTTTCATAGTCATCAAAGTTTTTGAGTGTAATCCGGGTAATTTCCTCAAGACTTTCTTTTGTAAAAAAGCCCTGATGTGCTGTAATCAAGACATTGGGAAACAACATTAGCCTTGCGATCTGGTCATCACGGATGATCACTTCTGACAGATCACGGAAAAACAGCTTTTCCTCCTGCTCATAAACATCTATACCCAGAGATCCAAGATGATCTTCCTTAAGAGACTCTATCACTGCAGAGGTATCTACAAGTTTGCCACGGCTGGTATTGATCAGCATGGCCCCTTTTTTCATCTTTTCAAGGGTTTTTTTATTGATAATATGATGTGTTTCTGGCGTCAAGGGGCAATGCAGACTTAGAATATCACTTTTAGCAAGCACTTCATTCAGTTCCATATATTTAACGCCATTCTTTTTCATTTCCTCCGAGGGATATTTATCATATGCTAGCACTTCTGTTCCAAAACCTTTGGCAACACGAATAAAAGCCTGTCCGATTTTTCCGGTACCGACAACACCTATTGTTTTACCGAAAATATTAAAACCGGTAAGCCTTTCCAGTGAAAAATTCCCATCCCTTACCCTATTGTATGACTTGTGCGTTTTCCTGGCGAGTGTCAGAATAAGTGCCATTGCATGTTCAGCAACAGCTTCAGGCGAATAAGCGGGTACACGCATAACACGTATATTATTTTCCTCAGCAGCTTTAAGGTCCACATTATTGAATCCGGCACACCGCAATGCTACCAGGCCAATATTCATTTCTGACAGCTTTTTAAGTATATCAGCATTCAATTTGTCGTTTACAAAAACACAAACACCATCATAACCCTCTGCCAGTTGGACTGTATTTTTTTTCAAGCGTGTCTCGAAAAACTCAAAATGATGTTTATCTGATCTATTCTCAAAGAAATTCCTGTCATATGTCTGTGTTGAAAAAAATGCAATTTTTGCCATATCTAAAGTTGTTAATTGTTAAACAATTAATAAACAATTATTGCATGATGATTGTTTAGATGATTTGAATTCTTTAAAAACATAAGTTGTTTGCAATGTCAGATGGATTATTTGCATTACTTGCGTCACTTCCGGTTCTGTCTGTTTTTACACTGATGGTTGTTTTTCGCTGGCCTGCCACGAAAGCCATGCCTGTTTCTTTTCTGCTTACATTACTCCTTGTGCTTTTTGTATGGGATATGCCTCCAAATTGGGTGGCTGCAGCTTCTGCAAATGGTCTTGTGATTGCCATTGACATATTGCTGATCGTGTTTGGAGCACTAACCTTGCTTTTTATTCTTCGGGAAAGCGGCGCCATAGCTGTCATTAACCGGGGTTTTTCTGATATTTCACCAGACAAAAGGATACAGGTGATCATTATTGCCTGGCTTTTTGGGAGCTTTATCGAAGGTGCAGCAGGTTTTGGGACACCTGCGGCGCTTGCAGCCCCTCTCCTGCTCTCTTTGGGATTCCCTGCCCTTGCTGCCGTTATGGTGGCACTGATTGCCAACAGTACAGCTGTTTCTTTTGGTGCCGTTGGTACACCCATTCTGATTGGGACCGCAAGCTCTCTTAACCTGCCAGAGATCGAACAGGTTATGTTGGCAGATGGAATTACATTTGATACATTTATTCGTCAACTTGCAATCTGGACAGCAATCCTGCACTCCATTCCGGGCATTTTGGTACCACTGATCATGACTGGCATGCTAACCCGTTTCTTCGGAAAAAACAAAAGTTTTAGGGAGGGTGTGAAAATCTGGCCATACGCAATATTTGCAGGTTTATGTTTCGTATTACCCTATGCGCTGGTGGCCATATTCCTCGGACCTGAATTTCCATCAATTCTTGGAGGACTGGCGGGTTTGCTCATCCTGATCCCAGCTACCAAAGCAGGATTTCTCGTTCCGAAAGAAACATGGAATTTCCCCGAACGAAAACAATGGAAAGCATCATGGATGGGTGGTATTAAAATTGATGCTGAGGCTGGAGGAGAAACTGAGCCGTCAGGTTTTTCTCTGAAAAAGGCCTGGACTCCTTATGTTTTAATAGGGGCTTTGTTAGTTATGAGCAGATTGCGTTTTTTACCCTTTCACGAATGGATGGGAGCATTAACCTTGAATACAGAGGCAATATTTGGAACATCCACTCTTATCGAGTTTGAACCACTTAAAAATCCGGGCATTTTTCCCTTCTTATTTGTTGCTCTTTTCAGTATTTTTCTCTTTGGTATGAATCAAAAACAAATTAAAACAGCCTGGAGAGAATCGTTTGACCGGATAAAAGGACCGGCCATTGCTCTGATTTTCGCTGTTCCCATGGTGCGCCTGATGATGCAATCCGGCAACAATCCGGAAGGTTTGGCAAGTATGCCACTTATGCTTGCCGCTTACATTTCCAATATATCGGGCGCAATCTGGCCCTTTGTGAGTCCGTTTATTGGAGCTCTTGGTACATTCATATCAGGATCCAATGCGGTATCGAACATGTTGTTTTCCCTTTTCCAATATGCCGTAGCTGAAGAAACGGGAATCTCCAGGATACTTATTGTTAGCTTGCAAATTATGGGAGGAGGCGTGGGTAACATGATCGGTATACACAATATCATTGCAGCTTCTGCGACAGTCGGACTTAGTGGCGTTGAAGGTGAGGTACTGAAGAAAACAATTATTCCTTTGATCATTATGGCTTCTATCGCAGGACTTGCCGGAATGCTAATGATTCATATGGTAGGGATAAATCTTTTTTAAAAGATTTTTAAAAACACAGAGGCATGTTTTTAGAAGCTATAATGAAAAAAAGATACTGAATGATAATTCAAAAAAAATCGAAATTAAGCTATGATGTCAAGCAGATGCTGCTTATAGGTACCTGACACCGGCACTTCCGTATCACCCAACATAACCCGTTTGCCCTCGATGTGGCTTACATGTAACAGGTTGATGATGTAAGACTTATGCACCCTGAGAAACTGGCCGGCGGGCAATTGCCCTGCCATGTTACTGAGTTTGTCAAGCACCAGCAGAGGCTTGCCCTGCGTGTTGTGCACCTTCACATAATTGCCATAACCTTCTAAATACAAAATTTCCTTGTGATGGAATTTGTGGATTTTTTTATCAGACTTGAAAAAGATCACCTCTGGGGCAGGTTGTTTGGGGGTGCTGCTTTCGGGAATTGCAGCGCCATGCGCCGGAATGAGGATCTTGTTCACCGCTTTCAGGAAACGTTCAAAAGCTATGGGCTTCAAAAGGTAGTCGCTCACACCGTATTCGTAGCTTTCAGCACCAAACTCCGAAAAAGCCGTGGTAAGGATCACCTTGGGCGGATTATCAATGGTTTTGAGCATGTCGAGGCCTGACAGCGTGGGCATCTTGATATCGAGGAACATGATGTCGATCTTTTTCTTGTGCAACACGTTCATGGCCTCAAAGGCGTTTTTGCACTTTGCGGCAAGCTGCAGGGCTTCGATACGGCTGATGTAGGTTTCCAGCACATCCTGCGCCAGGGGCTCGTCGTCAACGATTATGCAGTTAAGCTTCATATGTTTATAATTTCTTATATTTGGTTTTTTGTGCTTTACAGGTTTACCCAAGATCAGGAATTGATGTTAGAGGTTAGAGGTTGGATGTTAGATTTTCTTTTCCTAACCTCAAACCTCCAACTTCCAACCTCGGGCTTGCATAATCACCCCCCCTGTGTGTCAAAAACTCCATTATTCCAAAATTGTCGAAATCTTCGAAACAGTTCTATTAAAGTGTGATATTCAGTGTTGTCCTATAAGTATTATCTGTATCAGCAACTTCAAAGATATGTTTTTCCGGGTAAAGGATGGAAAGCCTTTTGCGGAGGTTTTCCAGGCCCGTGCCACCGGGGTTTTTTCTGTCGGGAATATC
>SL_3KL_010_SEDDRAFT_10002608_pt1 | contig 16443 bp, 16 predicted proteins | sample SodLakKL_010_SED_2_FD_10381 | JGI IMG/M metagenome (IMG submission 10381) | reverse complement strand
TCTTACTTTAGTGGTCTCATATACATAAGCATAACCGACCACTTCCATCCTGTCAGTCATAAATCCGCTAACTTCATTGACTCTTCTCGTAGTGCCACCGGTATTGCCAAAATAGTTGCTGGTTTTCAGGTAACTGCCATCGGGACTTGAACTCGAATAAGCTGATTGTCTGATATAACCGCTTTCTCCGGGATCCATTTCGACCCCTGTTTGCAGGGTGGCATTACGTAAAGTCATCTCACTGATAATTCTCATGTGCTCGTCATCTGCAGCATCCATCGCTGTAGTGCCGTAAAAGTTAGCCGACATGTGAACTTTTGTCCGCGGTTGTACACCGTAGACTGCAGCCGCGGTGCTTGAACCAACAAAGTGGCTGCCGCTGACTTCGCCTTTTCCACTTACCTGGAAGTTAATGCCTCCACCGGGAACGTCGATCTCCTTTTCATGAAATACATCACCGATGTACCTGAATCCCGTGGCTGTGTAATTATAAACTTGAGCAATCGCCGGCAGGGCAAAAACTGATAAAATAAATAATGTTAATAAAACAGCACTTAATACCCGTTTATCCATCTGTAGCGGGCACATCCTTTCATTTTAAATCTCCGTTCGACGCACTTAGTTCATTTATCATCTCCTTCCTTTAAAAAATAATGGTCGGAGCGAAAGGATTTGAACCTTCGACCTCTTGACCCCCAGTCAAGCGCGCTACCAAGCTGCGCCACGCCCCGATGATGTTCATGCTGATTATTTTATTTTTGTTATTTCTTAGCCTATTTTAATCGAATGACCCCTAAAAGTCAACGGGCATTTGCTTCACCGGCGGTTAGGAAGTGATAATGTCACCCTGTTAATTATCATGATAATACGTCGCCTATGTAAAGCAGGTTGTTAATGTCACAGAAACAGTTGAACCGGCATGTAGCAATTGAGAGGAGTTTAGAAGGATTATTTGCCGCTTACGCGGAATATATAAATTCGGGGAGGAAGGAATGATGACCACTTTTTGGCTTCTACCGCTGGCATACTTAATCGGCTCGTTTCCAACTGCCTATCTTAGCGGCCGTATATTTAAAAATATAGACATCAGGTCCCAGGGATCTGGCAATGTAGGAGGGATGAATACCTACAGGACTGCAGGTCTGTTACCCGGAATAATTACCGTGTTGGTTGACATCTTGAAGGGTGTGCTTGCGGTTATGCTTGCCCTTTCACTGCCAGTGGAACAGCTTACAGTTCTCGCCTGCGGCATTCTGGTCGTTCTCGGCCATAACTACAGCCTTTTCTTGAAGTTCAAGGGTGGCAAAGGCCTGGCCACAACCCTGGGAGTGTTTATTATGATTTCGCCTGTTACCATTGCCTTCACAGTCGCCTGCGCTGTGCTCCTGAGCCTGATCCTGAGAGATATCAATACTGCTTTTGGCAGTGCCGCTTTAAGTATCCCCGTAGTTTTGGCATTCCAGTACGCTGATTGGAACTGGATAGTTTTCGGCTTAGTTGTAGCGATCATTATTGTTCTTAAACATATCCCTGATTACAGGGCCTACGCTAAGGGAAGGCGCAATTTCCTCTAAACCGCTAAACGTTTTATTATGACCGGGGTAAAAAACTTATACTTTAAAATAGCTGAACAGCTGGCCGAAATTAATACCTGCAATAACCTTGCTGCTGTAAATGCTGTACAGCTGGCGGTTCCCTTCAATCAGGTGCGAAGATTTAATGCCATGAGAAATTGATAGAAATGTTTCAATGTATGCAGCCAGCTGATCACAGGCTTTAATAATCTCTCCGTCCAGGGGTGAATACTCTGCGCTGTTATAATGCTGGTTGATCTGATCTGAACTGACAACCCTGACCTTTTCACCTTCAACTATCCTGCTTTCAAACTCATTTTCGGTAAAGTATTTTAGCTCCTTATGCCAGGCCACCGGCAGCAGGGGGAAAATTCTCTCTTCGAGTTGCCTGTGTTCAATATCCTTGATTATCTCCTCTAACCCCGCCACAGAACGTTTAACCGGAGATACAATATCCCTGGTCAGTACTTCCGGCAAATCATGAAACAAGGCGGCAAAGTAATTATTATAAATTCGTTTAGAGCAGGCATTTAATTCCAGTGAACAGAGGTAGCTCATCATTGCTACGATCAGCATATGTCCCATGACAGATGTTTTCGGCACACGTGGTGATTGGGCCCACCGCTGTTGAAAGCGCAGCTGCCCGACCAGGTCTAAAAAATTACTGGTTTTTTTACCCAGCGCCAGCTTTTGGACCCCGGCCAGGTCATAATGCTCTTCAATCTGATCGTCTATAGCTTTCCTGGTTTCTTCCAGACCGTATAACCCTTCATTAAGCCGGTAAATAATCTTAAACTCCCAGTTGGTAGCCAGGTAATGTGCAGCCTTGAGGATTCTTTTTTCAAGGATATCGTGTGATGAAGAAAAGAAATACTGTTCTATTTTGGCAGACAAATCCCCCTGCAGATCGGTTACCTTATCGCTGAGCTGTGAGAGGACCCAGCGGTTAAGTTGTTCTCCCTTTTCGGCCATTAGCCTGTAGTATACCGGCGGTTTGATGTCTGTTAAGACTATGCGGTGTAAGAATTCAAACAGCCCTCCTTCAATTAAACGCGGCCAATCAATAACCGTCCCGCGGTCCGTTTCCTCGATCCTGGCCAAAACATAAGCATAAACCATTTTATGGGCCTGCTTATCAAGCTCGGAAAAATATTCAGGCCTGATATGATCGTTCCAGCGTTGAATGCTGGCCGCTTCAAACATTAATTCAAATAACTCTTTTCTGATCATAGCAGCACAACCTTTCTGCCCGGGCGTTTCATATTTGTATTTATTATTTTTGACCAATCCTGGATTCAGTGCCTTTTAAAAGCCTGCTGATATTCTCGTGATGTCGATATCCTATCAGCGCTGCCGTAGCTAATCCAAAGATTATATAGGATAATTCAAAACCGAATAAAAGAAAAAACAGGGGTACGGCAAGGGCGCCTGTGATCGAACCCAGTGATACGTAACGTGTAATAAAGATAACCATGATGGCAATAACAATCAACGATAAGGCAGCCCAACCAGAGAGCATAACCACTACTCCAATCCCGGTAGCGGCAGCCTTGCCTCCTTTAAATTTGAGGAAAAGAGGAAAACTGTGACCAACCAGGGCTAAAAAGCCGGCCGTAAGATAAACTGCAGGGAGGTCTGTTACTGCCTTAGCAAGCAGAACAACCGCAACTCCTTTTAACATATCGAGAGTAAATACCGGTAAAGCTGCCTTCCAACCCATTACCCTCAAAACATTAGTAGCGCCGATATTACCGCTCCCGTAATTCCTGATATCGGTTTTTTTGATGGCCTGGGTCAGTAAATATCCAAAAGGAAGTGAGCCGATCAGGTAAGCAGCAATAAAAACAACTACAATTAAGCCATTGGGCGTCATTACTTATTCTCCTCTCCGCTGCCTTCGCTTAAACTTAACAATAATTGGCGTACCGCTGAAATCAAAGGATTCGCGAAGTCTGTTTTCCAGGTATCGCTGGTATGAAAAGTGTATTAACTCCGGCTCGTTGGCGAAAAATACAAATGTCGGCGGTTTGACCGCGGGTTGAGTAACGTAGAATATTTTGACCCTTTTGCCTTTAACTGTCGGGGGAGGATTGACAGCAACCGCGTCTTGCAGCAGTTCATTCAGAAGCGAGGTAGATATACGCTTGTGTTGTTCCTGCCATGTATTCATAACCAGGGGAAATAGTTTTTCCAGGCGCCAGCCTGTCAGGGCTGAAACAAAGATAACATGGGCATAGGGAACAAAACTGAATAATCGCCTCAGGTTGTTAAGGTATTCTTCGCGGGCATTATCCCGGCCCTTTACCAGGTCCCACTTATTTACAACAATAATTAAACCTCTACCCGCCTCATGGACGTAGCCGGCCAGCCTTTGATCCTGTTCTGTAATACCGCCTTCACCGTCCAGTAAAAGCAGGGCCAGGTCTGCCCTTTGCACAGCTTTCATAGAACGAAGAACGCTGTAATACTCGACTGCTTCCTTAACCCTGCTTTTACGACGTATTCCGGCTGTATCAATTAATAAATATTGTTGATCGCGGTAAAGAAATTTTGTATCGACAGCTTCCCTGGTTGTTCCGGGCATTGTGCTGACAATAACCCTCTCCTCGCCGAGAATGGCATTAATCAAAGACGATTTCCCGACATTTGGCCTGCCGATAACAGCTGCTTTTATAACATCCTCGGTATCAATTTCATTATCGTCGTTTGCCGGTGGAAGTAAGCTGCAAACCCGATCAAGCAGCTCGCCTACTCCCCTGCCGTGTGATGCAGAAATGGCATAAGGATCACCAAACCCAAGACCGTAAAAATTATACTTTTCAGCATCCATTTCATGGTAATCGATTTTATTCACAACGGGAATAACTGCTTTTTCGCTGCGCCTGAGCATCTCTCCTACCTCTTCATCCAGGGCAGTAAGACCTTCTCTGCCATCAACCAGGAATATGATTACCCTGGCTTCGGAAATCGCCAGCTCCACCTGGTGCCTGACCATGGTTGCCAGGTGGTCATCGCGCCCAAAGGTGATTCCCCCCGTATCAATAACCACCAGGTTTCTGCCGCACCACTCTGTGAGACCGTAAAGGCGATCCCTGGTCACGCCCGGGACTTTCTCTTCAATTGATGTCCTGGCAGCAGTAAGTCGGTTAAAAAGAGTTGATTTGCCCACATTCGGGCGCCCGACTATCGCTACAAAGTTATCGGTCAATGGCCCTGACCCCTTTGCTTTCAGATTTGACCCCACCGGCATAATCCCTTATTATAGCCAGTAATTCCAGGGGGCCGCTTACGGCATATACGCGTTTATTCAATCCTTGCTCGATATTTTCCAGGGTTAGATCATCTAAAAACAGGCTGCTGTCTTCTTTAAGCATTGTTTTGTTTATAAATACCATATCGCCTAAATCTTTTCCTTCAAGCGATCGCAATAAATCACTCCCTGTTAAAAGTCCTGACACAGTAACCTGTTTGCCGAAGAAATTATTCTCTATAATTTTTAGGTCGATAGTCAGGCCCTTTATAGCTGAGAAACTATTTAAAAGTTCTTCCATAAGTGATTTTGCCGCCACCCCGGTAGCGATTGTAATCTTTAGGTCACAATCCTGGGATGCAGCTTCCTGTTCTTCAACTTCTTTAAGTTCATCTAAGAAGTGCCTGGCCAGACCCACCCCGTTTTCCAACTGGGGATAACCCTCGTATTGTTCATCATCAGGGAACCGGGTAGCAGCCAGGTTATAGAATTCATCAGCCGCATAAACAAAGCGTGTTCCCCGTTCTTTCAAAAATTTCAGCTGCATATTTTCCAGCTGAGCAAGCAGCTTGACGGCCTCCGGGCCGGTAAATTTTCTTAGATTTACACATTTTGATCGGTGAGCGGTCAGGCCTACCGGCACAAGGGCAACGCTGGCCACCCCGGAGCCCATTTTGGCCAGTTCTTCAATGGTTCTAGACATTTCCAGGCCTGTATTATAACCCGGGCATAGAACTATCTGGGCATGAATCTGTATGCCGTTTTGAACCAGAAGCCGTAAATTGCTTAATCCCTTTTCAGCTTTTTTCGTTCCGAACATAAGGTTTCTCAGGGCGGGGTTTGTAGTGTGTACCGAGACGTATAAAGGGCTTAGCCGCAATTTGATGATACGCTCCACCTCAGCAGCACTGACCCGGTTGAGAGTTATAAAGTTACCATAGAGAAAAGATAAACGATAATCGTCATCTTTAATATACAGCGCCGAACGCATGCCGGAGGGGTTCTGATCAACAAAACAAAAAACACATTTATTGCTGCAGCGCTGCATTTTGTCTATCGTGGGCGGATTGAACTTTAATCCCAGGGGGGTATCAATATTTTTGTTAATTTTAACCCGACGCAGGATGCCCCTTTCGGTCATTAGCAAAAGACGTAATTGATCATCTGACTCCATGATCTTGTAATCAATAATGTCGACAACATTTTCATTGTCAATCCGCAGCAACTTCCATCCCTCTTTAATTCCCGCAGCTGCTGCCGGCGATCCCTCTTCAACTTTTTCAATTACAGCCTGGTTTATTTTGGCCATCTGTTTATTCCTCATCCCTGTTTTCTTTAGCAAATAATCCCCGGCCTCCTGGCAAAACTATCAGGATCAAGGCCCCGACGCTGCATCCACTCTGCAGTAAAACCGGTGATAACCAGGGGAACCTGCTGCAGGTCGGCAGGCTTATGCGCCCCTGCCAGCATCAAAATAATCCGCAGTTCATTTTCAATTCTTTTAACTTTTTCAACGACGGCTTGCGGTCCGTCCTTCAGCAAGTGATAAACAGGGAATCCTGCCATACCAACCGCATCTGCACCAAGAGCGATAGCCCTGGCAATATCCAGGGCAGCGTACATCCCACCTGAAGAAAACAGCTCTGTTTTGCCCCGGGATACATGTTCGACCTCTGCCAGGCTTATAACCGTTGGAATGCCCCAGGAATTGAGGCCGTCAGATATCGGTCTGCCTGACCGTTTGCTTTCAATGGCCAGGAAGTTTGTTCCGCCTCTGCCGCCAACATCAATAGCAGTAACTCCGGCTGCTATTAGCAGCTCGGCCTGTTCACGGGCAATACCGAAACCTACCTCTTTGACAATTACCGGTACCTGGACATTATTGACAATATCTACAACACGATCAATCATGCCTCTGAAATCACAATCACCGCCGCTCATTAATAACTCCTGGGGTGCATTAAGATGAACCTGGATCCCGTCGGCATTAATCATTTTGATAGCTTTTAAAGCCATTTCAGAATCAGCATATGACCCAATATTTGCCCAGATAACACCTTCGGGGTTCACTCTTCGGGCAACCTTAAAACTAGCTTCAGCTGCCCTGTCCTCAAAAGCAACTTTTTGCGAACCGACAGCCATGGGCAAACCGCATTGCCGGGCAACAGCGGCCAGGCCGGCATTAATTTTCAGGGCAAGTTTTGTACCCCCTGTAACAGCATTAATAAAAAGAGGCGAACGGAAGGTTCGCCCCATGTAGACCGTTTCCAGGCTAATCTGACTATAACTGGTATTGGGCAGGCAGTTGTTAATTAAGCTTATATCCGAAAAATCTGCCCGCCGCGGCGCATTAAGCATGCTAAAATATATATGCTCATCTTTACGCTGCGCCCTGGGCATTTAACCCCGGCCACCTTCCGGCTCTTGTTCATTTCCCTCTTCGTGATTGTCAGACTGTTCCTCTAAATCAGCAGTTTGCTCTTCCCTGAATTCTTCAGAATCAAACAGGCTGCCGAAAACATCGCCCAGCGTAACATTACCGTTTTCGGCATCATCGACCGCGGTGTTTTGAGAAGCAACCATCACACCATTGGAGTCCTTAATACTGAGACTAATTCTTTTTGCTTTAGGCTTAACTTCTAGTATTTTAACTTCTACCTCTTGACCTTCGCTTAATACTTCTGAAGGGTGTTTAACGTGATAATCGGCCAGTTGAGATATATGAGCCAACCCCTCCACCCCGGGTTTAATCTCAACAAAAGCGCCAAAATTTACCAGGCGTGTTACTGTTCCGGATATTAACTGTTCGCTCTCCAGATCAGCAGTTGCTTTGATCCATGGATCAGGCTGGGTTTTCCTGATACTCAGGCTGATCCTTTCTTTCTCGGGAATTACTTCCAGGACTTTTACCTCTATTTCGTCTCCAACCTTAAGGACTTCTTTGGGGTGCTTTACTCTTTCCCATGAAAGTTCGGATATGTGAACCAGTCCGTCAATCCCGCCGACGTCTACAAAAGCGCCAAAATCGGTCAGGCGTTTGACTGTGCCGGTTATATTAGAACCAATTTCAAGCGAATTAAGAGTTTCTTCCCGCTTCCGGGACGATTCCTCTTCCATTACTTTTCTGCGGTTTAGGATAAGCTTGCCCTTTTCGCGATCGTACTCCTGTACTTTAAAACGAACTTCCAGGTCCTTAAATTCATTAAAATCTTGAATATACCTGGTATCAACCAGGGACCCCGGCATAAAACCTTCAACCCCTGAACCCAGGTCGACAACTATACCAGCCGAAACAACCTGCTTGACTTTGCCTTCAAGAATAGTTTCTTTTTCGAGGGCTTCTTCGAGTTCTTTAAGTCGTTTTTCCCTGGCCAGCCTTTTGTGAGAAACCACAACCTTGCCTTCCTGATCATCAACATCCAAAACTGTAACCTCAAGATCATCTTCAGGAGCAAATATATCAGCCAAAGTCTGCCCTTGATTTAGATGCACTTCGTTAACCGGAAGGATAGCCTCGGTTTTCGAACCGATATCAACAAATACCTCTTCATCGGTAACCCTTGCCACCTTGCCGGTAACCTGCTCACCTTCCCGGGCTACCTTGACATCAACTGCAAAATCAAGTTCTGCCTGATTTTCTGTTTCTCCTTGCCCTTCTACTTCATCTGCTGCTTGATCCTGCTCTTCATTCACATTAGGTCCTTCTTCCTGCACTGTTTCTACCTCGTCTGTTTTTTCTTGTTCTGCTTCAAGTTGCTCTTCTCTCTCAATCTGTGTTTCTTCTTTTTCAGTTACCTCGTTCTTTTCTTCCATGCTCTCGTTCTCCATTCTCTCCACGACCTCCTTTATCGTCCATGGGGGAGTTGACGCTCCGGCAGTTACACCAATAACCCGGTGCTGCCTGATAAATCCCAGGTCCAACTCCTCCGCACTTGTTACACGGCAGGATGGTTTTAACTGCCGGCAACTATCATAAAGGGTTTTTGTGTTAGCGCTTGACTCACTTCCAACCACAAGCAGCGCTTCAACCCTTTGCGCCAGTTCAATTACTTCTTTTTGCCTCAGTTCCGTTTCAGGACAAAGTGTATCATAGATTTGTCCTTTCGGATCCTTTTTTTTGTATTCTTTCTGTATCTCCCGGTAAATATTCGGGTTACCAGTAGTCTGGGCAATGAGAACAGAAGGTGTATTGACCTTCAACTCTTTAAGCTCTTCAAGAGAGGATATGACCACAGCATCATCACCTGCCCAGCCAAGTAATCCTTCAACCTCGGGATGGGCCCTGTTTCCAAAAATGATTACTGCAAGTCCTTTTCCGGCTGAATCAGCGGCAATTTCCTGGACTTTTTTTACCCTCGGACAGGTCAAATCAATAACCCGGAGATCTTCGCGCTTGCTGATATCATTAAATACTTTCGGAGCAACTCCATGGGTGCGAATTGCCAGATATGAACCCCTGACTTCTTCAGCGTTGTTTACTGCTGAGATATGATTTTGTTGCAGGTATTCAACAACTTCTTCATTATGAACAATCGGGCCGAGTGTAGAGCCTTCTCCACTTTTTTTAGCCTCTTCCAGCAGGCAGTTAACAGCCCGGTTCACACCTGAACAAAAACCTGCTATTTTAGCAATTATGATCTGCAAACTATCACTCCACATTTTGTTTTTCTAATCATGTCCTAGCCTGTCCGTAATCCGCCAATACTTTTCATGATAATACTGCTCATCTCTTCAAGCTGTGATTTTTTTTCCTCTTTATTTTCATATACCAGCGGCGGCAAAACAAATGGCGTTCCTATATAGATATGAACCGGTTTAAATAGTTGATAAGGCCCGACAATTGCTACCGGAACAACAGGCACGCCGCTGCGGACAGCTATTAAGGCTGCCCCGTTATATGCTTTCTGCAACTCACCACTTTTACTCCTGGACCCTTCCGGGAAAAGGCCAAGGACCTGTCCTTCTTTTAAAAGCTGGTATGCCTTCTTAATAGCAACATAATCGGCATTTTCCCGCTTGACAGGAAATGCCCCCACCTTACTTAACAAAAATGAAACAATAAAATTGCTAAAAATTTCATTTTTCGCCATGAAGTGAATCCGGTAAGCGGCAGGAACAGATGTGCCGATGGTTAGTGGATCCATCCAGTTAATGTGATTTGAACAAATTATGAAAGGTTTTCTCCCGGGGACATTTCCGATGCCGTGCACTTTAACACGATAAAATATCCTTAAATAGACCCAGGCTATAAAGCGTCCCAAGTAATAAAACAACCTTTTCACCTAACTTCCCTTTAACGCATCCCTTCATTAATAACTTCAATTATCCTGTCGACAACCTCAACAATAGTCATGCCGGTTGTATCAACAACAATTGCATCCTCAACAATAGTAAGCGGAGAATCCTCCCGATGCGAGTCTATATCATCACGGTTCTTAATCTCTGCAGAAACTTCTGGCAAGGAAAGGATTATTCCTTTTTCCAGCTGTTCTTTACATCTCCGTTTAGCCCTTTCTTCTATGGTAGCATCAAGGTAGAATTTAAAATCTGCATCAGGCATAACCCGTGATGCAATATCTCTGCCTTCCATTATAATTCCATTTGATTGATCGGCAATTGTCTGCTGCATAGCGACAAGGTGGCGGCGGACGGCAGATATACATGAAACAGGTGAAACCATTTCATTTACATGAGGCTGACGTATTTCTGCAGTCACATCTACCCCGTCCAGGTATATTTTTCTGTCTTCTCCCAACCTGATCTCTGTTTCTTCAAGCATTCCTTCCAGGTCTTCAAGATCATTTAAGTCAATATTCTCAAGGATCACTTTCAGGGTGATAGCCCTGTACATAGCGCCTGTATCAAGGTATGTTATCTCCAGGCGACGCGATACTTCGCGTGCCACTGTGCTTTTACCTGAACCAGCCGGCCCGTCGATAGCAATTTTTAGAACCCTTCTACCTTTTGTCATAAACACCCTGGCTATAAATGCAAATTCGTTTTAAGTAATAAATATTTACTCCCGGTGCAGTAAAACCTTTTAAGCATCAGGTATTAAAAATCCCGCAATTTAACAGTATCTTTAAGGTAGATATGTTTTACCTGGTCTTGTTCAAGAGTTGTATTTACCAGGATTAAGACCCTTATACAGTGCTGCAGAGCTCCCGGAACATCAATTTCAACATGACAAAAAAGAGGCACTTTTGTCCATCCGATTTCACGGGCAGCCCTGGCCGGAAATGCACTGTTCAAGTCGGGAGTAGCAGAAAATAATACGGAAACAATATTTTCTGTATCAACCTGATTTTTTACAATCATTTCTTTTAATAGTTCCCGGGTCGCTTCACAAATATCTTCTGTATTATTTCCGACTGCCGTTGTTGCTCCCCTGATTCCCCGCACTGCTGTATTCATTTGCATTCAAAAAATTACTCCCGGCAGAAAGTTAAAGCATCAAAGCATTATTATTCTCTCATTAATACCGTTATTTTGCAAGCTTCTTAACTCTGCAGGCCGACAAGACGGTACAAAGCATTGACTTCCCGTTTATCAAGATGACGATATGCCCCTTTCTTAAGGCGGCCGGTTTTTAAGCCGGCAAAACTATCGCGGCGCAGGGTCCTGACAGGGTGACCGATAGCTGCACACATTTTTTTGACCTGTCTTTTTTTGCCTTCAATGATCATTATTTCTAAGAGTGCCGTGGTTTTTACCGGATCCCTTTTGATAAGTTTAATTCTGGCCGGGGCGGTCTTATCACCTTCAATGATCAAACCGCGGCTCATCTTATCTATTGCTTCTTTCTGCGGTATACCTTCAACCCATGCTTTGTAAACTTTCTCCACTTCAAAACGCGGGTGCATCAGACGGTGGGCCAGTTCTCCGTCATTTGTCATCAGCAGCACGCCGCTGGTGTCGGCATCCAGGCGGCCCACGGGATAAAGCCGTGCTTCTATATCTGCGACCAATTCTGTTACAATCGGCCGATCATGTGTATCATGAGCTGTAGAAATATAACCCTGCGGTTTATTGAGAAGCAGGTATACTTTTTTCTCGGGGCCTTCAATTATGCTGCCGTCAACTGTTACCAAATCGCCCTCGTTAACTCTAACTTCAGGCTTTTCTGCAATAATTCCGTTAACTGCAATTCGTCCTTCGTAGATCATAGTTTCAGCCCGACGGCGGGATGCAACCCCGGCAGATGCCAGGTACTTAGCCAGGCGCATAGGGCAAAACCTCTTTTATTCCGTGCCGGATTGCTTCTCCGGCTCTTCGGTTTGATCGCTTGTCGTTTCTTTATATTCCTGGTTTTCAGTTTCCAGGGGGGGAAGTTCCTGTAGATCCATTAATCCAAAATACTTCAGAAAGTCAGGCGTCGTGCAGTAAAGCAGGGGCCTTCCGGGACCTTCTTTGCGACCGCTAACCCTGATTAATTTACGCTTTAAAAGATTCTCTAAAACGTGTTCACTTCTTACTCCGCGAATAGACTCTATTTCAATCCTGGTTACCGGCTGCTTGTAAGCAATAATCGCCAGCGCTTCGAGGGCAGCGGGAGTCAGGTAACTGGAAACATCTTCACTGAAAGCTTTTTCCAGGTGAGGGGCCAATTCAGGAACTGTTCCCATTTGAAAGCCGCCTGCCATTTCAAAAATCTGCAGACCACGTTCAGCTTCATTAAATTCATTTTTCAGTTCCCGGACCAGTTCTGAAGCCTCTTCAGGGGTAGTCGAAAGGACTGCCGCAAGACGGTCGGGTTTAACCGGCTCTTCAATTAAAAACAGCAGGGCTTCAATCGTCTTCTTCTGTTCTTCCTTCTCCACTTTCACCCTCCTTTTGCAACGATTTGCGATATAAAGTAACCAGTATAGGTCCAAATATAGAATCCTGCAGCAAAATAACCTTGCGCTGTCTGGCCAGTTCCAGAAGGGCAATAAAGGTAACGATAAGCTCCCATAACCCTGAAGCGGTAACAAATTCTTTCATCGGTACTGCCCGCTGCTGCTTTTGAAGCAGAGATTCAATATAGTTTGATTTCTCGGAAACAACAAAATCTTCCACAGCATTGAAAGTGGTAACATATGCATCGGTTGAAGTAACTTCAGCAAAACGGCGCATAATTTCACTTAAGTGATCGGCTCCCTCCCAGATAGTATAAACAGACTCCTGGCGGGTAAAAACCATCACCTTCTGCCCCCCCGTGGAACGCAAGTAAATTTTCTGCTGTTCATCTTCTCTTTTTTGCAAGTAGAGGGCCAGTTCTTTAAAGGCGCGATATTCCTCGAGGCGCTTGAAGAGTTCTTCGGCAGTGTTAATCTCGAACATCTCTTCTTCCTCTTCCTGTTCTTCTTCACGGGGTGCGCGGGGCAGCAGCAGTTTTGACTTCAGGCGCAGGAGGGTTGCCGCCATTACCAAAAACTCGCTCGCAATATCCAGGTTTAACTCTTTCATTGACTGCAGGTACTCCAGGTACTGGTCTGTAATCTCGGCAATAGAAATAGACCAGATATCGACCTCCGCTTTCTTGATAAGATGAAAGAGAAGATCAAATGGCCCTTCAAACGTAGGAAGTTTTATTCTATATTCAGCCTGCTGCATTTTTTTACCTCAAGCCAATCTTCTGGTATACCTGCTGCAGTTTATTTTCTGCATAAGCCTCGGCGCGCTCTGCGCCCCTGGCAAGCATTTGATCCAGGTAACCCTCTTCACCGGTTAGCTCAAAATATCTTTCCTGCAGGGGCCGCAGGTTTTCAATAATTACTTCCGCCAGCTGCTCTTTCAGGTCCTTATAGCTCTTGCCGGCAAAATGGTTTTCAATATCCACGCGTTCCTTTCCTGTTAAAAGCTGATATATTGATAACAGGTTATATATACCCGGGCGTTTCTCGTCAAAACGGATCTCACGCAGCGAATCTGTAGTCGCTCTTTTTACCTTGGCGCGAATTTGATCCGGGGAATCCAGTAAAAATATTGAATCGTCTTTTTTTTCTTCGCTCTTGCTCATCTTTTTTTCAGGGTTGGATAAACCCATAACTCTTCCGCCAAGCGGGGGGATAAAGGACTCGGGAAGAATAAATACTTCCCCGTAGCGATAATTAAAACGCTGGGCTATATCGCGGCTCAACTCTACATGCTGCTTTTGATCTTCACCAACCGGGACAAGGTGCGTATCGTAAAGCAGGATATCCGCTGCCTGCAAAACAGGGTAGTCGAACAAGCCGACGCTAACCTCTTCTTTTTGCTGTTCCGATTTCTCCTTAAACTGGGTCATGCGGTGAAGCCAACCCATCGGTGTAATGCAGTTAAGCAGCCAGGCCAATTCGGAATGAGCCCTGACATGAGACTGGACAAAGACTACCGAATCTTCCTCATCGATGCCGGCGGCAAACAGGAGCCCCGCTACTTCCCTGATATTAGCTCTCAACACAGACGGATCCTGGGGAACGGTTATCGTGTGTAAATCTACTACACAGAAATAATTGCTGTACTGTTTTTGCATGCTTACCCAGTTTTTAATCGCACCCAGGTAGTTGCCTAAATGCAAGTTTCCTGAAGCCTGTATCCCTGAAAAGACTCTCTTTTTCTCCATTTAATCATTTCCTCCTGTCCTGGTTATCGGCTGCTTATAGGCCGGGAATTAAACTTATAATCCAACTGTAAAATACAAAAACTGCACTGGCTACAGGAAATAGAATCATCCTGAAAACACCGGTAAAAATAAGGGCGAGCAGAATTAACGGGGCATAACGTTCAATTTGGTTGTAAAGCTCAAGGTTTGCATCGGAAAGAAACGACATTAAAATTTTTGAACCGTCCAGCGGTGGGATTGGAAACAGGTTGAAAATCGCCAGGTAGACATTTATCATAATCAATTGCTCCATAAAGTTATATAAAAGCCCGCCAAAACCGATCAGGCCGGCATTAAGCATAAATGCAAATAACAGCATGGCTACAAAGCCAAGGATAAGGTTGGACAGCGGCCCGGCAAATGATACCCAGCGCAGACCTGAACGATAGCGGTTAAAGTTGATCGGGTTAATCGGAACCGGTTTAGCCCAGCCGAAACCAACAAGAAGAATCATCAACGAGCCAATCGGATCAAGATGATTTATTGGGTTTAAGTTCATCCGACCATGTTTTTCAGCCGTGGCATCGCCAAAATGGTAAGCCATGCGAGCATGGGCAAATTCGTGAATGGTGATTACTATCAGCAAAACAGGAATTCTTAAAATAATGGTAATCGGGTCTTGACCAAAAATCATTTTATTCGTCCTTTCCCTTCTCGGCTTCAAGGTAATTTATAACGTAATTAAGTTCTTCCTGTGGGGTACGAACTTCCCCGTCCAGGACAGCCTGTTTGAGACTGTCAATAATTTTTCGGTAAAGAGGACCCGGCTTTATGCCAAGCTCTTTCAAATCTCCACCCCTTAACCTGGGCCTGATATAACGCAGACCATCCATGTAAAGCTTAAGATGCTCCCGGACTTTTTTCCTCTCGGTCAGGGCATAAGCCAGGAGGATAGCCTCCACTGAAAGAGGTTCCAGGTGGTTAACCACATCACTGGGATTCAGATCGGACTGATCGAGCTTTTTCAGGACGGCGGGAGCTTCCCTGCAAGCTTTCAGAACAATCGATGCCCTTTCACGCGAAAGATTTGCCTTTCTTATTATAGCAGACCGATCTGCAGATTCCAAACGATAGAACAGGCCGCTTAAATAAGCAAGTTCTGAATCAGGATTTTCTTCCCAGCCCCGGCTTTCAACCCAGCTGAGAATTTCCTCCAACCGAAACAGCAGCTTCCAGGTATGATCATCCGCCTTGACCTGTGGGTAAAGCAATGGCAGTATATTAAGCTCTGCAAACCGCTTTAATATTTTAACAGGTGATGGCTCTTTGTAAATCAACTTTAGTTCCTGGTATAACCTCTGCCTGCTCACTTTTTCTAAAACCTTTTTTTCAATCGCTTTATGAATTAAATCGAGGGTTTTCGTTTCGATGACAAAATTATAGCGCTGTTCAAAACGGACAGCACGCAATATTCGCAACGGATCATCTACAAAGCTTAGCTGGTAAAGTGCCCTGATAAGACGATTTTCAAGATCTTTCTTCCCGTTATAATAATCATAAAACTCACCATAATGTTCAGCTTCAAGCGAGCAGGCCATAGTGTTAATTGTAAAATCGCGCCTGAAAAGATCATTTTTTAAGCTTGACTTTTCCACCCTGGGCAGCGCCGCCGGCGATATATAGAACTCCTTACGAGCTGTAACAAGATCAAGTCTTAACCCATCGGGCAAATCAAGTGAAGCTGTCCCGAATTGTTCAAAGTGCCTCACACTACCGCCCAGCAGTTTCTGAAGTTCAAAGGCAAACTCTACGGCATCACCGAGCACTACAAAATCAAGATCTTTTTCCGGGGTATGCTTTAGCAGAAGATCCCTGATAATGCCCCCAACCAGGTAGATTTTTATTTCTTCCCTTTCAGCAAGCCTGCTGACCTTAATTAGTAACCGCTGCATTTCCCCGGGCAGTTCGTTGTTAAGTAAAGATGACAGGTTCAATAACTCACCTTCATCCGACTCCTCCGCCGAATCACGACGCACTGGATCATTCCCGCCATT
>SL_3KL_010_SEDDRAFT_10002607_pt1 | contig 16443 bp, 15 predicted proteins | sample SodLakKL_010_SED_2_FD_10381 | JGI IMG/M metagenome (IMG submission 10381) | reverse complement strand
AACTGCTCGCCTTCATCAAACAGCACCACACTCTTTTCTGGAATGAGCTGCGTTGATTCTTGTTCGAAAGAAGCCCCGCCTGCCAGGATATAAATAAATAATGTAAATCCTGGTTCTGTCTCCAAAGACCACTCAACCTCGGGTTTGACTTCCACATCCAGGTAAAGCGGGCTGATATACTGCCCTTCAAAGGCACCCCGATGTTCTCTGTAGGTCCCAGAGATAATATGGACTCGAGATGGATTTTCTTCGATGACAGGCACATCGGCGTCAAGGATATCGTTGTATGCCGGCGTGGTCATCTTGTCTTTGGCTGGTAAATTGAGCCAGATTTGGCAGCCTAACAGGTGATCTGCTGGTTGGGGCATCTCCTGGTGAATGATGCCTGAGCCAGCTGTCATCCATTGGCAGTCCCCATCCAGGATGCTGCCGCTGTTGCCAAGGCTGTCACCATGTTCGAGGTCTCCCTTGATCAAGTAAGTGATCGTCTCGATCCCGCGGTGCGGATGCCAGGGGAAGCCGCGCGTGTAATCATCGGGGTTGCTGGAATCGAACGCATCCAACAGCAGGAAGGGGTCGAAATCATCGACTTCATCCCGTCCAAACAGGCGCACCAGGTGAACGCCAGCGCCATCCATCGCTGGGCGTCCCCGGATGATTTTCTTGATGCTTCGCATGTTTTCGGTCATCTATGTTATTCCTTTTTCTTGTTATAAACCATTAATAAATCACTTGGTAATCCAGTCCTTACAGGCGAGTTTTACTTGAGGGACCTGTCCACACAACATGAAACCACGTGGCCCTCTGGTTGATGTGCTGTCTACCCAAATCATACGATGAGAGCAGAAGGTTGTCAATGCAAGGACCATCCAAGTCAGGGCAAAGGGGATAAACCTTCAAAAGTATCATACAAGCACTATTTTATTTTACATAATTATGATAAAATATATCATAATAAAAGCATAAACCAATTATAAGCAATTTCTCATCACCATCGGAACTGATTGGGTTCGAAGTTTGAATAATGGCGAGATTCAGAATGTTTTTTTCATCATTATGATGATCGGAAATCATATGAACCTTGGATCGTTAAACCCCATGAACAAAAAATCAAAACACCAATCCATTGACCCGAAAAGCTTACCCTCACAGGCAAAATTTGTTGGCAGGCAAAAAGAACTGGATACCTTGATCGAGCTTGCAGAAACCGTTTTGGCTGGATTGGGACGAGTAGCAATTGTGCTGGGCGAGCCCGGCATTGGGAAATCTCGTCTGATAAAACAATGGAGGGAGAGCTTTCATTCCGACCACACCCAAGTTTTTCCACGCTGGATCGAAGCCCAAACCTCAAACTTCGACCGCGATCTAGCCTTCAACCTTTTGAAAACTTTGTTTAGAGCCATCATTCACAGCCTCACGCCAGACCCTCCCAAAATCGATCAATCGCTGATCGAATCGACCTTGGCAGGTGAGGATCCGCTCATATCAGATGCCCAGGTTTTTTATCTTGCCCATTTACTGGATGATACCTTCAGCGATGATCAAGAAAAGATCATCAAACAGCTTTCTGCCCCAGATCTACAAAGTCATTATAAGAACGCACTCAAAGCTTTGTTGAAAAACCTGGCAAAAGATCGGCCATTGATCCTTGTGATCAAAGACCTGCAATGGGCAGATCAATCCTCAATCAACCTCCTGGTTGAGGTGGTCCCGCTTATCCGCAGCTTTCCGATTTTGCTCTGTCTGGTATCGCGGGATGAGCGAAAATCCAATGGATGGCGTCTGATTTCGGCCGCCCGAGACCTGATGGACCATCGTTGCATCGAAATAAACCTTAAAAAGCTGAAGGATGATGAAAGCCTATCGCTTATTCGTCAATTGACCGAGTCAAAAAACGTGACTGCCGAAATCACCCAAGCCATCCTTGAGAAATCCGAAGGAAATCCATTTTTTATCGAAGAATTAGCTCGGATGATTATCAAAGACGACATCACCAACCAGGGAAGCACAAAAAAAGGCAGCATTGATATTGGTCAGATACCGGACAGTCTTCAAGCACTTTTAGCAGCCCGTTTGGATCGTCTCGATCCCGATGCCCGCTTAGCATTGCGTATTGCCAGTGTGATCGGTCGAAGTTTTCCATACAAGGTCTTAGAGGTGATCCTCCAGGATGATCCTTACACGCTTCAACCACTTGATCAGATCAACAAACTCGAAATTACCGATTTGGTCCAGGTTGAACAAGTTAAACCTGAACTGATATATCAATTCCGGCATGTTTTATTACATCATGCCGTTTACACAAGCATTGATGAAAAAGAAAAAATAAAATTACATCATCTGGTGGGCACTAAATTAGAAGATCATTACAGCGATCAAACCGAAAAAATCGCTTCACAATTGGCACACCATTTTATCCAAGGGCACCATCCCAAAAAAGCACTCCGATATTTACGCATAGCTGGTCAAATCGCACTGGACGCGTATGCTAGCATTGAGGCCGAGTCCTATCTCACCCAGGCGATTACCATCACCAAGGATAAACAAATCCTCGCACAACTCTATCAAGACCTTGGCCTATCACTGGCCAACCAATCACGACATATCGAAGCTATGGGTGCTTGGGAAAAAGCGCTTCCACTTCATCAAGAATTGGGAAACTTAGACCAATTAGCACGCATTTATGCCCATATGGCACGCTCAACCTGGGGCGGACTTAGCCCTGAGGATCGCAAAAAAAGTCTTGACATCTGCCTTGAAGGGCTTAAAGCGGTTCAGGGAGCACCTGAAAGTAGGGATATTGCCTATTTAATTCATGAAACTGGCCGTGCTTATGCATTTAATATGAGGCATGCTGAAGCCAAGGATTATGCAGAAAAAGCATTAGTGATGGCAGAACATTTAAATGCTTATCAGGTTCAGGTTGAGGCACTCGCCACCATTGGGATTCTTCCATCAACAGATGTTGAACAATCGATAAAAGTTCTAAAACAAGCTGTTAAAATCAGTGAAGAACATCGTCTTTACAGCTCGGGGGCAAGGGCGTACAACAATTTATCCTCAATCAACCAATCCGTGGTTAATTTTCGAAATGCACGCGAGTATTCGCGAAAATCCGCTGCCTTGTCTGAGAAATCATCCTTATCAATAAACACCATCATGGTGAATCAGGGGGTCATCGCTTGTTCGCTTTGGTTGGGCGAGTTTGATGGAATCGAAGAATCCTTTGCCGAGATGCGCAACATCCTTGATGATTATCCAAACCCATATGACCGTAATAAGCTGAATATGCTTTTTATCGAAGGCGGCTATCACCGGGTTAAGGCGAATTTTGTAAAAGCTGCTGAAATACTAACGACCCTAATTGAAGAAAGCCGTGCAGCTGAGGATTATGCTCGCGTATTAGAAGGTATCCGTGCGCTGGTTGATATCTCAATCGAACAATATCTTCTAGATGGAGAAAAACCATTCGACATCGATATTGTGGGTGTAATAAACGATTTAAACGACGCCCTCGAATTAGGGCAGGACATTCCCTTTCAAACCATTGCTGCAGTCTATTGCCTGTTCAGTACGCTCTATGCCATCCAGGGTGATTTTACAGAATCAGAAAAAGCAGTCAAAAATGCTCAAGAAAAATATGATCAAATCGAATCCTTCATCCACAATTTATGGCAGCTCACAAGATATAACATACAAAACACATTAACAAACCTTCATCGCCCCAATCGGGAATATATCACCCTGACGAAGGCCCGTCTGGAAATGGCAAGAGGAAACCACGGCCAGGCGATTGCCTATTACCTGGAATGCATTGAAAAGTTTAACCAGCAGGAAGCCAAGTGGTGGGAAGCTCGCACCAAGCTTGAACTGGGTTCAGCCTACCTGCAATGCAATGACCCGGAAGATATTGAACTGGCGCAAACCGCATTCAGGGAAGCCCGCATCACTTTTAATGAGCTTAAGATCGATTACTACACAAATCTGGCGATTGAAAAATTACGCCACGTTAGAAATATCTCCCGTGCCCAGGTGCTTGCCCATAAAAAACTAACCCTTGAACTGGCTGAGGCAGGACGTATTCAGCACTCATTAATTCCAACCACATCGCCGCTTATCGAGAACTTCCAGGTATCCGGGGTACTGCTGTCTGCCAGGGAAATGTCAGGCGACTTTTACGATTACTATCAAATGGACGAAAACCGGTTGGGCATCGTGATTGCTGATGTGGCCGATAAGGGCGCCGGTGCAGCGTTATACATGGCCATGAGCTTGTCCCTCCTGCGGACCTATGTCGTTGAAGCACAGCTGCCCCCAGAACAGGCACTGGCGGAAGTCAACCGCCGCTTGCTGAGTGACACCCCAAACGGGATCTTCTTAACCGTGTTCCTGGGGATACTTAACCCCAAATCCGGGCAGTTGACTTATGTCAACGCCGGGCATAATCCGCCCTATCATGTTAAAGCAAACCAGGGACAAACAACTATCACGCCTTTGGAAAAGACCGGACCCCTGGTGGGCATTTTTCCAAAATCAACATGGGAATCCAGGGAAATTGGTATCCAGCTTGGAGAAACACTCATTCTTTATACCGATGGCATCACCGAAGCCCAAAATATGTCCGATGATTATTACGAACAGGATCAATTCATCAGCAGTCTCAAATCAAACTTTGGATTGCACGCTGAACCATATCGCAATGCTATCCTCAAAAATTTACTCAGTTTCACCGGGGATGCGCCCCGACTCGATGACATCACCCTGGTCGTGCTGAGAAGAGATCATTCCTAACAATAAATTACTCAGGTCCTTACGACTATTTCTTGCGGTATACTAAATCCTGGCAAAAAACCATGAATCAAGATAACCGCAACGTCTACTGCACCTTTCAGGATGCCCCTGAGCACACTTTCCCCAGGCACCCTGAATCCCCCCATCGACTCAGCCTCATGGGGGAATGGCTGCATTCACCCCCTTATCCTGAGATGACCTGGTTGGATTTCGAACCTGCCAGTGAAGCGGAGATCCTGCTGATCCATCCACGGCAGACATTGGATTTTATTAAATCGGCTTGCCAAAGAGGCCCACACGAATTTGAGCCGTCCCCATCATACGTCACGGAAAGCAGCTACGGGGCTGCGCTTGGGGCGGCCGGGGCCACCTTGGCCGTCAGCCGGCGCATCCTGGCTGATGGACAGGGACGCGGCTTTGCCATCGTACGCCCACCTGGGCACCACGCAGAGCCGGATCGTCCGATGGGATTTTGCTTGATGAACAATGTCGCCATTGCCGCTGCAGAAGCGGTTGCCAGCGGGCTCAGCCGGGTGGCCATCATCGATTTTGACGCCCATCACGGCAATGGCACTGAAGCAGCTTTTTGGCAGACCCCGGAGGTAGGTTTTTTATCCATCCACGAGATGAACCTTTATCCCGGCAGCGGCAGTTTGGAGTCTGCGTCCCATGCTCGCGGGCGAATCATCAACGTTCCCCTACCCGGGTTTTCAAATACCACGGCTTTTCTGAACTTGTTCGAACAGGTAGCAGGACCCTGGCTTAAAAATTTTGGGGCGGAGATGCTGTTAGTGTCAGCAGGGTACGATGCACACTTTTCTGACCCCCTAACCACCCTGATGCTGGACACCAGCGGTTTTTATCAAATAGCTCACAAGCTGGTCACTTTAGCAGAAACTTATTGCCAGGACCGCATCCTATTCGTTTTGGAAGGCGGTTACGATCCCCAAGCATTGAGTGATAACATCCAGGCCTGCCTGGCTGCGTTGTGTGGTCGGTCAGACTTCCCAGATCACTTTGGACACGCCCCTGGCGGTCGTTCACAAGTTGCTGAACTCATTGAGGAACTTAGGGTTCACCATCAACTATAAGGAGGCATAACTCTTGGCACAGATTTACTTTATCCGACATGGACAATCGACCAATAATGTCATCATGGATCAAAACAATCACGACGATTACCTGGTCGAACGGACAACCGACCCCAACCTGACACCGATTGGTGAAGAGCAGGCCCAATTGACTGGAGAAACATTTGCCCAGCCCTTTACTGCCTCCGAGTTTGACCCACAAAACCGGGCAGGATTTGGTTTAACCCATCTGTATTGCAGTTTAATGGTACGCGCTGTTCGAACGGGGTTGGCCATCTCCCAAGCGACCAACCTGCGCTTGGTCGCCTGGCCTGAACTGCACGAGACCGGCGGTTTGTTCGACGTCGAAATGGTGGATGATGAACGGGTCTTTATCGGGCAGCCCGGTCCCGGTCGCTCTTTCTTCCAGTCCCAGTTTCCCGATCTGATCCTGCCAGATGACCTATCGGAAGAAGGGTGGTACAACCGGGATAAAGAGGCCCGAGAAGAATACAACCTGCGTGCCCAGGCAATTATCGACCGGCTGATCACAGAACATCGTGATACAGACCACCGGGTGGGAATCGTCATGCATGGTGGGATCTTTGCCCGCATAATAACCGCATTTTTTAAGATCCAGGCAGAACGTTACTGGTTCCTAATGAACAACTGTGCCATCAGCCGCGTGGATATCTCCGAAGATGGCTTCGTGATGCTGGCTTACATGAACAAAGTCGATCATCTGCCCGATCACCTGGTTACCTGATCTATCATGATCTAATATAAGGAAATTCAATGGTAAAAAACGAGCAACAAGATAGAAAAATCACCTACAGACCTGCCACCCCAGCTGATGCCGAAATCGCCAGCCAGCTGATCTTTGACACCTTTCCAATGTTGTCAGCATATATCTTCGGTTTGGGAGATAAAGATCATGCCCAAGAAATCCTTGCCCTCATTTTTGTCTTAGAAGACCATCGGTTCAGCTACCAGGTCACCGAGATGGTCATGCAAGACGAAGAGATCGTGGGCATGTTTATCGCTTATCCCGCCCAAGAATTACCCAGGTTGGATCGGGGTTTATTGAAGGCCATCGTCAAGCAGCATAATTTCTTAGACAAACTTAGAATGCTCGTGCGCGGACTGCCGGCGATTTTCATTGAAGAAGCAAAACCGAATGATTTCTTGCTCAGTAACATCGCCATCGCAAAAGCGAAAAGGGGGCAGGGCATTGGCGGACAGGTCCTCGCATATGTGGAAGAAAAAGCTAAAGCAGCTGGCTACAACAGGTTAGCCTTAATTGTTGAAATGGATAAAGAAAATGCCTGCCGCTTTTATGAAAGCAAGGGTTTTGAGGTGCGGGCCAAGCTTCCTGAACCCCCGCATCGAGTTAAACACCTCGGACCCGGGTTTCAGCAAATGGTAAAAGAACTTAACGATACTCCCGAGGAGAAGTCCAACTGACCGGAAAAGATTTACCCCGTTTTCCCGCAGGTGTGCAAGCGGTGCTGCGAGTGCTACTTGACCAGGAAAACCCCTACGAACTGCGGGCTTTTGACACCCCGGCCCATTCTGCCAGCCAGGCAGCAGAACTGCTTAACTGTCCCCTGGGCGCGATTGTGAAATCCCTGGTGTTTCAAAAACAGGCTTCTGGAGAGCTTTTTATGGTTTTGGTCTCCGGCAAGAACAGGGCGGACACAGAAAAATTGAGCCAGGTTGTCAGCGAATTAGTGCAGACCGCAAAACCAAAAACGGTCCATGCAATGACGGGCTACCCAGTTGGTGCAGTACCGCCGTTCGGGTTTAAAGCTAGCTTGCCGACGATAATGGATGTTGATTTACTGGATTATGAGCATGTCTGGGCATCTGCCGGGGCTGAGAACATGCTTATGCAGCTTAATCCGAAGGTCCTGCAGCACCTGACTCAAGCCCAGGTAGATCTGATCAGCTAAATAGGGGAAATCATCAAAAAAATGACACTGTGTCATTTTTATCCAAAGCCTCATTTTATGTTTATAAAACAGCCTAAACAAAATTACATAATATACTTAATTATCATTCTTAACTGTTAAGAAGCGAGACTGATATGACAATCCAGGTCAACATCCTTATCCTACTGTTCCTTGTTTTGCTGAATGGCATTTTCACTTTGTTCGAGGCGGCCATGATTTCATCAAGGAAAGTACGTCTTCTCCAAAATAGCACCGATGGTGAACGCGGAGCAAGCCAGGCACTGGCATTATTCGACCGTCCTAACCAGTTTTTATCAACAACGCAAATTGTCATCACCCTGATTGATACACTTTCGGGTGCGATTGGTGGTGCGATCTTAGCCGTGCCTATTGCCAACCTACTGCGTCGTGCTGACTGGTTGGGACCTTCTGCAGATGTTATCGCCTTGATCTTTGTGGTCCTGGTCATCACTTACTTTTCGATTGTCTTTGGAGAATTAATTCCAAAACGAATAGCGGTTGGCAATCCGGAAAAAATGGCTGCGAGGTTTTCTATCACGATGTTGGCCCTCTCAAAGCTATTTCGACCCTTAATAAAGTTTTTAGGGGCATCAACAAACCTGGGATTAAAAGTGCTGGGTGTCCCAACCGATCAAACGCCCACGATCACCACAGAAGAAATTAAAGGCTACATCGAAGAAGGACGCGATATCGGGTTGATTGAAGCCGCAGAACAGGAGATATTCTCAGGCGTCTTCCGCTTGGGAGAACGCCGGGTAGAAGCCTTAATGACTCCCCGCCTGGAAATGACCTGGTTAGACATCAATGCCCCAATCGATGTCACCTGGGAACTAATTTTGACATCATCTCATGCACGCATCCCGGTTGCCGATGGTGACCTGGACCAGATTTTGGGCTATATCCAGACCCGTGATTTTCTGGGAAAATCGCCATCTGACCCTGGTTTCACCTTGAAGGATTTCATCAAAGACCCAATTTATGTCCCTGAAAACATGGCCGCGCTAAAAGCCCTGGATGCTATTCAAAACAGCGGCGTCCACCTGGCAGTGGTAATTGATGAATTTGGCGGGATCACCGGTATGGTAACCGATTATGATATCCTCGAAGCCATCGTGGGTGAGATTCCCGAGGACAGCATGGACACTGACTATTTAGCTTTCCAGCGCGAAGATGGCTCTTGGTTGTTTGACGGACTGATCGTCATCGACCAGCTTAAGGAAATCCTTAAAATCTCAGATATGCCCGGTGAAGAGCGGGCTGCCTACCAGACCTTGAGCGGGTTTGTGATGAACCAGTTAGGTCGGATCCCCAAAACAGGTGCGAAGTTCAATTACGAAAATTACATTTTTGAGGTGGTGGACATGGATGGCAGGCGTGTTGACCGGGTTTTGGTCAGCCGTGTGCAGCAAGAAACCGATCTAAGTAATTAGGGCAAAAGATCCATTAATGCCTTTTCCAACCTCACAATGTAGTGTCGAAGAACTACGCTGATGCGGATTCTGAAACTAATTCCCAAGCTTTTTTAGCGATCAGCATAGCCGCCTCTGCCTGACCCGCCTGGACTGCATTTTCTCTGACCTTATCCAAAATCTCGCCACCGTCCTCAAGCCACAAATCAAGTGTTTTAACAGCTTTCTCAGGCGTATCACATAATTCTCCAGCACCATGATCAAGGATGTAGTTAACATTTCCCTCTTCCTGTCCTGGAATAAATTCGATCACCATCACAGGCAACTCTGAGGCAAGTGATTCGGTGGTGATCAAACCCCCAGCTTTACACAACACGATATCGGCCGCTCGCATCAATTTGGGCATAAAGTCCACATAGTCATAGATCATGACGGGATGATGCCACTCTCTATCATTGAATTTCTCTAACAGCGCTTCATTTCCACCTGCCACCAGCACAAACTGCAAGTCATGATCGGTTTGATCAAGGGCAGCTAAGATCTCCATCAAGTTAAACATCCTTGGACTACCGACCACCAACAAACAGGTGGGGCTTTTTTTCCAGCCCAACGCTTCACGAAGGTAGTTCTTATCGACTCTTTTCAGCTTTGCAATCTCTGGATCCACCGGGATGCCGGTTTTAATCACCTGGGATTCTTTCAAGCCTGCCGCCAAAGCCTTTTTCCTGACGGCTTCTGTGGGAACAGTCATAAGAGTCACACTGCTGTTAAAATAGACCTGGTGGACTGTCACCAAATCTGTACAAACAGTCATTGTGGGGATCTCAAGTCCTTCACTCTTCATTATCAGATTAAGCGGTGCTTGGAAGACTGGATATGGACAAATAATGATGTCTGGCGTCAACGCCAAAATGATCTCCCTTAAAATATTGTACAAAAACAGGACAAAGCCACCTTCCATGAATTTTACTGGCAAAACAGCATCACTGAAGTCATACGCCGTGTGATACAACTCCGGCATCGCCTCAATCAGCTTATCATAGTCCGATTGGCTGTCGGTAATAAAATCAGGCATATCAGGATGGTCAAGCGGGTTTTTAACAATTACATCACAGCGATCACCATAAGACTCGTGGAAAGCCTTTTGTATCGCTTCTGCTGCGGATCGATGACCAAAACCGGAATCCGAGGTTAGGATCAGTATCCGTTTTTCTTTTTCAGCCATTCGTAAACCTCATTTCATATATCAGTAAAATCAAGTTGATCTAATAAACAAGTCAGGATCTCGATCACTGTACTGCGCATGATCACAAGCCTCTCCCCCTTGAAATGGGCTTCAATGATTGTAGTCTTTCCCGGTGTGCTGATACCCATCCAAACCAGCCCAACCGGTTTTTCGGGTGTGCCACCCGTCGGACCGGCTACCCCGGTGGTCGATAAACCAATTTCTGTGCCAAATCTTTTCCGAATACCCTCTGCCATTTGCCGGGCGGTTGGCCCACTGACCGCGCCATGATCTATTAGAGTCTTTGTCTCAACGCCGAGCACCCTTTTTTTTATGGCATTGCTGTAAGCGACTACACCGCCGATAAAGTAAGCAGAGGACCCTGAAATTCCTGTCAACACATGGCTGAGCAGCCCACCAGTGCAAGACTCAGCTGTGCTGATCGTCAGCTGCTGCGCTGCCAGGACTTTACCTACTGAAGTTGAGAGTGATATTAAATCCTGGTCCATGGATCCCTTTCAAATCTTTTCAGGATCCTGATGATTTTGTCCCCTGCCAAGTTCCTGTGAACGAGTAAATGCCGCCCAAATCGCACGTGAGATCGCAGTGCGAAAACCCATTTTTTCCAGGTAATACAAAGCTGTTGCAGAAGTGCCGCCCGGTGAAGTAACCTGGTTGCGCAAACGGGCAGGATGTGAATGGTTCTGATTATAAAATGATACCGACCCTTTGATCGTCTGTAGAACCATCTCTTCAGCGATGCGACGGGGTAACCCCAGGTGAACACCCGCATCAATCAAGGCTTCCACAAACAAGAAAACATAAGCTGGACCTGTACCCGAAACAGCCGTGGCCATGTCAATGTAGGATTCTTCTTCTACGAAAATCTCCCTGCCCAGAGCTGCCAGGATTTTTTGGGCTAATCGGTGTTGTTCATCTGTCGTGTTAACACTGTGGGACCAAACCGTCATCCCTTCACCAACCTGGGCAGGCGTGTTGGGCATCGCCCGAACCACACTGGCATGATCCAGTCCAGTCACAAGTGACTGAATGGTCGCACCAGCCACAATTGAGATCACCAGGGCATCCGCCGGGATCCTGCCCCGCAATTCTTTCATGACACCCGGTAACTTCTGTGGTTTCACACATAACAGCACCACATGAGCATCGAGTATGGCAGCCGTATTATCAAGGTTGGATTGCACCTGGTACTTATCTTGTAATTCATCCAATCGCTCCAAGCGTGGTCCAGCAAGGATAATGCGGTTGGGCATAATCATACTTTCACTGATCAGACCGCTTGCGATGGCTTCACCCATCACACCAGGTCCAATGATCGCTGCAACACGACCTGAGAGAACAAAGTTTTTTTGATCGTTCATGATTCCTCTTCAAAGCCTAATCAGCACACCACCGGGCAAACAGGGCGTGCGACAGTATTCTTCCCTGGCTTTTCTCAACGGTGACTAATTCTCCACACGTAAGCTCTCCCCCCAAGCCTTTCACCAATTCTCCCAGGGCTTGATGCAGCACCAGGGCAGAAGCTTGGATGGCATATGACGTCAAGCAGATAAAGCGTGGATGGGGCGTAAGCACCTGTTTGCACAGCGCCAGTAAATCCGATATATCTTTAAAATATTCCCACACACTACCCGCAGGTCCCCGACCAAATTTGGGCGGATCAAGGATAATGCCATCGTAGTAGGATTTACGCTTGGCTTCACGTTTGAGGTACTTCCTTGCATCCTCAATCAACCAGCGCACCGGGGCATCCCCTAAACCGGATAGTTCAAGGTTATGGCTTGCCCAGTTAACCGCTTGCTTGGCAGCATCAACATGAGTCACCTTTGCCCCACCCCTAGCTGCGGCTGCAGTCGCCATTCCTGTATAACCAAATAAGTTGATGACCTTGATCGGTCGTTTGTTAGCGCGCACCTGGTCTTCGATCCAATCCCAATGGTTGGCTTGCTCGGGAAAAATGCCAATATGGCGCGAAGTTGATAAGTGAATTTCGCTCTTTAAGCCCTTATAATCTATCACCCAGGTTTCAGGAATGGGTTTATTAAACTTCCAATATCCACCGTGTTCGCCGCTGGTAGGCACCATAACGGCGTCGGCAGCCTTCCACTCCGTTTTTGGCAATGCTTTCGACCAAATCGCCTGAGGTTCCGGTCGAATAAGTTTATACCTGCCAACCCGGACAAGGGTCTCACCATCGCCGCTATCCAGGAGCTCGAAATCACGCCAACCCTGTGACGATAAAACCTGGATTTGGGGTAATGCTGTTTGTTTCATCATAACTCAATCTCAAAAAATACCTAACTGAAGCAGATCGTTCAGCCAGGGTAAGATAAATTGCAGTATCAATGCCAGTGCTCCAGCCCGCTCAAGGGGTTCCTTGAATGATAATGAGAACGGTCGACCCACATCAAAACGCTGACTTTTGATTAACTGCGGCAACATAAATAAGATTATCAGAATTCCCATCACAATTAATACCCATCGCGGCACAATGTTGATCAAGAAAAAAGTAACCACGCCGGTGAGTACGACCAGGATGATCAAGCCCATCATAAAGGCAGATGTGGTCCGGTTGCCTAAGGAGACGGCTGTCCCCTGGTGTGCTTCGCGCTCACTTAGCCGAGACAACCGATCACCTTCAATATTTCTGATTTCTTTGTGCAGCCGATCAAAAATTCTAACAGAAAACACAAAAACAAAGGGCCAAAACCATACCTGGTTGAACCGGTTACTAAAGGCAAAATAACTGCACAAGAATGGCAATCCTGCCATTACCAATCCATAAGTGATGATGTCAAAAAAGGCCATCGCTTTTAAGCGCAACGCCTGTGACGAAAACAAGAAACCAAGCAGCAAACAAACAAAACCAATGATAAAGGGCCATAAGCCCAATATCAGGTAAAGGCTGGCTGAGATGAGTGCAGAACCTAAAGCTGCTAATTTGGCATGTCTTGCCGAAATTAAACCGCTGGAAATGGGATTGCGTTCAAAGTTCTTTGTTGAGAAGGCATCCTCTGGGGCATCTTCAATGTCATTGACCATAAAAGCGAAAGCCACCGACAACCAGTTGGCAAACAGAAGTGTGATTAACTGCCAGGAAATCGTTCCTTGGGCTGCCATGACGCCCAACAAGCTCGTCAAAAGGATAAACCACGCATATTCATCAAAGCGGCTCAGCCTTACCAGTCCTTTTAATGTCCTTTTCAATGGGAACTCCGTATCATCCTGGATTTGAGTATACCATTCTTTCTTTTGGCTTATTTCAAGGTCATCAAAACACACTTATCGTTTGGGGCAATGGGCTATAATCATATGACGGTTTTGCAAGATCGCCATAGCAGACCTGTAAAAAGGCAACATCGTTATGTTGGTCAATCACCGCACAAGAAGCGTTGTATCAATATGCTCATGGTGACTTGGAGACAAGTTTGTCGAAATATTATCGTGTTTTCAATCAATTGAAGGAGTCCGGATGGATTTTGGTAAGATCATAGATCGACGAGATACAGAGAGCGTAAAATGGAATTACTATGACCAGGATGTTTTACCCATGTGGGTGGCGGATATGGATTTTCGCGCCCCAGATTGTGTAATCCAGGCTTTAAAAAAGCGGGTAGACCACGGTATCTTCGGTTATGGCGGTGCACCTGAAGGGCTGCGTGAAGCAATCGTTCAACATTTGCAAGATTTCCAGGGTTGGACGGTCAAACCAACCGAGATCGATTTTGTGTCCGGTGTGGTCACTGGCTTCACCCACGCCATCTACAGCCTGACGGATCCAGGTGATAAGGTTCTCATCCAAACACCCGTCTATCCACCCATACTTAGGGCTCCAGAGGCTACCAGCCGCCAGTGTGTACAAAATGTCCTCATCCAGACCCCGGATGGTAAATACGAGATTGATTTTGACGATTTCAAGCAAAAAGCTGCCTCGGGTGTGAGGCTGTTCATCCTGTGTAACCCCCATAACCCGGTTGGGCGAGTATTTTCCAGGGAAGAGCTGACTCAAATGGCAGAGATCTGCCTGGAAAATGATATCTTGATCTGCTCAGACGAAATCCACAGTGACCTGATCTTCTCAGGCTATCAACACATACCAATCGCCAGCCTCTCCCCTGAAGTCGCTGATAAGACCGTCACCTACTTTGCACCTTCGAAGACGTACAATTTGGCTGGATTGTCGACATCCATCTTTGTGACCCACAATCCTGAGATTAAAAAACGCTTGTCCAACACCTTCACCATGCTGTTAGGGCACCCAAACATCCTCGGTTTGCATGCTGCCCTGTCAGCCTACCAGGATGGCCGCCCGTGGTTGAAAGGTCTGTTGACTTACCTAGAAGCAAACCGGGATTATTTAGTTGAATTTGTCAGCGAGGAGCTGCCTGGAATCAATATGTGGAGACCTGAGGGCACCTTCCTGGGTTGGCTCGATTGCCGGGCATTGGATTTAGAATCACCCCATGCTTTCTTCTTAGAAAAAGCCCATGTCGGATTCAATGATGGGATCAGTTTTGGTAAGGTCGGCAATCATTTCCTGCGTATCAATTTCGGCTGCCCACGCGCCTCCCTCACTGAAGGGCTGAACCGGGTGAAAGCAGCCCTTAACACAGCACACATTTAGTTAAAAAAAGGTACCAATTTGTCTACCCCCTCTGAAATGGTAAAGGGATCGAGAAAACCCATCAACACCATATTCGGCTGTTCGTCAGCGATTGCTGGACTGCTGATGTTCATCGCGATCACGCCGGTTCTGATCTATTATGCCATGGTTGCCGTAGGCGCAATTTTGATTGTGGCAGACCCAATCGTGCCTGTGGATGCCGTCGTGATCCTCAGCGGTGATCGTGGGGATCGTTTGGCCATGGCTGCCGACATGCTCGATAGGGGTTTTGTCCACAGCCTGGTGATCACCAATACCAACCCAGCAGCAAACCGGCAGCTGGCCAGGGAGGCTGTGACACTTGGCTTTGATCGCAGCAGGATTTACATTACCGATTTAGCAGTCGACAGCACAGTGGATGAAGCCCGGGCTGTGCTGCATTTTGCCCAATCCCAGGGATGGTCATCCTTGATGGTCGTAACCGATCCCTTTCACAGCTTCAGGACACGGATCATCTTTCGACGTGAGCTGCGTGGTAGTGGCGTTGCCATCTCTGTCCGACCAGTTGTGGGGCACTGGTTTCGCTCAAACACCTGGTTTCGCTATCAAGACGGTTGGCGTTTTGTTTTTCTGGAAGTGGGGAAGTTGATTAATTATTTCGTTTTTCGACCTTAAACAAAAAATCGGGCCGCTTTTTTGCGACCCGATCATATTTGTGAAGATTATAGCTCTTCTTTTCCGTTTACAGGGATCACATTGGCTGCCTGTAAACCTTTTGGACCATCCTCTATCGAGAATTCTACCTCCTGGCCCTCCTTGAGCCGCTTGTAGCCTTCCATTTGGACTGCGGAGAAGTGAACGAAGACATCGTCCTCACCATCCTCACGACCAATGAATCCGTACCCCTTGGGGGCGCTAAACCATTTGACGGTTCCAACATAACGTTCTGACATGCTAATACTCCATCTTTCTAGGATTTATTAAGGTTCTGTGTGTCACAATCTTCTATCGGACACGTCGATAACTATAATCCCAACACCGTTTGATGTCAAGTTTACGCAATCGCTCCCAGTAAACTTCAGCGAGTTAAGCAAATTACGCGATATCAATAGGCTAATCACCGCGACTATCAAGGTTGGTCAAATTTTAACTCATTGACTCCCCTGCAGGAACAAACCCGAATAAACAAGGCGATTTCACATCCTAAGAAATTATCTTTGATCAGCCACACCTAATAACGGGGCAATATCTCCCGGAGGCCAAAACTCAGAAATTCTTGAAAGCCGGCTGGATCAACCAAATAGATGATGGCAAAAGAAGTAACAAAAATAATGCCTGCCAGCCATCGGGT
>SL_3KL_010_SEDDRAFT_10002606_pt1 | contig 16446 bp, 13 predicted proteins | sample SodLakKL_010_SED_2_FD_10381 | JGI IMG/M metagenome (IMG submission 10381) | reverse complement strand
CTGTTCACCATGAAGGTGCACCCGGACAAGATCCGCGACGTGATCGGCAAGGGTGGTGCGACCATCCGCCAGATCACCGAGGAGACCGGTACCACCATCGATATCCAGGACGACGGCACCGTGACCATCGCTTCGGTCAACCAGGCCGCGGCCGACGATGCCCGCAAGCGCATCGAGCAGATCACCGCGGATGTCGAAGTCGGTGCGATCTACGACGGCACGGTGACCAAGATCATGAACTTCGGTGCCTTCGTGACCATCCTGCCCGGCAAGGACGGCCTGGTGCACATCTCCCAGATCTCCGATGAGCGTGTCGAGAACGTGACCGACGAGCTCGCCGAAGGCGACAAGGTGCGCGTCAAGGTGCTGGAAGTCGACAAGCAGGGCCGTATTCGTCTGAGCATGAAAGCGCTCACCGACGAAGAGAAGGCCTGAACCGGATCGCGGCTGCCCGGACTTCCGGGCAGTCGCACCCGAAGTGCCCGCTTCGGGAAATGACTGGAACCACGAAGATCACGAAGGGCACGAAGAAGGGACAGGAGATTTGTTTCCTTTCCTTCGTGCTCGTCGAGTTGTTCGTGGTTTTTTTCATATTCAGGTACTGCACTTTTGGGAGGCCGACCGATTCATGGAACTGCAGATCCCCGTCGCTCCGGGTGAGCTGATTGACAAGCTAACGATCCTCGAAATAAAGCTTGCGCGCATCACCGACCCCGACAAGCTTGCCAATGTCCGACGTGAGTACACGTTGCTCACGGCAGTATGGAAGAATGCTGGCCAGGAAACGGAGGAGGTCACCGGCCTCCGATCGGAATTGCTCGCCGTCAACCATCGTCTGTGGGACATCGAGGACGCGATTCGCGACTGCGAGCGCAATAAGGAATACGGTGAACGTTTCGTGGAACTGGCGCGATCGGTCTACGTTCAGAACGACAAGCGTGCCGAAATCAAGAAGCGAATCAATCTCGAGCTGGGCTCGAGCATCGTCGAGGAAAAGTCGTACGCTGAGTACTGACTGTGGTGACTGTGCCAAAAAATTGGGCAGCATCACTGTTTTGCGAGTAAGATGGTCCGAACAAGTATTTAACAATCAGGGGCATAAAGGCATGTTTCGTAAATTCAGTCTGGCAATCTCCCTTGCCCTGGCCGGTGTCGTGGCGGCACAGGCCCAGGTGGATGATAACGACGAGCCGGTTTCAATGCAGCAGTCGCCGACGTTCCATTTCGTCGGGGATCGCTACCGCGTCGGCGTCGGCGTCGATTCGGAATTCGATTTCATCGGTGAATTCCAGGCCTCGCTGTCGGAAACCGACCGCACCGCCTGGATCGGTGAGGGCTGGCTGGGGCGCGACGGCGCCGGCGGTCTCAAGCTCAACTATCACTGGCTGTTCAACACGACCATGGAAGAAGGTCCGGACGGACCGGTCTACACCGATGGTCGCGTGGCCAAGCTGTTTCTGGCGGCCGACCAGAACCAGTTCGACGACCGCAAGCTGACCTTCGGCGCCGGCTACGAGTATCAGGACTGGTTCTTTGCCGGTTACGGCATGACCGCGCTGAGCTCCGAACGCCTGGTCAACCGGGTTATCGACATCGACGAGCGGCTGGTGACCGGCACCATCGATGGTCGTGATTTCACCCGGACTGACACGATCGAAACCATCACCGACCTGTTCGAAGAACCCTACGATTGGGGGCTGGGCCTGCGTGCCGGCCGCTATTTCGACAACCAGCTGGTGCGCTTGCGTGGCGGCCTGGATTATGAGAGCGGCGATTTCGGCTCCTCGCAGACCACCGGGTCGTTGTCGCTGGACAAGCACTTCGCCGAGACCCCCCACAGCCTGTCGCTGCGCACCAGCTACTACAGCAAGAGCGGCGACTTCGTCGAGGACCGCAACGACTGGCGCGGCAGCCTTGTCTACAGCTACAGCTTCGGCGGTCACTCCTATCGTCCGGTACGCGAATACCGTGAAATGGAAGTGACCCGCGAGCCCGAGCCTGAGTACGAGGAGCGCGTTGTGGCCACCGAGCTGACGTTGAGCGATCAGGCCACGTTCGACTTCGACAGCTCCGAGCTTCGCCCGGCCGCGCGCACCACGCTCAACGAACTGGTCGACGCCATTCGCGAGGGCGGACTGGTCAGCACCATCCAGGTGGTCGGTCATACCTGCGATATCGGCACGGCGGAATACAACCAGGGTCTGAGCGAGCGACGCGCCCGGTCCGTGGTCGATTACCTGGCCACCCGCGGGATCGAGACCGACGAGGTCGAATGGGAAGGTCGTGGCCTGAACGAGCCGCGTGTCCCGAACGACTCCGAGGAAAACCGCAGTCGCAACCGTCGCGTCGAGATCAGCTTCGTGACCGAGGAGTCGCGTACCGAGCGCATCCAGATCGGCCCGGACGAGCCGGTGACCGAAATCGAGCGTGTCGAAGTGCCGGTGGAGGCACCGTGGATCCGTCGTGCGCTCCGCAACCCGGTTCGTCACAAGCGCATCGTCGACTTCTACCGGTATCAGGAGTCCACCACCTCGATCACCGAGGGTGACGTGGTGTTCGACAACCAGCCGCCGGTGGCCAATGACAACCAGTTCACGGTCGAGGTCGACTCGGTCGACAACGTGCTCGATGTGCTGTCCAACGATACCGATCCCGATGGCGATACGCTGAGCATTATCGACGTCACCCAGCCTTCCAACGGGCAGGCCGAGATCAGTGGCGATGTCATCCTGTACACCCCATCGGCCGGTTTCACGGGCACCGACAACTTCAGCTACACCATCGACGACGGATTCGGCGGGCAGGCTTCGGCCAGCGTGACGGTGTTCGTCGAGTCGCCGGGTGCTGCACCGGTGGCCGAGGATATCGAGGTGTCCACCGTGCGAACCCAGCCGGTGGATGTCGATGTTCTGGCCTCGGCCTACCTGCCCGATGGCGGTGATCTGGAGATCGCGTCGTTCGGTCAGCCGTCCGACGGCAACGTCACCCAGGTCGGCGATCAGTTGCGCTACCAGCCCGATCAGTTGTTCTACGGCGACGACAGCTTCACCTACACCGTTGTCGACGCGACCGGCCGCGAGGCAACGGCCACGGTCTTCGTGAGTGTCGCGTTTGCCAACCAGGCGCCCGTGGCGCGTCCGGACACGGCTTCCACCGTGGCCGACCAGCCGGTGACCGTGGATGTGCTGGCCAATGATTTCGATCCGGACGGCGATCCGATCGAGGTGATTTCGGTCACTCAGTTTGCCGGAGCGCCGGCTGAGGCGGTGATTAACGAAGACGGTACGATCACCTTCACCATCAGTGCCAGCTGCAGCGGCAGGAACTACTTCCGTTACACGATCTCCGATCCGTTCGGTGCAACTGATACCGCGGTCGTTTCGGTGTTCCGGGAAGCTGCTGAAGGTGAAGCCGGAACCGAGGACGCTGCGGTCGACTGCCTGGCCTGGTAGTTCAGGCCGGGGCCCCTGAGGCGGCTGAATTTCGGTCGTCTCGGGTGGTCAGCAGTGTTTCGAGTCGTTCGATGACATCTCCCGGCGTGATGAGATCCATCACGCCGGGATGTTGCAGCTTGCGCCCCCAGCGGATCTTCTCCGGTGGTTTTCCGAGATATCTTTGTGCGGCTTCCGGAAACCGGTCGACGCAGTGCTCGAGGCTGCCCAGCGGCCCGGAGCGCCGCGACCAGGTCGCTGCGTAAAGTCCGACAACGGGTGTGCCCATTGCCGCGGCCAGATGTGCCGGGCCCGAATCGGGAGTCACCAGGCAGGCGGCACGTTCGAACATGGCCACGGCCTGCTTGAGCGTGTCACGGCCGATCAGGTTGACGGGGCGATGTCTCATGGCCGACTCAATGGCTCGTCCCAGGTCGCGCTCGATTTCGGATGGCCCCCCGACTAGGATCACGGGTCGGCTGGTGCGTTCGATGACCCAGTCGGCGATTTCGGCGTAGCCGCCGACGTGCCAATTCCTGGCCGGGTGACTCGAGGCCGGGCTGATCAGCACCGCATGACCTGCCCGGGGCTGGTGCTGTCGGGCAAATGCCCTTGCTTCCTCCGAAAGCGGCAGTCTCCGATCGATGCCCTCGGTCTGCACTCCGAGGTGCCGGGCGAATTCCAGGAAAGCCTCGGCCTGATGCTGAAATGGCTGCTCGGCAATTCGTTCGTTGACTGCCAGGGCGTGACCGTTGCGTGATCGGGCGCGATCAAAACCGACGCGCCGCCTGGCCTTGACCAGCCGCCCGAGCAGGTTGGAGCGCAGCGAGAGTTGAGCATGCAACAGTACATCGAAATGACGCCCTTTCAGCTGGCGCCGGAACTCGGCAATGCCGGCACGACCTGCCTGCTTGTCGAATACAATGAAATTCACGCCGGGCAAATCTGCCACCAGCTGGTGTTCCATCCGACCGACGATCCAGCTCACGGGGTTGTCCGGCCAGGCCCGCTGCAGCGAGCGGACCAAAGGTACCGTGTTGCACACGTCACCGAGCGCTGACAGGCGCAGCAGGCAGATGGAGCCGGGTGACGGGGGTGCAGAACTCATCAGAGGGTCAGCTTCAATGCCGGAGAATCCAGCCAGTCATGTCTGAACAGCAATTTCGTGCGCCATCGCTGCGTATTCTATACGACCCGCAACGGGTGACCGCGATCAGCCCGGAATGGCTGGAGGCCGGCTTCTGGCAGCTGCGTGACGGCGTGAAGGCCGAGCTCGGTGGACGCGGCCAGGCCCTGCAACTGGAGACGCCGGTCGGACCGGCCGTGCTGCGCCGTTACCTGCGTGGCGGGCTGGTGGCACGTTTCAGTCATGATCTGTTCCTTTTTACCGGTTACGCCAAAAGCCGCGCGTTCGTGGAGTGGTCGGTCCTGAGCCGGCTTGTTAAGCGGGGTTTGCCCGTACCACGCCCCCTGATGGCCAGCTGCGAGCGGCACGGCCCGTGCTACCGTGCCGGAATTCTGATGACGCTGATACCCGGTGCCCGCAGCCTGGCCGATGCAGCCCATGCCCTGGGAGAAGATGACTGGCGTCGACTGGGCATCGTATTGCAGGACTTCTTTGCAGCCGGCGTGGTTCATGCCGACCTCAATGCTCGCAATATCCTTCTGGACGAGACGGGCCGTTGGTACTTGATCGACTTTGATCGCGCCCGCATTCTCGAGCGGCCTGCAAGGCCCGCTCCCATGCTGGCCAGGCTGAATCGCTCGCTCGACAAGCTGGGTATCGAGGGGCCTCGCGACCTGCTTGCGGCGGGACAAGACTAACCGGCCAGCTTCAGGGCGTTCTCGCGCGCCCGTGCCAACACGGATTCGGCCGTGAACTTGCCGTCCTTCCAGGTGCCGGCCCGCTGGCCGGTGACCAGCTCCAGAGCCTGGCCCAGAGCATCGAGGCCATACAGCTTGAAGGTGTCGTTGGTGCAGGCCTTGATGATTTTCTGATCCAGGGCCAGTCGTTCGACATTCTGGCGCGACATGGCGACTCCCTGTTGCCCGCTGAGACCATCGACCAGGCACGCATCGTGAAAGGCCTCGATTCGTTCGTTTATGCGACGGATGGGGGTAAGCTGAAAGCGGGCATCGACGGCTGCGGCGAACAGGAATTCCTGCCGCAGCGGGGCGTTGGCCAGTGTCGCCAGGGTGCCGCAGGCCAGTGCTGCCATCGCGGCGTCGATGTCTTCAGGGCAGGGCGACATGCCACCGGTCTGTGTCATGCGGATGTTCAGGCCGATCTCGAGGTGAAGGATTTCCCCAACCATTTCCGCCAGTCCGGGAATCGGGTGGTGGAATGAACTGCCAGTGGTGTCTTCGCCGCTGAGCGCTGCTTGCACGGTGGCTGACGGGTCGACCTCGATGCTGACGCTGGCCGGCAGGGCAAAGGTCTGGCCGGCTTCGGTCCGGGTCGTGGTGATCAGTACACGACCGCTCTTTCGCCCGCGCGTCTGCAGGCCCGCGGCACTGCCTTGTCCCAGACTTTCGAGCAAATCGTTCCAGCCGACCGAGGAGCGTTCCCTGCGGTTCTGCAGGGTCTGATTTATGTCGTCGCGGCTTAATTCGTCGCGATCGGCTTCGCTGGCGATATAGGTCGCCTCGCGCAACAGGGAGGCGAGGTCGCCGGGAGATGCCGCCAGCCCGTCGGGGCGCCCCGTGCTGCGGCCAAGGTAGTCGATGACGGCTGCGATGGCTGATCGGTCCAGGTGCAGCAGCGATTGCTCTTCGATGATCGCGGCGATAAGGCCGCAAATCTCGTTGACGCCTTCGGCGTCTCGCGGCACGGTGTCGCGCAAGTCGGCCAGGATGCGAAATTGCTCGTTGAAGTCCTTGTCGAGTTCGGCCAGTCGCTGGTAGGCCTCCCGGTCGCCGACAACAATCACGCCGCAGTCGATCGGCACCGGCTCGGGCTTGAGCGACTGGGCGGCGTGCGACCAGTCCGGTGTCGGGGCGAGGATCTCGGTGGCCTCGGAGCGCAGGGAGCGGACCAGGCGTCTGAGCAGTTCGGGTTGGTGAATCAGGTCCTCGGCATCGAGCACCAGAAAGCCGCCGTCGGCTTCGATCAGCGCACCGGCGTGAATGCCACGAAACGAGGCTACGGCACGTTCACCGCTGCGCCAGGCGGGATCAACGCTGCCGAACAGGTTGCCGGCCGAGATCAGGTCGGGCGAGATCACCGGCGCTCTCTTTCCGCCGGGGTCGGTCCTCAGTACCTTGACGCCATAGAGCACAGACGGATCGGCCAGGTGGCGGGTGTCATGGCCGACGCGTTTTTCCAGTACGTCGTCAATGACGTCGCGCAAAAAGGATTCCACGCCTCGGGCGCGGAACTGGCGGGTTACCTCGGAACTCATCTCGCCGAGAATCCGGGCCGCCTCGGACACGTTGATCTGTTCGATGTGCCGCTGGCTCTGTTGCCAGATGTCACGAATTTGGCGCGCGATCTTCTGCAGTTCGGGCTGGAAGCGTTCGATCTTCTCATGGACGCTGCGGCGTTCGTCCTCCGAGGCCTGCTTGCGCGCTACCATGCTGCGAAACTCTTCCAGGCTGACCGGCTTGCCCATGACCTTGATGCCGACTTCCAGGCGGGCGTTGGGACCGGACTGGCTGCGAATCAGGCCGAGGCCTTCTGCTTCGATCTTTTTCTCGAAGGGCTTGATCAGTTCGCGAACCTCACGTTCGGCCGCCACCTCGCGTGATTCGCGTCGGCCACGAATGGGGTCGTTGTCGAGGATCTCCGGCAGGCGTTCCTTGACGAACAGGCCGATGCGCAGCATCTGCTGCTGAAACGCGCGAGCCTGGCCACTTTTCAGACAGATCAGCTTGGGTCGGTCCGGGTTGGCGAAGTTGTGGACGTAGCAGAAGTCGCGAGCCTGGCGCGGCTCCGGAGCAATCTCATCGATGACACTGTGCACCAGCCGGCGTCGGCGGCTGCCCGGGCGCCCGCGGACGAACACGTGTTGCCCGTTGCCCGGGAACTCGATGGCGAATCGCAACGCCTTGCGGGCAGTGCCCTGGCCGACGGTGCCGGACAGCGGTACGGCATCCGCGGAGGATTCGATCTCGATCTTGTCGCTGGCGGCCCGGCGCTTGAGCTTCTCGGGCGGAATGACGAATCTGGCCAAGGTGCCTCCCTGTAATGCTGCCTGGCGGATTTCTCCCCTTGATGTCGCTCCAATTTACTACAGACTGCACTGCTGGGGGTGTTGATGACCGGCGGGCAGGTCGGAACGGAACGCCAGCCAGGCGTCTGCACAGGCGCGCGGATGCTCCAGCATCGGCAGGTGTCCGGTTGCCTTCATGGTTTGAGTTCGGCTATTCGGCATGAGCGAACCGAGCAGCTCCAGACCGTCCGGGTGCAGCACGCGATCGTGATCGCCCCAGGTGATCAGGGTGGGGGTCGTAATCTCGCCCGCGAAGCTTTCCAGTGGCGGTGACTCGAATCGCAATGCGGCGAAGATGGCAAGCGCACGCTCGCAGCCCGTCGCTGCATGTTCGGCGAGGTGTTGCCGAATCGGGCGCGGCATCCAGGGACGCTTGACGAAGCACATGTCCACCAGCCGTTCGAAATCAGCCTGGTTGCGCACCACCAGCGGGTTGTGACGACCGGCGGCGACTTCCTGGAATAGCTCGGCGTAGGGTGCTTCCTGCAGGCCACCCGGGGCCAGCAGCCACAGCGCCTTGACCCGGTCCGGTGCAATCCTGGCGACGGTGGCGGCAACGTAGCCGCCCATGGAGTTGCCGCCCAGGTAACAACGCTCGATTCCCAGCGCGTCAAGCCAGTTGATGACGCGCTGCGCCTGGGCGTCGATGTCGAACGGCGGGTCATCCGCATACTGGGTCAGTCCGAAGCCGGGCAGATCGGGCGCCAGGATGCGAAAGTCCCTGCGCAGGAATCGGGCCAGGCGCGGGAAATGGTGCGCGTCGGCATTGAAACCGTGCAACAGAACCAGGGGCTCGCCGCGCCCTCCATCGAGGTAGTGCCAGTCCATGTCGCCAACGCGTTTCCAGCGACTGTTCAATCCGCAGGCGCGCCGCTCCATGGCCAGAAGCAGTCGCGCGAAGGGTGAAGGCCACAGCCGCGAGAGCACCACCAACACCGCGGCGACGAGGGCAAGGGCGAGGAGCAGCCAGGAAATCAGGTTCATTCGTCTTCTTCGCCTTCTTCGTTTGCTCGTTGCTCGTGATTGCGGTGCAACCGTTCGGCGCCCAGCGGCAACGAAGCCGCAATCTTGTCATGCAAACTCAATCACCAGAATAACCAGCCAACCAGCCGAAGCTATTACTCGGCTCCCATGTCGGCCAGCGCCTGCCGTGCACGCTTGCCGGTATCGGTGTCGGCCTGGGCGGCAGTGCGGTAATGCTGGATGGCCTGCTGGCGGTTGCCGCTGGCGCGTTCGATATTGCCGAGGTAGAAATGGCCCTCGGCGGTTTCCAGCCGTTCCAGGCTGGCCTGCAGATCGCCGCGCGCACCCGACATGTTGCCCTGGCGTTCACGCACCATGCCGCGCCGCAGATGATGGTAGAACCATGAACTGTCACGAGACAGGGCCGCGCTGTAGGCCGATTCGGCCTGGGCGTGGCGACCGGAGGAGGCCAGCGCATCGCCCTTGAGGGCATGGAACAGTGCTTCGCCGTCTTCCATTGCCAAGGCTTCATCGGCTTTGGCCAGGGCCTGCTCGTAGTTGCCTTGCGCCAGCGCGAGGCGTCCTTCGTCGTGGGCCTTGTAGGCTGGCTTCAGTTCGGTGATGCGTGCGATGGCTTGCTGGTAGCGGTCCCGGCCCACCTCGCCGCCGGCACCCAGTTCGGCCAGGGTGCGCTGATTATTCTCGACGCGTTCACGCGAAGGCGGATGGGAGGAGAAAAGACCGGCCATGAAGCCGGGGTCGCGGCCTTCCGACAGGCGCAGGAATGACTCCATGAGGTCGACCGCACCCTGTGGATCGTATCCGGCCCGGTCCATGTAGATCATGCCGTAGTAATCGGCTTCGCGTTCGGCGTTTCGGGAGTAGCGCTGGCTGACGAGCTGGGCACCGAGCATGCCGCCAAGAATGGCGACGGTGGCATAATCCTCGCGCTCGGTGGCCACGCCGACGGCGATGCCTCCGAGCATGACTGCGCCCTGGGTGAGTACCGCGCGTGATTGCGCGTGTGCACTGTGACGGGCAGCGGCGTGGACCACTTCGTGGCCGAGTACGGCGGCGAGTTCGGCCTCCGAGCCCATCTCGGTAAGCAAGCCCCGGTTGATCGAGATCTTGCCGCCCGGCAGCGCCCAGGCGTTGGGCACGGAGCTGTTGATCACCTCGAACTCGTAGGGCAGTTCGCGATCGGCCTCGGCGGCCACGCGCTGACCGACTTCCTTCACGTAGGCAACCAGTTCGCGATCGAGCACGAAATCGCCGCCCTGGGACTGGCGCAGGGGGGCGTAGTACTGCTCACCGGTTTGCAGTTCCCAGCCCTCATCGACCAGGCTGAGCTGGCGCTCGCCGGTGACCGGGTTGACCGCGCAACCGGCGACGAGAAGAAGGATGGCAAAGGCGGCGGAAAGTCTCATGGTGGTGCCTCGGTGGAAGCCTGGATTGATTATAGACGGCTGGAATCGTGAAACGGAAAACGGGGGGGCAAGCGCGGTGGTTTTTCAATGGGGCTTGGCCAATGGCGAGGCCTTGCCATTGGCCAAGGCTGCGGGAAAGGCACGGCGCCCATCCCCGTTTTTCGTTTCACCGTTTTACGATTTCAGCATCAGCAAGTCACGTCGCCCAGATCGATCGACGTATCGACCAACCTCACATCCAGCTCCTCGCGTCCCTTGCGGGTCTGCAGGATGCGCAGTGGCATCCAGTGGAATGCTTCAGCATGCCAGGAAGTGTTGTTGCGCACAGAATCCGGACGCTGGACGCGTTCGAGATAGATGGACTCGAAGCAACCGGCAGGGATTTCGAGCTGGTCCTCGCCGCCGTAGACAAAGCTTTCATCATCGAGCTCGTCTTCGTCGATCAGCATGAAGTGATGGTCCGAAGTGCGCTGATCGGGGTCGTGCAGGTTCACGGCCAGTTGCAGCCGCAGGCTCAGGGGGTCGACCATGTCCGGCCGGGTCTCATGAACGAAATCCCCTTCGGAACTGTGGGTGTTGACTACGCCTTCCTCCCAGTCGATGCGGTGCTGCCAGAAGTCCGTGCCCCGCGGGGTGCGCAGGACCTGGTGGTAGGTCAGCATCAACACGCGGTCGTTGCGCCAGACGAAGTGGGCGGATTCCTCGCCCGACAGCCTCAGCAGCCGCGCCAGCCGGTGGGTGGCTTCGGTTTCGGTGTTGTAGTACCAGACGCCGTTGTCGAGCTGGCTGAGCGACACATGGATTTCGCCGATCTTGGTGCCGCGCCTTAGTACCTCATAGGTGGCCGTGTGGGGCGGCAAGGGCGCCAGGCCGTTGGTATCAGCCTCAGCGGGCGCCGTGGTTGACCAGGCGGCCATCATCATCAAGATCGTGGCCCAGCTGAAGGGGATTGGCAAGCGTTTGATCATCAATGCAAATGTCCTCATTGCGCAATTCGACACGGTGACCGAGCAAAAGTGCCAGCGTGGCCGGATATAGTCGATGTTCCAGCGGCAGCAGGCGATCAGCCAGTGTATCGGGGGTGTCGTTATCTGCAACCGGCATGCGGGCCTGGGCAATGACCGGACCGGCGTCGAGCGCCGGGGTGACGAAATGCACACTGGCACCGTGTTCTCTCTCGCCGGCTTCGAGTACCCGGCGGTGCGTGTGCAGCCCGCGGTGGCGCGGCAGCAATGATGGATGGATATTGATCATGCGCCCGCCGTAATGGCGAACGAATTCGGACCCGAGCACGCGCATGAAGCCGGCCAGAACCACCCAGCGAGGGGCGAACCCGTCGATGGCGGTCATCAGGGTCTTTTCATACTCGTTGCGGTCGGAAAAGTGGCGTGGCTCGAGGCAGACTGAGTCGATGTCATGCGCGGCGGCCAGTTCCAGGGCGCCGGCACTGGCACGATCACTGAGCAGGGCGACAATTTCCGCCTTCAGGCGCTGCTGATCGATGGCGCGTTGAATGGCCTGGAAGTTGCTGCCGCGGCCGGAAGCCAGGATGACCAGGCGTTGGGATTCAGACAAAGCGAACCCGCTCCTCGCCTTCGCGGCGAACGATACGCCCGATGACGGGGGCCGGTTCGTCCAGCGCCGAGGCAATCGGTGCGGCTTGCGACTCGGGAACGACGAGGACGAAACCGATGCCCATGTTGAAGGTGCGGCGCATTTCGCCCAATTCGATATTGCCGGAATCAGCCAGCCATTCGAAGATGGGCGGCGGAGTCCACGCATTGCTGTCAAGCTCCAGCCCGAAATCGTCTGGGATCACGCGGATTATGTTCTCGGTCAGGCCGCCGCCGGTGATATGGGCCATGCCGCGGATATCGAAGCGCTTGAGCAGATCGAGCACCGTGGATACGTAGATACGGGTCGGGGCGAGCAGGGCGTCGCCCAGCGGTTGCCCCGCCAGATCCTGATCAAGTGCCGCACCGCTGACCTCGATGACCTTGCGAATCAGCGAATAGCCGTTGCTGTGCGCCCCCGACGAGGCCAGTCCAAGCACCACGCAATCCTCATCGATACCCGAGCCGTCGATCAGCGCCGAGCGTTCGACCGCACCGACGGTGAAACCGGCCAGATCGTATTCTCCGGGCCCGTACATGCCCGGCATTTCGGCAGTCTCTCCGCCGATCAGGGCGCAGTTGGCCTGACGGCAACCCTCGGCAATGCCGGTGACCACGTCGGCGGCCGCGTCGACCTCGAGCTTGCCGCAGGCGAAGTAGTCCAGGAAGAACAGCGGCTCGGCACCGCACACCAGGATGTCGTTGACGCACATGGCGACCAGGTCGATGCCAATGGTGTCGTGCTTTTCCATCTGCCGGGCCAGCAAGAGCTTGGTGCCCACCCCGTCGGTGCCCGAGACCAGCACGGGATCGTCGAACCGCTCACCCAGGTGGAACAGTCCGCCGAAGCCACCCAGACCGCCGAGCACCTCTGGACGGGTGGCCCGGGCCACCAGCGGCTTGATTCGATCGACCAGCGCATTGCCGGCATCAATATCGACACCGGCATCGCGGTAACTCAGGCCGGGGATTTTGGGCTTGGACATGGTTGGGGGGAATCGGTTGGTGTGGTGCGATTTTACTGGAATGGCGCGGCTGGCGTTGGGTGCGAGAGCTGAAACGCAAGAAACGTAAAAACGTAAAACGTAAAACGGGGGTTAGATCGGAGGCTTCGGTTTGGTGGGGTGGCCAATGGCGGGGGGCGTGCTGTTGGCCACCACCGCCTGATCGACGGCAGGGCGGTGCCCCCGTTTCACGTTCTCCGTTTTCCGTTTCCAGTTTTGCGGGGCCCGCAGACGGCGGGCGAAATCGACGTGCAGTGAGAACCCGCTGCGGATTGCTGCATATGGTATCTTTCACCGTCTTATGACCCGCTCTTTCCCCAAGCTGTTTGTACTGCTCCTGCTGGCCACGGTACTCCTGGTGCCGGCAGCCATGGCGCGTGATCTCTACGTCGGCGAGGCGGTATTGCCGGAGGGCGGGCGGATTGACAACCAGGCGCTGTTGCGAGCACTCGACGAAGTGCTGGTCCGTCTCACCGGACAGGTGGAGCAGTCGCCGGTCGAGAGTCTTGGTTTGGGACCCGCAGACGTCAACAGCCTGATCCAGACTCGCCACACGGTGCGCCGCGAGCGGATGGAGGAAGACGGCGAGACGGTTTCGGATCTGCGTGCCCGCGTCGAGTTCGACGAACCGGCGGTCAACCAGTTGCTGCGCGAGAATCGGATTCCACGCTGGGGGCGCGAACGTCCGGCAATTCTTCTGTGGATGGCCATTGATGACGAGGATGGCGTGTCCTTCGCCGAGGATCCCTGGCTGGAATCGGTGGTCGCCGAGCAGGCCAGAAGGCTGGGGCTGGAAATCGTCTATCCCCTGGGTGATGCACTGGATATGGCCGAAGTGACGCTGGCCGACATTCGTGGTGGTTTTATTGATTCCTCGGTGGCGGCCGCGGGGCGCTACGGCACCGGCGTGATTGCGATGCTCGACTTGCGCGCGGACGACGGTCTGGATGACCCGATCTGGTCGGCGCGCTGGTCCTGGCGCCTGGGTGGCAGTGATGGTGGTTTGCAGCATACCGGGCTTTACCGCGACATGCTCGTGCGCCGTGGCATGGAGCGCCTGGCGGCAACCATGGCCGGTCGCTACGCCATTCGCGATACTGAAGGAGAGGGGCAGCTCCGCCGCGTGCGAGTCGAGGGCATTATCGATGACGTGCAGTTTGCAGAGGTGCAGTCCTACCTCGACAACCTGGGCATCGTCGAGGACGTGCGCATCGTGGCGGCAAGGGAGCGGAGTCTTGAGTTCGAGCTGGATCTGAGCGGTGATGGACTCGAGCAGTTTCTTGAAATGGGAGGTCTGCTGGTCCGTGACGGGCCGGCGGTCGGGGATGTTTTGCAATACCGGTTACGCCGTTGAATCTGAGTCTTCTGCCCAACCTGCTGACGGTCGGCCGCATGATCGTGGTTCCCCCGATCGTGTGGTTGCTGTTGATCGAGCAGTACCAGTGGGCACTGGCGCTGGCCGTCTTTGCCGGGGTGTCCGATCTGCTCGACGGTTGGCTGGCGCGACGCTTCAATTGGCAGAGTCGTTTCGGCAGCTTCGCCGACCCGCTGGCCGACAAGCTGCTGATGATGGCGACCTACCTCACCCTGGGCTGGATGGGGGAGTTGCCCTGGTGGTTGATCGCGCTGGTCGTGTTTCGTGACCTGGTCATCGTGGGGGGCGGCATGTTTTATCACGTTCGCTTCGAGAAAGTGGTGGCCGAGCCCACCCAATTGTCGCGCTTCAACACCTTCTGCCAGGTGTTCCTGATGTGGTTTGTGCTGGTGCGGCTGGCCGGTGTGCCGTTTCCGCCCGAGGCCCAGATCGGCCTGGTCTGGCTGGTCGGCTTCATGGCCGTGATCACGCTGATCCAGTATGTCTGGATCTGGAGCATGCGAGCGGCCCAGATCAGCCGTCAGCGCAGGCAGTCCGGCAGCGATCGAACCTGAAGGGAATTACAGCATGTCACGTGCCCAGATGCCGCTTGCGCTCAAGCCGCCGCGCCGGCCCCGGTTCGACAACTTCGTGGCCGGCGACAATGGTGCCCTGGTTGCCACGTTGAGAGGCGGGCTGGAGCCCGGGCAGTGGTACTTCCTCGCGGGGCCTGCCGGAAGCGGGCGCAGCCATCTGCTGTCGGCGGTGTTCGTCGATCGTTCACGACATTCATCAGCCCAGTTCATCGGCCTGACGGATCGCCGGCAATGGGGACTGCTCGAGCAGACGGATGCGGAGTGGATCGTGATCGATGATATCGATTGCCTGGCCGGAGACAACGCCGGCGAGTTATCGCTTTTCAACGCGCTCAATCGTTGGCGGGCCGAACGGACCGGTGTGGTGATGAGCGGGCGAGGTCGGGATCGATTCGAATTGCCGGACCTGCGCTCGCGCCTTGGGCAGGCAACGCGCCTGACCCTTACCCCCCTGGAAGAGCGCGACCTGGCTGAACTGATCGTGCGCCTGGCTGAAGAGCACGAGGTGCCGCTGGGACGCGGCGTGGTGGACTACCTGCTCAGCCGTACGACCCGCAATGCCGGGCAGCTCGCCGGAATGGTCAATCAACTCGCCGATCGGGCCCTGTCGGAGCGGCGCACTCTCTCGATTCCCCTGGTGCGCGAGTTCATGGGGCGCGGGAGTTGACCCGCGACATCTCGATTCAGTAACTGTCCTGGTGCACGCCGCGAATGGCGCGTCCGGACGGGTCGGCAACCTGGCTGAAGCCTTCGTCCCAGGCCAGGGCCTCTGGCGTGGAGCAGGCGATCGAGGGGCCGGATGGAACCGTGGCGGCTGCCGCCGGCGACGGGAAGTGACGTTCGAAGATCCGGCGGTAGAGGTACTGTTCCTTGGTGGCCGGGGGATTGAAGGGAAAGCGCTGTTCGGCTTCCAGTAACTCGCGGTCGCTTACTTCGCGGTCGGCATGGGCCTTGAGGGTGTCGATCCAGCCGTAGCCGACGCCGTCGGAGAACTGCTCTTTCTGTCGCCACAGGATTTCGTCGGGAAGCAGTCCGGTACCTGCCTCGCGCAATATGGCCTTTTCCGGTCGGTTCGGGCCGGCCATCTTGGCGCTTGGGTCCATGCCCATGGCGACATCGAGAAACTCGAGGTCGAGGAAGGGAACACGTGCTTCCACACCCCAGGCAGCCATGGACTTGTTGGCCCGAAGGCAATCGTAGAGGTGCAGCTGATCGAGCTTGCGCACGGTTTCGTCGTGAAAGGCACGCGGGTTCGGTGCTTTGTGGAAATACAAATAGCCGCCGAAGATTTCGTCCGCCCCCTCGCCCGAAAGCACCATTTTTATGCCCATCGCCTTGATGCGTCGTGCCAGCAGGAACATCGGGGTGGAGGCTCTGACCGTGGTGACATCGAATGTCTCGATGTGGGCGATGACGTCGTCGAGCGCGTCGAGTCCTTCCTGGACGGTGTAGCGGAATTCGTGGTGGAGGGTGCCGATGGCCTCGGCGGCAACGCGGGCGGCAGCGAGATCCGGTGAGTCCTCGAGGCCGATGGCGAAGGAGTGCAGCCGAGGCCACCAGGCTGCTTCCTGGTCGTCGCTTTCGACCCGGCGGTCTGCAAACCGCTGGGCGATAGCGGCAATCAGTGAGGAGTCCAGCCCGCCGGAGAGCAAGACGCCGTAAGGTACGTCGCACATCATCTGCCGGTGAACCGCGTCCTCCAGTGCCAGGCGCAGGCGGCCGGAATCAGGGGCGTCGGTGGCCTGTTCGAAGTTGCGCCAGGCCGGCTGGTACCAGCGCCGGATCTCGCCGTCTCCGGAATCGAGCCGATGGCCTGGCGGGAACGCACGCACTTGTGCACAGCGCGG
>SL_3KL_010_SEDDRAFT_10002605_pt1 | contig 16446 bp, 10 predicted proteins | sample SodLakKL_010_SED_2_FD_10381 | JGI IMG/M metagenome (IMG submission 10381) | reverse complement strand
GTGTTACCAGATATTCACACGCTCTTCGGCCGGAATGTAGAGCTCGTGGTCCGGGCCGACATCGAAGGCCTCGTACCAGGCATCCATGTTACGTACCACGCCGTTGACGCGGTAGCGCGGCGGGCTGTGCGGGCCCTGGATGAGCTGGGCGCGCAGGGCTTCCTCGCTGGCCCAGAGGTTGCGCCAGACCTGGCCCCAGGCCATGAAGAAGCGCTGGTCGCCGGTGTAGCCGTCGAGTACCGGTGCTTCGCCTTCATGGTGGTCGTCCAGGTAAAGCTGGTAGGCGTGCAGGGCGATGGACAGTCCGCCGAGGTCGCCGATGTTTTCACCCAGCGCGAGTGCGCCATTGACGTTCATGCCGTCGATGGGCTCGAACTCGTCGTACTGGGCGACCAGGCGGGCGGTGCGCTCTTCGAACTGTTCGCGTGAGGCGTCGGTCCACCAGTTCCTGAGCACGCCGTCGGCATCCGAGCGGCTGCCCTGGTCATCGAAACCATGGCCCATTTCGTGGCCGATGACGCCGCCGATGGCACCGAAATTGACCGCGGGATCGGCATAGGGGTCGAAGAACGGCGGTTGCAGGATGGCGGCCGGGAAGGCGATCTCGTTGCGTGTGGAGGAGTAGTAGGCGTTGACCGTCTGCGGTGTCATGCCCCACTCCCATTCCCGTACCGGCTCGTCGAGGCGGGCCAGGCTGTCTTCCCATTGCCACTCGGCCAGGCGGCGCGAGTTACCGATCAGGTCGTCGGCGACGATGGTGACATCGGAGTAGTCACGCCACTTGTCCGGGTAGCCGATCTTGGGCAGGAANGANTCGAGCTTGCGNTCGGCCTCGGCNCGGGTCTCGTCGTCCATCCANGGCAGCGTTTCCAGGCGTTCGCCGAAGGCACGTCTCAGGTACTCGACCAGTTCGAGCATCTGTTCGCGGTACTCGGGTGGAAAGTGTTCCTGCACATAGACCTGCCCGACCAGTTCGCCCAGTCGGCTGCTCACGGTGTTGATGGCGCGGCGGTCGCGCGGGCGCTGTTCGTCGACGCCGCCGAGACGGCGGTCGTACAGTTCAAAGTGGGCCCGTTCGAATTCCCGCGAAAGCAGGGGAGCATGGTTGTTGATCCAGTGGAAAGCATGCCAGCTGGCCCAGGTGTCGGCCGGTGTATCGGCGAAGACCTGGCCATTGGCGGTGACCGCGCCGCTGGTGGCCACCACCAGTTCTTCAACGTCGCTCAGGCCACGGGTCTCGAGCAGGGTGTTCCAGGGGAACCCGGGCGCCAGTTCATCGAGCTCGGCCCGCTCGATCAGTTTGTAGTTGGCCTGGCGGTCGCGCTGCTGCACGCGCGTCCAGTGGATGGCGTCGGCACGGGTCTCTGCCTCGTCGATGCCGGCGCGCTCGAACGTGGCGACGATGTAGTCACGGTAGGCCTCGCGGTGGCCGGGGAAGGGGTCTTCATCGCGCAGGTAGTAGTCCCGGTCGGGCAGGCCCAGCCCGGCCTGACGGGCATGGGTGACATAGCGCTGCGGGTTGCCCATGTCCAGTGTCACGTAGACGGCGGTCAGCGAGCCGGTGCCCTGGGCACCCATCCATCGGGCTGCCTGTTCATGACTGTCGATGGCCAGCAGGTCGTCAAGGGTGGCCCGGATCGGGTCCAGGCCCAGTTCATCCAGGCGCTCGGTGTTCATGTAACTGGCGAACAGGTCACCGATCTGCTGTTCCGGCGAACCGGGCTTCTCGCCATTTTTCTGTGCTTCGAGGATGATGCTTTCGACCCGATCCTCCGATAGCAGTCGCAGCTCCGAGAATGCGCCGAAACGGGAGAAGCCATCGGGGATTTCCGTCGACTCCAGCCAGCCTTCGTTGACCCAGGTGAAAAAATCGTCACCGGGAACCACTGCGGAGCTGACGTGGTGGGTTTCGATGCCCCAATCGCCCAGGGACGGCGTGGCGTTATCGGTGGCAGCGACCGGGTCGTCGGCCACGACGGAATGGATGCCGACCAGCAATGCGATGGCGCCGGTGGCGCAGGCACTTAGTATTCTCATGTTTGACCTTATTTATTGCGATTCGGAAATGAATTCGATGACCCCGCCTGGGCGGGTGCCCGGTTGATGGACAGCGGCATTCGGTTCCGGTTCACTGCCCGATCGCCGCCAATGCTGGCATAATGCAATTGGGATTAGCTGATTCAGGCCAATGACTTCAAGCAAGGGACAGCCGCCAGACTCCATGTGGCAGCGCGAAATGATTGTCCACCCGTCCGATCTGGAAGTGGGCAACTACGTGCTGAGGCTGGATATTCCATGGATTGACACACCATTCCCACTGCAGGGGGTGCTCATCGATTCGGAGGAAACCCTTGCCTGGTTCGTGGAGCACTGCGAATGGGTGGTCATCGACTTCGAGCGCTCCAGTGCCCCGCCGCGCCAACGACGTTCCGTGCGCGAGCGGACTCCAGAGAAGAAAGATGTGCCGTCACCGGCCAGCACCGATCCGGAACATCCGGTCAACGCACTGCGCGGTCAGCGACTGGATAAGGACAGCGTTGGCGTTGCGTTGCGGGCGTATGGTCTGCTGGATCACCAGGCGCGGCACCTGATTCGCGGTTTCGCCAGGCAGGGGACGCTGGAAATCAAGACTGCCGAGCGGGTGGTGGCGGAACTTGCCGGCTATCTCCAGCAGAATCTGGCGGCCATGGTATGGCTGACGCGAATCAAGGATCGCGATGACTACACCGCCCAGCATTCCATCAATTCCGCCATTCTGGCACTGGGGCTGGCGCATGCCCTGGAATGGTCGCCCGACCAGATCGAACTGTCCGGCATGGCGGCGCTGCTGCACGATGTCGGCAACGTCGAGATCGACCAGCAGATTCTCCAGAAGCCCGACCTGCTCACCGAAGAGGAATATCGCCAGATCAAGACGCATACCACCGGCGGTTATGACCTTCTGTCCAAACGTGACGAGGTCGACCCGGTTGTCGCCCTCGCAGCGCTGGAACATCACGAGCGCTGTGACGGCAAGGGTTATCCCTACGGCAAGGGTGCAACTGACCTGCATCCGATTTCGAAGCTCGTGGCCATTGTCGATGTCTACGATGCGGTCACCTCCGAACGCAGTTATCGAGCGGCCCGTTCCCACCACGATGCGCTCGGCATTCTCTGGCGCGGACGCGATCACAAGTTCGACCGGAGGATGGTCGAAACCTTTATCCAGTTCATGGGCTGGGTGGCGCCAGGAACCCTGGTGCGCTTGTCCAACGGCGACCTGGCCGTGGTCGAGGAAACGAACATCGTTCACGGCTTCTATCCCATCGTCCGTCGTCTCGAGCACGGCGGCGCGGGCTATCGTGCCGGTGAGCGAATGGACCTGGCTTCACTCAGGGACACCGAGGGCAATCATCTGATCCATATCGAAGAGGTACTGCCCGATGGTGCCCACGGCGTCAACGTCAAGGCCTTGCTGGTTGCCGTTCTCGACTGAGCTTGAGAAGTGTGCTGGATTTCACAAGTTGACTGACGTTATGATGAGGGGCCATTAGCCGCAAAAGGGGTGGCAACATGTCAGGGGAGGAGCCGCGCTGGCGGTTTGAAAGCCGGATCGATCCGTCGCAATTGCAGGTTGGCCACTTCGTGACGCGTCTGGATCGTCCCTGGAGCGAAACCCACTTTCCGCTCCAGGGCGTTCTGATAGACAGCCAGGAGAAGAAGGCCTGGATGGTGGAGAACTGCGCCTGGGTAGTGATCTCGCATGTACGCGGACCCGCTGCCGGCGCACCCCTGACGCCAATGAAGGTGCCTCGTCCCTCCGAATTCACCCACAAGTCCAGGGCGCAGACGGTCGTGCCGGGCCCGGTGACCCGCGAAACCCTGGATCGCGCGCTGAGCATCTACGATTCGCTGGATCGACAGGCCCGAGAACTTGCCGAACAGTTTCGCCAGCGCGGGCGCATCGAGGTATCCAGGGCCAAGGAAGTGGTGCACGAGCTGACCGATGTGCTCGAGCATAACCTGGCGGCCCTGTTGTGGCTGACCCGCATCAAGGAACGCGACAATTACACGGCTCAGCATTGCATCAACGTCTCCATTCTGGCGATCGGCCTGGCGCATGCGATGAACTGGGGCCGGGGGCGCGTGGAGCATGCCGGCCTCGCCGGTTTGCTCCACGATCTGGGCAAGACCCTGGTCGACCAGGCGGTACTCCACAAGGAGGGCCGGCTCACCGAGGGAGAGTTCGACGAGATCAAGCGTCACACCGAGCTCGGCTACCAGATGCTGTGCGAGGATGGCACCATGCCGGAACCGGTCTCGGAGGCTGTGCTGCATCACCATGAGCGCCCCGATGGCAACGGCTACCCGCATGGACTGCCGAGGGACAGGATTCCGCCGCTGGCCCGGCTGGTCGCGATCGTGGACGCCTATGACGCCATCACTTCGCACCGAGTGTATGACCCCGCCCGCTCTCACCACGAAGCGCTGGGCATCCTGTGGAAGGAGCGCGACCGCCAGTTCGACGGGATGATGGTCGAAGCATTTACCCAGTTCATGGGCTGGGTGACGCCGGGCACCCTGGTTCGTCTGACCGACGCCCGTCTGGCCGTCGTCCTTCGTGGCAAGGACGGTCGGGGCCTGTTGCCGCTGGTTCGGGTACTCGAGCCTCGTGAGGATGGTTACCGGCTCGGTGAGACCCTGGACCTGGCCGGTGAGGCGGTCGGCGAGGGGTGTCCGGCTCTGCGAATCGACGAGGTGCTCCCCGACGGAACGCACGGGGTTGACGTGCGTGACCTCTCACTGAGTTTCGACTGAAACCGCAATCCTCTTTGCGTTACTGGCCGGCTTGCCGGATAATCCCGGGATGAATGGGAGATTCACCGGGAGGGAACCGAATGGGCCAGCTTGACCGCTTTCGCCGTCTGCTGGGAATGAGTCAGCCTGACGACCGGCGCGGCAAGAAGCGTGTGCACGCTCGACGCGGCACACGCGTGCTGGTGATCGACGATTCTCGCACCATCAGTGCCGCGCTCAGCCACATGCTCAGGCAGAATGGTTACGAGACCGCCACGACCGAGGATGCCGAGTCGGCCCTGGAACTGGTTGTTGAAAGTCCTCCGGAACTGATCTTTCTCGATATCGTGTTGCCCGGGATGAGCGGATTTACCGCCCTGCGCAAGTTCCGGCGCCTGCCGCAGACGAAAGAAGTGCCNATCATCATGATCAGCGGCAATCCACAGGCGGTCGAGCAGTTCTACCTGAAGAAGATCGGTGCCGACGACTTCATGAAAAAACCCTTTGGTCGGGCCGAGGTGTTTGCCCGAATCGAGAAATTCGTCAGAAACGGCGTGCTCGAGGGACGCGGCCCCGTGGTCGAAGCGCCCGGGGGCGCGAATGAGGATGCTCCTGAACCCGAGACGACGGCCTCCACGTCAGGTGAGCCCGAAGAAGAAAAGTGAGCGGTGTCGATGCCGCAGGCGTCGATCGCCCCGGTGACCGAGCAGAAACTCGAACGTTTCGAGCGCACGCTCGGCACCCTTGAGCGCGGTGATGGCGATTGATCGAGCGCGGCGGCTCGATCTCCCTAGAGTCTTTGTCGTTGATCGGGGTCGATTTCGGGTATCCGGGTTGAAAGCTCGACCTCCTGCTTCTCGCCTTCGTGCCAGAAGCGTATCTTCGTCGTGCCTTCGGCGGTTGCCGCGCTGATCTGCTCGAGAAACGCCATGGGATTCGGTACCGCTTCACCGTCGACTTCCAGGATCAATGCACCGGCACGCAAGCCAGCCTGCTCGGCATGGGAACGGGTCCCGGTCACGACCACGCCGGGTTCGTCCGGCAGCCCCAGCGCCTGTCGGATCTCCTCGGTGGGTGCCATGACAGTGATGCCGATGGCGGTCACGACATCTTCGTCGTCGTCGAGTCCGCGAAACGGGATGTCCTCGCCTGCCTCCAGGACGGCCGGGGCCACGAGAATGGACGCACCAGTGCGTACGGCCAGTGCCAGCCCGTCGCTGGGGCGGGAGTCGATGCGAATGGTCTCTCCGTCCTTTTTCAGCTCCAGTGCGCCGTGATAGGTGCCGTTGCGCAGTTCGTCGACGATGACCCGCTCGAGCGTGGCGCCCAGGGACGCTATGAGCACGGCGGCCAGGTCATGGGTCATCGGACGTTCCGAATCGATGCCGCGCTGGGCCATCAGTATGGCCCTTGCCTCATTTGGACCGATGAAGATCGGCACGATTCGGCCGTCTTCCGGTTCGCGCAGCAACACCACCGGGGTGCCGGTCATCGGTTCGATGGCGACACTGGCCAGCTCGGCTGGTATCAGTTCGTCGAACTCGACAGCCAGTTCGCGAGCATCGGCAACGCCGCACATGCCAATGAATGCGACCCACATCACTGATAATCTGAAGAGATATTGCATGGGAGAATTCCTCCTGCGCTCGGTGCCTCTCAGGGTACAGGTTTCGGCCAATGATTGCGTGAGGGCGCTGTTTTTCGACGCGGTTGCGATGCTCGACGGTGACGGTCGCGCCGGCCGATGAGGCCGCCGGGTGGGCCTGCGGTACGGTGTTCTCAGAATTCCCAGCGCCCGCCAATGAAGATCGAATGCAGGCGTGTGTCACGCTCGAATAACAGTGCGCTGTAGCTGACATAGGCCTGGTTGCCCGAGGGGGAAACCCAGGACAGGCCGGCGTCGAACCGGCCGAAGGAGCGATCCGGCTCGCTGATATCGACCGACGGCCCGGACAGGCTGGTCCCGCTCAGTACGGTCTCCACCGTGTAGGCATCGATGCCGTCCTGGTATTGCCAGGACAGATCGGCATAGGGCATCAGCACGCCTTGTTCGAGGTTGACGGCCCGGCTGGCACGCAGACCGGCCGACCAGACGCGCGAGGTGTAGGCCTGGTCGGGATATTCGAAGGAGAAAGCGCTGCCCGTCTCGGTGAACCCGTCGATGTCGACATCGGCCCAGTAGAATTTTCCGTAAGGGGTAATGGTCACGCCGTTTTCAAGCACCTTGCGATAGTTCGCCGCGATGCTGGCCGACCAGGCTTCCGCGTCGGTCGCGCCTCGAGCCACCTCGCGCATGAGTTGTCCGATCCCGGAAAGGTCAACGGTCCGGTCCTGGCTGAAATCGATCCGGCTGTGGCCGGCAATCAGATCGACGTAGAGATCGGTACCGATGTTGACGGTTCCAAAGGCCTGCAGGCTCCGGGTATCACCATCGACATCGCCGCCGTCCTGTTCAAGATCGGCATCAAAGCTGCCGTAGCCGGCGGCCAGCCCGGCCACACTGCCGTTGTCGAACCGGTAGTCGACACCGGTCGTTACCGACCACGCGTCGAAGTCGAATCCGACTTCCTTGCCGCGTTCGGAGCGACGGCCCAGGTTGAAGGAACCGTTGACGAATACACCCCAGCGGTCACCGAGCAGACGGCTATCGTCACCTTCTTCGCCCATGCGCAGCACAGACGGCAACCAGCGCCGGTCGATATTTCTCCCGTTGAAAGTCAGCGACAGGCCGTTGCCGCTCTGCCCGCTGCCGCCCATGCGCAGTTCGCTGAGTCGGGCCGCGATATTGGCATCCTGGATGCGCCCGCTCTCGCCGGCCCACATGACCAGGGCCGACAGCCCATGGGCGTCAAACGCATTGGCGACCTGAACCTGCTGCTGCTCCGATGTGGCGTGGTCGCGAATCTCGTCGCAGGCGTCGGCAAAATCCGTACCCGGTTCGGCGGACCGGCAGGCATCGATCAGTACCCGTCCCGCCTCGCGGATTCGGGGATGCTCGTGGTTGCCGATCAGTTCGGCGTCAAGCACGTCACCCTGCACCCGAATGGTGGCCAGTTGCTGGCGGTTGGCAGTCTGGCCGAATACCTCGTCGATGACGAAAGTGATGCGCTCGTGAAACAGGCCGATGCTGCCGCTGCGTGGCGGATTATTCCCGAGCTGGTAGGTGACGCTGACGCTGGCCGAGGCGCCGCTGGCCACCGGAATGTTCAGTGCCGGGTTCAGCGGCTGGACGCTGAGCCCGCTGCTTGCCGACAGCGCGCTACCCTCGTGGGCGTAGTTGAATGCGGCCTGGCCCTGTCCGCAGGCCAGGTCGATGGTGACCGTGATATCAATGGATCCTGACTCCACGGCCCCGGTCTGGACGGTGAGTTCGTCGGCCGAGACGGTCTCGGTGTAGACGAAGAAAAGGTCGGGATCGGACTCGCAGTCTTGCACCTGCAGCATGGCATGCGAACTGTCGAGCGCGCGCATGCTGCCGTCGGCATGGACGGCCACGCTGCGGCCCTGGGCCAGACTGTCGCCGGCCATGAAGAACACGGCCACGAATACCGGAACCATCAGTCGATACGTGCTCACTTCCATCCCTCCATCATCATGGCCGCCGGCTGGTCAATCATCGATCAGCACTTCGTCCGATACTTCCGCAGCATTGCGAGCTGCCGCCTGTCCCTGCAGCAGTCCTTCGCCCTGGCCCTGCAGGTGCACCACGACCGGCACTGCCACGGTCGCAGGCAGTTCATCGAGCGTGCACTGTGGCGGTGAACTTTCGGCATCGCATGACCAGTTGCCGATCTGTTCGGGATCGCAAAGGACGGTGCCGGAGCTGTCGGTGCATTCGGCGGCGAGGTTGTAGATCCCGATGATCGTGTAGTCGCCACTGACCTGCATCTCGAGTTCCATCAGGCTGGCCGTGTATTCGCCGGTGTTCTCGACGTCCAGGCGAAGGTAACGGTCGCTCGCAGGCCCGGTTTCGATCGCCTCGAACTCGATGTCCAGCGAGGTCTGTGGTTCGAGCACCAGCAATCCGAACGAGGTGCTGGCACTGACGCCGGCGGAGTTGGTCGTGGTCACGGTTATGACGGTGGCGCCGATGCTGGCTTCCGATGCATCGATGATGAGGCTGCGTTGCTCACCGCTGCCGGTCAGTTCAAGGCCGCTGGCGGGCAGAATCGACGGATCGGAAGAAGCCGCACTGACCGTCAGTGCCTCCGAAGCATCAACCGGATCAGCCACGATGAAGTCGACTTCGATCATGTCGCCGATGAGCACTTCGCGGTCGGGCAGGGGATCGTTGGCGTTGATGACCGGCGGGTCCTGCTGCTCGATGGCCAGGGTAAAGGGAGCCACCCGCACCCGACCGGCGGTATTGCCGACTCTGACTGAAAGATTCACCGAGCCGAATTGTCCGGCAGTGGTCTGAATCGTCAGTGTCCGCAACTGTCCGGTTCCGCCCAGGGAGAGTGCGGTGTCTGGCAGCACGGTCGTGTCCCCGGATGAGGCCGAGACATCGAGTGCGGTCGCCGCATCGATGACATCGCTGACCGTGAAGGCAACGGTCAGCGTGTCGCCGGCCGCGACCGACTGGTCGGGGATGCCTGCACTGCCGTTGATCTGCGGCAGTGGCCGCTGCAGCACGCCGACGTTGAGCACGGCGGTGGTGGTGCCGGCGCAATTGTCGGCTTCGATGGCGATATCTGTCGTGCCCGACTGCTCCACGGAGGTCTGGATCAGCAGCTCGAAGCTGTCGTTGCCCAGGTCGATGATTTCCAGGTCGGTATCGGCGATCACCGCCGGGTTGCCGGATACGGCGGTGACGGCGAGTTGGTCGTCATCCGGCGGGCAGGGCACCGGTTCGCTGACGGTGAACGTCACGCTGCCGGACTGTCCCTCGAAGATTTCCTGGTCGGGCAGCGGCTCGTTGTTGTTGATGACCGGGAGTTCCGGCATCGGTTCGATCACGACGGTGATGACTTCGGTACTGGTGCGGTCGGCGGTGTTGGTCGCCTCGATTTCAATGCCGGCCGTGCCGCTGACATCGACGGGGGCATCGATGACAAGCAGACAGATGCCGCCTGGGCAGGGGATGTCCAGCCCGATGGCGTCATCGGGCAGGATGTCGGGGTTGGTGGATGCAGCTGTCACCACGATGTCCTCGGGAGCGTCGAGGGCATCGTCCACGGCAAATGCCAGTGTTTGCGTTTCACCGGCGGTGACGGTCAATTCCGGCAGTGGCGCGCCGGAATTGATCAGCGGCGGATCGCGTTCGAGGACTTCGGCGATGAAGCTGCTGTCGTGTTCCTGGCCGAAGTCGTCGGTGGCCAGGATAGTGACAGTGGCGGCTCCGATCTGGTCGAGGCTGGTGGTTATGGTCAGCTCGTAGAGGCCGCTGGCCTCGTCGATCAGCTCGACTTGCAACTCGCCCGCATCGATCACATCGGGATTGTCGGAGGCGGCAGTGACGATGTAGTCGGTCTCGATGCCGGTCGGCGGCGGCGCCTCGGTGACCGTGAACGTGATCGTGGCCGACTGGCCTTCGTCCACCGCCAGGTCATCGAGCGGCTCACCGTTGTTGATCTGGGGTGGGTTGGGCAGCTGCTCGATTTCGATCTCGAACATGTTGATCGAATCACGCTCGGGGGCCAGACAATCCGGGTGGCATACGCGCATTGCCAGGCTCAGTGTTCCGAGGTCGCCGTCACCGGGCTCGGGGGTGAAGGCAAGCTCGCATTGCGCCGGATCGTCAGGATCACAGTCGATATCGAAGCGCTCCTGGGGGAACGTGGGTGGTGTCTCGATGATCAATACCAGGTCAAGGCTCTCGGGCGGGTCGACCAGGTCTCCGCGGGTGAACTCGATGAGCAGTTCGTCGGATTCGGGGGTGCTGTAGGGGCCGCCCATGCCGGCGCCGTCATTGATGAACGGGTCGGTTTCCGGAAAGACCTCGATCCGGAAGCCGGTATAGGCTGCTTCGACCTCAAAGCCCTCGGCGAGGATGCTCGCGACGTAGGTGCCGGGATCCATCTGATCCTCGACCGGGTCGACCAGGACCGTAACCTCGCCGTCGGCTTCGGTGATCCGTTCCCCGGGCAATTCCAGCCAGAACGCGAACTCGTCGTTGTCGTCATCCTCGATCAACACCGCTCCGTTCAGGACGTTGACGAAGTCGAGCGTGAAATCACTGGTCACCTCACGGGTATCGTAAGTCAACCGGTTGGGCATGGGGGTCGGGGTTGGCGAGTTGGGTTCGCGCAGACCCAGCAGGAAGGACTCGGTGGTGGATTCGCCGGTGCCCGGATCGGTGATGGTCACGTAGAGCATGTGCAGTCCAGCGGAGTCGTTCAGATCACCGTCGATCTCCAGTGTGCGGCCGGCGCCGGTGCCGGCACAGGTCAGGGTCAGGGGGCCGTCAACACCGTCGACCAATACCGCGTTGGCATCGCACTGGTAGCCATCGGGATCGGGACCGACGGTAAACTGTACCGTTGATGTCGAATTCACGTCGGCGATCAGGTTGGTGAAACCGTCGCCTTCATTGATGACCGGCGCATGTTCGCTGCGTACCCGGGCGGGGAAGACATGCAGTGTGCCGGTTGTCTGATCGTCGCTGTTGTGCCGGCTTGCGGTCACGATCCAGTTGCGTTGTTCGTTTCCGTCCAGTGATCCGGCGCCGGCCAGGCCCCAGCCCTTTCCGGACGAGTCGGAGACCAGGCCGCGGCTGGCCAGCCGGACGTTCATCGAATCTTGGCGTGGTTCCAGGGACAGCGGCTTTTGCCCGCTGTCGCTGGCCGCCGAGACGCGATGGAGTCGAAACCACCATGCATCCTGGTCAGGCGCATGATCGGCCACCATTGCCAGATCGGCGTGACCATTGCCGGTGAGATCTCCCAGTGGCATCAGGTGGGCACCGAAACGGCCGCCGGGAGACTGACCGGACATGCGCTCCATGTCCGGCGCCGGATTTAAATCGAACCCTGCGGACAGGCGTTGATCTGCCGGATGAATCCTGTAGACGGCGCCGGCGCCGCCATCATGACCCGGCGCACCGATGAGCAATTGCCCGTCGACGGCAACCGCCAGCGCTGCTCCGAAGCGGTCTTTTTCGGTTCCGGCACTCAGTTCCATCGCAGTGCTGCCGAGCAGGTCAGCGATGGCGACCGGACTTGCCCCGGTGTGCGAGCCGCCGGCAAGCAGGTAGGTGGCGCCCGCCCGGGGATCGGGACCGGTCAGGTTTCCGCCCGGTGCGCCGATCAGCAGACCGGGCTGATCGGAGGCAGTCGCGTTCCCGGCCAAGACAATTGACTGGCCAAGATGCTGCCCGGGTTCTGATCCATGTATGCGCTGGCCGAAACGGTAGTTCCGGGCGGCGTGCGAGCCAGGGGCGCGATGGACCACCGACACGCTGCCGGCGCCGGTCATTCCTTCGGGGGCTGCATCGGGGTCGCCAACAGCCAGGTCGGACAGGCCGTCGGCGTTGAAGTCACCGATCCCGGCGACGGAGAAGCCGAACGAGCCGGCTCCGATCGGTGCATGCACATGCCAGGCTTGGTAATGGCGCAGATCATCACTTGACATACTGGCCGGATACGATTGCGTGTCGGTGAGCACGAAGACCGCGCCGGCTCCGGAGGAAAGGCCGTTTTCATGCCCAGGTGCACCGATCGCCAGGTGATCCATTCCGCTGCCACTGAAATCTCCCAGGGCAGCCAGCGACCAGCCCAGGCGCTCACCTGCCCGGCTGCCGTGGACCACAAACCCATTGTCGCCGTCGAGACTTGCCAGATCCATGATTGGGTCGAAACCGCCTTTCCGACCGTGGATGACGGCGACCAGTCCGGCTTCGGGCCGGCCCTCGGGGCTGGCGAACGGCAGTCCGATGACCAGGTCGTCGATACCGTCACCATTGAGGTCGGCAACGGCGCTTTGCCAGTGTGCAGTGGCGCCGAGCGAAGGATCGATCGTGATCGTGAAGGCCCGCTGTCGGTCGATGACCAGCTCTCCGCTCGACATGTGCTTGTCCGCCCAGGGGACGATTGCCCGGTCGTCTGACATTGCCGGGCCGGTACTCTGCGTGGTCCCCGGCAGGGCCAGCGTGGTGCCCAGCAACAGGCAGTATGCAGCCAGTTTCATTGCTCCCTCCTCATGTCCGGACTAGCCGGTCTTGCCTGGCGGACCTGGTCGCGGCTGGCGTTTCGTCTTCCTCGATTCCCCGGGCGACAGGCTCAGGTGCTCGGCACGAAGAAGAAACTGCCGGCACCATGACCTGCCGGTCGTATCGGCCGCAGTTCCGGCCGCTGATCAAAATCAACCGTCTCCGACAGTTCCCGGGTGCGCTCGGCGACGGCCGCGTGCAGGTCCTGTTCACGCAGCACTGTCTGATTGTCTTCCAGTACTTCGACCAGGGCGCGGGCAAAGACCGAGTGTTCGCCGCCACCGCGATCAAGTACCGGATGCAGTCCACCGGAAGACAGCACGTAACGAGCCGGCCTGGACAATCCCAGCTCGATCAGGCGCTCGGAAAGCGCACCGCCGCCGCCCATCAGGATGGTGGCAGGGTCGGTCGACATCGCCCCCCCGTAACAGGAGTCAGCGATGACCAGCACACTGCGTGCATCGATCAGCGCCAGGTGATCGTTGATTGCGGAATTGGGCACCCAGTAGGTGGTGCGGTTGATCTCTGCATTGACCGGCAACCAGTAGCCTCGGCGCAGCTCATCGTCATCGGGGCGCAGCAGCTGACCGTGTCCGGCAAAGTAGATCAGCACATTGTCCTCCGGACTGATCCGCTCACGCAGGTCATTGATCGCACTGAGAATTTCTCGGGTGGAGGCATCGAGAAGAATGGTGGTGTCGAAGCCGTAATCCTCGTGCAGGATGCCGGCCAGCCGGCGCGCATCACGGTGCGGTGATTCCAGACTGTCCCAGTGCTGATAATGCTGCAGTCCGATGATCAGGGCATGGTAGCGGCCGAACTCGAAGCTTCCGTATTCGGTGACCGGACCGGCATCAACCTCGGCCTCACTGCCGGTCGGCAGTCCGGCAACCGTGCCACGCAGTCGAGTCAGTCGTTGTTCGTTGTGTTCGACCCGTTCGCTGGCCTGGGCGAGCAGCCGCTCCATGGTGGAAATGGTTTCCGTGGCGCCGGCAGCGATTTCGGCCTGTTCGGAAAGGTCGGCGCGCAAACGCTCGACTTGCTCGGCCAGTACCCGTTTTTCACTCCGGGCATGTTCGAGTTCGTCGGTCAGTTCCTCCTGAACCGCCTCCAGGCGCTCACGGGCGGCCGAGGCGAAGACCAGGTCATCATCCTCGACCCCGGCGGCCCTGCGGTACCAGTTCAGGGCGCTGGTCATGTCGGCATCCACCCCCAGACCCTGTTCGTGGAGGTAGGCCAGGCTCATCATGGCACGGGAATGGTGCTGCTCCGCGGCCAGGCGGTACCAGCGCGCGGCCTCGGCGTGGTCGGGGTCGGTACCCAGTCCCTGTTCGTGTATGGTGCCGACCATGTACTGTGCCTCGGCATCTCCGGCATCGGCACGCTCACGCCAGACGGCCAGGGCCGAACGGTAATCAGCACGGCTGTAGGCCGTATACTCGCCGCCGCGGATGCGGCAATCCAGGGCGGTGGTCCGGGTCGGAACGCGTGGCGAAAGATAGGTCATCTGACCCATGCGACGCACCTCTCCGGGCAGCAGGCAATCGACCACGTAGAGGTCCTCGACGGGATCGAAGCCCTCCATCTCCACGGCATCGGCATCAGTCTCACGAACCGGCCCGGCAGTGCAACCGGCGACGAACAGGCTTGTTGCCACCATGGCAATCAAGGCTGGATGTCTGCCTGCGGTGTCCATCGGCGTCACTCCCCGTTTTTCGCCCGTTGAAGAAGGGCTTCTCTTACTTTTAGACGTAAACCGTTCCCTGAATGCGCCAGCCTTTGACCAGAATCCGCAATGGCGCCGGTACGGGGTGTTCAGTTCAGGGGGGCTTTTCAATGTTCTTCCATGGCCGCGGCAATCCTGTCGCGACTGCGTGACGGCAACGTGTCATAGCCGAGCAGGGCTTCGAGCGATTGCCGGGCCGATTCGAGGCTTAACTCGCCGCGCCCGTGGGCCTGCTCGATGCGTTGGATGGCCGCACGTGCCGTTTCATTCATGCCACGCACGCCATCGGGATTGCCGGGGTGAGCACGAAGCACGCTGTCGTAGAGTTGCAGGGCCGAGTTGATGTCGCCCTGTTCAAGGAACAATTCGGCATCCTCGAGGTTGCCGGTGATGCGCTGCTGGAGTTCGACCGACAGCGACTCGAAGGGCACGTCTGGCCCGGGTGCCGGATCATGGACCAGCGTGTAGGTCGCCATGCCGGCCAGGGCCAGCAGGCCGACGGCCACCATTCGCTTGTGAATCGGGGACGGGAAAAAACGTTTCAGAAACTGACCGGCATCGGCTGGCCGTCGCTTGGCATCCAGGCTGAGTGCAGCGGCGACGGCCTTCCATTCGGCCCGGCTGAAAACCGATGCACGTTTCGGTTTCATGCCCGCCTTGCGCGCATCAGCACCGGATGCCCGATTGTATGGGTGTTGTCCGGTAAAGGTTTCGTAAATCACGCAGCCCAGTGCGTACACGTCGTCGGAGGGCGTGGACTTCTTGCGGGCCAGCAGTTCGGGTGTGGCGTAGGCCGGGGTGCAGCCGCGGATGATTTCCTCGACAAAGTCCCTGTGGTCGGAGCCGTAGGCGCGAGCAATGCCGAAATCGAGAATCTTGGCGCGCCCTTCGTTGAGCACAAAGACGTTCTCCGGCTTGAGGTCGGAGTGAACAAAACCGCGCTTGTGAGCGTAGGCCAGTCCCTCGGTGACATGACGCGTTACACGACGGGCCAGCTTCGGGTCGATACCGCCGGGGTGCTCGTCAATCAGGTCCTCGAGCGACAGGCCTTCCATCATCTCCATGGTCATGAAGATGACGTCGTCGGCGCGATCGAAGTCGTACACCGTCACGATGTTGGGGTGGGCGAGCTGCTGGGCGCGGCGAGCCTCGCGCTGCAAGGCCATGAATGAAAGCTCGGCATCGCCGAGGTCCGATGTCAGGACCTTCAGTGCAACATCGGTGTGCTCGTCGCACGCTTCTTCCTTGAGCAGGTCGGTGGCCCGGTAGACGGTGCCCATGCCGCCACTGCCAAGCACTCCCGTGATGCGGAACCGGTCTCGCAGTATGGTGCCGTTTTCCAGGCTGTCGTGAGCTGGAGGCTGGTCGGGTAGCTCAGCTTCCCCGGCTGATTCGTTCTGCAGATCCGATTGATTCGCCTCGACGCTGACGGCAACTGCTTCGGTCGGGTCGATCTGCTGATCAGCATGGACTTTCCTGGCGGCCTTGAGCTGATCGTCGGCGTCGATGGGCTCGGTCTGAGCCGGGCCGTCGGCCGCGATCCGTTCCGTCCTCCCCGGCCTGTTGGCATCACTGCGGCGGTCGTCGTTCTTGCCCATCTGTTCCGGGCCTCCGTTTCGGATATGTCCGGCCAATGACCTGCAGACTACCTCTTTTGCCCAGGAATTTCCTCCCCTCGGGTTCAGAGGTTCCCGGACGTGCATAATAGGCCGGGGAGATTTGACGACAGCACCACCATGATTGCCACGACACTGATCATCTACCTGGTCGTATTGCTGGGCATCGGCATCTGGGC
>SL_3KL_010_SEDDRAFT_10002604_pt1 | contig 16450 bp, 13 predicted proteins | sample SodLakKL_010_SED_2_FD_10381 | JGI IMG/M metagenome (IMG submission 10381) | reverse complement strand
AGGGACCAGAGGATTGCTAAAAATAGTATGGAGTACCTGTACTTGTATCCCAGCATCACCCCGATGGAAAAAACTCCCATGAGGAAAAACACCCCGTACATTGGTGTCCCAATGAGAAACTGGGTCCATTCAAAGCCGAAAAAGGGAAAGGTATAATTGACATCGACGAAGGTCCTCCTCACCCAGCCGGTGGCAATTGCACCCCACGCCTCCGCCAGCATCAGGAGCCCAAACGCAATTCTGAACATTTCAATGGGCGCATTGCTCTCCGTAGAGAAGAGCCAATTCTCGTATTTGCGGTTGTAGCCGCCGGAATGTTCCATTCTGATCGGTAATTTTTACGGCATTGATTCGCCGCTGCAATATGCACAAAATTCTGCAGATGGAAACAAGGTTTCGAAAGGATTGGGGTGATTCACCCCACTTTTTTTCAATGCCTCCTTATATAAAGACATCAACTCTTCGTCCTTTTTCATGATGCCACTAACAGCCCGCACGATTTTGAAGTACCGCTCGGGGTCTTCCACATCGGGAATGGGACGTGCCTGGAAGGTTTCGCAAACAGCCACCAACCACTCGAACCGGTAGGGCACGTATTTTTCCGGGTATTTCAGACACAGGTACAGTGAAATAATCCGGTAGTCGTGGAAGTGATTGTTGTCACTACGCCCGCGGTATTTTGCTTTGTAAAAAACCAGTAGTTGGTCGCAGTAGAATACAAAGCGGTCCATCCGTTGAAGTAAATCGAGGTCCTCGTCGTACAATTCCCGGAATGCCTGATTGGTCATATCCGGCTGCAGTTTGAAGAACTCTGACATCATTTCCCGGGGGCGGTAATTTTCATCCACCCAAAATGCCCGGGAAATATCGCTATGGATACTCTCCCGGTACATTTCGACAGGATTTTCCGACCCGGGCACCCAGTTATTCCTGAAGTGCTCCCTTATCTCCCAAATGGCAGAGACCTGTTGGTCCTTCTCGAGTTTGCTTTTGAACTTCCCCAGATTCTCTCTGATCGATTCTAATCTCACCTGGTCAGAGTTTGGATTCATCAAAGCGGAGAATACCCTTGCCAATTTTGAGTACGACCATAGCTTGTTGTTTTTCCAGTGCCTCCCTTATGTCGAGGGTGAGCGCTTCCATGATGGTGTCGTATTGGCCGAAAACCTGTGTACTTACGCCATTAGACTCTATTGTGAGGCCATCGTGACGTCTGATTTTTCTCAAAAAATCCTTGACTCTGTCTTTGTAATCTTCGTGCAGTGGATAAATACTGAGTTCTGCGGTAGCTTCCATGATTAAATTATTTTTGTTCGTAATATTCTAAGATTTTATGCATCCTTTTTGCGACATTTGTGCCCGTAAAAGGAAGTGATTTTTGTGACCTTCTACCTTATATTAATGGTTCAATTTCTGCATTGTTGAAATGAGTGATTCCAAAACCATAGAGCTTAGAATTTACGGGAAAGTACAGGGAGTCTGGTACCGCGCATCCACTCGGGAAAAGGCCCTTCAGCTGGGACTCAGTGGTTACGTTATGAACAAAGCCGATGGCTCCGTACTGGCTCAGGTGACAGGTCCGGAAGATTCCCTGGAAGAACTCATTGATTGGTGTCACCGGGGTCCTGCTGAGGCCAAAGTTGAGGAAGTAAGAGTCACGAAAATTCCCCTCAGACGCTTCGAGGGCTTCGAGATTAGACGATAGTTTTTTTAAAATTATATTTTATTGAAAAACAATACGTTATGTGTTGTTCGAGGTTTTTTTACAAACAATGTTAACTCTAATATTTGGAAACTTTATATATTTACGAACTCTAATATTTTACCGATTTCGTTGAACAAATCAATCGACTTTTTTTAGACTCTGAACCGGGAATTGCAGCTAATAAAAGTCGGTATTTCATAAACCATTTAAAATTTATTGTAAATATGGCCCCCCTGCTATTTGAAAAGGATGTTGACTCAAAGAAGGAAAAGCCGGAATCAAAAGAGAAGACCTCTGGCGACACTAAAAAAAGCACACCGAACAGGAAGAAATACACCTATGAGGAGGCTCTGAAAAAATCTACCACCTACTTTAATGGTGATGATCTGGCAGCAAGGGTTTGGATAAATAAATACGCGCTCAAAGATTCACATGGGAACATCTACGAAGCCACTCCGGACGACATGCACCGCAGACTGGCATCGGAAATAGCCCGCATTGAAAGCAAATATTCACAACCAATTGGGGAAGAGGAAATCTACGAATTGCTAAAGGAATTCAAGTACATCGTGCCTCAGGGCGGTCCAATGACCGGAATCGGCAATGACTTTCAGGTCGCCTCTCTGTCCAATTGCTTTGTAATTGGCAACAATGGACCGGCTGATTCCTACGGCGGTATTATGAAAACCGATGAGGAACAGGTTCAGTTGATGAAGCGCCGTGGTGGCGTGGGACACGACCTGTCACATATTCGTCCTAAAGGCAGTCCGGTGCAGAACTCTGCCCTTACGTCCACCGGTATCGTTCCCTTTATGGAGCGCTACTCCAACTCTACCCGCGAGGTAGCTCAGGACGGTCGAAGAGGTGCACTGATGCTGACTGTATCCGTAAAACACCCCGATGCTGAGCACTTTGTCGATGCCAAGATAGACGGCACCAAAGTGACCGGAGCCAATGTTTCCGTGAAAATTGACGACGAGTTCATGCGCTCGGTGGAAAGTGGTCAGGCATACTTGCAAAAATACCCCATCGACAGCCGTAAACCGGTTTATAAAAAATCCATTGACGCCGCTTCCCTGTGGAAAAAAATCGTTCACAACGCATGGAAATCCGCCGAACCCGGCATTATTTTTTGGGACACTGTAGTTAGGGAGTCTGTGCCCGATTGCTATGCAGACCTCGGTTTTGAAACGGTATCTACCAATCCATGCGGAGAAATACCTCTGTGCCCCTACGACAGTTGCCGTCTGTTGGCGGTCAATCTGTTCAGCTATGTCAATAATCCCTATACGACGGACGCCTCATTCGACATGGAGTTGTTTAAAAAGCATGCCGGAATGGCACTGAGGATAATGGATGATATCGTAGATCTTGAACTCGAAAAGATCGACGCCATTATTGAAAAGCTCGAAAATGATCCCGAGCCTATGGCCATCAAACGTACAGAATACGAACTGTGGAAAAAGATCCGAGAAAAGTGCATTCAGGGAAGGAGAACCGGAGTGGGTATTACCGGTGAAGGTGACATGCTCGCTGCACTGGGTCTTACTTACGGAACCGATGATGCTATGAAATTTTCTGTGGAAGTGCATAAAACCCTCGCCGTAGAAGCATATCGTATGTCGGTTGAACTGGCCGGAGACAGAGGAAAATTCCCGGTGTACGATCACCGTAAAGAGGAAAACAACCCCTTTGTACAGCGCATAAAGAATGAGGACCCGGAACTGTATGAAGAAATGTTGAAAAAGGGCCGTCGTAATATCGCCATGCTTACCATTGCTCCAACTGGCACCACCAGCATGATGACTCAAACGACCTCCGGAATCGAACCGGCATTCCTCATCAGCTACAAGCGCCGGAGAAAAGTCAACCCCAACGACCAAAATGTACGTGTCGATTTTGTGGACGATGTGGGTGATTCATGGGAAGAGTACCGCGTTTTCCACCACAAATTTGTCGATTGGTTGAAGGCCAATGGCCACGATGTCGATAAAGTGAGACAGATGGAGGATGACGATATGCAGGCCCTGATACGCAAATCTCCCTACTACAAAGCCACCGCTAACGACGTGGATTGGGTTTCCAAAGTGAAGATGCAGGGCGCTATTCAAAAGTGGGTGGACCACTCCATTAGTGTTACGGTCAACGTACCCGAGGAAACACCGGAAGAACTGATCGGTGATATTTACCTCACTGGTTGGAAGAGCGGATGTAAAGGAATTACGGTTTATCGCGATGGATCGAGATCAGGGGTGCTTGTTACAGACAAAAAAGAGAAGAAGGAAGAGACCACAACAGGAATTACCGACGCGCCAAAGCGTCCCAGAATACTCGAGGCCGATATCGTCAAGTTCATGAATAACGAGGAAAAGTGGATTGCAGTCGTCGGTTTGCTTGATGGTAAGCCTTATGAGATTTTTACCGGTAAAGCAGAGGAGTCTTTCTCTATTCTCTCTACCGTGGAAAAGGGCTGGGTCATCAAAAGCCGTACGGAAGACGGTGGCAGCCGCTACGACTTCTCTTATCTGGATCGCCAGGGTTATCGCATCACCATCGAAGGACTTTCACGGACATTTAACAAGGAGTACTGGAATTACGCTAAGCTGATTTCCGGAGTTCTGCGTCACGGAATGCCCATCGAATACGTAGTAGATGTGGTTGCCAACCTCCAGCTCAATGAAGATCTGTTGAACAACTGGAAAAACGGGGTAGCCAGAGCACTAAAGCGTTATATTGAGGACGGGACCGCTCCCGCGAAAAACAGTTGCCCATCTTGTGGCGAGCACACCCTGGTCTATCAGGAAGGCTGCCTGGTGTGCAACAGTTGTGGACACTCTAAGTGCGAGTGATCTAATAACCAAAAGTTCTATTATTCAATCAATCATCAGCGCATTCACAGCCTTAGGGAGTGAATGCGCTTTTTTTTTAACTACTTCATTCACCAATCCTGTCCTTATGATCATCAAAGGCAACCAACAGACTGAAAATTACATAGGCGAAAATTGCTACATCACCGAGTTGCTGAACAGCCCCGAACTCCAAGAACTGTCAGTTGCCGTGGCGAGGGTCTTGCCAGAGGAGGAAACCGAACTCCACTCCCTTGACGGTCACGAGGTTTACTATGTTTTGCAAGGGAAAGGCGAGGTTTTTATAGATGGGGCAAACAGGGGAACCCTGGAAAAAGGCGACCTGGCCCTCATTAAAAAGGACCTCAGCCAAAAAATCACTAACACCGGCACCGGAGACCTGATTTTCCTCTGTATATGCAGCCCCAGGTTTAGACCGGAGGGTTATCGCGCTTTGGAGTAGTGGTTCCGTATGGCCGTGGGTGTCAGCACGGCTTTGTTTCACCCCTTCAGGGTGAAATATGGGGGGGATTTTCGCGTGGGCCTGCCCCCTAAGCTTTGGGGGGTTGCGCCGGGGGCTTAACCCCACGCTTTGATGTTTTGCCCTTTCAGGGCGTTTGCTTTACCAGACCCCAACGGGGTCATACAACAAAACGATGAGCCTGCCCCCTACGCTTTCTTGTCCCCTACGCTTTGGGGAGGGGGGTAACACCCATCGCCAGGACAAGAAGTAATGGCACCCTGAAGGGGTGCGACAATATTCCAGTACTTTAAGAGCAACGCCCATCGCTTAAGCCGCAAAAGAACAACCACCGAAAGAACCCCTACAAATTTTTTTCAAGAAAAAACATCCTTATAGAACTAATATGTAAACAACATAAAATCAAATAAATACGAAAATTTTTCGTCCTCTCCAATGTTAACTCTTTAAAATAAACCGGTCTGAAGGAACCAACTTCCCGAAAAATGGTGTTACCTTAGCGTAAATTCAATATTAAATTAATATTAAGTCAGTAAAGCGAGGAGTTATGGCAAAGCACAAGTTCAAGGAGGAGAAGCGGTTTCGGCACCGGGCATTTTATGTATTACTCGGCCTGATATTTCTGGGGGCGTCATATAGATTGGTTGAGCAAATTGTACTGGCACCTGTCGTGAGTTGGGGCATGGTTGCTGCCTTCACCGGCATGATACTGGTGTCTGCGCTGATGATTTACCTGCTGAGCTCGGTTCGCTTTGTGACAGTGGTATCGAAAAAAGGCATAAAGTACCAGTTGTACCCGCTGCACTTCAAAAGACAAAAGGTCAAGTGGGACGATATTGAGGAATATAAGGTTGTTAAGCTTCCCCGCAAAGATGCATGGAGCGGTTGGAATCTGTACTACAGTTCTGATTTTAACAACTATGGCTTTGGAGAGCACAAGGGCTTGTTTGTCAAGCTGAAGAACGGCGAAAACATCTTTCTCGGCATTGAGCACGAGGATGAACTCAAGAAAAATATAAAGAAACTGGCTCGAAACTGAGTTGGAAAGTACAAAGTTCGGAAATGACGGATTGGTTAAATATATATAGATACGCAAAGCCGTTTGTAATTTTCACCAAATTAATGCATCCATCTATACATTAATCACCGGCAACAAGGCAAGTGTCAAGTGCGAGACTTGAGGAATTGCTAAAAAATTATGACAAGTGAAGACCCCTTGAGTAAGGTTCGAGGGGTTTTTTATTGGAAAAAGTGAGGGGAAAAAATGTGCCCGGAGCGGGACTTGAACCCGCACGGCCGAGATGGCCACAGGATTTTAAGTCCTGCGTGTCTACCAATTCCACCACCCGGGCATTTCTTTTGAAGACTTGTGACTAAAAATTAGGAAGTGAAAGTCTGGAAAAAAACAGAGCGAGAGACGGGATTCGAACCCGCGACCCCGACCTTGGCAAGGTCGTGCTCTACCAGCTGAGCTACTCTCGCTTTCATTAAGCGACTGCAAATATACGACCCTTTTCCCAAACTTCGGAAAGTTTTTTGAAAAAAATATTCCTTTTCCACCGGACCAGGGCCTTCATGCGCGGATTTCTGGCTTTTGATAAACTTCACACCGGCTTTGGTCGTTACCATTCCCAAATTATTGAGACATCAATTGCGTGGACCGTACACTGGGGTCCAGAACAATTGGTAATTTTGCGTGATTTTTGAAAAAAGCATCCCGATGAGTAAGAAAGGAAAGGTTTTGGTAGCCATGAGCGGTGGTATTGATAGCACCATGACGGCCCTGCTTTTGCACGAGCAGGGGTACGAGGTTATTGGCATTACCATGAAGACCTGGGACTATGCCACTTCGGGCGGTGATTCCAGAGAGACGGGCTGTTGCAGTCTGGACTCGATAAACGATGCCCGCCAGGTTGCCGTTGACCACGGTTTCCACCACTTTATTATAGATATCCGCGACGAATTTGGTGATTTTGTCATCGATAATTTCATTGAGGAGTACATCGCCGGCAGAACACCTAATCCCTGTGTTTTGTGCAACACTCATATAAAATGGGAGGCCATGTTGAAAAGGGCGGATTCCCTGGATTGTGAATTCATTGCAACCGGTCATTACGCCAAAAAGGTGTTTGAAAACGGCCGCTATTTTGTGCGCAGGGCCAAAGACCTGACCAAAGATCAGAGTTATGTCCTTTGGGGCCTCAGTCAGGAGTGTCTCAAGAGGTCGGTATTTCCCCTCGGTGATATGTTGAAATCTGAAGTGCGGGAACTCGCCATGGACCGGGGTTACAAAGAACTCGCAGGAAAACCCGAGAGCTACGAGATTTGCTTTGTTCCCGACAACGACTACCGGGGTTTTCTCAAGCGGCAGGTGCCCGGCCTGGAAGAAGAAGTCGATGGAGGGTACTTCGTCGATCAGGAAGGCAAACTACTCGGGCGCCACAAAGGCTATCCCTTTTTTACAGTGGGGCAGAGAAGAGGTCTCGGAATCGCTTTCGGGGAGCCCATGTACGTCACGGAGATAAAGCCGGAGTCCAATACCGTGGTGCTCGGCAAACAGGAAGATATGATCCGCAATGGGATGCGCGTCGGTGATTACAACTTCCTCAAGTACGAATCCATTGATAAACCCCTCGAAGTGGTCACCAAGGTGCGCTACCGGGACCGCGGAACGCTCAGTATCATGAGCATGGAAGGCGATGAGGTGATGGTGGAGTTCATGGCCAATGTCCGGGGAATTGCTCCCGGTCAGTCGGCTGTAATGTACGAGGGCGATGACGTCATCGGAGGCGGAATTATTAAAGCCAGTTTTTGAGCCAGAATTTCATCCTGCTTTGCAGTGTAAACAAAACAACCATCCATGGCCAGGTTAAAGAGAGAGCTGGAAGAACTCATCCCGGCGGGTCGGGTATTAAAACCCTACGGGAAAGATGGTTCTATTAAGTTGGCCGGTGAAAACGAGGCATTTGAACAAATCCTCACAGAGGTCGAATTTATTTTCATCACAGATTTTGGAAGCAAGGTGCCCTTCCGGGTAGAGGAGGTGCGTCCCGGTCCACCCCCGATCGTCAAGTTGGAGGGTTTGGATGAGCCTGAAACAGCCCGGCGACTGAATGGTGCCGCATTTTTTTTGCTGCAGTCTGATGCTCAAAAGGCCAATCGCCACAAAAAATCCGACCCCCTTAAATTCATTGTGGGCTTTGAGGTTATCGACCACATCAGAGATGAGCTTGTCGGCACGGTGATCAATACCGTGGAAATGGCCGGACAGTTGCTGGCTGAAGTTAAAGACCACGAGCTGGATAAAACCCACCTGATTCCCATCCACGAGGATATGATTGTATCCATGGACCCCGAGGCCAAAACCATCCTCATGGAACTCCCTGAAGGGCTTACCGAACTCTGATCAATAGGATTCATGCTTGATTTTTGTTAAAAATGGCTGGATTTGGGTCGTTTATTGAAAAAGGTTTGCATCTTCAGATAAATTTAAGATATAAAATCATGAAAAATTTATTCAGTGGGTCCATTCTAAATGCAATTTTCCTTTCTTCAATGCTTGCCTTCTTCTTCCCCTCTGAAGGTTTTTCTCAGCAGGATTCTTCGTGGTGCAAAATGGGATTGGTTATTGACCCATCTATAGATTTGTGCCTTGATGTATTGCACCAAATGGAAGAACAAGGTCCATTTGTTCTGCGCGTAAGGTCACATATAATTCGGAATAGTAATGGTCAATACGGTTATGATGAAAGCCATATTGAAACTGCTATGGAGAATCTTTATAAGGACTTTAAGGACCACAATATTTTTTTTGACTGGGATTGTGATATAAATTATATCGATGACGATGATTATTTCAATTCAGTTAAGGGCCCACATCTATTATTTCATGAATTCGGTTCTGAATATTACATTGATATGTTTTTTCTCAATCCGAGTCACCCTTCATTATTATCGCAAGCGAATGAAATTCCGGGGAATGCATTTTATATTACTGGCACCGCCTATATTGATCCAAATATTAATCTGATCAATACCAGTGTAGTTTCTCATGAAATGGGGCATTGTCTAGGGTTGTTACATCCTCACCATGTAAGTTCGAATCATCCACCGGAGTATGTAGATGGTACAGAATGTGAAATCAGAGGAGATTGTGTATGTGATACTGCTGCAGACCCGGGCTTAGCCCATGCTGTTTCATATCCAACTTGCGAATGGATTGAACCGAATCCCAGACCTCAGGATGCTAATGGCTCATTTTATTCCCCAGATACGGAGAATATAATGGCATATTCTCATCCCCTTTGCCTAAATTACTTTACAGAAGGACAGGGACAAAGGATGAGAAACATAATCGCCTGGAGTGATGTTCTTCAAAAGTGCTTAGTTACCAATGTAGATATCACTACTAATGAGGTGTGGGATTTAAATTCTCATCCATCAGGTGAAGTTGTTATTTTGGGGGACCTTGTAGTAGATGGGGGAGCAACTTTGACTGTTGAATCTGATATTGAGGTGCGTTTTGGAGAAAACAGTAGAATGATTGTAAAGCCTCAGGCAAGAGTTAATTTACACGGAACGCTTACTTATACCAACTGTAGTGCTCCCTATTGGCAAGGGGTAGAAGTGTGGGGAAATAATAACTATTCACAATATCCTGATGGCTCTGTATTTCCTCAAGGAAGATTTTATGGATATGAAGGAGCAATTGTAGAACACGCCCTGACCGGGTTTAAGTTATTTGGTTCTGATCCGAATAACTCCGGGGGACAGGTTTTTTTGACAGGAGTCACCCTAAGAAACAATGAAGGAGGTGTTTTCTTTAAAGATTACGATAACTTTTATCCATTCTCTTTCCCACCAGGCAGTCAGGGACAATCAAGAAACTACCATTCAAGAATTTCAAAGTGCACGTTCATCAATGATGAGTACTATCCTCACGAAGAATTTAAATATTTTATCAATCTGCATCAGGTCAAAGGAGTGCCAATCACAGGCTGCTCTTTTGTTAACAACTTTTACCCCTCCTCGCCGTCTCATATTTATGACTTTGGGTATGGGATTAAAAGTTCCTCTTCTACCTTTTTTTTGAATCCTGGATGTGACGATCCAATTCAATATCCTGATGTGCCTTGTGAGAATGTGGTCAACTCCTATTTTAATGGGTTGGGTATTGGCATTTCAGCAGACCACGGGGGTATAACCCTTGATTACCTTCCATATACAGTAAACGGTGCTACTTTTGAAAATTGCTTTATTGGAGTGTTTAGTAGATCCATTGGTGGCTTTACCCTGCTGAACAACAGCTTTGTCCTGGGAGAGGTCCCGGATCCTATGTTCCACGATAGGCAATTAGGTGTGGAAATGCTATTCAGTGCTGAAGGATTTGAATTTCAGGAAAACAGCTTTTTAAAAGGCGCCGCCCAGCAAGGACTTTCTCTAATAGGGATAAGGACCTATGATTTGGGACGCTTCAGCAACCTGATTCGGCGAAATTATTTCAGCGGACTGGACGTTCACAGTAAAATATTTGGAGATAATGGGGGGGAGATAGGCGGTTTAAACAGAGGGCTGAACTTCAACTGTAACTTCAATGCTCAATCCACCCTCTACGACTTTTTTGTATGCCCTGGCGGTAGTCTTAAGCTTCATCAGGGATTATTTCATGATGAATCGAATGAAGTTTCCGGTCCTACAGGCAATACTTTTTCTAGGACCGGTAGTCCATCAGAGCGGGATTTTTCAAACAATGGCGAGGAAATAAATTATCATTACTTTGCGGGGGCGGTAGATGAGGAGCCAATGGATTACAGTTCAGCAACCATTAATCTGATAGATGAACCAGATGAGAATGAATGCCAGCCTAAATACTGTTTACCTCCATGTCTTTCACAGCCTGAACTCGCTGATTTGAAATCTCAGTTTTTCAGCGATGAGCTATTATTGGATCAAACACTTACGGCATTTGAGTCAGCCTCTGCTGCACAACAGGACAGTTTAATGGACAAATACCGCATAAAAGGCAGTGCGGTAAGGTGGCGTATGGACCGTGCCGCTTTCAGAGTACTGCAGCATGAAATACTCGATACCATAAACTATTCTCAGGATAGTGTATGGGCCTGGATGTATCGCATGGGTACCTATCCCATGATCCTCTCACTTGCAAATCAAAAAATGGAAAGCGGGCTTGAGGAGGAGAGCAATCAACTGATGCAGGAAATATTGGCAATGGCTTCTGAGGACAATATGATATACCTGGATTTAATGTACCACGACACCCTTGATTACATGCTTTCAAAAGACTGGGATTCACTTTCGACTCCTGAATTGGACTTTTTAAAGCAAATTGCCCAAATGGGGACACCTGTTTCCTCTGCTCGTGCAGCAGCACCTTTGTGGCATCGGGGAATAGTATGGCAAACTCCCTGCGACTTTACCGGCCATTCTGCATTGATCTCCTCTGTTCAGGAATCTTCAGAAGGAGTCTTGACTTTATCTACCTACCCCAACCCCGCCACAGACCGGGTAACTTTTGAGCTCACAGGCAGCGGCGGTGATAAACCGGTCTCCATCGGCATACACGACGCCATGGGCCGCAGCCTGCACCGGCATAGCTGGGAGCCGGGATCGGATCGGTATGAGTGGGATGCCACTGCTTTTTCACCGGGCATTTATTTCTACCGCTTGCAATTTGATAATGGAGAAATGATTTCGGGTAAAGTAATACTGCTGAGATGAGATTGATTGGGAAACTCCATTCCGGTCTGCTGGTTTTACTGTGCTTTATTGTTGTGCAGTCGGTCACAGCCCAGCCCGGATTTAATATGCATATAGATACTGAAGGCCCCAGCAGGCGTGCAAATAATATTATCAACCACAACGACACTTTGTATTTCTCAGGTCCCCAAAGAGAACTGGGAGGTTTACAGGATATTTTCTTTGCTTCTGCGGACTCCAATGGCCAATTGCTGTTTCTGGAGACCGTGAGTGATACAGGTAGTAGCCACCTCGCGATGGACCGAACCGCTACTATTACCAGAAACCGGAATGGGAACTTCCTTGTGGTGGGCACTCCGATATCAAGACCGGGCAATTTGTTGTTTAAATTCAGTTCCTTTGGCGAGCTTCTTTGGCGGCAGGAGTATTTCCCTCCCTCCGGTGTCAATACTACTTTTGTCAGGCGGCTGATAGAGCTAAAGGATGGATATATGATCGGAGCCACTTATAGCTTTTCGGGAAGCAACTCACGGAGAATGGCAGTTATACGCACGGACCGGGAGGGCAATGAGCTGTGGAGGAAAGTCTATGGGGATTCCCAAATCAGGCAATTCCTGGTTGAAATGATTGTTCTTGAAAATGGAAATATTTTATTATCAGGAGGTAACTCCAGCCTTATTCTGAATCCACTGGAAGCTACCTGGTCCCAATCTCAGTTTTACATCATTGACACAGCCGGGAATGTATTGGATAGCTGGCAGTCCGAAATTGATCAGGAATCCACTGTAGTTAGTTTAAATGAGGTAGAGGATGGTTTTATCTATGCTACATACCATCGAGAATATATCCCTCAAAAGAGAATAGTGATACGGCGGCCCAGATTGGTGAGGCGCAAATGGGACTTTAGTGAGGTGTGGCGACTGGAGGTGAGCAACATGCCTGCAGACCATTTTTTTCGTCAAATTTATCACCTGGCCGATGGGAATCATTTGGCTGTGGGCACTGTATTTTTTCCGGGAGAGGAAGACCGCTCCTGCGTCTTTAAGTTTACCCCCGATGGAGAAATTCTGTGGACCACCTGTACGCGGGTGCCCGGCTACGGTCATGAATCCAACAGCTACGAGCTGGTGGGAGTAACCGAGTTGAGTAGTGGCAGCATAGTGGTTTCCGGCACGCACGACCGCCCCGGTGATCCTCGGAAGAACATCGCCTGGCTGGTAAAAATGGATGCAGATGGCTGTATTACGGACAGTCTCTGCCTTCCGGTGTCTGTCACAGAGGAAGTCTCTCTCACTACCGGCCTGTCCACCTACCCCAACCCCGCCACAGACCGCGTAACTTTTGAACTCACAGGCAGCGGCGGTGATAAACCGGTCTCCATCGGCATACACGACGCCATGGGCCGCAGCCTGCACCGGCATAGCTGGGAGCCGGGATCGGATCAGTATGAGTGGGATGCCACTGCTTTTTCACCGGGCATCTATTTCTACCGCTTGCAATTTGAGAATGGAGAAATGATTTCGGGTAAAGTAATACTGTTGAGATGAGATTGATTGGGTTGATAAAATCTTTCAATACAATAAGCTGTTTTTAATAAAAAATGCTCATGTTAGATAAAATGCATTGGTTATGACAAAAAATTTTACTCTTCTGGCCTTTCTGATTTTTTGGTGCAATTTTTCATTCGCACAATTTCCCGAAGTTGCCACTGAAGTGACTTTTACACAAGACTCAAAAGAGTATGTTCCTTTGGAGGAGTATATTGATTTGGTCGAGGACGAGTATAGTTGGTTTGGTAAACGACCAATCCTGGACTTAGATAATCCATTTCAGTTTCCGGGCAATAGAATTTATACATTGGATGAGATCGAGATTAGTTTAATAGGCTTCCTTGAATTCAGAATACCAGTAGATACCGCTCTGGACGGTTATACATTTTTTGATTTCGAGACCCTGGCGCCCGGTATGGAGGTACAAAACCCCAGGGTCAGCCCTCTACATGAAGATAATGGATATGTACTCTTTTATCAGAGCGAGGATTCCGTTGTAATTGAATTCAGGAATGTAGCAAATTTTTTTGAAGTTGACCCATTTAGCGAAGATTTCGGTTCGAGGTTTAATTTGCAGGTGATCTACTTCCTCAATGAGCCATGTTTTGAATTCCACTACGGGCCATCCACTATTTCGGAGGATGCTGAGGAGTATTATTATTATTTCCGAAAGTTTCGTGTGGGTTTTTTCTTTGGTTACGACAAATGGGGTTTTGACGGTCAGAGCTCTGTATTTTTGTACAACAAAGACCACTTCCGCCTATCCGGTGATCCAAAATCTCCGGAACTTTTGACCATTTCCCCTGATGAAGCTCCAGGGGGAACAGGCCCTTTTAGTTCTACAACAGGTTTGGACTCATTTCCCCCTGAAGGCACAGTATATCGCTTTTGTTTTGACCAGACCACTTCAACTGAAGAAATAGCTGAGCTCTCCGGTGACTTGACCTTGTATCCTAATCCTACCACAGATATGGTTTATTTTTCACTGCCGGAAGAAGATGCCAACCGGATGGGCGATTTGAATGTGCAGGTGATTGATCTTAGTGGCAATGTGGTGATTGAAAGTGAGTTTGGAACCGACCTGCACGGGGGATTGAATGTTGAAATGTTACCGGCCGGTATTTATTTTGTGCGGTTGACCGGAGAAAATCTCTCAAAGACTGTGAAGATGGTGAAAAAATAATCACTTGATACTCAGTCACCCTTTTGCAAGTGGCATTTTTCCGAAAATAATGGAATGTGGGAACGATTCACTTCCGGTAAAATTCTCAGCAAAGTCCACAGTCGTTTTCCTCAGGATTTCAAAGTAAAATACCTGCAATGGTTGCTGTCATCAGATTGGCCAGTGACCCTGCCAGCACCGCGTAAAGGCCGAATTGAGCGAGTTCAGATTTTCTGTTTGGCGCCAATCCTCCGATTCCCCCGATTTGAATGGCTATGGAGGCAAAATTGGCAAATCCGCAAAGTGCGAAGGTGGCCATGGTGATTGTTTTAGTGCTGATGGTGCCCTCCGAAACCATCTCGGCCAGTTGCATGTAGGCGACAAATTCGTTGAGGACCACTTTGGTGCCCAACAGCGAACCCATATTTACCGCGTCCTCCCAGGGCACACCAACTCCAAAGGCCAGTGGTGCGAGAATCCAGCCGAGTACTGTTTCGATGGTGAGTTCTACGCCCTCCGGCAGCATCTGGTTGATGGTGGTGATCTCCCCGAAGTGGTAGAGGATGTGGTTACCCATTGCCAGCAAGGCGATAAAGGCGAGCAGCATGGCTCCGACATTCAGGGCCAGTTTGAGTCCCACTCCTGCACCTGAAGCCGCGGCATCAATCCCATTCGCATCGGTTTTTTCTACGGTCATTTTTACCTCTCCACGGGTGACCGGCTCACCGATTTCCGGCCGAAGGATTTTGGCGATAACGAGGGCAGCAGGTGCAGCCATGATGGAAGCACCCAGCAACTGTTCGGCAAACATCAACCTTCCGACATCCAGTGGCACATCGTTGGCCAGTGCGTAGGAGTTGCCCAGCATCTGCACATAGGCCGCCATCACACCTCCCGCGATGGTTGCCATACCGCCTGTCATGACCGCCAGCAACTCTGATTTGGTCATTTTATCGATATAGGGTTTGATGACCAGAGGCGACTCGGTCTGACCTACAAAAATATTGGCTACCACCGAGAGGGATTCCGCCCCCGATATGCCCATCAATTTTTGCATACCTTTTGACATGGCATTCACCACGCGCTGCAATATCCCGTAGTGGTACATTATGGAGGTCAGCGAGGCAAAAAATACAATGGTGGGAAGTACCTGGAATGCAAAAAAGTGACCCATGCTATCCTCCATGCCCGGACTCCGGGCCAGGTCACCAAAAATGAATTCCGCCCCGGCAGTGGTGAAGTCCAGTACAATCACAAAAAATGAGGATATCCAACTGAACATAATCTTTGGCCATCCCAACGGAGACCACCACTCCTCCATGACCGACCCCTTCAGTATGAAAATCGCCAGTACAAATTGAATGGCGAGTCCTATGCCCACCAGTTTCCAGTCTATCTTTTTTCGGTTGTTGCTGAAAAGGACAGCCACTCCGATAATGAGTACCATCCCGATTACACCGCGTAAAATGTCCATATATTCCGCATTATTTCCCTTTCGGCAGGCTCTTTTCCGGCCCAATCCCTTTCGGGTGAATTCAAATATCCGGCAAGATAGAAAAATGTCGCGAAACATCGGATGCCGGCCCTTCAATCAATACCCTATCCTGAAATTTTTAAGCCGCCGGTTAAGGATTTTTAAAGTTCCCGTGAAAAAATTTCGATAGCTGTTCATGCCATTGTATTTTCGCAACCGGGTTTATCATCGAATTATGGCCGGCAGCATCAAAAAACCGTACTTTATTGGAATCACAGGGGGCAGTGGTTCAGGGAAAACTACCTTTATCAGGGAGTTGAGAAGGAAATTTCCCTCCGAAGCACTTTGCATTCTCTCCCAGGATGATTACTACCGGCCCAGAGACGAACAACAGGCCGATCCGCGCGGCATCAGAAACTTTGACCTCCCTGAATCCATTGACATACGGCGACTGGAAAGGGACGTCAATCGTTTGGCGGAGGGAGAGACCATCACCAAAAAGGAATACACCTTTA
>SL_3KL_010_SEDDRAFT_10002603_pt1 | contig 16454 bp, 7 predicted proteins | sample SodLakKL_010_SED_2_FD_10381 | JGI IMG/M metagenome (IMG submission 10381) | reverse complement strand
GGTGCCCGCATAAAAGTGTAGAGAATAGGCCGTATTTTTATCAGGAAGGGGATTATCGGCAGGTTCATTTACCAATTGGCTCCATTGTCTTGTTCCTGATATGATAAGGTTTTCACTGTGAGGTCTTATCACTGATGTTACTGCATTGGTATAGGCTGCAATCTCTTCCCAGCTTTGGTTTACAGGCTCATTAAAGGTTTGCCATATCAGATTAGGGTACCGGCCGTACTTTTTTGCCAGATATTCAAAGAACTCCTTAGCTGCTTCTACATGAATATTGTGGGTGTGCCAATTTACGAGAACGTAAATTCCATTATCAATGGCAGCCTGTATAATGGTTTCAGCCAACTCAAACTGACCTTCCTTATTATAAAGCCAGCCCTGATTTCCTTCTCCTTCTTCATTAATATCTACTGTGATGGCAACCCTTATCATGTCAATCTTCCAATCTTTTACCAACCAGTCCACCACATCCTTATTGTAATAGTTTTGAGCTCCCCAAATTGACCAGAAAAGGCTCATTCCCATTAATTGTACGGGCCTTCCATGTTCGCCAAGAATTTGGTTGCCCTCTACCCTGAGACGTCCATGCATTTCCACAGGGGTTTTAGAAAAGGATTGTTCAGATGAAATCATAAAAATCAGAATTATTATAATTGCGATTTTATAATCTAATTTTAGTTTCATAGTATTGATTATAAATTGAAAAACATATCAGGTGAATACTCATCCATCTTATCCAAAAAGAAACAAAAAGTTAAAAACTGCAATTTTCAATAAACTTAACCCGGGAATAGATGGTTGAGGTTAAGGTTAAGATTGAGATTGAGTTTCTTACGCTCGACCTCAAACTCCAACTAAATTAATAGATACGTGATGCGATAATAAGCGTCAGCCCAACAAAGAAAAAGAGAAACATGGCAGTCAACAGCCCGTTAACCCCTTTGGCGCCCTTAAACTCTTTCCAGATAAAAACACCCCACAACGCGGCAACGAGAGTGGCTCCTTGTCCAAGTCCATAGGAAATGGCAAAACCAGCCTGTTCTGCGGCGATTATATTGAATGTCATACCAATACTCCATATAGCTCCTCCCAAAACACCAATAAGGTGCAGGCGGGTATCGCCCTTTTTAAAATAATCAGCATAAGTAACTTTTTCACCTGTTAATGGCTTATACATAAATATGGTATTCCATAAAAAATTAGATATCAGCAGGCCTAGGGCAAAAACAACCGAAGCTGTATAGGGTGTAAGCTTACCCACTTCAGGATTTACAAAATCTGAGGCCATGGATGCCGCTACAAAGCGGTAGAAAAAACCCATCAGGAAACCGGCAATCAAAGAAATAACAATGCCTTTGGTAGAGCTTTGGGTTGTTTGGGAGGGTAGTTTTTTATAAGCCATGGCATCGAGCACTATGGCGGCTGTAACAAGACCTACCCCAATAAAAAGTATAACAGGATTTCCCAGGGGTGTGGCTACAAAATTGACAACCACACCCAATACCAGGGCTAGTCCTATACCAATTGGAAATGCTACAGCCATACCAGCAATGGCGATAGCTGCTACAAGCAATATATTGGCAATATTAAAGATTACTCCACCCAAAAATGCAGAACCCAATGCAGCCCCACTCGCCTGAGAAAGGTCATTGATAAAACTGCGACCAACATCACCCATACTGCCGGCAGTAAAAGCGAGCACCAGAGAGATCAATAATACACCTATAGAATAGTCCCAATAAAAAAGCTGAAAAGGCCATTTTTTGGTAGCCAATTTCTGGGTATTAGCCCATGATCCCCAGCACAACATTGTGATTATAGCCAGAATAACAGCAGTGGTATAAGATTGAATAACGATCATTATGAAAAGTGTTTAGGTTAGTAACTATCTTGAATTCATTGTTAATCTTTATTAAGAAACTGGCTCATGGTGTTTTTTGATGTAGGTAATCACTTCATCAACCTGACAGAAAGCGATTGCTGTAAATGTATCTGCTGCACCATAATAAATGGCAATACGACCGGTGTCAGCATCATAAATATTCTGGCACGGGAAAATAACGTTGGGCACAAAGCCATTTACCTCATATTGTTCCTGAGGAGTAAGAAGGTAATTACCACAGCGGTACTTTACTTTGGCAGGTTCATCAATATCCAGGATTACTGCACCCAGGCTATAAACAAAGCCATTGCAAGTGGTAGAAACACCATGGTAAAACATGAGCCATCCTTCTGTAGTTTCGATGGGAACAGGGCCAGAACCAATTTTTATACCTTGCCACCAGCCTTGGCCTCCCCTGCCCATTACCCTCCTATGGTTGCCCCAATATATTAAATCAGGACTTTCACTGATAAAAATATCTCCAAACGGAGTATGTCCACTATCGCTGGGTCGGCTGAGTAATTTATACATTCCGTTAATTTTCCGGGGAAATAAAACCCCGTTTCTATTAAAAGGCATTAGAGGATTGGGAAGCCTTACCCAGTTTTTAAGGTCTTTGGTGTACCCCATTCCAATAGAAGGACCATTCATGTCATCGCACCAGATAACATAAAATGTATCCTCTATTTTTACGAATCTGGGATCATAGGCATAACTGACCGGAGCTGGATTACCTTTGATATCTTTCCAGAGGATTATCTCATCATCTATCTCAAATTGAACTCCGTCGTTACTGACCCCAAAATGAATATTGGCCCGACCATTTTTATGATCTGCCCTGAAGACGCCAACATATTTACCATCGTGAGGTAAAACTGCACTATTATAAACTCTGGCTATTGACTCGGTAGGATTCCAGCCAATTACAGGATTTCCACTAAAACGCCACATAGGTTCATGGCAATTTTTGGGTTTGTTCTCCCAGGGAATTCCGGGAAGTGAGTGGTTTGTTAAAATGGTCTTCATTTCTATGATTATTTTAAGAATTAGTTGTCCTACTGAATTATTTTAATCGTTTGAAGCAGAGTTAGCAATGATTTCAGAGAAGTGATTGTTAGTTTTGATGAGTGAAGGCATGATGCAACGTATCATAATCTTTAAAATTGCTTTTTGAAAACCGAGACTCAATGAAAATATTGAGCCCCGGTTTTCCTTGTAATTAGCCAGTAATCAACTCAATCCTTTAATCTAAATCAAATCACTCTTAAACCAGTTAAACAAGTAAAATCAATATTACCCTACATATTTACATAAAAACATTAATATTATTATAATCGATTAATTTATCTATAGGAATATATGCGCCCTTAAGCTTTATACCGTTAATCTCTGTTTTTTTTACACCTTTTTCATTTCCATCTGGATTATGAATGGTAATATTAAGGATCTTATTCCTGAAGACTCTTTTGATTCTCACCTTATCCCAATGAGGAGGTATGCAGGGATTCATTGAAATGCCGAAATATTCAGGTTTTATGCCCAAAATATATTGGGTAGCACTAAAATAAGCCCATGTGGCCGCACCAGTTAGCCAGGGTAATCTTGCAACACCATGGTGAGGGCTGTCCTTTCCATGGGTTGACTGACTGTAGACATAAGGTTCAATTTCACGTATCTCAGCTTTTTCATTGTACTGCGAAGGCATAAATGATTTAAAGTAATCATAAGCTTGGTTGCCATTTCCGGCAATAGTTTCAGCCATCACTATCCAACCCTGTGTATGGTTGAAAATGGATCCGTTCTCCTTCATACCCGGATTGAAAAGGACTGCTCTGATAACAGATATATCTTCATTGGTATAGGGAGGATGACAGAGCATAATCCCATATTCTGAAGCCAACTTTTTTTTCACTGTGGAAAGCAGTTTTAAGGCTCTTTCGCCTTGTGCATGTCCACTGATAATAGCAAAAGACTGCGGGTTTAACCATATGGATCCTTCTCTGTTTTTGGCAGATCCAAAAACTTTTCCCTTTTCGCTGTATGCACGTAAATACCACTCTCCGTCCCAGCCATATTTTTCTATTTTATCTCCCAGGTTTTCCCTGTGTTTTTCGGCCCAGGTTTTTTCCTGTGGTTTATTCAACAATGTGCAAATCTCGCTGTAAACCTGCAAAGCATAATAGAGCTGAAAAGCAACAAATAACGTTTCACCTTTATGCCCCAATTCAAGGCAATCATTCCAGTCGGCTAATAAACCACAGGGCAAGCCTCTTATTCCTGTTCTGTGCAAGTTGAATTCGATCGCTCTTTTCATATGCCCCAATACTGTGTCTTCACCTTTATCAGCATAGGGAATAACCTGATTGTAAAAGTCAATCTCTCCGGTTTCTTTAATATAAACAGGTATAGCGTGAAAAAGCCACATGCAGTCATCAGAACGATAGTCTTTCTCAGCAGGAGGCTCCATTTTTCCTGGTTGATGGTCAAAGAATTTTACAACCGGCATAGCTCCACCTGTCGACACCTGACCGGAAATCATGAGTTCAAGTCTCTTTTTAACTTCATAAGGTATAATATGGGTAACTCCCAGTAAATCCTGAATTGTATCCCGATAACCGTATCCGTCGCGCTCTCCTGCGTAAACCAAACTGGCAGCTCTTGACCAGGCAAATGTTATAAGACAGTTGTAAGGAGACCACATATTCATCATGCTGTTAAAGCTTTTATCAGCACTTTCAATAGTATAGTTTTCAAGACTGGAATGCCAGAAGTTTTTAAGCTCGGCAAATCTTGTTCTCACCAAATTTAAATCAGAAGCTTCAGCCACAACATGCTGACCAGCTTCTGCAATAGAACCTATGCCCATAACCACAACAAATTCGACACTGTGTCCTGGCAAAAGATTTACTTCCGTTTGCAATACACCACAGGCATTATTACCAACAGCTATGGATTGCGTGCAATCTCCCATTTCTACCACTTTAGGGTTGTTATAGCTCCGGTAATTACCCAGGAAAGCTTCTCTGTCTGTATCAAAACCCTTAACAGGCAAACCAGCAAGACCCAGAAAAGTATGTTTGGAATACCTTTCAGAGGTTATATCTTCATTGTTCTGAGGCAAATTGGTGTTGATGCCATGGCCAATTACATTTTCCAATACATCCATATTAACAGTATACTGTGTATATTGCAGGTTTACGGTATCAAAATCGAGTCTCCAATGGTTGGCATATTCCACATAAGTAAACAGACCTAATTTTCTGTGTACATCATCATTATTGGTAATGCGGCAGTACCAGTACTCAATGCTTTTTCCCAGTGGAACAAAATAGGTCGTTTCAGTTTTGATTTTATTGTAATCAGATTCAATGATGGTATAGCCGGTGCCATGCCTGCAAACAGACTTATAATCAGAGAGTGTTTTACCTACAGGCTGCCATGAAGCAGACCAGTAATCTTTGCTATCGTTGTCATGAATATAAATATAGCGTCCAGGTTGATCCATGGGTATTGCATTGGTACGGAATCGCATAAACCGCCCCTGTGCTGCCGACTTAAAGAAGCTATAACCTCCTGCGTTGTTACTTATTATGGCCCCATAGTTTGTATCTCCCATGTAGTTACTCCACGACTTTGGGGTAGCAGGATTGGTGATAACGTATTCCTTTTTTTGATCATCAAAATAACCGTACTGCATATTTTATATTTTTAACCTTGATTGAATGAATTCAATTGCATTGAATACAAACAGTTTGTTTATTCCCCATCAGAGGAATCACTAACCCTATTTCTATAATTTTGGAGCTCAAAGCTCATTTGTTTTACATTGTCCTCAGTTAATGGATAGGTAAGGTAAATCAATAGAGAAATAACTCCGATACCGGCAGGAATGACACTAAAAAGCATAAGCAAACCCCTTAAACTATCCTGATGCTGTACCATGTTGGGTTCAAAACCCACGCTAGCCATTAAGGAAAGTGCTATATATGCTCCAATGGCCCACCCGAATTTCTGGCTCATGGTAGAAGCTGAAAACACAAGGCCCGTTGCTCTGCGCCCGAGTTTCCATTCTCCGTAGTCGGCTGTATCAGCATACATTGCCCAGAGAAGAACACTCAATGGACCTCCTGTCATAGAACCGATAATCTGCAAGAAGTATAACCAACCCAGCTGCTCAGGTTCGAGGAAAAATATCAGAATTGTACTTACTATAGATATGATGTAAAACAGGATAAAAGTGCGTTTCTTTCCCCAGTTTGTAGCAACCCAGGTAATTACAAACACCCCAACCAGTGAAGCCAACTGCCCCAGGGTATTGTAGGCTGACACAAGGGTCTCGAAAGTGTAGGTTTTTGCCTCTATAAAAGGTAGCGATATGATTTGTTGGTCAATGTAATATTTAAAGTAATGCGCCGTAACACTGCTTCTTACGGCCACGAAAAGTATAAAACTTATGGTTGTGGCCAGCAGAATTAGCCACGGTCTGTTGTTTAGCAGAGATTTAATATCCTTTTTTACAGAAGACTTCTGGGTTGCAACAGGCATTACTCTTTCGCGGGTTCCTTTGAAAGCAATAAGAAAAAAAACAATAGCTGCTGCACCATAAATCATAAAAGTATATTGCCAACCTTGTTGATCGTTTCCACCACCGAGAGCTTTGGTCATGGGGAGCAGAGTGGCCGAAACAATGATTCCGGCCGCAAAGGCAAAAATAAATTTGAATGATGAAAGCTGGGTCCGATCTTTTGAATGGGGTGATATAACTCCTAACAAACTGGTATAAGGTATATTTATAGCTGTGTAAAGCACCATGATAAGGATAAATGTGGAATATGCCCAAATTACCTTTCCCTGATAACCGAAATCGGGAGTTGTAAAAACCAGCACTCCTGAAAGGGCAAAAGGAACACATAGCCAAAGCAAATAGGGCCTGAACTTCCCCCAATGTGAACGGGTCCTGTCGGCTATCATGCCCATGATAGGATCGTTTATCCCATCGAAAATTCTGCTCACTAGAAACATTGTAGCAGCCACAGATGCAGGAATCATAAAAACATCAGTGTAGAAATAGGTAAAATAGAGCATAAAGGTTTGCCAATATAATACTGAGGCAAGATCTCCAAATCCATAAGATATCTTTTCACCAAAGGACACTGAGGTATGATCAGATTGCAATTTACTCATGCTATTTTCAAGTTGTATTATCAGTTAGATATTTAGTGGCTAATTTTACATGGATGGTGATCTCTTAACAAAAATATACCGAATACCTAAAACCGCTTTAGTGCTGTATCTCATATATTATTGATCCCGTCTCTGGACAAAAGTATGAGACAATAGGAATAAAATTGATAAATATCGAATAGTTCAGATGGGCAATTTTTAGCTATCATATACAATTCTACAGGTAGCAGTATGAGTATTTTTTCTCTGGTTAGTGTCATTCTAAAATGCCTGATTTTTTCACGAATTTTTATTTGAATTGTTGTTCATGAGTTCGCTCTGCTAAGTTCTGCGGTATGCTTGTTTGGATAACAGTTACTTCGACTAACTCAGCACAGGCTGTTTAGGTTAGTAAACTCCTTGATTTTCAAAGCTGCGCAACCGAAAAACCAAAGGTTTTGAGCTCATGACCCAAGAGAATACCCCTTGAACTCGAAGATTCCAGATCAGACACTTGACTGTATGGACAGACACAAATTAAGGTCATTAGAATTTGTATCTCCTACAATTTTGGATAAGAAAACTCAAGGTGATAATATGGAGAAATTGATGCTTAAATAAAAAAGCCGGTCACAAGTAGTAAGTGACCAATTAAGCAAATGGAATGTGCTTGAGTTGTAGGATTACATATTTTCCTTCAACCCATATTCTCTGATGCGAAAGCCGAAGGAGTTTTCTGATAGGCACTTTTAAAACACCTGGTAAAATAAGCAAGGTCGGAAAACCCAACCGAATAAGCTACTTCAGAAACATTCATATCTCCACTGGCCAGGAGTTCAGCAGCTTTTTTAAGCCTAACCGATTTTACAAATCCTTTTACGGTCTGATTTGAAACTGCATTGAATTTACGGTATAATTGAGCACGGCTTATGCCCATGTGGCCGGTCATAAAATCAACATCGAGTTCAGAATTGGATAGATTATCCTCTATAACAGAAAGGGCCTTCTTAAGAAACTTATCATCAGCACACTGCTTTATTACACTCAACGGCTTTTGTTGAAAATCATGATTAAATTTTTCCATGATTTTCTTTCTCGTTTCAATAAGATTCTTAATTCTTATGTTGAGCTCTTCTGGGATGAAGGGCTTGGTCATGTAAACATCGGCCCCTGAGGCAAGACCTGCTATTTTTTCAGTATCTCCAAACCGGGCGGTAAGAAGTATAACAGGAATATGATCTGTTTGAAACTCATTTTTGAGCTTAAAACATAAATCTTCGCCGTTCATTCCCGGTAACATTATGTCGGACACAATCAGGTCAGGAATCTCATTCAAAGCAATTTCAAAGCCCGATTCTGCAGTATCAGTTTCTAAAATACGATATTGGGAGCCCAGTTCGTGATTCAAATAATACCTTACCTCAGGATTATCCTCTATAATTAAAATCAGTGGAAGCTCTTCTTCCTGGTTCTCAATTTCAGTACTTCTCTCCATTGTGGGTAAAGGCTTAAATATAACAGGCAGCTCTGTGATGGTTTTTCTGAGCATTTCCTCAGGTTTCTGATCGGAGATACAGCCTTCATAATGCTCCTTTCCAAAAGGTATGTAAAAAGTAAAAATACTACCATCCTGAAAGCAGGAGGGATTAACAGGCTCAATTTCAATTCTCCCTTTGTGTATTTCTACCAGCTCTTTGGCAAATGAAAGCCCTATACCTGTACCTCTCTTGTTTTTGTTTTCGGGTGTTTTAATCTGGAAGTATCTTTCGAAAATTCTCGCTCTTAAACTCTCAGGAATACCTACACCAGAGTCTTTTATGCTAATTGAAAGAAAACCTGATGTGGTATCTGCTTTCTTATTTTTGCTTCCTGTTGAACCTGGTAAACTAATACTGATTTCAATAGTACCACCCTGAGGGGTATATTTAAATGCATTGGAAAGCAGGTTGAAGGAAATTTTTTCAATTATTTCAGGATCAAACCAGGTAGTGATGCTTTTATTATCAGATGTTAAGCGAAAATCAATTTCTTTTTCCAGGGCTACATATTCAAAAGCCTGTTTTATTTCCAGTATATAGGAAACAATATCGGCATTACAGACATTAAGCTGAATATTTCTATTGTCTACTTTTCGAAAATCAAGATATTGATTAACAAGATATTGCAATCGCACAAGGTTTCGATGCATCAGGCTAACCAAATGAAAATCTTCCTGCCAGTTAAAATGCTCTTTTTGTTCTATAAGCTTTTTCAATGGACCAGAGATCAAAGTAAGTGGAGTGCGTATCTCATGCGAAATATTGGTGAAAAATTTGGTTTTCAAAGCGTCTATTTCCTGCATTTTTTCAATTTCCAGCTTCGCCTTGGCTTTGATCATCAAAATGGTCTTTAAAAGCATCAATGCACCCAAAAATATTAACGTGTAAAACAGAAAAGCAGGAGGCGTTTTCCAGAATGGGGGTCTGACAACTACCTCCATTGCTGCATACTCTTCTCCCCATATGCCATCGCTATTGGTCGATTTTACAATAAACCGGTAGTTTCCCGAATTGAGATTGGTATAGGTAGCATCCCGGCTGTTATTTACATAATTCCAGTCTTCGTCAAATCCCTCTAATTTGTAAGCATACTGCACTTTTTGAGTTCCTGAAAAAATAGGAGACACATAACGAAAAGTAATTACATTCTGATGGTGCTTTAATGTAATTTTATCAGAAGATGAAATGGATTGTGACAAAATTCCTGTGTGGTCATTAACGTTTACAGGCTTGTTAAACAAGCTGATACCCGTAATATAAACGGGAGTGGTGGTATAATTAAAGGTGATCGAATCAGGATGAAAACTTACGACTCCATGGGTAGTGCCAAAGAACAACCAACCATCCGCAGACTGATACGCATTACTATTGGTAAAGTTATCGGAGATTAATCCATCGGCTTGATTAAACGAAGAAAGGTGATTTCTCACTTGTACCGTTAACAAACGGGAAAATAATGAATCCCGATGGAAAGGAAGTGTTTCTAAATCTATGAGATCAATGCCTTTTGCTGTAGCTAACCATATATTGTGATTCAAATCTTCAGCCACAGAATTAACCAAATTACTTGATAATCCGTCCTCATTGGTAAACCTGATAAACTCCTTTGTTTGAGGATGAAAAACAATAAGACCATATTCGGTCCCTATCCAGAACAATCCCCTTGAGTCTTTAAAAAACGACATAACAGCCGAAAAACTGTTTTCTTCTTGCCCAAAATTATAATGGACAAAAGAATCGTTTTCAATTGAATACACTGAGATTCCCCCCACTGTAGATACCCATAGTTCATTATTATTAGGTTCATGTTTTAATTTGTAAACCCAATTTGTATACAAAGAATTCAAAGGATTCTCAGGATCGGTCGTAATATGTTTAAATAAACCAGATTCTTTATCCAAAATGGAAATTCCTTTGCCATGAATTGCAAAATACAAATTTCCTTCTTCATCACTGGCTATGTCACGGATGTCATTGCCCAAAATGCTTGTTTGAGTATTGCCATGATGCCTGAAGGATTTTAGCATTTTTCCTTTGCTATCAAACTTATCTATACCTCCTTCATAGTAGCTTACCCACATAAAGTCATTACGGTCTCGATAAATAGAGAAAACATCCAGAGAAAGATTTTCTTCATTCTGCAAGGGTTGCCTGATAACTTTTATAACCTCACCAGTTGAACTGACAACCTCAACTTTTCCTGATGCGTATCCCAGCCAAAAGTTACCATATTTATCCTGGTTTACAGAGGTAACACTTTGATCGGTGTCTTCCCACACACTTAAAAGATGAGTTTCGAAATAGCGAAAACCTTTATGTGATTCAAGTAAAAAAACTCCCTTGCTGTCAGTACCTATCCAAATATTACCCTGGTTATCTTTAAATGTACAACGAGTTATCATTTGTGGCATGATACCGTAATCAGGATGGAAAAGTCTAATTCTATGATAGTTACCAGTATGGATCTCATAAACCAAAACACCTTTGTTATCTGATATCCATAAATCATTTCCATCAAGTCTTAAATGGGAAATATATCTTTCTCCATCGGTTGTGATTGAGTGACTCTGTTCTGTAGCCAAATCCAGTACTTTCAGTCCTTCCTGTGTCGTTCCTATCCAAACCTTGTTTTCAGAAAACTCAAGATAATTTATTAGATCACCAGTCGATTTTTTATTATCAATTGCTGCGGGATAATGATTAAACTTTCCTGAAACGGGATCGAAGCTGCTAATACCGGCTTGGTGATAGCCAAACCAAATCCTACCATGCGGATCAACATGTACCTGACTTACAGATCTTTCCAATAATGAGTTATCATTTCTTTTCCGGGTTGCATAGCTGGCAGCATACTGAATATAATCAATTAAAGTGCTATCATTGACTAATTGGTTGAGAGAATCTGTGAGACTTTCAACAGAATTAAAACAATGATTTAACACCAGGGAAGTTGCTGAGATTACATTTGCGGGAACATTCTCATCCAACAGCACCTGAACATTAGAATTGTTGACATGTATACAATTTTCAGGTAACATTGTAGTAATTTTCCCTGTTGCTTTTTCAATAACATTAACCCCCTCCCAGGTTGCAATCCAAGCATTGCCTTCATGATCAATCACTGTATTGTTAATTCTATTATTAGCCAGGCTGTAAGGACTATTTGGATCGTATTTCCAATGGGTGAACTTTTCTTTTTTAACATCATAATGAGAGACGGCATCAGAGCTTATCCATATATCTCCTTCCTGATCCTGTATTAAATGAAAGATCCGATTCCATACAACTGAATTTTCCCCGGAAGTATTTCTCAAAAAATGTTGAAATGTAAAACCGTCGAATCGGTTGATGCCTTCATTGGTGCCAATCCATATAAACCCTTTACCGTCCTGAGCTATGGTATATCCCTGGTTATTGGTCAGACCGTTGGTAGTGGAAAAATGCTTGACCAGATAAATAGTGTTTGCATTACCCTGATTAAAGTACACCAGAAATAAGCTCATTATCATTGACACAGAGAAAAACAAGCGCCTCATAGTAAAAAGTTTTGTTAAGGTTTGTTAAGGGTAACAGNAATCAAATATACTTGAAAACAACAATTTTTCATAATTTTTCTAAAAAAAGCCATATAGTTAAAGTAGAGCAATGTACGNNAATTTTTTGTAAAAAGAATAATATGAGACATCCATCANTCAAGATGAGACTTAGAGTATAATTCATAGNAGATGAGTTGGGTAATTTTGCGNTAATGACTTGAATGAATAATAACCTAAACTTATGAATTCATTTGTTGAAAACTTCTTTTTTCACTACTTNTTTAAGCATTTGATTGATTTTAATAACACGTAGCTTCGATTNTTTTAGAGATTGTGTCTTATGAGGATTCCAAAGAAACAATAGAAAAACAGGTATTTAAACTATAAACTATTCATTAATTATTAAACATAAACGTTATGAGAAAAGAACTGGCCAAAATGATAGATCATTCTATTTTGCACCCAACCCTAACGGATACTGACCTGGAAAAGGAATGCAAAACAGCTGCACAATATGATGTTGCTTCTGTATGTGTAAAACCTTATGCCGTCAAAAGAGCAGCTGAATTACTGAAAGGATCATCTGTACTGGTGGGATGCGTAATAGGATTCCCTGCAGGAAACAGCAAAATTGAGGTCAAGGTATTTGAGACCAATGAAGCCATAAAAGATGGTGCGGTTGAAATTGATATGGTTATTAATATAGGCAAAGTACTTACCGGCGACTGGGATTACATAGAACGTGAAATAAAAGCTGTAACAGAAGCCTGCCACAAAGGAAATGCTATAGTAAAGGTAATATTTGAAACAGATTTTATCACCCGTGATGAGGATAAGATAAGACTTTGTGAGATATGTACCCGGGTAGGGGCTGATTATGTAAAAACATCCAGTGGATTTGGATTCGTAAAACAATCTAATGGAGATTATAATTACAAAGGAGCTACTCTTGAGGATCTTAAATTGATGCGCAAACACAGCGGTTCGAATGTGAAAATCAAAGCAGCCGGCGGTGTTCGTACTTTAGACCAGTTGATAGCTGTAAAAGATGTAGGTTGCTCACGATCAGGGGCTACTGCTACTGCAAAAATTCTGGATGATGCAGCAGCACGTTTTGAAGCATAACCATAAACTTTACCTTGACCCCTAAGTAATTTATCAGCTGCCGAAAAGGGTCATTATCGATAAGTGGGGTGTCTCCAAAATGTTTTTTTGGGGAAACACCCTTTTTTTTATTTTTATAGCAAGTATGAATAAGTTTTAAACCCTCAGGCTTTTATTGGTTTCCTGCTGATTAATATTTTTCTGCAAATACATGCGACTCATTATCAAATATATGCGTAGCCGGATTTATACCTACATCAGGATTTAAGGCAGGCACAAGCCCATGCGTAAATCATCAAAGGGCATTTTAATTTCGTAAGGCCAAAACTTTTTATGCATCAGAATTTTATCATCAAGAGATATGAATATGATAAAGACATCATTTTCATTCATTTCCTATTGTAACTCAGTAGTTGTTATATTTCTTTTGCTGGGTTTTATATTTTTCAAACGGAGTTCGTAATTGTTTATGGAACCGGTTGTGAGTGCCCTGACATCTAAGTTTTCGTTATTCAAACGTATCTTTAACCCTTCAGGAGTGGTGTTGATATACCCTGCAAGAGGTTCCATCCAAGTCTGTACTCCCCTCACAAATACTTCAGATTTGTTGAGGTCAAGACGATCATTATAATCTTCTATGGCAAAATCCAGAATGGCTTTTATGTCAACGTTTTCAATCCTTTCACTTTGGTTGGTATTAAAGAAAAGCAACCCGTGATCTCCATTACTCCAGTACCCATCAAAACGTTTGACCATCCATTCATGATCACCAATGGTAAATGTTCCCAAGTATCCTTCATCGGATGGTGTCGTATGAGGGTAGCCTAAAGTTTGGTAGCGTATTTGTATATCACCGATGTACTCACCTTAGGAATGGTAACTCCCGACCAGTTGGTTCCAGTAATTTCCCAGAAGAAAACATGCAGCTGAATGCCTTTAAGATAGGCAGCATCGTCTTCGTTTTCTGCTTCACAGCTAACTAATACTTTCTGTTCATTTATAGCATTGCTCCAGACTATATTTCCAAAGGGACTCTCAGGACTTCTGATTCCAAAATGATCACCGAGGGTAAGATTCGGATTTCCCTTTACCAATAGCCATCCAGGATTGGTAGAACTACCTTTAAGCGGTCCGGTTATGGTTCTTTATCTCACATAACCTGATACCTTATCTACCTCAAGTGAGGTATCAAATACATCACCTTCCTCCATTTTATTATTACCACATGGACTTTGTTGAACAACAAAGATATCAGTATCGGCAGTGGACCAATCAGCCTGATTATGAGTCGTTGACCAGGTATAAATAAGTGATAAGTTTTGACTGTTTGCACCATAATCATCAAAATAAAAAAGACTACAAAAGACATTATCATTTTATATACATTATGGTTAGTAAGATTGTTGATTCTTTGTTCTAGAACAAGCATCTCAGTTTTCTAATAACCTGCTATAAAAAATATTTTATTCATCGGAAAATAACTTGACTATATCATTGATTAAAAAAAACTTACAAAAACAACCTTATTCTTTTCCTTTTGAGCGATCGGTGGTTATGCAAGTTTCATCTGTCTAAATTTGATTAAAGCTACTAGATGGAACATCCAACAATGCTTTTACTACACTGGCTGACAGGTTGTTTTCTGAATAGTCATCCTCGTGTGTGTTTTGAAGTTAATCATGGATGTTTCATCTTGATAAAATTTGCTTAAGTTATTGATCATATATAACTTACACAAATAATCTTATTCGTATTTTTTTGTGGGCGTGGTGTTCATGTGGGTTTCATCAGTTTTTTTTCAGTTATTCTGCAGATAAAAGTGGGGGCACATTACAAACTAACGTGACCCCGCTGGTGGTAGCAAAGAATCAGAATTAATAATTTCAACAACCTTGAAGCTATTGAATTTCTGAATTGCCTAATCTATTAAAACAACATGAAAGAATAAAAATCAGCATATACATATACTTGAAATTTTACACTTCTAAATTAAACTATACAAATCATTTAGCTTTTGTCTAAAGTCTTTTTTTTGTTGCACAAATTCGTAATATAAGCAATAAGAGAAATTAAGAAAAAAGAAGATACTATATTAAAAATAGTTGAGATATCCTCTTAAAAGTAATTGATCCCATACGGTGGCAAAAGGAGAAATGGAACTGTAATTAAGACTCCTCAGATGATTTTTTTAAAAACAAAGTCTATTTCTTTATGCTTTACAAAAAATCACACCTGAGATTTTATTTTTAACATTGGTAATTTCCTCTTAACAATATTTCCCCCTATTACATTATATTTATTATGTGATTTTAAATGAATTAACCAATGAAGATATTCTTCTGGTTGCTGATTTTTGCCGCAAAATCCTGATTGGTCAGAAAGATAAAAAAATGTGACAATTGTCACTGTGAACCCTTATTAGAGCATTTAAAATCATTTATTCCCCCCTGACTCAATTTTTACTTTAACGCTAGCTAAACCTATGTTTTAAACAAATCAGAATGAGTTTGGACAGATAACGAAATAATTAAGGAAATGGCTATCGCCATTCAGTATATAAATCTTTACTCTAAAAATAAAAATAAGAATTTATGGCAATAAAAATGATGATATATGGAAGGAGTACCTTCTTCTAACTTCTAAGGCTCAAACGATAAGCTCAGAAATATATTATACCCAGACTTAAGTCTTGTTAAAAGGATAAGATTAAAATTATACGGAGGATGCAGTTTTTATTACTGCAGAAAACACATATTGGCAGCATTGATCCAGGTTGCCATTAATCGCATAAGACTTTATTTAATAAATTAATTTTCGGAAATCATTTTTTAACAATTTTATATTATGAAAAAATACTCATTTATATTTTTAGGTTCAATAATATTTTTATTTCTGTCAGCACTTATAAACCCACAAGTGACTATTGCCCAGAATCATTATAGTGACTATAACTGGCACACTTGTACACATTGGGCTTATACGACTTTCTCTGATGGTAAGTACGTGTTGCGGAACAACAGTTGGGGTTCTGGCGCACAGCAGTGCATGGGAGCGAATTCTGAGTCAGATTGGGGCGTATGGTCGTGGCATGGAGATGGAGGTAACGTCAAGAATTACCCACAGGCTATCAGGGGTTGGGCGATCGGGAATGGTTACATAACCCCGCGTTCAGCTCATGGCATGGGTGTTCATCTGGATAACCTAAACACCCACCAACTCTACTGGAAG